>ENA-UOWG01001039-UOWG01001039.1-activated-sludge-metagenome-genome-assembly--contig:-NODE-1039-length-30589-cov-6.402175_pt1 | contig 30589 bp, 21 predicted proteins | sample MGYA00238147_ERZ761563 | MGnify/ENA primary metagenome ERZ761563 (study PRJEB28884, sample SAMN05720216) | anaerobic digester metagenome | isolation source: active sludge of municipal... | reverse complement strand
TTAATATAAATATTTTACAGCCAATAATCTTTTACTCTTATATTCGGTTTGATGGCATTTCTAATTTCTGTTTCACTAATTAGAATCAGATACCCACCCCCACCAGCGCCTGATAATTTCCACGCTCTTGCAACATCTTTGTATTGCGCTATTGCTTTTGATATCTTTTCATTCATCATTTTAGGAAACATTCTGATTTGTGAATCAAATGAGGACCTAAAACCTTCAGCAAAATTTTCAATATCCTTTGCAGCAAGTCCTTTCCAAGCCAGATCAGCAGCCTCAGTAAGGCTCAATACATTTTCAGGAGTAATATTTGTATTCTCCAAAACAACAAAATCAGTTGGTCTGGGCCATAGCATAACCATATAAAGCTGGTCCTCAAGCCATTTTATTGTAGAAATATCAGTTATAGTTTCAAATTTTGACGGCCAGTATTCTCCCTTTTCATAGTAGAACCTGTTAATTCCAGGCATTGCAATACCGATGGAATCCTGTGAACCACTTACATCTTTGGTACCGGGAGTATTATCATAGCGAAACAGGATCTTAGCAAGCTTCTCAGGATTTTCCAGGGGAAGCTGGTAATTCCATAATTCAATGGCTTTCTTCCTGGTAGAAGTTGCCATCCCTGACCGCTCATTAAACTCAATTGTAGGCTCAATTGAAGCAGTTATAGCCCATCCAGGATGATACTTTGAAACATATGGCTGGTCAATCCAGGTACCTGCTAGGTCAATTCTGTATGGAATTGGCGTAGTTTCATTTCTTAGAGCGGTTGTTGATCGGGCCGGCAAACTGGCATATGGAATACGTTTTAGAACCTTATATTCAATCTCTAAATCTTTGCATATTTTTTCCTTTTCTGGGGTATGGCCGTCCTCATTGACAACAAAAATATCAGGCCCGAGATTTTTCATATCTTCCAGGAAATCAAGAATCCCACTTCCAGAATTTATTTTAACCGAATGAACACAAGAAAGAGCTTCAAGCATATATTTTCTTTCATCCTCCGAATTAATCGTTTTACGACCTTTAAGTTCATTGATAGTCCTGTCAGATCCCAGACCAACATATAAATCACCGTACTGGGCTGCTTCTTTTAAGAATGCCACATGTCCTGAATGCAGCAGGTCAAAACATCCGCTGACAAATACTTTTTTCTGGTTTGACATAACCGTAATGAGTTACAGTAAAATCAGGATTACCTAATTATCAGGAATTATGAAATTTATGCAATTCCGCATAGTCACTTACATATCCCGGAACGATATCCATCATTGCTTCAATAACTTCAGTTCCGGTTTTATCATAAATATCTGCAAGTGTTCTGTTTATTTTCAGAATTAGTTGATCAAAATCAGCATCGGCTATTTTTGCGATTGAAATTTTTGGGTTATGAGTCAGCATTTGCTGCTCAGTTTCAGCAAACAACTCCTCATACAGCTTTTCACCAGGTCGCAGACCGGTAAATTTAATATTTATATCCTCATAAGGCACCAGACCTGATAACTTGATCAACTTAATAGCAATATCAAGTATTTTAATAGGTTTGCCCATGTCAAAAATAAATATTTCTCCTCCCCTTCCCATAAAGCCGGCTTCAAGAACAAGCTGACAGGCTTCAGGGATTGTCATGAAAAACCTTGTTATTTCAGGATGTGTTATCGTGACTGGTCCTCCGTCAGCAATCTGTTTTTTGAAAAGCGGTATTACAGAACCATTGGATCCGAGGACATTTCCAAAACGAGTTGTTATAAACTTTGTGTTAATATCCGAACGTTTAGCCTGGGCATGTACCAGTAGTTCACACACCTTTTTGGTAGCACCCATAACATTTGTGGGGTTTACTGCCTTATCAGAAGAGATCATTACAAATTTCTCCGCCTTGTATTTTATAGCAAGATCAGATACAACCTTTGTCCCTCCCACATTTGTTCGAAATGATTCATGAGGATTTGCCTCCATAACAGGTACATGCTTGTAGGCTGCAGCATGAAATACTATATCTGGTCTATACCTTCGGAAAATAAATTCCATTTTTGGCTCATTTGTCACATCACCTATTATGAGCTTATAATTTGCTTCCTTATATTTCTCCCTGATTTCATTATTAAGATAAAAAGAAGGTGTCTCAGCCTGATCTACTAGTATCAGCTGCTTGTATTCAAATTTCATCAACTGCCTGACAATTTCAGAACCAATAGATCCGGCAGCTCCTGTGACAAGAATAACCTTTTCCCTCAAACCTTTCTGAATCCTTAACAGGTCGAGAGTAATAGGTTCTCTGCCCAGGAGATCCTCCAACTCTACTTTTCTGAGTTGTTTTACTTTCAGGTCTCCATTAAGCCACTGATCAAATACGGGAGTGTCAAACACCTCCAGTCCCAGCCCGATTACAGATTCAAGTACTTCACGTTTCTTTTCAACTGATATATCTTTAATTGCGAAAATGAAGACAGAAATTCCTTCGGACTGAATAAAATCCTTGTTTAAGACTTTAGCAGAATACACAGGATAACCATCAACCTTCTTTCCATGCATCTTGGAATCATCATCAACATATCCTTTAAGCTGATAGCTGCTTCGGGGATCCCCCTGGATAACCCTGCGCACTATTAATCCTGTATTTCCTGCCCCATATATCAAGACATTCTTTTTGTTTGTTGTTGGAACTGAAACAAAAACATAGAACATTTTAATCAACACCCTGAAGAAAGTCAGGGAAACAGTAACTGTAACATAATGTATTGTAAGAATTGCAAAGGAAATATTGAAAAAACTTTCAATAGAGACTCCTCTGCTAAAATATGTCTGCGCGTATAGAATCAGAACTGATGAAGTAGTCGTAATCCCAAGTATAAATGTATCCTTAACTGTTGTTTGCCGGATTAAACCAGAATATGATTTATAAATAAACATGAACAGGAGATATACAAAAGAAACAAAGATACCCTGATTTAAGGCTCTGTTCATGCTAAATACAAAAGGATCAAGATTATATCGCAGAAGGTAAGCAAAAATAAACGTCAGGTAAACTGCAGATAAATCAATAGCCAAAACCACCCACCTTGGAAGCGAATGTTTCTGGAATACCTGAATTACTCTGAATTTAAGCTTGTTAATCACAATTTTATAATAATGAGATCAAATTTAACTAAAAAATAAAAATAAGCTTCAATTACTATTATATAATTCTGATTTATAAATTTCTAACCCACCCCTAGCCCCTCCAAGGAGGGGAACTAAACAAAGCAAATTTACATTACATTTTCCCATGCTTTCGCCCCGTCAGTCACAGTACATAAATTATGTATGTGACTGAATAAGAGATGTTTAAATATATTATTGTAACAAATGTTACAAATTATTCCAGTACCATTCTACTGCCTCACTCAAGCCCTGATCTACAGTATGAGTGGGACTGTAACCAAGCTTTTTCCTGGCCTTCTCAATCGATGCAAGTGAATGCGGTATATCACCTGCCCTGAAAGGTCCATATTCAGGTTCAATTTCTGCAATACTTTTATCAAATACAGAGGCTTTCTGCCTTATCATAATAAATAGAGTATTCAGTGTTGTCCTTTCACCATGAGCAACATTATATACCTGATTAAGCGCAGTAACATCTTCAGCTAATGCAGACAAATGATTTACCTGTATAACATTATCAATATATGTAAAATCGCGTGACACTGATCCGTCCCCATTGATCTTTGGACGCTCATGCTTCATCAGTGACTTTACAAACTTGGGGATCACAGCTGCATAAGCTCCATCCGGGTCCTGACGGCGGCCAAAAACATTGAAATACCGTAAGCCAATAACTTCAATGCCATAGGTCTTAGCGAAATTATTCGCATATAATTCGTTAACATACTTTGTTATGGCATAAGGGGAGAGTGGCGAACCAATTTTGTTTTCAACTTTGGGAAGATCGGGATGATCACCATAGGTAGAGGAACTGGCAGCATATATGAAACGCTTCACTCCTTCTTCCTTCGAAGCAAAAAGCATCTTTACAAATCCTCCAATATTAACATCAGTTGTAGTTACAGGATCTTTAATAGAACGGGGAACCGATCCAAGTGCCGCTTCATGAAAAACAAATTCAATATCTTCAACTGCCTTCTGACAGTCTTCATAATTTCGTATATCGCCTTCAATAAGCCTGTAGCGTGGATTTGCAAGGAATTCTCCTATGTTTTTTCTCTTACCGGTTGAGAAGTTATCAAGACAAACAACCTCATTACCAGCATTCAGCAATGATTCTGTAAGATTTGAGCCAATAAATCCCGCTCCTCCTGTTACCAATACTTTTTTATTCCTCAATATACACTCCATCAACCACTGCTAAAAGACGCATAATTTTACAAAAAATATCTCTTTTTTTTACTATAAATTATCATCTATTTTCAAATAACAACAGTATCTCCTTAAGTATGAACTCAGCTGCTTTTCCGTCACCATAAAATGCAGGATAATTAAGTTCATCCTTTAGTTCGTTGAAATGAACAAAATCCTCCCTTATTTTTATAATATCTGCATCAGCAAGCCTTGCTGTACCATTTACTACAAGCTCCACCCATTCTGTTTCCTTCCTCAGAACTATGCAAGGCTTTCTGAAGAAATGTGATTCCTTCTGAACTCCTCCTGAATCTGTTATTACCATCCTGCAGTTTTTCTCAAGCAGAATCATCTCAAGAAATGAAACGGGGGGAATTATCTTTATAAATCTGTTTCTTAAAAGTTCTTTGAACAAGGATTCATTTTTAAGATGCAGAGAGCCAGATGTCCTTGGATGAAAGGGCATTACAAAAACGAGTGAATGCTCTTCGGCAAGCTCCTTTAAAGTAGTAAGAATACTTGTCAGCCTTTCAGGGTCATCGGTGTTTATGTCCCTGTGTATTGTTACCAGAACAAATTCTCCTCTTGTAAGTCCGTACTTATCAAGAAATGATGACTTTTTCCTTTCAGCAAGCGATGCATAGAAAAGGGAGTTATCATACATTATATCTCCTGTCAGGTAGATCTTCGGATTACTTATATTATAAGGAGGACTGTTTTCCGGTCTGAACCCTTCGTTCATCAGGTTCTTAAAAGCCTCATTTGTGGGCGCAAACAGAAGTGTTGACACATGGTCGCTGACAATCCTGTTTATCTCCTCCGGCATTGATTTATTGAATGAACGAAGACCGGCTTCAATGTGTATTATTGGGAAATGCAACTTTGAAGCGGCAACTGCTCCGGCCATTGTTGAATTTGTGTCACCATACAGAACCACGCAGTCAGGCTGTTCCTTAATCAACACCTCTTCTATACCTGTAATCATCATTGATGTCTGCTTACCATGACCGGATGAGCCAACTCCCAGATTATAATCAGGCTTATGTATTTCAAGTTCCTCAAAAAACACATCCGACATCTCCTTGTCGTAATGTTGTCCGGTATGAACAAGTATCTCAGTTATTTCATCAGAATAATGCATTCTTATCGCCCTGCTTATTGCAGAAGATTTTATGATCTGAGGGCGCGCGCCAACAATATTTAAAAGTTTTATATGTGGCATTTTTCTACGGATTTTTCAAACAGGTCGTAAAGATATAAAAAAAACGTTTGGTCAAAGCTGTATTAAACAAGAAAGGAGTTTACCATAATTTGTCTTCTGTTTATTCAACCCCTAAATCCCCTAAAGGGAACTTAATCATACCCCCTTCAGGGGGCCAGAGGGCAAGAAAAAAGGGACCGAAAAGCCCCTTCTTTATTATTTTGCAATATTTTATTTCGCGTAATTCACAGCCCTGGTCTCCCGTATGACAGTAATTTTTATCTGTCCGGGATAAGTCATTTCATTCTGTATTTTCCTGGCTATTTCAAAGGATAAACCTTCAGCCTCCTTATCATTTACTTTTTCAGCTCCGACTATCACCCTAAGTTCCCTTCCTGCCTGTATTGCATAGGTCTTCATCACTCCCGGATATGAAAGTGCAAGAGACTCAAGTTCTTTAAGCCGCTTGATATATGATTCAACAACTTCTCTCCTTGCACCCGGACGAGCTCCTGAAATGGCATCGCAAACCTGAACTATCGGGGCAATAAGGGTTGTCATTTCCGTTTCATCATGATGAGATCCTATTGCATTGCATACTTCCGGTTTCTCCTTGTATTTTTCAGCAAGCTTCATACCAAGTATTGCATGTGGCAACTCTGGCTCATCATCCGGTACTTTTCCAATATCATGTAGCAGTCCTGCACGTTTGGCCAGCTTCGGATTAAGCCCAAGCTCAGCAGCCATTATTGAACAAAGATTCGCAACTTCACGCGAGTGCATCAGTAGGTTCTGACCATACGATGACCTGTACTTCATTTTCCCTACAAGCCTTATCAGTTCAGGATGAAGTCCGTGGATACCAAGGTCAATAGCAGTTCTTTTTCCAACTTCAAGTATCTCTTCTTCAACCTGTTTCCTTGTCTTTTCAACCATCTCCTCGATTCGTGCCGGATGAATCCTGCCATCGGTAACAAGCTGATGCAATGCGAGTCTTGCCACTTCCCTGCGGACAGGATCAAAAGCAGACAAGACAATTGCCTCGGGAGTATCGTCCACTATAATCTCAACACCTGTTGCTGCTTCAAGTGCGCGTATATTTCTTCCTTCACGACCGATAATGCGTCCTTTCATCTCGTCCGACTCAATATGGAAGACAGTTACGGCATTTTCGATTGCGTGTTCGGCGGCAACTCTCTGAATGGTCTGAACCACAATTCTTTTTGCTTCCTTATTGGCAGTCATCTTTGCTTCATCGAGGATCTCATTTATATATGACATCGCTCCTGTTTTGGCTTCCTCCTTGAGTGATTCAATAAGATTGTTTTTTGCTTCTTCAGCAGAAAGGCCTGATAAGGCTTCAAGCTGTTCCACCTGCTGATGGTGCAACCTTGTCAGTTCTTCATTCTTCTTTTCAACAAGCTCAAGCTGTGCTGTCAGATTCTCCCTTATCGCTTCAGTTTCATTCTTTTTACGCTGGGCTTCCTCTATTTTCTGAGAAAGAGCATGCTCCTTCTGCTTTATTCTGTTTTCCGACTGGGATATCCAGCTGTTCTTTTCATTTATTACCTTTTCATGTTCGCTTTTCAGCTGCAAGAATTTCTCTTTGGCCTGAAGGATTTTTTCCTTCTTAATCACTTCTGCCTCCGATTCAGCCTCGTTGATAATTTTCCTGCTCCTGTTACGCAGGGCAGCCTGCCACACAAGGTATGAGGCACCGAAGCCTATAATCAGTGCCGACAGTGACAGAACTATTGTCAGCACATTACCTATTATTCCTATAATAAAACCCATTTTACCATTAAATTAATTATATAAACAAAAACCCGCAAAGTTCCTTCAGCTTTTATAAAACCCCATATCTTTATGGCTGAAGCTCCTGGTCAGGCTCGAACGTCCACTGTCCCGCCTTAGCGGAATCCCGACTCCCGATAGCTATCGGAATGGAATGAGGCCTGTTCTACCCCGGTCAAGGTTTGCTCCAAAGTTTTAAGTGTTGAGTTTCAAAAATGAATGAAGAAACAATGCGGGCAATTTCTTACTTTGTATTTTAAAGAACGCTGGTTACTCTTTTTCTTCAAGAACCAAATCAATCTTCTGAATCAGTTCTTTTAATGCATCCGGCAGATAATCCTTGTCAAGTTTCTCTTCTTCCTCCGTCAGCTTGATCACATACTGCAAAGCAGCCATCGCCAGAAAATCCTGCACATCCTTGTCTGAATACCTTTGCTTGTATTGCAGGACCTTCTCATTAATCATTCTCGCTGCTTTCCTGATCTTTTCTTCATCATCCCTTTCCACCTTTAACGGATAATATCTGTCGGCCACATTAACCCTGATCGAAAGTTTATCATCCATTACTATATCTTTAACCGTTTAAAAGAGCAACACATCTGTCAATTTCCCGCACTAAGTCATTTATTTTCCTTTTCGCCTCGGCGCCATTACCGCCCTCACCCAACAATGCTCCTGTTATTTTTATCCTTTCGTATTTTACTTCCAGTTCCTTAATCTTTTCATCCTTTTCTTCCAGCATCCGCAACATTCCCTCATTGTGCCTCCTGAGTTCTTCTGCTTCCGCTTTCAGGGTACTGTACTTATTCAACAATTCATCTAGTTTTCTGTTCAATACTATCAGCTCTTCGTACCCCTGACCGGACATATTTTCATATTTAATACAAAGTTAATATTGTAAAAGGAATTTACAAAAATTTAACCTAAATAGTTTGGTGATGTAAACCGGAAGTCTAGCTTTGCAAAAATGTAACTTACAGCTTTTCAATACAATGCTACATTTTCGAATATTTTTTATTATTAGTCTAATTATCAGCAGCTTATCTGACACTCCCGTCGACAGGAAGCTTTTCATTTCGCCTGTAAGAATACCACTGCTTCTTTCCGCTAATTTCGGTGAACTGAGAATAGACCACTATCATTCCGGCATCGATGTCAAAACACAGGGTGCTACAGGCCATGAGGTGCAGGCGGCTTCAGACGGATATGTCTACAGAATTACAGTTTCGCCCTCAGGCTTTGGCCGTGCTCTTTACCTGAGGCACTCTTCTGGTTATTCAACAGTCTATGGTCACCTGGAGAGTTTTTCTCCTGAAATTGAAAAGTATGTAAAGGAAAAGCAATATGAGAAGAAAAGTTTCGCGGTCAGCCTTTTCCTTTCAAAGGAGACCTTTCCTGTTAAACAGGGAGATCTTATTGCATTTTCAGGAAATTCAGGAAGTTCAGGCGGTCCTCACCTGCATTATGAAATCAGGAAGGCAGACAGCGAAAAGCCTGTTAATCCACTGTTGTTTGAATTCGGTGCTGGCGATGACATTGCTCCTGTAATCGAAAAGCTGTTCATCTATCCATTATCAGAAGCCACCACGATAAACGGAAAGAATGAGCAGAAAAGACTTGATGTGGTGGGCGGTCATGGAACATATTACATTCCTTCAGAAAAAGAAATATCGATAAGCGGCCCTGCAGGTTTCGGAATAAAATCATTTGACCTATTAAATGACAGTTATAATAAATGTTCTGCCTATTCAATAGAGCTTATTATTGACAGCCTTACAGTATTTAAATATGTGATGGACAGTTTTTCATTCAGTGAATCACGTTTCATTAACTCCCACATAGATTATGAAACCTTCATGAAAGAAAAGTTCTTTGTTGAAAGGACCTACTGCCTCCCAAATGACAGGCTTTCAGCGTATAGCAATCTGATAAACAAGGGAATTTTTAATTTCAATGAAGACAGGACCTATACCGCCAAAATTATTGTCACTGATGTAAATAAAAACACATCTGATCTCACCTTTCATATCAAGTCAAAAGCAACTGACAATAAGCATATTGAGAAACATAATAAGTCAGATATCCTGATAATGCCATATAACAGATCAAACAGTTTCATTGCTGAAAACATCAGGACAGAAATACCTGCTGGGTCACTTTATGACACCCTTGAATTCGTTTACAGTTATGTTCCGAGAAAGGGCAACGCTTTATCAGGCATTCACCGGGTACATAATAAATATACTCCTGTTCATAAAGCTTTCATGCTTAAAATAAAACCCGACAGTATTATTTCAGGTAAAGAATCCAAGATGCTTATAGTCCAGACAGGTGATGATGACAGAAGATCAGCATATAACAGTTCCTGGAAGGATGGTTACCTCACTGCTGAAACAACATCTTTTGGCAACTATTCAATTGATATCGATACAGTGCCACCTGTAATATCTGCAAATGGTCTGCTTAACGACAGCAACCTTAAAAACAAAAGGGAGATACGGATCAGGATAAAGGATGATTTGTCGGGAATAAAATCGTACCTGCCTGAAATTGATGGGAAATGGGCACTTTTCGAGTATGATCAGAAGAACGATGTTCTCATTTACAGGTTCGATGAAAAAAGAATTGAAAAGAATTCAAGTCATGCCCTTACACTGACTGTCACTGATAATAAGGAGAATGTAAGCAGATTCAGTTGTAATTTTGAATGGTAACCCCTAAATCCCCCACAGGGGGACTTTAAATCCACTATATCATAGGGCTAAATGGCCACGAAAGAACTTATATTATTCGAACACAAGGATCGCAAAGAATCCTGATAGTTACTGTGTAACAAAGAAATTAATAATCTACAATACAATTTCATAACTTCTTTTATCCTTATCTATCTCCAAAGCAATACGATTGGATTCCTGCGAAAAATTGGAAATCACATTTAAAGAGAAGCCCCCCTTGGGGGGTTTGGGGGTAAATCAATTTATCTTTGAAGGGTAAAGTCCCTTTTTAATCATATTTCCAATACTCTCAACAACAAAAGGCTTATCCTCCCTGTAAGTAACCCCAAACCAGTGTTCATTGCTCATAAGTACCTGAATTGTAATCTCTCCACTCTTAACGAACTTATCAACTGATGTAGGAATGTCAAGCTCAGACTTGAGATCCATACCTTTTGCATTGATGAAGTTTTTGAATTCCTTTCCAAGAAAATCAAAACATGACGGCTTAAAACCCCAGAGATTCATTGAAACAATCTCCTCTCCGCTGAATTTTTCCATCTTTCCATCATGACCAGGAGCCTGGGCACCATCATGAAGTTTCTCTATCTGCTTTGTTTCAACTATGTTCACAAGAAGTCCATTCTTATCAGCCCTGCAAACTCCCCTGTTCACATGACCATGATCAGAAAGGGTATTCTTCATCTTATAACCAACTATACAGTAATTATTTGGATTTTTGTCATTTGTAAGAAAGTCATGAAGTATCCTGAATGATTCAGCACCATAAAAATCATCAGCATTTATGACACCAAAGGGTTCTTTAATTTTCTCTTTTGCAACAAGAATTGCATGACTTGTGCCCCATGGCTTTGCCCTTTCAGGATGGACTTTAACTCCTTCAGGCAGATTTGTAATCTCCTGGAATACATAATCAACTTCAATTTTCCCTTTCAGCTTCTTTACAAACCTTTCCTTCACCTGTTCTTCAATATCGCGGCGGATTATAAAAACTATCTTCCCGAATCCTGCCCGTATTGCATCAAAAATTGAATAATCGATAATAGTTTCTCCCGAGGGACCAACTTCATCAAGTTGCTTGTTTCCGCCATACCGGCTTCCCATTCCTGCTGCCAGAACTAATAATGTAGGTTTCATAATTACTGTGTTTTAATCTGTGCAATAATACTGAATTTTAATATTTTTAGGAAATTTTGAATTTGAGATTATGAAATATTTGCTTGAGATTTGTGTAGATAGTATTGAATCGGCAATAAATGCACAGGTTGCAGGAGCCGACAGAATTGAATTGTGTGATAATTTGCTTGAAGGAGGAACTACTCCATCTTATGGCACAATACTTTCTGTGAAGAACAATCTTGATATTGCGATCAATGTCATTATAAGACCAAGGGGCGGGGATTTCCTTTACTCTGATGATGAGTTTGAAATTATGCACAGAGATATTGAAATCTGCGGAGAAGCAGGAGTAAATGGTATAGTACTGGGTCTACTCACTACGGCTGGTCAGATAGATACTGAACGGACAGCCAGGCTGATTGAATTCGCATCGCCCATGCAGGTGACCTTCCACAGGGCATTTGATATGTGCAGGGATCCTTTCAGGGGACTTGAAGACATAATTGCTTCAGGAGCAACGCGCATACTTACTTCGGGACAGAAAAACAAGGTTAATGATGGACTGGGTCTTGTCAATGAACTTGTAAAAAAAGCAGCAGACAGGATAATTATAATGCCTGGCAGCGGTATTGACGAAAACAATATTAAGCTTATCGCACAATCAACCGGGGCAAAGGAATTCCATCTTACCGGACGCAAAATAATTGAAAGTCCAATGGAATTCCGTATGAGTGGTGTATCAATGGGAGGTCATCCGGATGTTCACGAGTTTTCAAGAAAAGTAGCTGATGTCGATAAAATCCGCAGGATCAAGAAGATACTTGATCTAATCTGATAAATAAAATGGAACGCTGGCGCGGATTAATACACTCTTACGCTGACTTATGCTGGCGCGGATTTGAAATCCGTGCCACAACGTACAAATAATAGTTGGCACCAATTACATCCCGATAGAAATCGGGATGGCGCCATCGACGGATTAATACATTTTAACGCTGGCGCGGATTTGAAATCCGTGCCATAACGTACAAATAATAGTTGGCACCAATTACAAATTGGCGCCATCGACGGAATCGGGATGGCGCCATCTACGGATTAATACACTGTAACGCTGGCGCGGATTTAAAATCCGTGCCATAACGTATATATATAATTGGCACCAATTACAAATTGGCGCCAGCTGCGGAATCGGGATGGCGCCATCTACGGATTAATACACTGTAACGCTGGCGCGGATTTAAAATCCGTGCCATAACGTATATATATAATTGGCACCAATTACATCCCGATAGAAATCGGGATGGCGCCAGCATCCTACAGGAGACTTTCCATTGCTTTTTGGAGTTTAGCCGAAAGCTGATATCTTTGAAAACTATTTTAGCATAGCAAGTAAAAATCAATATCATAAACTGATTAAAATCATTTATATGAAGAAAACGATAGCAATATTGCTCGTGATTATGATTACAGCTGTTCTGCCGCGACAGATAGCAAAAGCCTGTACCAATTTCATAATTTCGAAGGGAGCCACAAAGGATGGTTCAGTAATGATAACATATTCAGCAGATTCACATGTATTGTACGGTGAGTTGTACTACTGGCCTGCAAAAGACTGGCCAAAAGGTGCGATGGTTGATGTATATGAATGGGATACAGGTAAATACCTTGGAAAAATTCCTCAGAAATCACACACATATTCAGTTGTTGGCAATATGAATGAACACCAGCTCTCAATAGGTGAAACAACATTCGGCGGAAGACCGGAACTTGCTGACTCTACAGGCGTAATTGATTATGGCTCACTTATTTACATGACTCTTCAGAGAGCAAAAAATGCAAGAGAAGCTATTGCCACATTCTCACAGCTTGTTTCCGAATACGGTTATGCAAGCTCAGGAGAATCATTTTCAATCGGAGATGCAAATGAAGCCTGGATCCTTGAACTAATAGGAAAAGGTCCGGCCAATAAGGGCGCTGTATGGGTAGCACGCAGGATACCTGACGGATATATATCAGGTCATGCCAACCATCCAAGAATTATGACCTTCCCTCTTGCAGACGGTAAGAAATCAATCACTTCAAAACAGCTCGACAAAATAAATAATCCGGAAGTTGAAACTATATATGCCTACGATGTGATAGAAGTTGCACGTAAGTTCGGATGGTATACCGGCCAGGATAAAGAATTCAGTTTCAGTGATGTATATGCACCGGTTGACTTTTCGGGTGCACGGTTCTGTGAAGCCAGGGTATGGTCGGGTTTTAATGCAGTAAATGCACAGATGGGCCAGTATCTCGATTATGCCATGGGCAAAAACCTTAAGAACAGAATGCCCTTATGGGTCAAACCCGATAACAAGCTTAGCCTTAAGGATGTTATGGGATTAATGCGCAATTATTACCAGGACAGCCCAATGGACATGACAAAAGATGTGGGTGCAGGTCCCTATGGCAGCACAGTAAGATGGAGGCCCATGGAATGGAAGGTTGACGGAGTTACTTATTTGCATGAAAGGGCTATTTCCACTCAGCAGACAGGCTTCTCCTTTGTAGCACAGAGCCGTTCATGGCTACCTGATCCGGTTGGTGGTATACTTTGGTTCGGTGTTGATGATACCTATTATACTGTATATTCTCCTATGTACTGCGGAATGAATAAGGTTCCTGAAACATTTGCAGTCGGGAACGGAGACATGATGACTTTCAGCGAGAATTCAGCCTTCTGGGTGTTCAATCAGCTTACGAACTTTGCCTATACACGCACCAGTGTAATGATTGGAGAAATACAGAAGAAGCAGGCAGAACTTGAGGACGGATTTATTGCAGGAATCCCAGGCATTGATAAAAAGGCGGCAGAATTGTATGCTAAAAATCCCGCTGATGCTGTTAATTATTTAACAGAATATTCTGTCAATTCAGGCAATAAAACAGTTAATGAGTGGAAAGATCTTTATAAATTTCTGTTTACCAAATACATGGATGGTAATGTAAAAGAAAAGAGAGCTGTTCCGGCAGGTTACAAATATTATACACCAAAAGTTACACAACCAGGATATCCTGAAGAATGGTACAGGACTATTGTAAAGGATGCTGGGGAGAAACTGAAGGTTATAGAATAAACGGCGTAAGGGCTGAAAGGCTAAATAGCACCTGACGCTAGACACTAGGCACTGGACGCTAGCCTGGAACCAAGAGCCTAGAGTCGAGGGTCGAGAGTCTATAGCCTTTTGCAGTGAGTCGTGAGCCATGAGCCGTAAACAAAATTCATAACTTTTAAAAAGTTAATAACATATTCGGTTTAATAAAATATTATTTCTATATTTGCGACCGGATTTTTGAAAACTTACTGAGAATACAAAATACTTTGTGACATGAGCTTAATGAAAGTTGTTGAGAGAGAGATGGCGGTTAAAAATGAGTTCCCGAAATTTATTGCCGGTGACACTATTACCGTTCATTATAAGATTAAAGAAGGTAACAAGGAAAGGATACAGCAGTACCGCGGTGTTGTTATGCAGAGAAGCGGAGCTGGTTTTACAGAGACCTTTACTGTTAGAAAGATGTCAGGCAATATCGGCGTGGAAAGGATATTCCCGGTTTCATCACCGTTTATCGATAAAATAGAGATAAACAAACATGGTAAAGTACGCAGGGCAAGAATCTTCTATCTGCGTGATCTTACAGGAAAGAAAGCACGTATCAAGGAAAAGAAATTCTAAGGATACCGTTGAAAATACTAAAGGGGCTTTTGCAGGCCCCTTTTTTTTTCCAGGTAATCTCAAACTATTGTTTAAAGTTACACAGAGTTACACAGAGATTCACAGAGATTCACAGAGATTCACAGAGATTCACAGAGTAACTACGGATTAACCTTCCATAGATAATACTCTCTGTGGTCCTCTGTGGACCTCTGTGTAACAAAAGATCAAATCTTACCGACCATTTCGTCACTTTTCTTTCTGGCATCTTCAACAAGCTTTGTAGCCCTGGCATCAGCTTCCTGCTCAAGTTGTTTAGACTTGCCATCAGCAGTCTGACGTAACTTATCGGCAGCCTTCTGTGCAGCAAGCTTAGCAATGGCACCCTTGCTTTCTGCCTCTTTGATAAGCTTCTGAGCCTGAACTTCAGCCTCATCCCTTATTTTCTGAGCTGCCTTTGCAGCTTCATCACGTATATTCTGAGCCTGAGCTTCTGCTTCCTGGACAAGCTTTGCTGCCTGAGCTTCCGCCTCTGCCCTTGCCTTGTCTTTTGCCTGATCAACAGTCTGTTTCACTGTTTCCTTTGCAGCAGCCTTTGCACCACCGCCAGAGCCTTCATCAGATCCGCTTCCGAAGAAAGGTGCAATAACAGGTTTGCTGAAAGTTCCGGTTACTTTCAGATTCACCTTCAGGTTTTCTGATGGTTTATACGCCACCCCGTAAGCTGCTGCCTGCGCAGAAAGATTGTCAATCAGGGAATTAACTGAACCTCCCAGATCTGACCGGGGCATTTCTGTTTTAACTATATAATTTATAGTCTGATCGAGACCCTGATCGCCTGCAATATTCATTTTCAGGTTCCCTGTTTTCACATCAAAGGGATTTGTATAAATCCTTCCGTCAGCAATCCTGAAGCTGATATTAATATTCCTGAAAGTATTTGAATACTTATCACCAAGCTTCAGTGTCTCCTTAATTTTTGTAAAAGTGCCACCTTCAACAAGGGTAATCTCATCTGACTGCAATTTCCCATAGCCGTTTATTGACTTGGTGACAGGCATCATATCGCTTCCAAGCAGACTCGAAAACTGAAGTGTCGAACTCACGTTCCCGTCAATGCCCTTTGCCATCGGAGCCATTTTCTGAACAGTATTGAAAGTTTTAAATGCCTCCTTGATGGCAATATTCTTCACATCGAAATCAGCCTTCATTGTTGGTTTAAGTGTATCGCGGGTATCATAGTCGGCATTCATCACAATCGATCCGTTGAGAATGTTCATTCCTGTTTCCCTCAGGCTTAGTATCCCGTCACGCACAATTACAAGCCCCTTTACCTTCTGCGCTTTTATGCTGTCGTAAACAAAGTCATCAATAAGTGCATCAAACTCAAAATCAATGTTTTTAGGCACCTGAATAACAGCCATGGCTGAAGTATCCTCAACAACAGTTGTATCTGTTGCCATTTTTGACATTATTTCTCCAACATCAATAAGTTTTGATCTCATTGCAAGTTTTCCCCTTATTGTCTGATCACTGAAAACATAAGGTATATAGTTTTCTATTCTGCCGTTAAGAAGAAAATCGCTCTTCCCTCCCACGTTCAGGCTTGTATTCTTCATGGCAGCATAGGCAGGAGTAAACTCAAAGCCCGCATTATTTATTCTGACATCAGGATAGCCTGTCATGGCAATAAGCATATCTTTAATGTTCATCTGGCCTTCAGCGGTGAATTTATCGTATTGCTCCTTCTCCACCATCGACATTTTTCCTGCCATCTTAACCGACATGTCTATTATCCCCGAAAGGCTTATGCTGTCCATGGGAACAGCTTTCATCAACGCTCCAAGATCTATTTTTCCTGTCATTGAGCCTTTGAAATCCGGATCACTCATTGGTGTTTTCAGATTGAAAGACATATCAAACGGACTGCCGGCAAGCTCCATGTGAAAGAGATCGATATTTGCAACGGTATTATCCATATTCTTTCCGTCAACAAAAACATCCGACTTAAGGTTTATATTCTGGATCTTCTCAGGAAGATCGGGATAACTTATCATTCCGTTATTTATTGCCAGGTTTATTTTCACATCAGGCAGGGTGCTGTCCCTGTCGCTGTAAATACCTTTTGCAGAACCTGAGAAAACAAAATCTCCTGTAGTCTTCAGATCCTGATAATCACTCATATAGACAGCAGGCACCAACGACAGAAGAGTCTTAAATGAAGTTGAAGGTGTTCCAAACTCCATGTCTGTCTCAATGTCATCCCCAGGCATGGCAACCATACCTTTGAAGTTTAATTTCAGGTCGTTTATTGAGAAGTAATTATCGCCAAAGGTGAATTTCATCTTGTCAAGATCAGCCAGCAGGGCAACTTTTGAATCTATTTTTGCCTTGTTAAGGTATTTCATTCCTTCCATTACAAAAGTGAGTTCCCCTATTGCAAGCCCCATATCAAGGTCGGTTTCACTCATTGTCATGTCTCCCTTCAGATTGAAATTAAGGTCTTTAATAACTGCCTTCATATCTGATTCATAGTCAGTATATGAAACCGAAGTGTTCAGGAGCTGAACATTTTTCAGCTTTATCTTCAGGGTGGATGCCGTAGTATCTTCTTCAACTGGTTCCTCTGTTGTTGTCGTGTCCTTCATGATATCCCAGTTTGCCTTTCCATCCTTCAGAACAATTGCATTTATTACGGCCTTGTCCATCACAACTGATTTAACTTCATAGCCCGAATCACCAAGCAAGCTTGATAGATTAAACACAAGGCTGAATGAATTGAATCCTGCAAGTGTGTCATTTTCAAACTTATCCACACCAACAACAGATAATCCGTTCAGTGAAAAAGAAAGATTCGGGAAATTTTTGAAAAAGCCAAGCTTATAATCAGTGAACTGCACTTTTGCATTTACTGACTCATTGATCACCTGTTCAACTTTGACTCTTATCTTATCTTTAAAAATTATCGGAATTGTGAAAAGAGCAATCAGGATTAATAGTATCAATCCAAGTAGAGCTTTCAGAATGATGCCAAACAGTTTTTTCATAATATATTTATTATTAATATTTTAACTAACATTTCCTGTATTTCGCGATGAAATTTGAACAAGGATTAAAATTATGAAATATTAGGGAGAATAAAAAGTGCCTAGAGTGAACTAGAGTTTTGAATTAGCAAACTCTAGGCACTATCAAAAAATTTCTTATATTTGCGCCACGAAAGAAGGTCCCGTAGCTTAACTGAATAGAGCATCTGACTACGGATCAGAAGGTTACAGGTTTGAATCCTGTCGGGATCACTTCACAATGCCTGTAAGTTTACAGGCATTTTTTTTATTCTTATTGTAATTACAAGAAGTTAGCCTTCTTATGTAATTTTTTTATTTGCCATTGAAGAACAAATAAAGTCAATAGGGATGAAGTAAAATCTGCAACGGGGCCACCGAGCCAAACACCTTTCAATCCCCATAAATGAGGAAGAATTAAGATTGCCGGGATAAGAAACAAAACCTGTCTTGTAAGGGAAAGAAAAATAGAGATTTTTGCTTTACCTATTGATTGGAAGAAACTTGATGTTACTATTTGAAAACCAACAACAGGGAACATCAAAAGGTTTAGCCTCATACCTGTGACTGACAGATTAATAAGTTCACTATTATTATTAAAGGCTGTTGCAATGAGTTTTGGGAAAATTTCTGCAAGCAAAAATCCAAAGCTGGTAACACAGGTTGCAGCAAGAATGGTCAGTTTAAAAGCCTTTATAACACGAGGGATTTTTCGTGCGCCAAAATTATATCCTACTATTGGTTGCATTCCCTGGTTAAAGCCCATTACTATCATAGCCACCAGATTTGCAATACTGCCAATGATTCCAAAAGCACCAATTGCATAGTCTCCACCATACTTCTTAAGACTGAGATTCATTATTAAAAATACAGCACTACCACTTATAAGAATGAAAAAGTTCGACATTCCAATTGAAACGATATCCCGGATTATTGCCCTTTTCAACCTCATGTATCCAGGAAGAAAATGCACGAAACTATTAATTTTTGAAAAGTGAATAACTGTTGATGCAGTGCCAATAAATTGAGCAATAACAGTGGCTAATGCTGCTCCTCTGATGCCCCATTTAAAAACAAAGATAAATACCGGAGCCAGAGCAAGGTTAACTATTACAGTAGTGAGTGTTGTGGCCATTGCCTTATTAGGGTATCCGGATGCCCTCATTATACTGTTCATACCAAGATAAAGATGAGTAAAAACATTACCTGCCAGAATAATCTGCATAAATTCTTTGGCATAAGGCAAGGTATCCTTGCTTGCTCCAAGAGCATAGAGAATAGGTTCAAGAAAAATAAAGGCAGCAAGCGCAACAACAATACCGAGTATAATATTCAACATTACAGCATTGCCAAGAATCATAGTTGCACCTTTTCTGTCGTGTTCGCCCAGCCTGATGGAGACCATAGTGCTTGCACCAATTCCCACCATAGCACCAAAAGCTGCAGTAATATTCATTAATGGGAATGTAAGGGCGAGGCCTGAAATTGCAAGGGGACCAACTCCCTGCCCAATAAAAATCCGATCTATAATATTGTATAATGAGGCTGCCGATGTTGCAATAATTGCGGGAACCGAATACTGTAATAGCAATTTCCCAACTCCTTCTGTCCCTAAATTATGAGGACTGCTTTTCCCTGCCATAAAATCATAAAACTAAAAAACGAGTGCAAATATCCTCATTTTAGCTCAACTATTGCGATATGAGTTAAGAATTTTGAAATCAAAGGTATAGCATTTAATTAATAATCAATATTTTAGTTTATTTCCCGAACTATTTTTCCTTTACTTGTAAAAGAAACTCTATGTCCACAGGTAAACCAATCATTACAGATTCGCTTAAAACTCTCAATTAATTGGTTTGATAATCGTACTGAGGGGTCACCAGAAGCAGCAATTTATTGAATACTGCTTTTTTTGTTAGCTTCATTTTCCCTTTCTTTGATACATATTTTCAAATTAAGATGATAACAGTCAAAATCCATATTAATGGAATTATAACTGAACTTAAAGGAGAGACAGACTCAACACTGCTAAACACTTTACGAACAAACGGGATTGAGGTATACTCTCCCTGCGGAGGAAACGGAAGATGCGGTAAATGCAATTTTATGGTGAAGGATACCGGACTGGTGCCTTCCTGCTCTTATATATTAAAGGAGAACATTGAAGTCATACTGCCGGACAAAAGAGAAGCAAAGGTACTTGTTGAACAGCACCGGCATACAGTAGTCCTCCCGCTGATGCCAGGCAATGCATCATCACTTTCAGTATATCCTCATGGTGTGGCGGCCGATATAGGAACTACTACGATTGTACTTTACCTTGTTAATCTTGTTACTGGTGTAATCACAGATACAAGGGCTATTCTCAATCCGCAGGCGAAATATGGTGCAGACGTAATTACAAGAATACAATTCTCCTCTTCACATCTCAATGGCCTTGAAATCCTTCACAATGAACTGATTGAGGCTCTTAACAGGGAAATAAAAATCATGACCCTGGTTGCAGATATTTCTGAAAATGAACTTGTGAGATTTGTATTTGCCGGAAACACTACAATGCTGCACCTGCTGTTGAAAAGATCTCCAAAGCATCTGGCCTTGTATCCGTTTAAACCTGAGTTTATTGATGAACAAATACTTAAAGCTTCAGAACTTGGACTGAAAGCTTTTTCTGAAGCTGAGGTTAAAGTTCTGCCTTCAGTTGCAGCCTTTGTCGGCGCCGATATTGTCGCCGGACTGGCTTCAATAGCTCCTGATGTAAAATACAGAAAATATCTTTTTATGGATATTGGTACAAACGGGGAGCTTGCACTTATCACTGAGAATGAGGTGCTATGCTGTTCTACAGCAGCAGGTCCGGCCTTTGAGGGAGCAAAGATCTCATGCGGAATGGGCGCGGTAACAGGAGCAATCTCAGCCTTCGGTGATAATGGAATAACTGTAATCGGAGATGAAAAACCCACCGGGATTTGCGGCTCTGGACTGATCGACATTGTAGCCTGGCTGCTCGGGAACGATAAGCTCAATAATGAAGGTCAGCTGAAAGAGGACTATGTTGTTGTACCTGAAAGTAAATCAGGAACCGGAACGGCTATTACGATTACACAGAATGATATCCGTGAGGTTCAGCTGGCAAAATCAGCGATAGCCTCAGGTCTCAAGATATTGCTTAAGCAGGCCGGAATGTCTTATGAAGAACTTGATGCATTGTTTCTTGCAGGTGGTTTCGGAAATTATATAAATACAGGAAGTGCAATCAGAATCGGATTGTTGCCAGAAAAAATGAGAGATAAGATCATAACTCTCGGGAACACCTCAGGTACCGGAGCAATACTGGCCCTTAAATCGGTTAAGTTCGATGAGATCGTTAAAAAACTTCTTTCAAAAACAAGGCATGTCGAGCTTGCATCAGATGAAGACTTTGAGCTCGAGTTTGCGATGAATATGTTCTTTTGAAGGCAGAAGGCGGAAGGCGGAAGGCAGAAGGCGAAAAACAATTACAAATCATCAAAAATATATCTTCTATATAATGCTTTTACTGCCTCTACAGCCTTTAAAGCCTTTACAGCCTCTAAATTGCTAGTATAGCCAGATATTTTCCTCCAGAAGGTTAAGCTCAGAAACTTTTCGTGTTTTTCCGTCAACAAGTAATGTTTTTATCTCATAAGGCGAAAAACAGCATTCATAAGTCGCTCCGGCAAATTTCAGGTCAAGCATTGCTGTAGAATCTTTACCCAGAGTTTCCACACACCGCACAACAACATTATTGCCTGATTCTGACTTCTTTACAGCGCTGACAATAACATTATCAGCACTAACCGACAGAAATGAGCCAGAAGCAGCAAGTACTCCGTCATGTATCCCCTGGTAGATAGCCGGTGCAGGAGCAATGAATTCCTCTGCAATTCTTGGAATATTTATTTCATTCCACTTTCCTGAATGCGGCACGACGTGCATCCTGAAAGTCTGAATACCCTGATCCATCCACAGATGGTCATCAGCCATATCAAGCACTCTTGGATTGTGATGGGCATATACAGCTGAACGGGCGACAGATATCCTCAGGTCGCTCCCGTGAACACTGTAACCATATTTAGCATCATTAATGACTGTAAGACCCTGCACTTTTCCTTTCCTCTTACCGGAAATGTCGACCCAGCGCTGACCGGGATCTTCATCACCATTTACAGGCCTTTCAATTGTACCATAGGCTGTTTCATATACGGCGGAAGGAGATTCAATATCAGCCGGAAAAGAGAACTTAAGCATCCTCAGATGTTCGTGCCAGTCGAGCTGGACCTTTGCTTCAATGCGGTTTACACCGCTGCACAGGGACCAGTCGATAGTAAGAACAGACTCATTATACTTTGAAACTGAACGCATTTTAACTCTCAATGGTCCTTTTTCGAGAAGAGAAACTACTGAATCAGAAAACTTTCCGATGACCTTGCTGAATGATTTTATATCATGGCTCCATGTATCGCTCGGATCATCTATAATGAGCGCCTGAAATCCTCCGGAGGTCTGAGTAAAGATGTCAGTATTTTCCTTTTTGTCGAAAATCATGACGTTTCCGCCCGTTTCAAAACTTAGTCTGAAATATTCATTCTCAATGCTGTTCCCAGAAAAGTTCAGATCATTCTGCTTCGCGGATATATTTCCCTCTGATACTTTTATCTGTTTATAACCCATAGGAGGTAATAGGGCCTGTACCAATAACTTTTTCCTGTCTCCTGTTTCAGTTGATGCATGAACCCATTGATGGTTCAGGATTTTTCCGCTTTCATCAGTAACTACTGAGCCTGCCGCTTTTAAATTCCAGCTCAGATCATACTCGATGCATGCATTTACCGGCCATGCATGTGGATTAAATGCGAGGATATACTGGGAAGAAGGATCAGTTGCCGGGATCTGCCATTCAAGTTTCTGAAGCGATTTATATGTTGTTTGTTCTGCCACATCCAACGCATGACCAAATCCGTTCCGTGCTGATTCAGAATGATCAAACAGGGATGATCCGGCGAGGCTGTCGTGGAACTGAAGGAACAGGATCCGTTTCCATGCATTTGTCAGATCATCAGAAGGATATTCGAAGTCCCATGCCATAGTACCTGTTGCAGCAATCTTCTCTGCAACTATCAGGGCACTCTCAGCTAGCCTGTTTCCCTTTTTTATTGCCGACTCGGCAGTATAACAGCCGGGTGCATGATGCTGAAGATCATCCTTTACAACAGGAATCTTCAGGTCTTTCTGGGCCCGCATCTCAGCAAAATACTTCTCAGGAGTACTGAAGAATATTTCGGGGGCCTTTTTATCCTTTTGCAGATCCAGTATTGACGCAATATTCTCTTTTGTTGCACCACCGCCATGGTCTCCCACACCATAAAATGCCATAAAGCTTTTCATGGGCTGTGAAGCTGACTTTGAAAGAATATTCTCAATCCTTGCTTTTACAGATTTTTCGTCATTATAGCTTACCTGTATCCTGTAAGTCAGGACTTTTGATCCGTCTGGCCCTTCCCACCAGAACAGATCGGACGGAAGGTTTTTTTCATGAGGAGCAGGCCGCATGAAGATGTAATTCTCCATTCCCTGCTTTTTAATTATCTGGGGTAATGTTGCTGTATGTCCGAAAGAATCAGGATTGAAAGCCACTGTTGCTTTCCTATCAAATAGCTTCTGAAAGGTCTTCTGTCCATACAATCCCTGCCTGACAAGCGATTCACCACAGGGGATGTTCACATCAGGCTCAACCCACCAGCCTCCTAATATATTCCAGCGTCCTTCTTCGATCCTCTTCCTGATTTCATTTATCATCCCGGGATCATTCTCTGAAACCCATTCATAAAACTGGGCGGAACTGCTTACAAAAGCAGCACCAGGAGTCTCATTCAGTCTGTCAAGTGCCGAGCGGAAGGTGCTGTGGACTACTGCCAAACCTTCTGACCACGGCCAGAGCCACACAGGGTCAATATGAGCATGGCCGATCATATAAAACCTATATTTTCCGGCATCAGAGGGCCAGTCCTGCAAAAGAACATCTGAAGAAATTATTGAATTCCTTGATATTGATATGAAGAATGAGGTACAGGCAGCAGTATTAATAAAACTTCTGCGTGAGATCAGTCCTGCTTTATTAGCATCAGCCTTATCCATTGCTTATTTTCTTAATACCTGTTTTCCGTAAACCTCAATCCAGTCAAGCCGTGAACATGCATCACTGCCACCTCCCGGCATGAGATCGGTAAAGCCGATTTCCTCCACTTTCGACAGATCGGGACTGGCAACAGGCCTTATCTCAATTATCTTATTGATATTCAATGAATACCAGCTGAGATCCTGAATATTGAATTCAGTTATCTTCCAATCCTTTGAAAGACAATCACCCTGGGTGCTTACAAGCCAGGTTCCGTCAGCCAGTTTCACAAGAAGATGAAGGCAACGCAATCCTGCCTGTTTTGACCTCCACAACACCTTTGAATATCCGGTAAGGTCAGCATTAAATTTATTATGCTTAAGTGTTACCGCCCAGTTCCCGGTACAGAGTCCTGACCATATATAATAAGGATCATCAGCCGGAGCTTCATGGTGACTCTTTTTTATACTGTCACAGCCCGGTCCGTAAAGTTTTAAAAGCAGATCAGGATTGCTGACATGCCCCTGGGTAACCGGGGTGGCAGCAGGAATCTCTTTCCAGTCTTCCCTGAAAAATAAACCGGGACGATACTGGGCAGAAGATGAATAAACACTAAAAATGAGAATGGCCGACAAAATAATATTTTTCATAGCTCTTCGCGTATTGTATATTACTGATATAAAGTCTGTTACTCGAAGATGAATGTGCCGTAATTTTCAATTTCGTGAAAACCCTTTCTGACTTTCTGCCAGGTGAAATATGAAATGCCGTTATCATAATCGATCCTGTACATGTTTGCTCTCCAATTTGTACCTGAGACCGGAGGAACATTATTTAGTGGAACGAGAAGTTTGAAGGGAACAAAGAATTCTGCTTTCCATCCCTTGACACTTGCTCCGCTTTCCATCTTGCCCCCAACTACGGATGTTGCATGACGTGTTCTTCTTTCTCCCTCATAATGCCACGGCTGCCAGCCGTAAAAAGTACCCTTGAAATTTGGTATTATTATAGGTAATTCATAGTTGGTGGGTGACAGTTCATATTCAAAGTAAACAGGAAAACTCTCATCGGGCCAAAGGAACATTTCAACAACATCTTCTGTGAATATATTCTGGAAATCACCAACAAGCGTTGTGGTGAGCTTTTTATCGACGCAATCATACAGGAAATAAATACCTTTTTCCGAATACAAAACCTTTACCCTGGTTGGATAATCAGATTTTCCTCCTTCTTTCAGATTCAGCTTCACCCATTCAGTTTTATTCCATTCCGGAGAGCTCCCCTTTCCGTCAACTTCAAAATCACTGCACTTCTTAATAAGCAGAGAACCTTTTTCCTCCGGCGTTGAGTAAACACATTTCCCGGATAACAAAACGAGCATCAGGAATAAAGCTGAAATTTTTGCAAATACTTTCATAATAATTTGATTTTTAATATTTTGTTAATGAATCACAATATCTTTTCCATACCTTGTTGTGCTTACATTTCCATAAGCATCTTCAGCATTAAGTTCAGCATTATAAAAGCCAAAACCTCTTACAGGAATAATGAAGCTGAAAATTCTGTCAGCTTCATAACGGTCACCATCTCTTCCTGAATCATTAAGCTGTACAGAAAAATTCTTTGAAGAATCTTTTTTATTTGTAAATGTTACGGAGACTTTTGCAATGGCAGCACCGTCTGTCAGCCTGGCAATTACTGTATTATCGCCGGTTACTCTTAACCAGCCGGCCACAGGAGCTGTCTTATCTGTTCCTGTTACAGCAGAATTCACAATACCCTGTTTAATTATATGGTCCGGTGTGTTACCAATCCAGTATTCAACAACATTTGTAAGCCTTGAACCAGCCGGCAACTTTGATGAGACAACAAGTTCAGAATATTTTGCAGAACCTCCCACATGGTCGTAGGCTCCCCAGTAATCGGAGTGTCTTATATTCTCACCCTTGCTGTTCAGTTCCCTGTCATGAACAAGAACCTCAGTTCTGTGTAATGAATTTCCATCCCTTACAAGAATAACGATTGACTCGCCCGGATTAATAATGCCATCCCCGTTTCCGGCCCCCAGAATAAGGGTATCAATCTCATTTCCCCTTGCAGAAACGATCACCCTCCGTCCATCAGCTATTTCAAAATTCTTAAGCTCATTTAACCTGGGAAAAACAGGTATTTCAATGTATTCAGTCCATTTTCTGCCATCTGCATCGCTTATTGTAAGCTTAAAGCACTCAACAACAGTAGTATCAGAAAGTGTTCTGAAAACAAAAGCTGACGAAGATTCGCCTGCTTCATTTGGTTTCAGCTCCTCAGAAACTAAGTTTGCACTAAGCATTCTTACATTATTCCTGAAAGGCGTCACTGTGACCTTTATTTTTCCCGAAGCAGCAGAACCCTTGTTTACAAGCCTTAATCTGACACTCACATCACTCTGATGCTGAGCATATTTCATATTTTCAATACTCCATTCGGCAAGAGAAAGTTCAGCCTTGCCTGAAGGCTCATTTATTCCAATTTCGTGAAGGCTGCCATTAAAATCGAGAGTCAGCCTGCCCGACTGGTTGCTTTTTAACGGATAGCTTTTTTTTGTATTGCTAAAGAGATCTATATCATTAATAATGTACTCAGCATTCTTTTTATAAACAGGAGCAGTGACAAGGCGTACATTTACAGAAGGAATAAGCTCACCGGCAGGCAGATGCTGACGAACCGAGCATCTGAATCCATTGATGTCAGCCTTTTCCAGGACAGTAAAACCTGAAACATCCCTGTCGGTTGTCACGTCGTAATCCCAGACAGAAAATGAAGGGTAAACATCAGTATGATTCCATCGCTCCGGTCTTTCAGGCGGATTTGCAAAGGAAGCAGTCAGGAATGAGAACATATCTCCCATTCCACATGTTGAATGTGCAGCAGGATATACAGCATATTCATAATTATCCATAACCTGCAGCCATACTTTGTTCAGATCCCTGTGATAATATCGGATAAAATCCTCATTTCCATAATTCAGCCTGACATTAACCCCCTCATAATTCCGGAACATTTCAATATGCCTGTATTCAGCAGGGAAGTCTTTAGGGCCTGCAACAAACTCCGCAGAACCACAGAAGTTACCGATTGCACATATCATATCGGGATATTTGCCTCCAATCCAATAAGCCATAAAACCACCCATTGAGAGGCCGGATATTGCACGATGGTTCCGGTCAGGTATTGTCCTGTAATTTTCGTCGATCTGCCTCACCAGCTCCGGGAAGTATAAAGGAAACTGCCGCAGTGTTTCAACAGGACCAATGTTATAGGGCCGGAGATAGTATTCTTCATTGGCACTCCGGTTATAGCCATCGGGTTTCACAATAATAACATCATTTCGTGAAACAAAGGCAGCGATATTGTCACCTCCGTTATCATCGCCCTTTTCAAAATGATTGTAGCCATCAGGACCACTGCCGAAAAATCTTTGTGACCAGCCATGATAAAAATAAATTACCGGGTATCGCTTCCCGGGAGACGAGCTGTAACCGGGCGGAAGAAAAATCCTGTAAGACCTGATCTCTCCAAAAACATTACTATAATGCTTTGAATCAATTATACTTACCCCATCCTGGGCAGAAGCATTAAAATAAAATGCATTCACACAAACGATTAACAGAAAAATACCGGTCAGATGCCTTCGCATAATGTTATTCAGTTATAAATGTAGCTTATGCAAATTAGTATAAATTAACCTTCCCGACAATTAATTCAGGTGAATAATAACAGCAGTATTACTATATTTGAATCAGTTAAAATACAAGCTGATAAAATCAAAATATACTAATGGATAATTCAGCACTTATTGAATTAACGAAGAAATTACTCTCATTCAATACTATAAATCCTCCCGGCAATGAAGAAGGTATTGCCCGTTTCTGTGCAGAACTTCTGTCTGCAGATGGTTTTGAGGTAAGACTGCCGGAATTTGAACCCGGACGCCTGCATCTGATAGCCGAAAAAGGAATTACAAGCCACAAGGCGCCTGTTGTTTTCTCCGGGCATTTCGACGTTGTCCCGCTTGGTGCAGCTGAATGGACTACTGATCCGTTTGGAGGAGAGGTACGTGATGGAAAAATCTATGGCCGTGGCTCCGGAGACATGAAAGGCGGAGTGGCAGCAATGATGCTTGCAGCTATGGATGCTTTCAGGGAAGGGACTTCAGAATGTGGTGTAAGACTTATATTTACAGCAGCCGAAGAACTTGGATGCAAAGGTATTGAACAGCTTGTAAAAAGCAGTGCTGAGATAGGACAGGCAAGCGCCCTTATAATTGGAGAACCTACGTCAAATATGCCTGCCACAGGTCATAAGGGGGCAATCTACATGAATGCCGTGACTAAAGGAAAAACAGCACATTCATCAATGCCCCACCTGGGTGAGAATGCCATCTACAAAGCCGCTGAATCAGTGCTGAAAGCCAGGGATTTCAGATTTAATGTACAGGAAGATCCGCTACTTGGATATCCGACTATAAATGTCGGAAAAATAAGCGGAGGCCTTAACCTGAACTCTGTTCCTGATCATGCTGAATTCACAATAGACATAAGGACAACATCAAAAACAAACCATGAGGAGACCCTGAACCGGCTTGCACATGAACTGGGAACTGAAACAAATCTTGAAGTACTTGTAAATATGACTTCCGTTCATACTAATGAGGATGAGCCATTTGTACGGCTTGTGTATGATATCTGCGGTATCAGCAGAGGCAGTCAGGGATTTCCGAAAGCCCTTCCCTACCTCACTGACGGTTCAGTCTTACAGAAAGCCTACAATGGAGTTCCGGCAGTAATACTGGGTCCGGGAGAGCCTGAAATGGCACATAAGACAGATGAGTACTGTTACGTTAACAAATTAGAAGAAGCTTACAGAATCTATAAAAACATAATATTAAAATGGAGGAATTATATATGCTGAACTTACCAGAAAAAATTACGAATGAAGAACAACTGGAAGAATTACTTTCAAGACCGGGAAAAGAAGCAGTGGAGATGTTTTCACGTCTCGATGGAGATATTATTTTCCTTGGTGTTGGGGGCAAAATAGGAATGTCGCTTGCAATGATGGCCAGAAGAGGCTGTGAACAGGCAGGTATAAGAAAAAGGATAATAGGTGTTTCCAAATTCGAATCAAAAGAACAGCGCTCAAAACTTGAAAAGGCAGGCATTGAAACAATTGACGGTGATCTGCTTGATGTAAAATTTACAGATTCACTTCCAAAGGTTAAGAATGTATTTTACCTGGCAGGAATGAAATTCGGTTCAACTGAAAATCTGTCCCTCACCTGGGCAATAAACACATGGCTGCCGGCAATAGTGGCAGACAGCTTCAGACAATCGAGAATTGTTGCCTTCTCCACAGGTTGTGTCTATCCCCTTGTTCCTGTAAATTCAGGCGGATCAAAAGAGAGTGATCTTCCGGAAGCAACAGGTGAATACGCACAATCGTGCCTTGGAAGGGAAAGAATGTTCGAATTCGGAAGCATCAGAAACAAAACGAAGGTTGCACTGATCAGACTAAACTACTCTGTTGAAATGAGATACGGGGTTCTTGTTGATATAGCAATAAAAGTAAAGAACAGACAACCGGTGGACCTTACAATGGGATATTTCAATGCAATATGGCAGGGTGACATGAATGATTATGTACTAAGATCAATCGAGCTTGCTGAATCACCTGCCAGAGTGCTTAACATAACCGGACCGGAACTGCTCTCGGTAAAAGAAACTGCAGAGGAATTTGCAAAGCTGTTCGGTGTTGAAGTTAAATTTACAGGAAAAGAAGCCACAACTGCACTGCTGAACGATTCTACACTTGCCTATAGCCTGTTTGGAAAGCCTGAAGTATCTGCATCACAGGTTATTAAATGGATTGCCGGATGGTTGTCAGAGGATAAGGGCATACTTGGTAAACCCACTCATTTTGAGGTAAGGGACGGGAAGTATTAAAAAGGCGGAAGGCGGAAGGAAGAAGATCAGGATACAATATGAAAGCATGAATCCAAAGCCCAGCGTCCAGAGTCCATTGCCGAGTGTCTATTGCCCAGCGCCCAGAGCCCAGTGCCGAGTGTCTATATTGCCCAGCACCCAGCGCCCAGAGCCCAGAGCCCAGTACCCAGCGCCTTAACGATAAAATGTATACAGAATAATTTTAGCTATGAGTAAGATTCAGATTGACAAGTCAGTAGAAGACAGCCTGAAAAAGGGTGTTGTAATTCCTGCCATGCCGCTTGCATTGAACAGCAAACGTAAGCTTGATGAGAGAAGGCAGAGGGCTTTAATAAGATATTACCTCGATTCCGGTTCAGGTGGTCTTGCCGTTGCAGTACATACAACCCAGTTTGCCGTGAGGAAACCTGAAATTGGTCTTTATGAACCACTGCTTTCACTTGCAAACGAAGAGTTCAGCAGCTTCGAAGGAAAGCATGATAAAAAACTAATCAGGGTTGCAGGAGT
>ENA-UOWG01001035-UOWG01001035.1-activated-sludge-metagenome-genome-assembly--contig:-NODE-1035-length-30724-cov-13.326584_pt1 | contig 30724 bp, 20 predicted proteins | sample MGYA00238147_ERZ761563 | MGnify/ENA primary metagenome ERZ761563 (study PRJEB28884, sample SAMN05720216) | anaerobic digester metagenome | isolation source: active sludge of municipal... | reverse complement strand
TGCGATACTCGACCGACCGAGCCACGAAGCCGATGGCCCGGCGCCGCCCCGCCCCGCAGGGCTGGGGGCCTTGGGCGCGCTGGCTGTGTTGCTCCTCGCTCACAGACCGCGCGGGTATGCTCGCTCGTCGCGCCTTGCCAGCCCGCCCAATCCCCTCCAGCAAAATCGGAATTAATTTTTGCACAGACCCTAAAGCAGCCTCCCCGGACCAAGCGGCGTTGGATGCCTGATGGCAACGATCAACAACCTTCCAATCAGCAATCGAATCCCCTATGAAACAGACCGCAAACCAAGGAGCGCCGCATCCGATGACACGGCGCAAGTTTGTCGTCGGAACCCTGGCCACAGCAGGAGTCATCGCCGGAGCGCCCGCGTTTCTGCGGGGCCAGAACCTCAACAACAAGCTGGACATTGCGTTCATCGCGTGCGGCGGGCGCGCCAATGCCAGCCTGGCCGAGCTCACCCTCGGGCCGGGCGGCGGCAACAAGCCGGCCAAAGGCAGGCGCCCGGGCGCCGAGGCGTTTGCCGGGCCGCATCCGGACGAGAATGTCGCGGTGATCTGCGATGTGAACCAGGCTGCGCTGGACTCGGCGTCCGCGCGATTTCCCCGGGCGAAGAAGTTCACCGATCTGCGACGCGTCTTCGACCGCCCGAACGACTTCGATGCCGTCGTGGTGTCCACCGCCGAACACACGCATGTGTTTGCCACCTACCTGGCGCTGATCCACGGCAAACACGTCTACTGCGAGAAGCCGCTCGCTTACAACATCTGGGAGACCCGGCTCATTCGCGAGACGGCCGCCCGGTATCCGAAGCTGTCCACGCAGATGGGCAACCAGGGGCACGCCTCGGCGGCCCGGCGCAGGATCCGGGAAATCCTCAGCACCGGCGTCATCGGCTCCGTGCGCGAAGTCCACGTCTGGGCCGAGCGCGCCTGGGGGCTTCAAGACGCCGCGTCTGCCGAGCGTTTCGACAAGCCGCACGGCTTCTACAACGGCATCCAGATTGTGGACCGGTTCCGGGAGGAGATGCCGATCCCGGCGAACCTGCATTGGGATCTCTGGCTCGGCCCTGCACCGGAGCGGCCGTATCACGCGACTTATTTCCCCGGCCCTCGCTGGTACCGATGGTGGGACTTCGCCAACGGGACAATGAGCGACCTCGGCAGCCACGACAACGACGTGCCTTACACGGTGCTGGATCTCTGGCGCGCGGATGCGAAGGCGGGCCGTGCGCTGGCGCCTTTGACGGTCGAGGCGGTTTCGCCCAACGTTCCGGCGCCGCACCGGGAGCTCGCCCCGGCGACCCTGAAGGCGACGTTTGAATACGCGGCCGTGGGGTCGCAGCCTGCGCTCAAGCTTGTCTGGTACCAGGGCGACTGCAAGCCGCCTGGCTGGGTAGCGGCTTGGGGCGGCCGCTCCTGCCTGTTCATCGGCGACAAGGGCATGCTGCTCGGCAATGGAAAGCTGCTGCCCGAGGAGAAATTCAGGGACTTCCCGACGCCGCCCGAGACCCTGCCCCGCTCTACCGGCCATTGGGTCGAGTGGGTGAACTACGCCAAAAACAAAGGCCCTGTGCCCGGCTCGAATTTCCAATACTCGGGCTGGACAACCGAAGCCAACCACCTCGGCAACGTGGCCTACCGCACCGGCAAGAAGATCGAGTGGGACTACCGGAACCTGCGCGCGTCCAACGCGCCGGAAGCCGCCCCATTCATCCAGCGCCCGGCGTATCGCAAGGGCTGGGACGGCATCTTGGGAGCGTGATCGGAATCGCGATCTCGAGCTTGCGCCTCCGTTATGGGCCGGCCACGGAAAAGCCGCGGCACCCCTCGAGATCAATCACCGGCAGGATGCCCGCCTCGGGCCCCGGCCGGCGCCGCACGTCCAGCAGCGTGCCCCGCTCGATGTGCCGCCCGCAAAAGGCCGCGCGGTCGAACGACCGGAAGGCCGATTCGGCGATCTCGACGCGCACCGCTTCCACCCGCAGGTCGCGCGCGTGTGCCACGGTGAAGTAAGCGGGCAGCCGGGCGAATTCGGTGTTTCGAGCGTCGGGCGCATCCTGAGTGGTGCGGGTCCCACCCACCGGCTTGCTGCGGCGGGCATACGAGTCGGCCTGCGGCACGCGGATCCGCACGTCGCGGAAGGTGAGCCTCTCGATCGGGCTTTCCGCCATGCCCTGGACCAGGATGCCGCTGCCGGTGGTGATGTCCAATCGTTCGAAGATCACATCGCGGATGCGTCCAACCCTCGAATTCGGGTGGCGCCGTTCGATGTCCATGAAAACGGGGGTCACCGTGCGGTTCGTCGCCGAGCACGGGCCGATGACGATGTTCGAGAACGCCACGCGTTCGATGGTCGCGCCGTCCTTGAGATAGAAGCCAATGCCCGTGGGCGAATTGGTGATGACGCAGTTGGCGAAGCGGATGTTGCGGAAGTCGCCGTGCGATTCGGTGCCGAGCTTGAGCGCGGAGGCGGCCGACTCGAGGAAACAGTCCGTCACCGCGACATCTTCACAGGGATGCGCCTCCGTGGACTTGAGCACGATGCAATCGTCGCCGGCGCTGATGCGGCAGCGGGCGATGCGCACGCGGCGGCAGGAGTTGGGATCGATGCCGTCGGAATTGAGGCGGCGGTAGTTGTTCCGGATGGTCACGTCCTCGACAGCGACGTCCTCGCAGCGTTTGAAGTGCAGGGTCCAGGCGTCGCTGTTCAGGATGGTGACGCCGCGCACGGTCACATCGCGGCAGCCCGTGAACAGCAGGATGCCGGTGCGGAACTCCGGCTTCTCGGGCGCGCTCCAACGGGCGCCGTAGTCCGCGGCGCCCTGGCCGTTGATGATGCCCTGACCGGTGAGTGCGACGTGGTGGACGCCGTCCGCCACCAGGAGGTGCCGCTCGCCGCCTCCGGAGTAATCGCTCCGGTTCGTGCTGGCCCACAAGGTGGCGCCGGCTTCGAGTCGGAGCGTGACGCCGCTGGCCATCCGCAAGGAGCCGGACAAATAATCGCCGGGCGGCAACCGCACCGTCCCGCCGCCAGCCTTCGCGCATGCGTCCAAGGCGGCTTGGATGGCGGTGCGGTTATGGACGCCGCGATCGCCCTTGGCGCCATAGTCGCGGACGTTGAAGACGCGATCCGTGCCGGCAGCCGGCAAGACCGCAGCGGACAGCAGCAAGGCTGCGCCAAGGTTCAACAGGTGCGGATGCATGATGCGATTCTGGCTGAAGCGGGCGGCTTGTCCGGAAGCCGCATGGACCGAATTCGACTCGAGCGCGGAACTCTTGCTGCCTTAACGCCATAGCCGATGGAAACCACAGGCCTTTACTTCGCGAGAAATCCCGGCTGGGCGTCTGCCCACCGGCGGAACAGCTCCTCGATCACGCGGTATTTCTCGGGATTACCGGATTGGCTCGGGTGGCAATAGACCAGCACGCCGTCGGCGCACTCGTGCGCTTGCGCCATCACGTCGCCGACGTAGGGAGGCGTCGAGTCCCCGAGCCTCGAGTGCGCCGAGGCATAGACATCCACATAGATCGGCGTCGCGCCGCCAAAGAGCTGGCGGATTTTGGCGACCTCGGACTTCACGGCGCGGGCATCCACCAGGTCGGCTTTCACGGACTCGTTGCGGTAGGGAAATAGGATTCCGTCAAACAGGCCGCGGTATTGTTCCGCGTAAGCGGGCGTGAGCTGGCGGTAATAGCCGCAGGGAATAAACGCCAGCTTGGGATTGATGGCCCGCGCGTCCGACAGGAGCCGCCTCATCCGCTCCGGATTGAGCTCCTTGGGGTTGTGGACAAAGTCATCGATGCTCCAGGCAACCAGGTTGGGGCGCCTCACGCTGAGCCCGGCGATCTCGACAGCCCAGCGCTCGTAATCCAGCCGGAAAGGTTCCGAGAAATTCTTCGCGCGAGGCGGCGACTCCGAGGGCGGAACCAGCGTGACCCATACCTGGATCTTCCTTTCATCGGCCAGCGGCAGAAACGCCTTCAGATCGTCCCAGTCCGTCGCGGCATGCCAGATCAGCCAGTTGTAGGTGTTCGCGCGAATCGCGCTCAAGTCCTTGGCGAGAAAATCAAGGTCCACCCGCCCATCGGCCCGCCGGGGCGCGGCATTGTAGGTGCCGAACACGTTCTTCAGAGGCTCGAGGCGCGGCTGTCGGGCCGCGAGGTCGGCGGCCTGAACCGCCGCACTGTCGAGCCCAGCTATTCCGAGAGCCCACACCACCGCCCCATAAAGTGCCCATCGCGGATTCATGGATTGCGATTCACAACTTCAATCCAATTATGGTGGAGGCCAACAGCATGGCAAGCACCATCGACTGCGGCACATGCCCGCCCACAACCATGAAACGAATCACCCGCCGCGCTTTCCTTCAGCAGACCTCCCTGGCCGCTGGCGCCATTGCCGCGCTCGCACCCCATGCGCGCGTCCTTGGGGCCAACGACGATCTGCGCGTGGCCGTGGTGGGCTTCAACAGCCAAGGGAGGACTCACCTTCGCGAGCACTTGGCGGTCAACGGCGTTGACTGGACCAAGACCGAAGCCGTGCTCGGGCCATGGCTCGAGCTGGACGCCGAAAAAGAGCAGTTTGTGGGCGGCGGGGATCTCGCGGCCAAGGCCAACCGGCTCGTGACCCGCCCTTACCGCTCCCCGTTTGTCGTGCCCGAGAAGGTGTGAGGGCGGCTATTCCGGGCATGGAGCCGCATCCCAGGGCGACCTTCGAGTGCAAGACTTCAGCGCTGAAGGTGGCCGGCGGAAAGCTCAAGGTCCCCACCGGCCCCGGCACGGGTGTCGAAATCGATCCTGGCTTCATCCAGAAGCACCGACCTGTGACCGCGTGAATCCACGGACGCATCCGCCCGATGCTGGCGCCGGTTCCGCTGGCAACCGCCGATGGCTACGGCACCTCCAAGATGAAAAAGCGTTGGGGAGTATCCAGTTGAATCGTGTTGGTGACGCTGAAGCGGCCGTCCCAGCTGAAGGTGTCGGTGGCCAGTCGAGTCCAGCTGGCCAATGTCAGGGCCGCGTCGGTCGAGGTCAGCATGTGGAATGTGCCGCCTGGAACACCGCCCGATCCACGCAGGATCAGGTCCGTCCCCGACTGGATCACCGACTCCACCTCCGGCTTCGGCTCGGGGGCAGCCGTGACCTTCAAGGTGCCATTGACGGCTAATCCTGACATGTCCCAGGCCAGGCCATCGCCCGGCGTTGCCGGCACAATGGCGTTGAACGCCCCGACATAGCTGGCCGCCTGGAAGAGCTGGACCGAATCGCCCAAGACCAGCGGCTCGCCGCCCGCGCCGCCGATGTTGAGCTGCAGCGTGCCGCCGAACGTCAAAGCGGTTACATTGACAATTCGATCGCTGACGGAAGCGAGGTCGGGGCCGAACTTATTGACATCCATGACCACGGTTCCGGCGAGCGTCAATGATTGGTTGATGTTGAGGTAAGTGACCGGGACCACCGGGTCGCCTGGAGACAGGGCGCCTTGGGCCTCAATGGCCACGGGGCTATTGATCGCGCCAAGGCCTCCCAGCGTGCCGCCCCGGGCAATCAGAGCGCCGCCTGTCTTGGCGCCCTCGATGTAGAGGACGCCGCCTTGGATGATCGTTGTGCCCGTGTTCGCCGCGTTTCCGTTCACGAACAGCGCGCTGGTTCCGGTCTTGATCAGGTTGCCATTGCCTCCGATCTGGCCACCCAAGGTCAGCGAGCTGCCGCCAGCGTTGAAGACGCAGTCGCCATTCAAGGTCACCGGCCCGGCGATCGTATTGTCGCCCGACCCATTATTGATGGTGGCAGTGATGCCGTCTCCGTTCAAAAGGAACCGCTTGTCCCAAGGGGTCGTGGTGTTGTAGAGCTGGAGGGTGGCTCCCGCGGCCACCGTCAGCGTGGCGGAAGGATTCCCGAGGGATGTAGTCGTGGTTTCCACGCTCAGCATCCCTTGCTGGACATCGATGTTCGATAAAGCCGCATCGACGCTGGCGCCGACAAGCGAAACCTGGTTGGCGCCGGTCTTGATGATCGAGAAGGCGCTTCCGTCCGTGCTGAGCCGAGCCATGCCTCCCCGGATGTCCCACCGTCCGCTCCCGCCGAAAGTTGTGTTTCCGGTCAGGGTGACATTGCCCAGCGCGTTGATGTTATCCGGGCCGGTGTTAATGATTGCGCCTTGCCCATTGACGCCCGCGCCGGAAACCGAAATCGGCTCGGCGTTGAGGGTTTGACCATTCACATCCAAGGTTGCGCCGCTGCTGATGATCGTGGACCCCGCGTCGGCTCCCAACGCCGTGCCGCTCCCCGCCCTGAGGATTCCCTGGACGACACGCAACGGGCCCTCGTACGTGTTGGCTCCGCTCAGGCTCAGGACGCCCAGGCCATTCTTGGTCAATGGACCCGTGCCCGATATCGCGCTGCCAACGATCAGGTCATCGCTGCGGCTGAAGACCAGTTCGCCCTGGTTGACCAGATTGCCGGCGGGCAGATTGCCGGTAGTCCCATTCGTGCCGACCTGCAGTGTGCCGCCATGGATGGTTATGCCGCCGCTGAAATGATTGCTGCCGCCGTTGGCAATGATGAAAGTGCCGGCGCCGTCTTTCACCAGCTCGGCATTGCCCGTTAAATTGCCAGGGCCGACGAACGTGTAGTTCAAGGTCGAGTTGCTGACGAGGATCGCGCCCGGTTGCAGCGTGGTCGTCAGATTGACGATGCCGGAAGCGGCGCCGTCGCCAAATCGAACAGAATCGAGCGTCAGGAAGGCGGCGGGTGTCGTTCCAAAGGCCAGCCAGTTGGTGCTGGCCGCAATGTCCCAATCGCCGCTGGCGCTGGCGGTCCATGTGAGCGGTTTGGGCCCGTCGGTCAGGATCAACTCGACTGCGGCGTCGGCAGTATTGTGGGACAGATAGCCCTTGGTCGCGGGTGTGGGGACGGCCCCCAGGCCGAAGTTGAAGCCCTGGCCGCCAATGCTGCCGGAGTATTTGATGACCGTGAAACGAGCAGGATAGCTCTCGATCGCACCCACGGAAAGGATATCGATGTAGTTGGTATCGCCGCCGGTGCTCAAACTCATCACCTCGACGTTGGGCGCGACGCCGAGCGTCGCGACTGCCACCCGCGATCGATTGAGCGTCAGGGCGCCTATCCCCGGCGGCGCGGTTGTTTTGATGATCAGCGTGCCGTTGTCGGTTGACAGCGCGCCGGGATAGCTGAATCCGCCCGTGACACCCGAGACATCCAGGGTGGCGCTGTTGTTGACGGCGATTTGTCCGCTGCCGCTGATGGAGCCTCCGCCGATCAAAGCCAGCGTGCCCCCATCCACAGTCGTTGTGCCGGAATACGTGTTGGCACCAGTGAGGGTTTGGATGCCGCCGCCGATCTTTCTCAGGTTGACGGGGCCGAGGCCCTGGATCCCGATCGCGCCGGTCCCGTCCCGAATTATGCCCGCGAAAAAGGCCGATTGATCGTTGTCGCCCAGCGTGAGGGTCGACGGATTGACGCTATTGTTTTCCACAAACAAACCGGCCAGATTCGCGGCGCCTTCCGAGGAGAGTCCATTGATGGTCTCGTTGAATCCATTCAAGTCCAGCGTGCTGGTGCTTGCCGTCACCCCAGGGTAGCCGACAATGACATTGCCTTTGCCGAAGCCGTTCGGGATCACGTCATTCGTGCCCAGAACCAATCGGCCATGACCCGAGGTGCCGCCGGTCCGTCCCAGAATGGTCGTGTTGCCGGTCCAGTCGTTGTCCGAGCTGGCGAGGATCACCACCGTGGCGCCGCCGCCCACGTTGGCTGTCGAGCCGATGTCAAGGCTGAATGGGCCGGTGATCTTGCCTGCGATCGTGGCGCCGCCACCTGCGGCATTGTTGGCGCCGCCGCCGCCCAGCCGAGCATCGCCGATCAAAGTGATCGTGCCCGTATAGAGGCTGCCGTTGCCCAGGCGAATCGCCCCCGTGTTCTCGGCGTCCGTGCCGATGCCCGCCATGAAGATGGCGTTCGTGAACGGCGTGGCACCCGAGATGCCGCTCGGAAATGCCTGTCCACCGGGGAAGACATGCAGCGGGCCGGTGCCCCAGCCGTCCGGATTGGCGGTCCCGCCTTGCTCGCTGCCGGCCAGTTGAAAGCGGCCTTGCAAGATGTAAGTGCCGCCCGAATAGGTGTTATGCCCGCGGAACTTCATCGAACTGCGGCCCGCCTTCACCACGGTCACTTTCCCGGCTCCATTGTCCGTCACGTTCGCGTCCACGTTCAAAGAGCCGGAGCTCTGGCTGGCGCTAAAAATGTTGAAAATCAACTCGCCGTCCGTGTCGGGGGCGCCCCCTGCCGTCAAGGACGCCTGCCCTTGGGTGAGCAATTCGTCGCTGGCATCGATCTCCCAGGTGACAGACGATGAAGTGACGTTCCGCATGATCGCCCCGTAGCGGCCGAGGCGAAGCGTGTTGCCCACGCCGATCACCACATTGCGTCCATTCGGATCCGGCGCTGCGCTGGCGGGAATGCTGCCAGCCGGGTCCGCCAATTGAAGCGTGTTCATGTCCACCGTGACCCCGGCGTTTTGGGCGGCGACCCGCACCGGACCGGTGGAGCTGCTGGTGTATCGCAGGTTGGTTGCGGGCGTCGCCGTGTCCGCCAGGATTTGGCCGGTGGCATAATCCAGGTAGCCCGCATAGGCAACAATACCGCCGCTGGCATCCACGCTCGCCCAGTCCCTGGCCACCGAAAGGCCATTCAGAACTGTCCCATCCCCAACGCTCGCCCAGCCGCCGAGGATGCCATGAGTGTTGGGCGTCAGAGTAGTGATTTGCCCTGTGCCTCCGAGAGCCGATGGCCTGACAATGTTGACAACGCCGCCGGGCACGTGGCTGAGGGCGCCCAAGGCCATCTCGGCCGCGCCGCCGGCCTGGATTCTCGCCGGCCCGATATCAATGACAGTGCCGTGAAAGGCTTGGCCATTGGCGTGGGTCCCGCTGACATTCATGACCAGCTCCGCATAACTCGTGTCCCCCAAACCAGCGTTCGCGCCGCCAAGCAACAACGCCGAGCTGCTCGAGATGATATTCGCAGCCGGCGAATTCGAGTGCGAAAAATCGAGTGTGATGGTGCCGTTCCGGATCATCGTCGGCCCCGTGTAGCTGTTCGCTCCGGACAATGCCAGCGCGCCAAACCCGATCTTCGTCAGACCGCCTGTGCCCCCGTTGTCGGCAATGATCCCCCGATACGTCAGGGTGATGCCGTCGCCCACATGGAAGACACCGGCCCCGCTCCCGGTGGGCGGCCCCAACGCCAATCCCCGATGCGGATCCAGTGTAAAGCTGGACGTGGGACGCAAAGCGCCGCCGTCGAGGACGATCCTGCCCGGCTCGACCGCCGCAGGAATGGCCCCCAGATTGGCGTCCGATGCGACGCTCAATGTGCCGGCGTTGACGGTGACTGGACCCCCAAAGGTGTTGGATGCGGTCAAGGTCAGGCGCCCGCCACCGACCTTGGCGAGGCCCGCGCCAAGGCCGGAGATCGGGCCTCCAAGGATCAGAAAGCCATCGGTCACGACGCTGACACTGCGCGTGGCGTTCAAGGCCAGCGGCAGATGGATCGACTGCAGCGTCACTACCTGGTTGTTGACAATGTCGCCCCCCAAGGCAAGGCTGTTTCCCCGCAGCGTGAACGCCCCTGCCGGACTCGTGATGGTGATACCGTCAAACAGGGTGTCGTTCGGGAAATTGTTGGTGTTGACCAGCCCGAGAGTCCCCCCGAACAGGAGTCGATCCCCTGCCGCCGGAGCGATGTCGCCATCCCAGTTCACGCCGGTTTGCCAAAGAAAATCTGGCCCGCCTCCATCCCAGGCTTTATCGGCAGCCCTGAGGATCGGGCTGCACAGGAGCATGAAGGGCAATAGCACCCGCACGGTCGCAAAACCCGCCCGGGCGCAAGATGAAACGGTGATTCTCTTCATAGGCTGCTGGTGGATTGAATCCTTCTCGAATCCTTCATTCGGCATCGCGCCAAATCCAGTGACCGGATCAAAGGACAGGCTGAAGTAGTAAGAATTACTCATAAGATCCGCAAAGGCAAGCTGATAGTTGATGCATTGACATCCCGAACCGCGCCAGCGCTAATGGATTCATGGTAAAGGATGCATTTCGACCGCGGTGGATCGGGGCGCTCTTGATCGGGATCGTTCCGTGGGCTTACGGGGATCCGGTCCTGTCGATCGCGCATCGGGGCAACTCGCTGTTCGCGCCCGAGAACACGCTGGCCGCATTCTCCGCGGCGCAGGGCGCGGCGGATCTGGTCGAAACGGATGCCCGGCTCAGCGCCGACGGCACGCTAGTCCTGATGCATGACAGCAAGGTGGACCGGACGACGGATGGGGCCGGCACGGTCGCCGGCAAGACGGTTGCCCAGCTCAAGCTGCTCGACGCAGGCTCGTGGTTCTCGCCTGCCTTTGCCGGGGAGCGCGTCCCCACGCTCGAGGAGATGATCACCCTCACCCTGCCCTTCGCCACGCCGTTGATCGAACGAAAAGACGGGCCGGCTTCGGCCTATGTGGATGAGCTTCGGCGGCTCGGGGCCGTCGAGAAGGTGGTTGTCCAGGCGTTCGACTGGGAGTTTTTGAAGTCAGTGCACGCGCTCGAGCCAGCCATCCGCCTGGGCGCGCTGGGCAGCGGCCCCTTGACCCCCGCCAAGCTGATCGAGATCGCCGCTTCGGGAGCAACCATGGTGGCGTGGGAAAAATCCGGCGTCACGGCCGCCGAGGTCGCACTCGCCCACAACGCCGGGCTGTCCTTGTTCGTTTGGACGGCCGATGGCGTCGAGATCAAGAAATTCATCGACATGGGAGTGGACGGGATTATTTCCAACGATCCGGGGCTTGTGAAGCGGTGGGAGCAAGGAACAACCAACACCCCTGCTCGATTCAGGGACGGCCTCGTCGCTTACTGGAAGATGGACGACGGGCTCGCGGATCCGTTTGCGACGACGGTGGGCGACAGCGCGGGCAGCAACCCGGGCACTCTGACGCGTAAGGACGGTGCATCTCATTGGGCCGATGGCGCGTGGGCGCAGTTCGGGGGCAGCCTTCACCTCGATGGCGCAACCGCCTTCGTCTCTATCCCCCCGACGGAAAGCCTCGATCTGAACGCTCGCGAGATGACCTTCTCGGCATGGGTGCGCCTGGCGACGCTGCCATCGGCGATGAGCACGAGCTACGGCGCGATCTTCGACTCGACGACCGACTGCTACGTGCTCTACCTCGACCGGGGCAATCGGGAGTTGAGGTTCAAGGTCACCGACGCCAGCGGTCAAGCTGCGCGGCCCGGGATTCCCGAGGCATCGCTGTGCACGGACCAGTGGCTCCATGTCGCGGCGACTTACTCCGGCGCCGCGGGCCCCGTCTCCGGCCAGGCCACCATCTACCTGGATGGCGAACCCGGAGACGTCCACACCGGACACGATGGCAGCGCTCCGGTCGGCCTGACCGGCCAGGTCAAGACAGGCCAGTGGGCTGCCATGGGCCGGGAAGGCCCCTCCGGCGGGAACGATTTCGACGGCTTTGTGGATGATGTGGCGATCTGGCGCCGTTCGCTTTCGCCGGACGAAGTGGCTCTGCTGTATCGAGGCGGGCAAATGGGATTGAGCTTAAGCGACCTCATCAGCGAGACCACCAAACTCATCGAGCCTCGGGCGGTTCGCGTCTCGACCGCCGCCGAGCTCGAGATCGAGTTTGTCTGCGCCGGGCCGTGGAAGGCGTTCCGTTTGCTGCGCTCGGGCACGGTCAGCGGGCCGTTCGCTCCCGTGCCGGGGATCGGGCCCGCGGCGCTGGGCGACGGCCTCTACAAGTTCGTTTGTCCGCTCGAGAACGATGCCCGCGCGTTCTACCGAATCGCCGGCGAGTGAACTGACACGTATCCCAGGGGACTCCGGGGCGGATCCGCCCGCAGCGGCTGCACCCGCCGGACGGTCGTCCGCAGCGAATCGCAAAGGCGGTCGGCGACCGGATGCGGGCACCGACGATGCCATGAATATCTTTTGCGCACGATAACGCTATGATCGGACCCTACCAATACACGACAGAGTGGCTGAAAGAGCGGTTCTACACGTCCGGCGAGGCCGCCACACAGCGCATCCAGGCCTCGATCGATCGGCACGTCCAAGAGGGATGGGAGCTGTTCGAGTGCCATCCGATCGCCACTGCCTCCGTGTGGCAGTGGACGATTCTGATTTTCCGGCGCCCCCACGAGAGGACACAGTAAATACAGGACATGCCGCTGTTGTACGCCCTGGAACTGGGTGAGGATGTTGGTTATGCCCTCCGTCGCGGTGCCATCGCCACCGACTTCGACCGATTGCCAGGACACTTGCTTTGAGCCAGTCGCAATCCTCATCACGTGAATGCTCCGGCTGGCCCTTTTTCTTCCCGAATCTCGCTTTATGGGGTAAAAGAACAATCGTCATCCCATGCCCACGAGCGAATCGCACCAGCGGGAAGCCGCCTTCTTTGACGCGGCGATGGACCTGCCGCCCGAGCAGCGCGCGGCCTACCTCGATCAAGCCTGCGGCGAGGACACGGCACTGCGCCAGCGCATCGAGTCCCTGCTCAAAGCGAGCGAGTCCCAGTGTGGGTTTCTCGACCCGCCCACGGATCCGGGACTGCGCCCGGCTCTCCACCCCACCGTGCCGCCCATTGAAAAGCCGGGCGACCGGATTGGCCGCTACAAACTGCTGCAGCAGATTGGCGAAGGCGGCTGCGGGATGGTCTATATGGCGGAACAGGAAGAACCCGTCTTTCGCCGCGTCGCCCTCAAGGTTATCAAGCTGGGCATGGACACCCAGTCCGTGATTGCCCGATTCGAGGCCGAGCGGCAGGCCCTGGCGCTGATGGATCATCCGAACATTGCCAAAGTGTTCGATGCTGGCGCGACGGAGACCGGCCGCCCCTACTTTGTCATGGAACTGGTCCGCGGGATCAAGATCACCGACTTCTGCGACGAGAAGAAGCTTTCCCCCGGGGCCCGGCTTGACTTGTTCATCCAGGTCTGCCAGGCCGTCCAGCACGCGCACCAGAAGGGGATCATCCATCGGGACCTCAAGCCTTCGAATATTCTGGTGAGCGTGAACGACGGCAGGATGGTGCCCAAGATCATTGACTTTGGCATCGCCAAAGCCGCCAGCGGCCAGAAGCTCACCGACAAAACAGTGTTCACGGCTTTCGAACAGTTCATCGGAACGCCCGCCTACATGAGTCCCGAGCAGGCGGTGCTCACGAATGTGGACATTGACACGCGCAGCGACATTTACGCGCTGGGCGTGCTGCTCTACGAACTGCTGACCGGCAAAACACCGTTCGATCCCAAGGAGTTGCTCTCGATTGGTCTGGATGAGATGCGCCGCACCATCCGGGAAACCGAACCGCTGCGTCCCTCGACGCGGGTGAGCACGCTGTCCGGGCAGGAGTTGACCACCACGGCACAACGGCGCGGCCTGGAGGCGCCCAAGCTGGCCAGCGAACTCCGCGGCGATCTGGACTGGATCGTGATGAAGTGCCTGGAGAAGGATCGGGCGCGACGGTACGAGACGGCCAACGGCCTGGCGATGGACATTCAACGGCATCTGGAGAATGAGCCGGTGGTGGCGCGTCCGCCCAGCGCGGTGTATCGCTTCCGGAAATTGGTTCGGCGGAACAAATTGGCGTTTGTGGCCGCCGGCGCCATCGCCGGCGCTTTGCTCATCGGCTTGAGCGTTTCCACCTGGATGTTCTTTGCGGAAAAGGCCGCCCGCCAGCGTGCTGTCGCAGCGGAGCGAGACCAAATGCTTCTGCGGCAACAAGCCGACATTGCCCGAACGAACGAAGCGACGCTTCGGCTGCAAGCCCAAGCCGCCCAGCGGAGCGAAGCCGCGCTCCGCGTGGAAGCGGAAACGGCACGTACGAATGAGGCGAAGCTGCGCCTTCAGGCCCAAGCCGGCGAGAAAAAGGCCGAGACCGAAGCCGCCAAGAGCCGGATGGTGGCGCAATTCCTCAAGGACATGCTCCAGAGCATCCGTCCGTCCGTCGCGCTCGGTCGAGACACGACCGTGATCCGGGAGATGCTGGACCAAACCGCCGCGCGGGTGGGGCAGGACCTGGCCGACCAGCCGGAGGTGCAGGCGGATTTGCAGACCACGATCGCGGAGGTTTATCGGGCGATTGGAAAGGGCGAGCAGGCCGAGAGGATTCAGCGCGGAGCCTTGGCGACGCGGCAGGGCGCGCGGGGCCGCGGGGACCCGGAAGTTGCCCGGGCGTTGAACAATCTGGCTCTGATTCTTCAGCCGGAGGGCGAAGGAACGGCCCTCGATCGGTGGCGAGACGAACGCCGCGTCATGGGCGCCGGGATTCTGAATGATTTTGAGCCTGCACCATCGGGTCCCGATGCGTCCTCCGAGAAGGAGCGGTTGGCGGAAGTCGAGTGGTTGCATCGCCAGGCCCTGGCGATTCGACGGGAGACGTGGGGCAACGAAAACCTCGAGACGACCGAATCGCTCAACAACTTCGCCCTGGTGCTGCGCCGGGAGGGCAAACTGGACGAAGCCGAGGCCCACCATCGCGAGGCGCTTGCCTGTCGCCGCAACATCCTGACCGGTGACCGCCTCCCGGTGGCCGAGTCGCTCTACAACCTGGCCGTGGTCCTCCGCGACGCCGGGAAGCTGGCGGAAGCCGAGGAGGACTTCCGCAAATCGCTCGAGATGCGCCGGCGATTGCTCGGGACGGCGGACGCGAGTGTCGCCCGGACGGTCCATCATTTGGCGGACGTCCTCGAACGGCGAAGCGATGTGGCCGGCCTCGAGTCGCTCTTTCGCGAAGAGCTGATGAACGCCACCAGCCGTTCTCCGAACAGACCGCCTTTGGAGTCGGACACGGTTTATCAGATTTTGGACGTGTTGCTCGCGAAGAAGGAGTACGGGCGAGCGGATGGATTGGTGTGTGATCTGCTCGCACCCGCGATCCAGAAGGCGCCTGAAAACGTCGGTCTCCGGCGAACTCGAGGCGAGTTCTTCGCCCGGCGTGGCCGCTGGAGTGAAGCGGCCCGGGACCTGGCCAGGGTGATTGAACTGGATCCGGACACCCATGATCCCTGGTATCACCTGGCGCCGCTATGGGTGCGAACGGGCGCCATCAACGATTACCGCCGTCTGTGCCATGACATGCTGTTGCGATTTGGCGGAGTGAATCCACCCCTTGTGGCGGAACGAACCGTCAAGGCCTGTCTGTTGCTTCCGCCCGAGAGCCGTGACTTGGGGCTGGCCACCGAACTGGCCCAAACCGCTGTCGTCGCGGGTCTGGATCATCCGTTCGTTCACTACTATCAATTCGCCAAAGGGTTGGCCGAATACCGGCAGGAGCATTATGCGCGGGCGGAGGATTGGCTGCGCAAAAGCCTCGCCGGTGACAACAACGCGAATCTCGAGATTCTATCCCGCGTGGTTCTGGCGATGACCTGCCACCAACTGGGCAAGACAAACGAAGCCCGTTACGCACTGGACGACACGCTTGCCCTGGTCAAACCCCCCTGGCTTTCCCGCTCTCCTGACGCCGATGATTTTACCGCTATTTGGTGGGACGTTCTGATATCCCAGATTCTGCGGGACGAAGCCGAGGCGCTCGTCGGAACGGATGGCACCGCCGATGGGCAGCCGTTTCCGACGTTCAGCGAGGCCGTCCGGTTGAGGCAACAAGGGCAAGCGCCCCAGGCCGAAGCAGCCCTCCGCGAAGTCGTGACCCGATACAAAGCCCTCTTCGGGCCGGACCATCCCGACACGCTAGGAGTGCAGGAGAACCTGGCCGTGTCTTATCGAACTTGGGGCAAGCCGCATCTAGCTTGTCCGCTCTTCGAGGAGACGCTGAAACTCGGAACGGCCAGTCTGGGGCCAGACCATCCCCGCACGCTGGGCTGGAGGAATGATCTGGCGGTCGCTTATTGGGAGGCGGGCAGGCTCAACCAAGCGCTGCCGCTCTTCGAGGAGACGCTGAAACTCCGGGAGGCCAAGCTGGGGCCAAACCATCCCGACACCCTGAAATCGCAGGGGAACCTGGCGCTGGCCTACGAAGAGGCTGGCAGGCGCAATCGAGCGCTCCCGCTTTTGGAGGAGACGCTGAAACGCATGCAAGTCACGCTGGGACCGGATCATCCGGACACGCTGCAAGCGATGGGCAACCTCGCGGATGGCTATATCAGCGCAGGCAAGCACGATCAGGCTCTGCCTCTCTGCGAGGAGACGTTGAAACTCCGAAAGGCCAGGCTGGGGCCGGATCATCCGGCAACGCTGAATGCAATGGGCCTCGTCGCGCGTGGCTATCTTAACACGGACAAGTTGGATCAAGCACTCCGGCTTTTCCAGGAGACGCTGGAGCTCATGACGGCCAAGCTAGGACCTGACCATCCAGACACGCTGAGAGCGAGGGTCAACGTGGCGGTAACTTATCGTGAAGCTGGCAAGCTCGATCAAGCGATCCCGGTTTTCGAGGAGACCCTGAAACTCATGAAGGCCAAGCGAGGACCTGATCATCCGGAAACGCGGGCCGCAATGGACGCCCTGGCTAATCTGCTCGCGCGCCAGGGGAAGTGGATACAAGCCGCAGACTGCTTCGCCAGCCTCATCCAAAGCAACCCAACCAACCACTGGAACCATCGCAACCTGGCTCCCTTGCTGGTCGCCAGCGAGCGGCTCGATGTGTATCGCCAGCATTGTCGCCAGGCCGTCGAGCGGTTCGGCAAAACCAGCGACCCATTCATCGCGGAGCGCATCGCCAAGAATTGTCTGATCCTACCTGATTGCGGAGTGGGCCTCGATGCGGTGGCCCACATGGCGGATACCGCAGCCGCTACCACCAACCGCGGGGCCATTCCCTGGTTTCAGTTGGTCAAAGGCCTGGTCGAATACCGCCAAGGCCGGTTCGCCAGCGCCGTCGAGTGGTCGAACAAGACGCTGACGAACACCGGACAACCGGTGCGAGATGTCGAAGCTTATATGGTACTCGCGATGGCGCACTATCAGTTCAAACAGACCGACGACGCCCGCGCCGCCTTGGCCAAAGGCGTCGAGATTGAACGGACGAAATTGCCGAAACTTGAAAGGGGGGACATCGGCGGCCTTTGGCTCGACTGGATCATTGCTCACGCCTTGATGCGCGAAGCCCAAGCGCTGATCGAAGGGAGACCGGAAACTGAATCTCCAACGAGGTGAATGATGTCACGCACATCCTGAATGCGGCCGGCCAGGGCGAAGCGCTGGCAGCCAACGAATTGTTGTCGCTCGTTTACGAGGAACTGCGCCGCGTCGCGGCGGCGAAGATGGCCCAGGAAGCGCCCGGCCAAACCCTTCAGCCCACGGCGTTGGTCCATGAAGCCTGGTTGCGGCTCACCGGCGATAAACGGCGGCATTGGAATGACCGGACCCATTTCTTCGCATCGGCGGCCGAAGCCATGCGCCTGATCCTGGTGGACAACGCCCGGCGCAAACGTGCGGTGCGTCACGGTGGCGGCCAACACCGAGTCGATATGCCGGAACTCGCGTCGGCCGTCGTGGAGCATGACGACAAAGTGGTGGCGGTCGACGAGGCGTTGGAGAAGTTCGCCGCGCTCGATCCCCAAAAAGCGGACCTGGTCAAGCTGCGGTATTTCGTGGGCATGACCGTCGAAGAAGCGGCGGACGCACTGGGCATTTCGGAGCGGACCGCCAAGCGCTATTGGGCCTTCGCCCGCGCCTGGCTGCACGAGGAGATCAAAGCCCAACAAGGCTGAACCGCTCAATCTGCCGGGGAATGAACCGCGGAATACGCCAAATACGCGAAAGGAACTCTGCCGAGTTGCCCTTCCGCGTATTCAGCGTATTTCGCGGTTGGATACGTCCGCGAAGGTGTTCCCCGGTTTAATGGGCATATCCCGAGAATCTTCGTTTGGCCTGGCCCCTTTTTCCCGGGAATTCCGCTTACATCAGTGGATATGAAAACCAAAATCAGCACTCTAATGGGAGCAGGGCGCTCCCTGCTCGTTACGTTCTTTATGAAAACAGGCATCTTCTTAATCGCAGCCGTCGCGTTCCTCGTCACGGCGGCCCGTGCGGCCGACGAATTTGTCGCGGACGAACTCCTTGTCGGCTTCCAGCCGGGCACCCGGGGGGCGCGAGCCGATGCCATCCGCAATGGCCTGCGCGCCAGCAGGATTCATGCGTGGCCTCAGCTTGACGCCGAGCACTGGCGCCTGCCGCCCGGCCTGGGCGTCGCGCAGGCCATCCACGCGCTCTCGGCCAATCCCAACGTCCTTTACGCCGAACCGAACTACATTCTCCAGGCCTGCGAATTCCCTAACGATCCACGGCGCAACGAGTTGTGGGGCCTGCACAACCTCGGGCAGACTGGGGGCACGCCGGACGCGGACACCGACGCGATCGAGGCCTGGCAACTGCCGCCCGGAAGCGCGCCAGTCGTCGTGGGGGTGATTGATTCCGGCATTGACTACAAACACGAGGACTTGGCGGGCAGCGTCTGGGTGAACCAGGGTGAAGTCCCCGGCAATAGCATCGACGACGACGACAACGGGTATGTGGATGACATGCGTGGCTGGGACTTCGTCAACAGCGACAACGATCCCATGGACGATTACGGTCACGGCACCCACGTGGCGGGCACCATTGCGGCTATTGGGAACAATGGCATCGGCGTGATCGGTGTGGCCGGGCTCAACCCGAACGTGCAACTCCTGCCGCTGAAATTCCTGAATGCAAGCGGTTACGGTTCCACGGATGCCGCGATCAATGCCATCAATTATGCCGCGTCGTTCGTGGATGGTTCCGGCAACAAAATGGTCCGGATCACCAGCAACAGTTGGGGCGGGGGCGCCAAGTCGAAAACCCTCGAGATTGCGATCAAGAACTGCGGCGCGCTCTTCGTGGCGGCGGCTGGCAATAGCGGCACCAGCACAGTGTTCTATCCTGCGGGATACGCCCAGCCCAACATCATCGCCGTGGCGGCCACGGACTCCACCGATGCGCTGGCCTCCTTCTCGAATTACAGCGCCACGTGGGTCGACCTGGCCGCGCCCGGCGTCTCCGTTCTCTCCACCACGCCGGACGACAGTTACGCGTCTTGGAGCGGCACCTCGATGGCCACACCGCACGTTTCTGGGGTGGCGGCGCTGATCCTCTCGCTGGCCCCGGCTTTTTCCATTGCCGACGCCAAGGCCCAAATCCTCGCCAGCGTGGATGTCGTGCCTTCGCTGGCGGGCCAAGTGATGACGGGCGGGCGGCTGAACGCGCGCCAGGCGCTCGGGGCTTCCGAACTGCCGCTCGACACCACCGCTCCTGCGCCCGTGGCCGACCTCGCCGCTACCCCAGATTCACCAACCTCAGTCACCCTCACCTGGACTGCGCCCGGAGAGGACGGCAACGTTGGCACGGCCTACCTCTACGACATTCGGTATTCAATAAATCCAATCCTCAATGAGGCAGATTTTACCGCTGCCGTGCGAGCCAACGGCGAACCGAACCCACAACTCGCCGGAACACCAGAGACAATCACGGTTGAGGATTTGCCAGACAACCGGACCTGGTATTTTGTGCTGAAGACGATCGACGAGGTCGGCCACGCTTCGGAGCTCTCAAATCCAGCCTCAGCGACACTGCCACTCGCCGACTGGCACTCCTTGCTGATGGGTTGGGGCCAGAACCTGGGCAATTATGTGAGCCTGGAAGTCACTTCGCAGGGCTATTGGTCCGTCGCGTACGATGACGGCGCGGCGGGACTCTTGAAGTGTGCGGTTTATTACGGGGAACCGGGCTATCACATCGAAACCGTGGAGGGCGGCGGCGTTGGCGCTGCGGTGGCGTATGACGCCAGCGGGGAGCCGAGGGTCAGCCATGTGTACGGAGCCAAACTGCTGTTCGCCAGCCGGATCGGGCTCGCTTCGTGGACCAGCACGGAGATTGAACGCAAGGATGTTCTCGCTGGCGACACGTCCCTGGTCTATGACGGCTCCGGGCGGGCGTGCATCAGTTATACCAAAACGGGGCGATCCAAGGGGCTGTGGCTTGCGCGCTTGAACGGCTCGACTTGGGCCCTTCAACTCGTGGATGGCCTCAAAGGCACTATGTACAACCAGATGGCGGTGGATGCGGCGGGGAACCCGGTCATTGCCTACTCGGTCGATGCGAACGGGGATGGCACCGTGGATACGCTCAAACTGGCGCGCTACAACGGCACATCCTGGAGCAGCTCGGTCGTCGAGGCGGGCGGCAGATCGGCGACGGTGGCCTTCGACACGGCAGGTAATCCCGCGGTGGCGCACTGGGACGCCGCGACCGGCGAGCTTCGCTTCCTGCGTTGGAACGGCACCGAGTGGAGCGTTGCGGAAACCGTGGAGGCCGGGCCGTCGATTACCGGCTGTTCCCTGGCGTTTGACCCGGAGGGCTATGCGTACCTGGTTTACGGTTCGACGGAGCTGCGGCTCGCCCGGCGCGATCCCAATTCCGGGGTCTGGACCGTGTCCGTTGTGGACCCGGACAGCCGGGGCGGCCTGCGGAACTCCGTCAAGCGAGGCCCGCTGATGAAGCCGACCGGGGTGGCCTATCGCGGGCCTGCGTACGGCGGCTATCCGAGCACCGTGCAGTTGGCCTTGAGAATGACGCCCTATTAGCGCCACGCAAACCCAACCGATGAAAGCTCACCCATGCAGCGCTCAAAGACCAGGCAATGAGGCAATGGGGTCGCATCTACATATTTGACAATTGGACTCTAGCGGGTTCGCAGCGGGGCGTCCAGCAAGACAAGAGCTCAGAGGGGGGAAGAGATATGTCAAATATGTAGATGCGACCCCATTGGGGCTCCACTCCGCCAATTCGCCCCACGGGTCTCTCTGCCATTTCTTTCGCAGCACCACGACGCGGAACTGGCGCGACACTTCCTCGCTGCCGCCGATGACGTAGCGGATTTCCGCCGCCAGTTGCTCGATGTCCTGCCCGGCCTCAAACAGCTTGTCGTTCCTCGCGTTGGCCAGCAGCTTGCCCTCGGCATTTTCTTCTTCCTTGAAGACCAGCCGATTTCCGACCGGGTGGATGTTGAAGCTGTTCTCACGGATGAGCGCCATTTCGGCGGCGAAGCCGTTGTCGTCAATGGGCTGGTCACGCGTGATGTCCACCTGTAGCTCCAGCGGCTCCGCGCCGTTGACCCGCTCGGCGCTGAGGGACCGCAACCAGAGGGCGCTGATGATGTCCGCCGCGTACGGCACGTTCTTGTCCGGCTCCTGAACAGCAGTGCGCACCGCCTCAAGGTTGCGCTGCGCCTTTTGGAGCAGGGTGCGATGAAGCTGGTTGGCGACAGAACTTAACAGGGACGTAACGCAGCCCTTGTCGTTGGTGATGTCGAAATCCGCAGCGGTGATGACGGGCGACGATTCGCCGCGCTTCTTGAACAGGTCAACGAGGATGCGGATGAGGTCGCGGGTTTCCTGCGCTTCCGTGGCGACGAGCACCTGATCTTCGAGCAGCCGCATGAGCACCGGCGAATACGGCCACGCTTCGACAAACTCAGCCCGCTTGGCGTCGTGTTGCGAGGGTGGGATTTCAGCCAAGCGCAGGTACTCGTCCACATGCGGCTTGATGCAACCATTGATGTCCGGCGCAGCCACGTTGAGACGGTTCTGGAAAATGCGGTAGAGCAGCAGACGTTGGCGGTCCTTCTTGGCCTGTGTGCCCTGAAAATCCACGAGCACCGGCTGGATGCGGTGAATCTGTTGGTACGCCTGCGACTGGTTGTCGCGGATGGACACGACGAGCGTCAGGAAGTCGGGATGGTCGTTGGCGATCTCGGACAACAACTGGATGAAGTTGAAGGCCCAGTTGCGCCACGGGTACTGCTGCGTGTTGGTCAGGCCGTCGTACCAAGTTTGGAATTCGTCGAGTAGGAGGGCGGTGGGCCGTGCTTTGAACATCTCCAGCAACAAGTCGGTGCCCGGAACATTCGTCTTGCCCGCGCCCAGACTGTCCCATTTGCCCTTGATGTAGGCACCGTTGGGATGCCGGTCGAACAGGAGTTCCCACAGAAATTTGTAGCGCTGCTGGTGCAAGCTCTCCGCGATGACCTCGACATCGGAGCGCGACTGGAGCGTGGTCAACTCCGGGCGGTTCAGTTTGGCTGCCCAGTCGGCCAGCCACGCCGTTGCTGCCGCCGGGTCTTTCATGACGTGGAACAGCGCCGCCATCAAGTGGGACTTGCCTTGGCCGCGTCCACCAAGCAGAACGATGGGGCGGGCCTTGTCCGGTTGGGCGGCCTCCAGCACCTTGAGCAAGTCCACCGACGGGTACGTGATGCTCAGAAACTCTGCAGCGGGCTTTTTCAACACGCCGGTCGTCTGGTCGGCAGAAAAATCAATCGTGGTGCCCTTGAGCCGTTCACCTTTGAATTCGTCGCGGAGTTTTAGATCAAGCATAATGGATGATTAGGTGTCAATTGTGATACAGCACCATTGCTGTCCGGCTGTTGAAGGTTTCAAAATGATTTAGAACTAATGTTCATGTGGGCGGAAACAACCTTGGGGGTAAGGAAAGATTTCAACTCGTTGCCTCGGTTTTGCGCGAAAGGCCCTCCAGTTGCTCAGCGGAAACGGGCATTTCCTGAAACCGTTTCTGGAGGGCAATTTCGTTGGTTTGCGACTGCGCGAGTTCCGCGCTGATTTCAGACAGGCGTTTCTCGAAATCCGAGGCGGCATGCCGATCACGTCTTACGTGGATGGCAATGCCGACGGCCAGCAGCACGGGCAACATTGCCCCAACAACAATCCCCGTCCAGGAAATGAGCGTTCGATGGCGGAGATTTCGGCCAAGGACAACATCGCGAGCGCACTGAGGGCAGTTCGAAATACTGCCAGTGGAATCGCCGTTGAATTGATACCAAGCGCCACAGTGCGAGCAACTTTCCCATTGGATTCCCTGTTTGCTCACATTGCCCTCCGTTGAGCGGCGGAATAGCCGGACCAAAAGGTCATCCTTTTGTGCGCATGGTAGCAATTTTGCTGATTTGGCGATTGAAAGGCAACCCTGGAATGGCTGAGAGTTGACCGGGGTAGGGTACTATTCTGCAGGCGCAGACCGTCGGAGGCCCCGCGATCCCGCCCCCGGCCTGGGTCTGCCAGCCGACCGACCGGCGGACGCTGGAGCAAGCGCCGCAGGATCCTAAACGCCAACCTCGATGGCACCGCGCGCGCCGGACGCCGACGGTCGACCGCCGCCGGGCCGGGCGCGAGGGCCTGCGCCGCTATCCGGCTGGCCGGACGAGGGCGCTCTGGTCCGGTCCGCCGGGACGCCCACCGCCACAAGGCCGGCCGCCCGGGCATCCGGAAGGCGCCCACGTCCCGAGGGCCACGCAAGCGCCGGGCGCCGGGCAAGCTCGATGGGCGCGCCGCGCTCCGGCACTGACAGCCATCCGGCTGGGCGAGGGCCGGCATCATCCCGAGTGCAACGCATCGAGGGCGAGCGGGCTGCACGCCGGGATCCTGGCCGGCTGGGATCCGATCCACCGACGGGCATCCCGAGGCCCTGGCCGCCGGGCGATTCGGGCCGAGCCCTGCACCGCGCACGGGATCCTGGCGACATGGCGATCCGCGAGGGCGATGCGGACCCGCCCTTGCCGGTTAGCTCAAGGCCGCTGGAAGCGCATGTAACCGCCCCGGCCGAGCAACCGGCTGCACGTCGTAGCTCGCCGGGATTGCCAAAGGATTGCCAAAGGGCTGTTTTCGCCGGGCATCCTGAATTCCTCCTAACTCCTTGATTCTCAACTGGCGCATCCGTCAGGAGTTGAACCTGAAACCTTCTGATCCGTAGTCAGATGCTCTATCCAATTGAGCTACGGATGCACCTTGGGACCCTGGCGAGCCGGGGTACCGCCGTGGCGGCGGGGGCAACCTTAATGGCCGCAGGCCCCACACCGCAACAGCAAATATGTGACATGAAAATGGAGGGACCGCAAGCCCCTTTCGATCGGCCCGGATGGGCGGCTGCCTGGAAACGATCGAACCGCTGGGGGGGCGTAATCCCGGCGCTATGCCTGGGGCGGTTCCGCGGGAGCGGCTTGGGCAGGCAGACGCGCAGCCGCAGCGGGCCGGGGATCGGTATCGGCCGGCTGAGCGGCGGGAGATGGGGGCGGAGGGGCGGCTGGGGCGGGCGGCGGAACCGTTTCAGCGCGCGAGGACGCTGCCTTCGCAGGGGCATGTTTCTTGCGCTTGACATAGGCTTCGCGGCGCCGGCGCTTCTGGTTTTTGTTGTATTGTTTGCTCATATGAACTTATCTTCGCCACTGCATTCGATCGAGGTCGAAATATGAAGCGTGGCACTCAGCGATTCAACCTAATTATGGCGCTTCTGCTCCTGCCGCTGCTGGGATGCCAGAGCACCTCGCCGGACGGGGAGAAGGCAAAGGACGCCAGCTATTTGCGCCTGCACCTGGAGACCTTCCCCGACGGCACCCATCGGACACAGGTCGTCCCTGTCTATCGGGCTTCTCCGGTGGAAATCTGCATTTTCACCCAGCCATTCCTGAGCGAGGTGGACATCGACCGGGCCTGGGTCGTCGACGAGCCCGGCAGCTTCGCCATCCGAATCCAGTTCGAGGAGAAGCACGGCGCCCGCGTTCTCGACATGACGACCACCGCCTACAAAGGCCAGCGCGTCGCCATTTACGCCGACTTCGGACAGGCGCGCTGGCTGGCCGCGCCGGTCATCACCCGCCGCGTCTCTGACGGCATGTTGACCTTCACGCCGGACGCCACTCGCGAGGAAGCCGATCGCATCGTCAGCGGCCTCAATCGGGTCGCCGACAAGCTTCGCAAGAAACGGCAGTGACCGATCCAGCCCACGATCACCGAATGGACGCCGTCGATCCCCGCCCTCACTGGAAACGATCCCAGCACGAATCCTGCCCGGCCTTCCGGTTGGCTGGCCATGCTGTCTTGGCGCGATGGCTGGCAGTCTGGCTCGCTGCTGCCGCAATCCCGACGCCCGCCCAGCCGTTCGGGTTGCCCACCGCCAACCGCGCGATCTGGCAGGATGGCGGCGAAAACCGCTTTTTCGTCGGGCCAGCCGGACGCACGTGGGAGGGGGGCCTGTTCGGCTGCGTCCGAACCAGCGGCCAGCAGCTTCACGAAGGGATCGACATCCGATGCATCCAGCGCGATCGCCAGAAGGAGCCTGTGGATCCGGTCCTCGCCGCCGCTGCGGGGACGGTGGCCTATGTCAACCGCAAGTCCTCCCTCTCGAACTACGGCCAATACCTCATCCTGAAACACCGGATCGATGACATCGAGGTCTACACGCTCTATGCCCATCTGAGGGAGATTCGCTCCAGTCTCGGTCCGGGGGACGCGATCGCGCAGGGAGAAAAGATCGCCGTGCTGGGCCGGACATCCAATACCAGCCAGGGCATCTCGCGCGACCTGGCCCATCTCCATTTCGAGATCGGCCTTCTGGTCAACGACCGGTTTCCCGCCTGGTACAAGGCGAACTATCCCACCCAGCGCAACGACCATGGAGTGTGGAACGGGCAGAACCTCCTCGGCCTCGATCCGCGGCTGGTCTTTCTTTTCCAGCGCGCCCGCGGAAAGGCGTTTCATCTGCGCGATTTCATCCAGGACCAGACGGCGCTGTGCCGAGTTCTGGTGCGGGATCCGGATTTTCCATTCGTTCGACGCTACGCCCCCCTGATCGAGCCGAATCAAACGGCTGCCCGGCTGGGCGTGGCGGGATATGAAATCGCGCTCAACTACTGCGGCGTGCCGATCCGGATCATTCCCCGCGCGGCCAGCGAGTTCGCCTCCTCAGCCAAGTACCGTCTGCTGTCGGTCAATGCCGCCGAGCAGTCCAAGAACCCCTGCCGCCGCCTGGTTTCGCGGAACGGCTCCCGCTGGGTGCTCACCTCCGCGGGAACGCGGTTGCTGGACCTGCTGACATATTAGGGCGCATTCGGAGGCGCGGGGGTTCATCGCCCGGGCCGCCATGGGATGTAGGAGATGGAGCCGCGCGGAGGCTCGAGCTATTGCCTGTGGGATTCGGTCTTCTGAATTTGGCGGCGGGCCAGGGCCAGTCCTTGATCGAGGGTATGGAACTGCCCGTCGAGCTGGGCCTCGTAACATGCATCCAATATGGGCCGGAATGCCGGACCTGGAACAAGCCCCAGTTGCTCCAGATGACGGCCCATGACGATCGGCTTGGGCGCGCTGTCCCGGACCTTCAATGCGGTGGCGCGTTCGATCAGCCATGCGCCGGCGGGAAATCCGTCGAAAGGCCGCGGGGGGCGCCCCTGCTGATCGGCGCGCGCGACGCGCACCAACCGGTCGATCCGCCCCACCCTGCGCGCCAGCCGCCGCACGGCGCTGTCTCCGGCCTGAGCGTCGAAGAGCTCCTGGGGACGCAGGTGGGCCAGCACGAGCGGAATCACCGCTTCGATCAAATCCCTTTGCCGGGTCATACGGCCCAGGAAAGCCCGGGTGGGCGCTTCGCCGGCCGCCTCATGGCCGGGCGACCGAATCCGGCCCTCCTCGAACCGGGTGGCGGCCGGCTTGCCCAGATCATGGCAGAGGATGGCCAGCCCGACGATCAGATCTTCGGTGTCCAGCCCCGTCCGCTCGGCCGCAAATGCGTCCAGGCAGTGCCCCGTGTGAACCCAGACCGTTCCTTCCGGATGCCAGGCGGGATCCTGGGGACATCCGATCAGCGCCTCGAGCTCGGGGAAATAGCGCACCCAGCCGCTGTCCTGCAGGAATGACAAACCCAGCGAAGGACGCCGCCCCAGCAGCAGCAGCTTGCGCCACTCCTCGAAGACCCGTTCAGGGACCAAATCCTCGAAACCGATCGACCGGCACAGCGCGAGGGTTGCAGGATCGGCTTCGAGCTCGAACCGGGCGGCGAGCTGCATGCCGCGCAACACCCGGAGCGGATCCTCGCCGAACTGGTCCGACACATGCCGCAGCCGCTTCGCCTCGAGATCGGCCATCCCGCCAAACGGATCGATGACCTCGCCGGTCAGAGGATCCCAAGCGATGGCGTTCATGGTGAAATCACGCCGGCGAGCGGCTTCGGCCGGCGTCAGCGACGGATCCGCCATCACCTCGAAGCCGCGATGGCCGAGGCCGGCCTTGGACTCGCGGCGCGGCACGGAGATATCGACCGGGAGCCGGCGCAGCTTCAGGACGCCGAAGGCTTGGCCGACCAGGTCCAGCGGAAAGCGCGCGCCGATCAGCCGCCGCAGCCGTCCGGGGTCGACCCCATACACTTCGAAGTCGAGGTCCTTGGCGGCCAGGCCCAGGGCCGCGTCCCGCACTCCCCCGCCCACCAGCAAGGCCCGCCCGCCGGCCTCGCGCGCCATCCGGCAGATCGTCTCGGCGGCCTCCGCCAAATCACGCTGGGCATAGCATATCTCCATCGCGTTGGCCCCCGAGTTTGCCCCGCGGCCCAGCGGGCGTCAAAACGATACTGCACGCAAGGTTTCGGTTGCCTCCATCACCGGTTCGGCTAATCTCAACATCAGCTGTAGCGGCAAACCAGCTGTGGCGACGCAACCAAAACCGCATGCATAACCGTTTGATCCAATTCGCCGGCCGCCTGCGTTCGATGATCGGCGAGAGCGCGGGCTCGGACCTCCCTTCCGAATCCGCCGGCCGGGCGGGAGAAGAAGATCGGTTCAACGAGCTGGCGCTCGACCTGTTCGACTGCCATTTCGAGCTCAATCCTGTCTATCGCCGGTTTTGCACGAACCGCGGGGTTGAATCAGGGCGCTTGGCCGATTGGCGGCAGATTCCCGCTCTGCCTTCGAGCGCCTTTCGCGCATGCGCGATCACGTGTCTGGATCCCGGAGAATGGACAGCGGAGTTTCGCTCGAGCGGGACGACGGATGCATCCCCAGCCCGCCATTATCACTGCCCTGAGTCGCTGGCGCTCTACCGGGAATCGATCTGGCCCTGGTTCCGGCAAAATGTCCGCCCAGGGCTTGTCCCCGGCGCGGCCGATCCGCCGCGAGTTTTGTCTCTTATCCCGTCGTTTGCGGACGCGCCGCATTCCTCGCTGGCATGCATGATCGATTCGATCCTCGAGCGGCTCGGGGCTCGGGATGCGGTCCGGGCCGGCCGGGTCGATCGGGCGGGCGCTTGGGCTCTCGACATCGCATCCGCGACCGCGGCGCTCGATGCCGGCCAGGCGGAGGGGCGCCCGCTCCTGATCCTCGGCACCGCAATCGCGTTCGTTCAGCTCCTCGAGGCGATCGAATCGGCGGGCGCCCTCTATCGCTTGCCGCCCGGCACTCGAATCATGGAAACCGGCGGCTACAAAAGCCGAGCCCGCACCTTCTCGCGGCCCGCCCTTGTGCGGCGGCTCGAGCGCGCGTTCGGCGTCCCGCGCACGCATGTCGTCGGTGAATACGGCATGTGCGAGCTCAGCTCGCAAGGCTATACCCGGCCGGTTCCGATGGCCGCCCCCTCGAGCGGCGGCGATTCTCCTCCCCGGTCGGCAGGCATGCCTGTCTGGCACGACTCCCCTGCCCTGCCCTTCTTTCGATTCCCGCCTTGGGCGCGGGTGCGGATCCGATCCCCCGAGACCGGCGAGCTGGCCGGATCACGGGAGCCAGGCCTCATCGAGGTCGTTGACCTGGCGAATGTCGCGTCGGTTCTGGCGCTGCAGACCCTGGACCTGGGCCGGCTCGATCTCGAAGGGGTCGAGCTCATCGGGCGCGCCCGCGACGCCGAGCCTCGAGGCTGTTCGAGGCTGATGGTTGAGACCGTCTGATCCGATGGAACGGCCCGATTATTTTCTGGTGGATCTGCCGGCCGAAGCGGAGTGCAGGCCGGAGCTCGTCAGCGCCGCCGCGCAAACCTTGAAACGGAACCGCGAGCTGTATCTGCGGGACCGCCCGACCCGGCACACGATTGCGGATTTCTGCGAGGTGGCGAGCCGATGGCTGGATCCTTCCTACCCATTGCGGCAGGAGGCGCTGGATCTCGGCGCGGCGAAGACGGGATTCTCGGGCCCGACGCTCGAGCGCGGCCTCGATAGCTGGTTCCAGCAGATCAATCCAGCCAGCCTGGACGCCCTGATCCGGCAGGAGCTGGGCCATTCGCAGCGGCTGGATGGGTTCTCGGCCGGGGACGCCGAGCGGTCGGGGGCGCGGATGAGCCTGGCGAACGGCCCCGAGCTGCTGGTCCACTTCGCGGCGGGGAACCTCCCGATTCCTGCCTTTCAGAGCATTCTCCTGGGCCTGCTGGCCCGCGCCGCCCAGTTCGTGAAGTGCGCTTCTCATGCGGCCGCGCTGCCTCGGTTGTTCGCTCACTCGATCTACGAGGTCTCCCCGAAGCTGGGGGCTTGTCTCGAGCTGGCCGCCTGGCCTGGCGGCGATGAGCCGCTGGAGTCCGCCCTTTTTGCGGAGGCGGATTGCGTCACCGCCACCGGCTCCGACGAGGCTCTGGCGTCCATCCGGCGGCGGCTGCCCCCGCAAGTCCGGTTCCTGGGCTACGGGCACCGGATCAGCTTCGCGTTTGTCGCCCACGAGATCGCGCGCGATCCGGAAGCGGCGGCTCAGACGGCTCACGAAGCGGCGCGCGACATCTCGGCATGGGATCAGCAGGGCTGCCTCTCGCCGCATGTCATCTACGTCGAGAATGGCGGCCGCCGGCTGTCCGAGGATTTCGCCGGGCGTCTTGCGGATGCCATGGCGTGCCGGGAACAAGTCGAGCCCCGCGGGCCCCTGTCCGTGTCCGCCGCCGCCGCGATCGCCGCCCGCCGCGCGTTTTATGAAGTCCGAGCTGCGGCATCACCCGACACCATCATCTGGTTCAGCCCGGGGTCCACCGCATGGACCGTGGTTTACGAGGCCGACCCGCGATTCCAGCCCTCCTGCTTGAACCGGTTCGTTTACGTGAAAGGCGTCTCCGACCTCGTGGAGGCCCTGCAGGCCGCCGATTCGGTCCGCACTTGCACCTCGGCCGTCGGCCTCGCGGCGCCCGCTGCGCGCCAGGTTCCATTGGCCACCTCCATCGCCCGATGGGGCGCCACCCGAATCTGCCCGATCGGCCAGATGCAGAATCCGCCCATCTCCTGGCGGCATGACGGCCGGCCTGCGCTCGCCGATCTTCTCACCTGGTCCGATTGGGAAACCCCATCCACCTATGCGCATTGAGCTCCGCAAGTCCTTTCAATTCGAGGCAGCCCATTTCCTGCCTCATCTTCCCCCCGCCCACAAGTGCCGGCGCATCCATGGCCACAGCTTCGAGGTCGAGATCGCCGTCCGAGGCGAGATGGATCCCCGGATGGGCTGGCTTCTCGATTACGCCGACCTGGCTGCAGCCTTCAAGCCCATTTGGGAGCAGCTCGATCACAACTTCCTCAACGAAATCGAGGGCCTCGAAAACCCCACCAGCGAAAACATCGCCCTCTGGATTTGGGCCCGCCTCCAGCCCGCCCTCCCGCAGATCGCGGAGATCGTCGTCGCCGAGACCTGCTCCGCCCGATGCGTCTATCGCGGCGACGCATTGCATTGAACTCTCCTCCCTCCGCAGCGGCCGACGTTCAGAGGCGAACGGCATGTTTTCTGCTCCTCTCCCATCGTGGACTGTAATTGCTTTTCTCAGCTCCGGTTTGGGCCCAGTATGGATTCGGAAATGCATGTTCGAGCGGGATTTTTGGGGCTTAGGGTCTGTGCAAAAATTACTTCCGATTTTGGCGGGAGCGCCGCCGGGC
>ENA-UOWG01001028-UOWG01001028.1-activated-sludge-metagenome-genome-assembly--contig:-NODE-1028-length-30858-cov-25.246989_pt1 | contig 30858 bp, 30 predicted proteins | sample MGYA00238147_ERZ761563 | MGnify/ENA primary metagenome ERZ761563 (study PRJEB28884, sample SAMN05720216) | anaerobic digester metagenome | isolation source: active sludge of municipal... | reverse complement strand
CCCTGCTCGGGCGCGACAGCGTGCGCGTCGATCTGGTCAACGACCTGCTGGGCTATTAGGCGGCCCGCCCGGACTTGCTCGGGTGAGCTCGAACGCTGCCGATTCGAGTCACTCCCCGACCAGCATCAGCAGCGTGACGTTGATCGCATAGGCGGCCAGCAGGCCGAGGCTGACCCAGCTCGTCACCCGCAACACCCGGCCCTCCGGCCGCATCACCAGGCCCACGATCACCAGGCCCGTCATCACCAGAGCCGTTACCGTGGTGCCCAGGTGCACCGGCGAGGCGGCGACCAGGAGCGGACCGCGGGTGTAGAAGGCGTCGTCCACGGCCAGGATGAAAACGTTGAAAAGGTTGCTGCCCAGTAAGTTGCCGATCGCCATGTCGAGTGCGCCAAGACGCAGGGCGCCCACCGTCACCGCCATCTCGGGCAACGTCGTCACCAGAGCCATGAACACGGTGCCGACGAAGCTACGCGACAGTCCGAGCGCCCCGGCAAGCTGGTCGGCCGCCTCCGGAAGCCAGCTGCCCACAACCACCACCATCGCCGCGGCGAGCCCGAAGCGGCGCCACTCGCGGCGGATTCTCGACGCCCGCTCGAGCGGCGGGAGTCCCTCGCCCGCGCGCGGGTCGGCCGCGGCCAGCACTCTGGCCTCGTGCGCGTGCATGCTGCGCAGCGCTAGCAGATACAGCCCCAGCAGCAGCGGGCTGTAAGCGCCCAGGTGCAGCAGTGCCGGCGCCCGCTGCCCGCCGATCATGGCCAGAGCCACGAAGCCCAGCATCACCACGCCGAAGCCGGCCGCCAGCAGGTGGGTCGCGGCGGCCGTCCGATACATAGGCTGATGGCGCTGCAGTGCATCGACCACCACCAGGAAGGCGAGGTTCACCACGCATGCGCCGAGCGCGTTGCCCACGGCGAGGTTGGGAGCGTCCACGAATGTCACGGCGCTAATGCCCGAGGCCAGCTCCGGCAGCGAGGTAACGGTGGCCAGCAGCGCCAGCCCGACCCACCCGCGCGCCCAGCCGAGCAGTTCGGCAAGGCAGTCGGCGCTGCGACTGAGCGAATAGCCGGCATGCGCGATCAGCGCCGCACACACGGCGAACTGCGCGACCAGCCAGAGCAGCTTCACGCTGCACCCCGCCGCGCCGCGCTGCGCGCGAACAGTTTGCGCAGCTCCTCGACCCAGAGCACGCAGCTGGCCAGCGCCAGCAGAGGCAGCAGCGATGCCAGCGGCAGCGGCTCGGTGTGGAACAGCTCGTTGAGCGCCGGCACGTAGATCACCGCGGCCTGCAGAAGCACCGACAAGGTCAGTCCGCCCGCCAGCCAGGGGTTGGACAGCAGGCCACGGCCCAGGGCGCTGCGCGTCGCCGAGCGGCAATTGAGTACGTTGAACCACTGGCACATGGCCAATACGGTGAAAGTCTCGGTACGCACCAGCGCTTCGGGTTCGCCCATGGACAGCCGCCAGGCGAACCAGCCAAAGGTCACGGCGGCGATCAGCGGCGTCATCAGCAGCACGCGCTTGAGCAGCGACCAGCTCAGCAGGCGGTCGCCGCGGGGCACCGGCGCACGCCTCATCTCGGCGCCATCGGGCGGGTCCATCACCAGGTTCACGGTCACCGTGCCCTCGGTGACGATGTTGATCCACAGGATCTGCACCGCCGCCAGCGGCAGCGGAAAGCCGCCCACCAGCGCCAGCAGCAGCACCAGCACCTCGGCCATCGAGGTGGCGAACAGGTACAGGATCACCTTTTTCAGGTTGCCGTAGACCACCCGCCCCTGCTCGACGGCGCCGACGATGGTGGCGAAGTTGTCGTCGGTGACGACGATCTTGGCCGCGCTCTTGGCCACTTCGGTGCCGGTGATCCCCATGGCCACGCCCACGTCGGCGCGGGCCAGCGCCGGGGCGTCGTTGACGCCGTCGCCGGTCATGGCCACCACCTCGCCGCGCGATTGCAGTGCCTCGACAATGCGCAGCTTCTGCGCCGGCTGCACGCGCGCGAACACGGCGATGGACGGCAGCGCCTCGCGCAGCTCGGCCTCGCCCATGCGCTCGAGCTCGGGGCCATCCACCGCGCGATCACCATTGCGAGCGATGCCCAGCGCGCGCGCGATGGCGAGCCCGGTGAGCTTGTGGTCGCCCGTCACCATCACCGGGCGTACGCCGGCGGCGCGGCACTCGGCCACGGCCCGCTTGACCTCCTCGCGCGGCGGGTCGATCTGGCCGACCAGACCGAGCAGGCGGGCGCGTCCGGCAAGGGCGTCGAAGCCGGCGGCGGGGTCGAACGGCTCGTGGTCGACGGTCGCGACGGCAAGCACGCGCATCGCGTCCGCCGCCATGGCGTCGGCGCGGGCGTGCGCCTGCCGCAGCAGGGCCGGATCGTCACCGCGGCACAGACGCAGCACGGCCTCGGGTGCGCCCTTGATCCAGACCTGCCCTCCACCGTCGGGCCGGCAGTGGCCGGTGGCCATCATCTTGGCGTCCGAGTCGAACGGCAGTTCGGCCTGGCGCGGGGCGCCCTTGCGCAGCGCTGCCGGCGCCAGCCCGGCCTTGCGCGCCAGCACCAGCAGCGCCCCCTCGGTGGGATCGCCGATCACGGTCCACGCCGCGCGCTCCCCCTCGGGCGGCTGCAACTCCGCGTCGTTGCACAGCACAAGCGCCTGCAGCAGCTCGCGCAGGGACGACTCGTCGGCCGCGGCCGGATCGAGCGCGCGACCGCCCTCGGTGAACGCGCCCACCGGTTCGTAGCCAACCCCTCCGACGGCGATCTGGCGCCCGCCTTCCTGGGCGGTGGGCAGCCACAGAGCCACGACCGTCATCTCGTTCTTGGTCAGCGTGCCGGTCTTGTCGCTGCAGATCACCGTGGTCGAGCCCAGGGTCTCGACCGCGGCAAGGCGGCGGATGATGGCGCCACGCGCCGCCATGCGCTGCATGCCCACCGCCAGCGCAATGGTCATGGCCACCGGCAGGCCTTCAGGCACCATCGACACCATCTGGCTGATGGCCACCATCAGCACCTCGGCCAGCGGCAGTTGCCGCCACAGCCCGAGCAGCACGACCACGACGAATAGCCCTAGCGCGGCGGCGACCAGCGCACGGCCGAACTGCTCGAGCCGCAGCTCCAGCGGCGTCTTGGGCTCCTCGGCGCCCTCGGTCAGGCCGGCGATGCGGCCGACCTCGGTGTGCACTCCCGTGGCCACCACCAGCGCGCGCGCCCGCCCGGCGGTGACGTGGGTGCCGGAATAGACCATGTCGTGCCGGTCGGCCAGCCCGGTGGCCTCGGCCACCGCCGTCACCGACTTGGCCACCGGCAACGATTCGCCAGTCAGCGCAGCCTCGGCCACCTGCAGCTGCGCCTGTTCGACCAGGCGCGCATCGGCGGCCACCGCGTCGCCGGCCGCCAGCAGCATCAGGTCGCCGGGCACCAGCTCGCGCGCCGGCAACACCTGCTCTTGGCCATCGCGCAGCACGCGCACCTGCACCGCCGACAGGCGGCGCAGCGCAGCCATCGAGCGCTCGGCGCGGCCCTCCTGCAGGCTGCCGATCAGCGCGTTGACCAGCACCACCGCCAGGATCACCGCGGCATCGCCCAGGTGACCCAGCGCCACGGCCAGCACCGCGGCGACGAACAGGATGTAGATCAGCGGGCTCTTGAACTGGCGCAGGAAGGTGCGCCACAGCGGCCGCGGCGGCGGCTCGGGCAGCGCGTTGGGGCCGTGGGCCGAAAAGCGGCGCGCTGCTTCAGCTGCGGTGAGGCCGCCAAGGGCATCGCTGTCCAGAAGTTCCAGTGCGCGCTGAGCGTCCAGCGCATGCCAGCTGGCGACGTTGCGGAGGCCTGAGGTCGAAGCGGGCATCAGCTCGGAGCACGAATTCACCATGACCTGCCGAGCCTTCGAGGCCGGGCGAGAGGAGCTCCGATCGGGCCGACAGTCATGGCAAGTCCCGCCCTCGAAGGTGATCTTTCCCGAGTCTTGCCGCCCCGTGCTGCGCGAGGTCAAACCTCAGCTGCGGTGCACTACGCTCGACTCGGTCCACCGCGCCAGAGCTCGGCCTGGGCGACCACCAAGGCGCCCAGCGAGCGCTCCTGCCCATACCGGTCGCGCTGCCAGTGCGCGTCGACCCTGCGCGAGCGCACCAGCTCGGAGATTGCCTGGAGCGCAGCCTCGGACCCCAGTTCGCGCGCATAGGGTGCGAGCCTCGCGAGCGTGTCCGTCACGTCTTCGTGAATGGGACGCGAGCGCCCGCTCAGTCCATCGATCATGACGCCCTCGAGACCGAAGCGGCATGCCTGGAAGCGGTTGTACGTGTAAGGGAGATAGACAGCCTCGTCGAGAGAGGTGTCGTCGTCCAGCAGCATCGCTGCGAGCGCCTGTGTGTAGGCCGCGAGCTGGGCCGCGCGCTCGACGGTCAGAGGCGTATCGAACACCCGCACTTCCACGGTGCCGTACTCCGGCTTCGGCCGGATGTCCCAATAAAAGTCCTTCATGCTCGCCACGACGCCCAGTGCCCGCATGCGCGTGAAGTAGTGCTCGAAGCCCGCCCAGTCGGTCACGAACGGGGCCCGGCCGGACAGTGGAAAGGCGAACACGGTGTTTAGCCGAGAGCAGTCGAAACTCGTGTCCACGCCCTGGTAGTAGGGGCTGCTCGCTGCGAGCGCGATCAGCTGAGGCACATAGCGCGACAGCCGGTGCAGCAGGCGGATGGCGGCATCGCCGTCGGGACAGCCGATGTGCACGTGCTGACCGAACACCGTGAACTGCTTGGCAAGATAGCCATAGAGAGCGGCCACCTGGAGGAAGCGTGGGCGATCCGCAATCTCGCGCTCCGCCCAGTGCTGGAACGGATGCGCGCCACCGCCGCAGACCAGCAGGTCCAGGCGGTCGGCGGCGCCGATCACTGCGTCGCGCAGGGCACGCAACTCGGCCAGGAGGGGCTCGTAGTGCCAATGCACCGAGGTGCTCACCTCGATCATGCTGTCGGTGATCTCGGGCTTGACGTCCCCGGCATGCGGACGCCGCTCGATCAGGGCGATCAGGTCGGCACCACCGCGCGTGAGGTCGCCTTCGCGCCGATCGACCACCTGCAGTTCGAGTTCGACCCCCATGCTCAGGCGCCCGCCGCCAGCGGGGAACGGCAGACCGTCAGGCGCGTCCATGGACCAACCCGCACTCGCCGCTACGCCGCAGGCTGTAGGCGGCCAGCATCGCCCCGAAGGTCTGCATCAGCAGCACGACGACGATCAGCACCGATCCGACCTGCGCGCCAACGCGGACGTCGATCGCCGCCACCTCGTGAACCAGCAGCAGGGCCGGAGCCGACATTGGGGCTAGCACCAGCCCCACCCCGATGCCCTTGCGCCAGGCAAGGCCCGAGGGCATCGCCAGCGCGGTCACGGCCGCGAGCTTTGCGCCCAGCCGGGCAATCGTGATCAGTGCCGCGAGGCCGAGCGCCAGCGGCCAGTCGCTGAACGCATGGGGAGCGAAGCTCAGGCTGAACCCCACCACCAGCGCCACACCGACCAGCGTGTCGAGCCCGGGGATGCGCGCGGCAACACCATGACGCGCCGCCAGGCCCCCGAGCGCCAGCATGGTCAGAAGCGGCGAGAGCCCTAGAGCGAGCGTCGCCACGAAGATCAGGCAAAACACGGCCAGGGTGAGCGCCGTCCAATCCGCATCGGCTCCGCGCACGAAGCGCGTTCCCAGGCGCAGCACCCAGGCGCCGACCCACGCTGCGAGCAGCGAGCCGAGGATCAGGTAGAGCGGGTGCAGTACCCAGGCGTCGATTACCCCCCGTGCATCAACATGAACCCAGGCCAGCAGCAGCGTGCTGAGCACCGCTGCGTAAGCGAAGTTCAGCGCGCTCAGCAGCAGTGCCCGTTCGGTCACCTGACCCTGAAGCCCGAACTCGCGGCGCAGCGCCAGGGCCACTGTTGGCGCGGAAGCCATGCACACCGACGCGGTGAGCAGCGCAGGCAGCCAGTCCCACCCGGCCGCCCGGCACAGGCCCAGCACCGCAAGGAAGCTCAGGGCCGCCTCCAGCATGCTGGTCCCAAGCAACGCGGAATTGCGCCGCAGCCAGCCCCAGGGCGCGATGCGACCGAACTCGAAGAGCGCCATCCCCGTCGCCAGCGCCAGCGTGATGCGCGTGAGCTCGGCCGGCACGGGTTCGAGGCCCAGGCGCACCAGGCCCTGGTTGCCTAGCCCGAATAGCAAGCCCGCGACCGACTGTCCGACCAGTCTTGGCAAGCCCAGCCGCGCGCCAACCTCGCCGCCCGCGACGGCAGACACCACGAGCAGCGCCAGGGTAAAGGCTCCCGACCATGCGTCCGGTATCTGGGGAAGTAGTGATGGATCGATCATCGGCACCAAAAAAAAGATGGGGAGCCAGGCTCGATGAGTCTGAAGCTCCCCGGAAATGACCAAACGGCGCCGCTTCGCTTCGAAGCGGGCCCCCCGCAGGGCCACGCGGTCGGTCGCTGAAGCGACCGCGCGGCCCCGGACAGCGTCCGCCGGCAGGCCCCACCAATGTAGGGAGGAGCGTCTAGGCAGGCATCAGGGGGGCTGCGTACGGAGAACCACGTAGGGGCGCTCGCTTTGCGTCGCCCCGGCCAGGCAGCGGCACAGCGGCGCCGTGACGCTGCCTGTCGAGGACCTCCTCCGGGTCGGCGCACACCTCGGGCAGAGAGATCACGCGAACCGCGCCCAGCGCTGCCAGGCAGGCGGCAAGTGCTTGCGCGCCGGTGGGGCACTCCGTCACCGGCACGGCGCACCCGCGTCGCGCCAGTTCGATGCGAAGGCTCATTACCGCCTCGGGGTCGCAGGCCTCGCCAGGCCGCGTCGGGACGAGCAGCACGCGCAGATCGCGCCTTCCCGCCCGCGTCACTGCCGCGCACAGCGCTGGCAAGGCGGCTACGGCTGCAGGCCCGAGGATCACGAGGGCTTCGTCTTGAGCCGCCGGCTCGACGGCTTGCTGTGCGGCCGTCGATGCAACGGTCGGCAGCGCGCAAGCGGCGTCCGGAGGGCAGGGATCGAAACGGGGATGGGACATGGGGCCTCCTGTCGGGCAGCCAGCGCAGACGGTCTGCGCGAACCCTTCAGGCCCATCGTGCCGACACTTCGCCGCCCCGCCATCCGGGAACCCGCGTAGGTAGGGTCACGCACCCGCCAGGCGGGCGCTAGGGCTCGGCGTCAGGCGCATCGAGCACAAAGCGCACGCGAAATAGGTCCCCCACACGCCCGGCCTCGAGCTTTTCCATGATGCGTGCGCGATGGACTTCGACCGTGCGCGGGCTGATGCCCAGCGTCTCGGCCACTTCTCGATTGTGGTGCCCGTCGGTGACCAGTTCGAAGACCTCGCGCTCGCGCGGCGTCAGGCGCTCCAGGCGACGGCGCACGTCGGCGAATTCTCGCTCCAGGTTCACCTTCCGACGGTCGCTCTCGAGCGCGCCCTGCACCGCGTCGAGCAAGGCCGCCTCGTCCACCGGCTTTTCCAGGAAGTCCACGGCACCCTCGCGCAGCGCGGCGCGGGCGGTCGACACGTCGCCGTGCGCAGTCACCACGACCACCGGCACGGGCACCTCCCGCGCACGCAGGCGGCGTGCCAGTTCCAGACCATCGATGCCTGGCAGGCGCACATCGACGATGGCGCACGCCGGCCGGCGCAGCACGCCAACGGCGAGCATGGCCTCGGCGGAGTCGAAACCGATGCAAGCGAAGCCGCGCAGGCGCAGCAGAAGTTCGAGCGAGGCCCGCACACCGGCATCGTCCTCGACCACATAGACGGTAGTGCCGAGCAGGGGGTCTGGCGATGACAAGGTCGGGGCATTCATGAAGATGGGCGCGACGAGGTCGGCACGCTAGGCGCCGGGAAGTCCATGCGCAGGCTAGTCGGATGCAAGGGGCTCTCGAGCCAGATCCGGCCGCCGTGGCGTTCCACGATGCGCCTCGACATCGCGAGGCCGAGGCCCATCCCCTGAGGCTTGGTCGTGGTCATTGGATCGAAAAGTGTCGCACGAACCTCGGGCGCCACCCCCGCACCGGTGTCGGCCACCTCGATGACGATGCGCCCCGGTCCCGAGACTTCCCACGCTCGCAGCCAGAGCTTTCTCGGCGGTGGCACCGACTCGAGTGCGTCGAGCGCGTTCTTCACGAGATTGGCCAGCACCGTGCCGAGCTGCACCCGGTCAGCCCGCAAGACGAGATCGGGCGGCACGCAATCGACCTGCACCTCCACGCCCAGGCGCACGCTGCGCTCGGCGGGCTGGCCCGCCGCGTCGCGCAGCAGCTCACCCACCGGACAGAGCAGCAAGTGCAGCTGACCGCTGCGATAGAAGTCCCGCATGCGTCGCACGAACTCGCCGGCGCGCGCGCTCTCGTCGGCAATGCGCGCCAGAGTGTCGAGCAGCAAGGCGCGATCGTGGCCCTGCTCGGCGATCAGGCGGCTGGCGCGCGCGTAGTTCGAGATGGCCGACAGCGGCTGGTTGAGCTCGTGCGCCAGGGCGCCTGCCAGCTCCGCGGTGGCGGCCACCCTTTGCGCATCGGCCAGCGCCTCGCTCTGCCTGCGCAGTTCGGCAGCGCGGGCGTCGAGGGCAACCGCCTGCCGCGCGCGTTCCCCCGCCAGCGCCCCGATGTAAAGGGTGGTGATGGCCAGCGCGAGCATGAGCAACTGGAACTCGAGCGCCGTCGCGGCCCGGGTCTGGCTGACCACCAGCGCAAGCAAGAGGCCCGCCTGGACGAGCGCTGCCGCGACCGCCGCACCGCTCAACCCCTGCCGCATCGCGATCGCCAGCGCGGGCAGAAAGAGGAGGTAAAACATGCGGAACTCGTCGAGCGGCTTGACCCCGAAGATCGCCACCAGAGCAACGGCGAGCAGCACGAGGAACAGCGCGAGATCGCGCAGCAATCCGCGCCGCGCCGAAGGATCGGCGAACAGTTCGGGAAGTGCGCCGCCCGTCCACTGCAGCAGCAGGGTTCCGACCACGACCACGCCCACGACATTGCCTGTGAGCCGCTCGAGCGTGATGAGCGCGAGGGCGCGCAGGGGCAGGCGCGGATCGCCGAGGCTGACCACGGCGTCGGCGAGCGCTGCCAGGACCGCGCAGACCAGCGCCACCACGAGAAAGCGACTCAGGTCGCGCGCGGTCGCGTCGGAACGCCCGATACGGGTGAAGCGCCCGACGGCGTAACCCCCCGCCGAGTAGGCCGCGGTGACGATCAGCGCTGCCACCACGATTCCCGGTCCGCTCGAGGGACTGGCGACCAGGTCGGCAATCAGGGCCCCCAGGAACACTAGGGGCACGTAGCGCAGGCCTCCCCAAGCGACCAGAGCCATGGCCAGGGCAGGTTGCGGGTTCCAGGTCTGGGGCGTGATCACGTCGAGCAGCACGTAGAGCAGCACGTACGTGACGCCAATCAGCAGAAACCGGCGCGGCCCGCCCGACCACGACCACGGCCGGCGGCGGCCGGGTCCGAGATCGCGCACGACAGCATCGGCAGACGCGTCGGGCAGGGTCGGCCCCGGCGCAGAGTTCATTGGCGCCGCACCACGCAATCGATCAGCGCCGATTCGCCCGCGTGCTGCGTGCCTTCGGCAAGCACCGCGCGGTAGGCGTTCAGGTGCAGGATCTCGTGTGCCGCGAAGGCCTCGCGCAACAGGGGCTCGGTGTAGAGGTGATCGACCCGGCCCGGGCCGCCGGTGCGCAGTTCCACCTGATCCGGTGTGTAGCCCTCGAGCAGCAGCAGCCCACCGGGCTTGAGCGTGGCGAGCATGCCGGAGAACATCTGGGCACGCAGCGCTGGTGGCGCGAACTGCACGAAGATCGCCACCACCGCGTCGTAGGCCTCGGGGGTCCACACCCAGTCCGCCGCCTCGGCCACCTCGAAGTCCACCTGCACGCCGGCTTGCGCGGCCAGGCGCCGCGCTTTGTCCACGCCCACCGGCGAGAGGTCGAACGCCGTCACCGCCAGCCCCTGCCGGGCCAGCCAGACGCTGTTGCGGCCCTCGCCGTCGGCCACGCACAGCACGCGCTGCCCGCGCGCGAGCCGTCCGGCCTGCGACGCCAGGAACACATTGGGCGCGGTGCCGAAGATGTAGTCCTCGCGCGCGAAGCGCCCGTCCCACATCGCCCGCGCATCGTCGAAGCCGTCGGCCATGGTGTGTGTCTCCCTTCATCGCCAGCGTAGCGCGCGCGCTTCGGTATCGTGCCGACCCATGCAACCGCGCCCCTGGCTCGCCTGGTTCCAGCTCGCCGCCTCGATGGCGCTGGTGGGCAGCTACGTGGCGCTGTCCAAGCCGCTGGTGGCGGCGATCCCGGTGTTCGCGCTCGCCCTGCTGCGCTTTGCGATCGGCGCCGCGGCCATGCTGCCCTGGACCTTCGCGGCGCCGGAAGAGCCGCCGCTCACCCCGACCGAACGTCGCCAGCTTTTCCTGCAGAGCTTCTTCGGCAACTTTCTCTTTTCGATCTGCATGCTCTCGGGCGTGGCGCTGACCACCGCGGTGGCGGCGGGCGTGATCCTCTCGACCCTGCCGGCGATGGTGGCGCTGCTGTCGTGGCGGGTGCTGGGCGAGCGCCTGAGCCGCCGCGCCGTGCTCGCCGTGGTGCTGGCGGTAGGCGGCATCGCCGCCCTGCAGCTGGCCAAGGCGCCGCCGGGCGAGGCACGCGCGGCCTCGTGGCTGGGCAACCTGCTGCTGCTCGGCGCGGTGGTGTGCGAGGCGGTCTACGTGATCGTCGGCAAGCGCCTCGCGGCCACGCGCGCGCCGCTGCGCGTGTCGGCGCTGATCAACCTGTGGGGGCTCGCGCTCATGCTGCCTCTGGGCGCCTGGCAACTGAGCCGCTTCGACCTGGGCACGCTCGGCGCGGGCGACTGGGGCCTGCTGGTGTTCTATGCGCTGGCCGCGAGTCTGTTCTCGGTGTGGCTGTGGATGTCGGGCCTGCGCCACGTGCCGGCCAACCACGCGGGCGTGTTCACCGTGGCCCTGCCGATCGCCGCCACGCTGGTGGGCGTGCTGGCCCTGGGCGAACACTTCGGCACCGCGCAGGCGGTGGCCCTGCTGCTGGCGGCGAGCGGGGTAGCGCTGATCGCCACCGAGCGGCGCGCCGCGCCCTAGTCCGCGGCGCCGCCCGCGCGACTCACAGCGGCGGACAGCGCGTCGAACAGCACCGCGTCATCCTCCTCGCCCAGGCCGGCGGCGAGCACCGCCTCGAATACTGCGCGCGCCTCGACCCCCAGACTCGCTTCGGCGCCCGACGCCCTGGCCCAGTCCGCTGCCAGGCGCAGGTCCTTGGCGAGGATCTTCGCCTGCGCGCGGACAGCACGATCGCCCTGCATCCAGCGCCCCAGGCGCTCGCCCGCGATCCACGACTGGCCCGAACTCGCCTGCGTGACCGCCAGCATCTGTTCGCGGCTGAGTCCGGCGCGCTCGCCCAGCGCAAAGGCCTGGGCCGCGGCGGCAAGGTGCACGCCGGCCAGCAGGTTGTTGACGAGCTTCATGGCCGCGGCCTGGCCGGGCGCCTCGCCGAGCGTGAACACGGCGCTGGCCAGGTCCGCCAGCAGCGGGGCAGACCGCTCGCGCGCGGCCGGCGCCCCGGAGAGCATCAGAGAAAGCGTGCCGGTGCGCGCCCGCGCCGGCCCGCCCGAGATCGGCGCGTCGAGCAGCACGGCGCCGGTGGGCGCGAGCCGCTCGGCCAGCGCGCGCACCTGATCGGGCGCGACCGTGGAGTGCACCAGCACGATCTGGCCAGCGCGCAGGCAGGGTGCGGCCGGCTGCGGCCCGTCGAACAGCACGGCGTTCAACTGCGCCGCATCCACCACCACGAGCATCAGCCAGTCACACGCTGCCGCGAGCTCCGCGGGCGAGGCGGCGACCGTCGCGCCGGCCGCCGCCAGCGGCGCCTCGGCCTCGGATCGCAGGTCGCGCACCACGAGCCGCCAGCCGCGCTCGACCAGGCGCAAGACCATCGGCGCGCCCATGTTGCCGGTGCCGATCACGCCCACGCGCGCCGTGCTTCTCACGCCGGCTTCCCTTTCAGGAACGGCAGCGCCAGGCCGCGCGCGTCGACCCGCGCGCCCAGCCGCGCCAGCAGCAGAAACATGCCCACCAGCTTGCGGTGCAGGAAGATGGTGGCCGGGGGCGGGCTGCGCAGCAGGCCGCGCCGCAGGCCCAGTTCCAGCCCCACCTCGCGTGCGCGCTGCGGCAGGTCCGAGGCTCCGAAGTCGTAGCGCCCACGCGCGCGCAGCGGCTCGCACACCAGCTCGATCACCTCGACCGCCGCGGCCACGCGCTCGGGGGCCTCGTCGGCGTCGATGTAGCCGATCGCGGCCGCCTCGCGCGCGATGCCCGCCGCGTCGCTGGCGACGATGGCGCGCACGATGCGGCGGTAGTGCTCGACGAAGTCGGGCGCCAGCCGCACCGTGGCCCCGAAGTCGAGCAGCACGATGCGGCCCTGTTCGTCGAGGCGGTAATTGGCGGGGTTGGGGTCGCTTTGCATCAGCCCGAACTCGAACAGCTCGCGAAACAGCAGCTGCTCCAGGGTGGTGCCGAGCGCGTCGCGCGCGGCCTGCGGCAGCTCCGTTGCCGCCTCGATGGGCGCGGACTCGATCCAGTCCATCGCCAGCACCCGCGCGGTGGTGAGTGCCGCGTGCACGCGCGGCACCACGAGCTGCGGCTCGTCGGCCACGCGGCGCGCGTACTCGGTGGCAAGGCGCGCCTCGGCCAGGTAGTCGGCCTCCTGCAGCAGCTGACGCTTGGCCTCGGCGGCGATGCCGGCCACGTCGATCTGCAGCGGCAGCAGATTGAACAGGCGCAGCAACACGGCCACGTTGTCCACGTCGGCCCCGATCGAGCGCGCCACGCCCGGGTACTGCACCTTGACCGCCAGCTCGCGCCCGCCGCGCAGGCGCGCGCGGTGCACCTGGCCGATCGAGGCCGAGGCCACCGGCTCCCATTCGAAGTGCTCGAAGCGCGCCTCCCAGCCCTTGCCCCATTCGCGCCCCAGCGCGCGCGCGAGCTGCGCGTGCGGCATGGGCGCCGCGTCCGAGCGCAGGATCTCGAGCGCGCGCACGAACTCGGGCGGCAGCAAGTCGCCGCCTTCCATGGACACCAGCTGGCCAAGCTTCATGGCCGCGCCGCGCAGGCGCGCCAGGCGCTCGGCCAGGCGCTGGGCGTTGGCGGCGTTGAACAGCACCTCGCCGCGCGCCTCGCCGCCACCCCAGCGGCGCAGGCCCTCGACCGCGCCGCTCACCGCGAGCTCGCCCGCGGCCAGGCTCAGCCGGGCAAAGCGGCCCAGGCGGGTCTGGGGCACGGAGGCGGGGGCGCGGCGCTTGCTCAAGCGAGGCTCGTCGAAGGGATGCAGGCCGAGGGAAGATGCCCGAGTCTAGAGGGCCGGGCGCGCGGCTCGGGTATCGTCGCCGCGCCATGACGCTGCTCACCCTGCACGCCGCCCAGCTCGCCTACGGCGACCAGCCCCTGCTCGACAACGCCGACTTCACCCTGCTCGAGGGCGAGCGCGTGGGCCTGATCGGCCGCAACGGCACGGGCAAGAGCTCGCTGCTGAAGGTGATCGCCGGCCAGGGCGTGCTCGACGACGGCGAGCTGCGCCTGCGCGAAGGCGTGCACGTGGTGATGGTCGAGCAGGAGCCCGAGCTGCCACCCGCCGCGACGCTGCGCCTGGCCCTCACGCGGCGCGGGCGCATCGAGCACATCCACGACGAGCGCGAGCGCTGGCGCACCGAGGCGCGGCTCGACGAATACCTGCACCGCCTGGGGCTCGACGGCGGCCGCGATCCGGCCAGCGCCTCGGGCGGCGAGCGCAAGCGCGCCGCGCTGGCGCTGGGCCTGGCGCTGGCGCCCGAGCTGCTGCTGCTCGACGAGCCCACCAATCACCTGGACATCGACGCGATCGATGCGCTCGAGGAGTTGCTGGTCGCCGAATTCCGCGGGGGGCGCGCGCTGGTGGTGATCACCCACGACCGCGCCTTCCTGGACCGCGTGGTGACGCGCATCGCCGAGCTCGATCGCGGCGCGCTGCGCAGCTACCCGGGCAACTTCGCGGCCTACGAGGCGCGCAAGGCCGAGGAACTGGCCGCCGAGGCCGTGGCGCGGCGCAAGTTCGACAAGTTCTGGGCGCAGGAGGAGGTCTGGATCCGCAAGGGCATCGAGGCGCGGCGCACGCGCAACGAGGGCCGCGTGAAGCGCCTCGAGCAGCTGCGCGTGGAGCGCGCCGAGCGGCGCGAGCGCCAGGGCCAGGTGCGGCTCGCCGTCGACTCGGGCGCGCGCAGCGGCAAGCTCGTGGCCGAGCTCGAGGGCGTGAGCAAGGCGTTCGGCGAGCGCGCCATCGTGCAAGAGCTCGACCTGCGCATCCTGCGGGGCGACCGCATCGGACTGGTCGGCCCCAACGGCGCGGGCAAGAGCACGCTGATCCGGCTCATCCTCGGCGAGCTCGCGCCGGACAGCGGCCGCGTGCGCCACGGCACCAATCTGCAGGTCGCCTACTACGACCAGCTGCGCGCGGTGCTCGACCCCGACAAGACCGTGGCCGAGACCATCGCCCCGGGCTCCGACTGGGTCGAGATCGGCCAGACGCGCAAGCACGTGATGAGCTACCTCGGCGACTTCCTCTTCCCGCCGCGGCGCGCGCAGGCCAAGGTCGGGTCGCTGTCGGGCGGCGAGCGCAACCGCCTGGTGCTGGCGCGGCTCTTTGCGCGCCCCGCCAATCTGCTGGTGCTCGACGAGCCGACCAACGACCTCGACATCGAGTCGCTCGAGCTGCTCGAGGACACGCTGCGCGACTACCCCGGCACCCTGCTGCTGGTCTCGCACGACCGCGCCTTCCTGGACAACGTGGTGACCCAGGTGGTCGCGGCCGAGGGCGGCGGCCGCTGGAAGGAGTACGTGGGCGGCTACAGCGACTGGCTGCGCCAGCGCCCGATGCCGACGCCCGTGGCGGCCGCAGCGGCGCTTGCCTCGCCGCCACCCGGCACGCGCCGCGGCGAGCGGATCAAGCTGAGCTACAAGGAGACCCGCGAGCTCGAGACCCTGCCCGCCGCGATCGAGCGCCTGGAGTCCGAGCAGGCGGCCCTGCTCGCGCAGATGAACGCGCCGGACTACCACCGCCGCGGCCCCGAGGCGATCAAGGCCGACAGCAGCCGTGCCGCGACGATCGAGCAGGAACTCGAGACCTGCTTCGCGCGCTGGGCCGAGCTCGAGGACAAGGCTCGTGCGGCGGCAAGCTGAGCGCACCGCTCACGGACCGCACGCCCGGATTACAAGCCTTTCAGCGTAAGCCGGCACTCGCATCGCGAGCGGCTCGCGCCTGCCCTCGGGCGCCGCGAGCCGTCTGGGCTGCCCGCCGCGCTGCGCTGCCGGGCCGCTGCTTACAAATCGTTTCTGCTTGCCGCCCATGGCCGACGAGAATGAAGTCGGCGCGTTGCCCGCGTGGCGCGTTGACTTGGTATCCGATCCGAGACCTGATCATGTCCTTCCATTCGCTCCTTCGTCCTGCCTGGCTGGCCGCCGTGGCGCTCGGCCTGGCCGCTGCCAGTGTGCAAGCCGCGCCGCCGCCTCCCGGAGCCTGGGCGGGACGCCCCCCGGGCGCCTGGGTGGGGCGGCCCGGAGCGCCGGTGTACGGCGGCGGCTATTGGCGCCCCGGCGCGTGGCCGGGTTACTGGCGCCCCGGCTATTGGCGCCCGGGCTACTGGGGTCCGTCCTATTGGGGCCCCGCCTGGGGCGCGGGCTACTGGGGCGCCTGGCCCGGTTGGTGGGGTCCGGTCACTTATCCGTCGGTCGTGATTTCGAGCCCGGTCGTGATCGAGCCCGAGCCGCAGATCTTCGTTGAACAGGGTCAGCCTGCGCCCGCCGCCCCGGCGCAGCAGTGGTGGTACTGGTGCGCGCCGCGCGCCGGCTACTACCCCTACGTGCAAAGCTGTCCCGAGCCCTGGCAGCGCGTGCCGCCCCAACCAGTGCAGTGAGGCGCGCGTGCATCGCCTGAGACTTCTGATCCTGCTCGCAGCGGCCAGCCTGATGGCCGCGTGCGCCACCGTGCCGACCGGACCCAGCGTCGCTGCCCTGCCGGGCAGCGGCAAGACCTATAACCGCTACGCCGACGACGACGCGCGCTGCCGCAATCGCGCCTACCGCGCCGCCGGCGGCACCAGCACCCAGCAGGCCGTCAACGAACAGGCGGTCGGCTCGGCCCTGTTCGGCACGGTGTTGGGCGCGGCGGTGGGCGGCCTCATCGATGGCGGCCAAGGCGCCGCGGTGGGCGCGGGCATGGGCCTGCTCACCGGCGCCGCAGTGGGCGCCAACCAGAGCACGGCCAGCAGCTGGCAACTGCAGCGTCGCTACGACACGGTGTACCTCAACTGCATGTACGCACTGGGCAACAAGGTGCCGATGTCGCCGCAGCAGGCGGCCTACATGCGCGGCGCGGCGCCCGCCATCCCGCCGCCCAACGCGCCCCCGCCGCAGGGCTATGGCGCGCCGGGCTATGCGCCCGCACCCCCGAACGCGCCCGCACCGGCCTACACGACGCCTGGCCGGAGCTATGCGGCGCCCGCCGACGCAGCCATCCCGCCACCCAACGCGCCACCGCCTGCCTACGCGCCATCGGGTCGAAACTACGCCGCGCCCACCGACGCGGCCGTCCCGCCGCCCAACGCGCCCCCGCCGCCGCGTTACTAGGCAGCGGCCATCCTCGCGCCGCGCATCGCCAAGCCTTGACGCGTGGCGCCTTGTGGCGAGGCGAGCGGGCGTATCCTGACCAAGCCGAACTGCGGGACACGTCGCCATGAGCCACAAGCACGAGAACTTCCTGCGCACCATCTTCCATGACCCGATCAGCGGCAACATCCACTGGCGCGAGGTCGAGTCGCTGCTGACTCACCTGGGCGCCAAGGTCGAGTCGCTCTCGGGCGCGCGTGTGCGCGTGACCATCAACCGCGCCGAGAGCATCCTGCACCGCCCGCACCACGGCAACACGCTCGACCGCCATGCGGTGCAGCACCTGCGCGAGTTCCTGGGCCGGGCGGGCGCCACGCCCTCGATGTACGAGCAGGCCCACAAGAGCGAGTAGGGCCACGCCGCGGCCGGCTGCGGCCGAGCCCGCCAGTTCCTGGCCCGGCCGGGGTGCATGAGCACATAACCAGCCCGTCTTTCCCGTCCCTGATGCAACGCGGCACACTGGCTGCCCTGTCCGCCTGTTGCCTGGAACCGCCATGCGCCGTCTGCTCGCCTCCCTGCTTCTGCTGCTGCCCCTGGCAGCCTTCGCCAAGCCGCTGCTGACCCCCGCCGAACTGGCCGCCCAGCTCGCCAACCCCGAGCTGCGCGTGGTCGACATCCGTGCCGGGCGCGAGAAGAACGGCAAGTCGCCGTTCGAGAACGGCCACATCGCCGGCGCCCAGAGCGCGCCCTATCCGGCCTGGCGCGGCCCCAAGGACAATCCCGGCCAGTTGCTGCCCGTGGCCCAGCTCACGCAGGTGGTGCAAGGCCTCGGCATCGATCGCGACACGCCCGTGGTGGTGGTGGTCGAGGGCACGGACAACACCGACTTCGGCGCCGCCGCCCGGGTGGCCTGGACGCTGCGCGCCGGCGGCGTGAAGCAGGTGTCGATCCTCAACGGCGGCATGAAGGCCTGGCGCACCGCGGGCCTGCCCGTCACCACCGAGGTGGTCGATGCCCTGCCCACGCCCTTCGAGCTGAAGTTCGATCCCCGCCTGCTCGCCACCCGCGAGGAAGTGCTGGCCATCGTCAGCGCCCCGACCACCGGCAGCGTGCGCCTGCTCGACGCGCGGCCCACGGAGTACTTCATCGGCGACGAGAAGCACGGCGCCGCCAAGCAGCCCGGCACGCTGGTCGGGGCCAAGAACGTCGACAACGCCGTGTGGTTCAAGGCCGACAGCGCGCAGATGCTGAGCCCGGAAGAGATTCGCCGCATCGCCACCGCGCAGGGGATCGACGCCAGCCAGCCCACCGTGTCGTTCTGCAACTCCGGGCACTGGGCGGCCACCAACTGGTTCGTGCTCTCGGAGGTGTTGGGCCAGCCCGACGTCAAGCTCTATCCCGAGTCCCTGGTCGGCTGGTCGCAGGCCGATCTGCCGATGGCCAACGTGCCCTCGCGCCTGCGCCAGTTCTACCTGCAAATCCGCACGGCGCTGGCCAACTAGCGCACCCGGCACAGCAACGGGCGGGCGCCTGCGGCCCCGCCCGTTCTTGCTTACAGTGACGCCTCCTCTGCCCCGATGTCCGCCACCCCCGTGAGTTCCGCTTCGCTCGCCGCGCCGCACTCGCCCGCCCGCCGGCGCGGTGCGACGCTTGCGCTCTATGCCTTCGCCTGCGCCGCGTGGCTGGGGGTGACCTGGTCGGTGGGGCTGCGCCAGGGCTTCCTGTTCCTGATAGGCATCGGCTTCGGCGCGGCGCTGGCGGCGGTGGCCTTCGGCTTCACCACCGGCTGGCGCGCCTGGATCCGCGACCGCGACCCCACCGGTCTGCTGGCGCAGTTCCTGGCGATCGGGCTCGCCATGCTGGTGAGCATTCCGCTGATCGCCGCGCACCCCGAACTGTCCGGCGCCGCGGCGCCCCTGTCGGTAAGCCTGGTGATCGGCGCTTTCGTGTTCGGCGCGGTGATGCAGATCGCCGACGGCTGCGGCTCGGGCACGCTCTACAAGGCGGGCCTGGGCAACCTCTTCTCGCTCGCCGTGCTGCCGGGCTTCATCGGCGGCAGCTTCTTCGGCGCGGCGCACCTCGACAAGTGGCTGGCCCTGGGCAGCCTGCCGCCCGTGTCGCTGCCAGACACGCTCGGCGTGGGCGTCACGCTCGCGTTGCAGTCGGCGGCCTTCGCCCTGCTCGCGTTCGCCCTGTGGCGCCTGCGCCGGCGCACCGACACGCGCTGGAAGGGCCGCGCGGTCTACGTCGGCGCCGTGCTGCTGGCGGTGTTCGCGGTGCTCAACCTCGTGGTCGCGGGACAGCCTTGGGGCGTGGTCTACGGGCTGGGACTGTGGGGCGCGAAGATCGCCACCGCGCTCGGTGCGGACCTGAGCGCCAATGCCTTCTGGGGGCGCGAGGCGCAACAGGCGCACATCCACGCCAGCCTGCTCACCGACGTGACCAGCATCACCAACCTCGGCCTGCTGCTCGGCGCCTACCTCGCCGCGCACCACCGCGGCACGGCCAACCCCGAGGTCAAGGCCACCGGCCGCCAGTGGCTTGCGGCCCTTATCGCCGGGCTGCTGCTGGGCTACAGCTCGCGTCTGGCCTTCGGCTGCAACGTCGGCGCGTACTTCTCGGGGATCTCGACCGGCAGCCTGCACGGCTGGATCTGGTTCGTCGCGGCCTTCGCTGGTTCAGTGCTCGGCGTCGGCCTGCGCGCCCGCCTGGGGCTCAAGGCATGAGGCGCAGCACCTGGAGCTGGATCTTCCTGGCGCTGCTCGCCGCTTTCGTGGCCGCGGACTGGCTGCGCGCGCGCCCGCACGAGCGCTTCGCCGAGCCGCCGCCCTGGGCCCTGGGGCAGGAGCGCATCGAAGGCGCGGGCCACTGCTCGGGCGCGCCGGCCCCCTCGAAGTAGCCCGCACGCGCCGGCCTACACTGCGGGCTCCATCGTGGAGTCCGTCTTGAATCTGGCCATCAGCTACGCCGATGTCGATGCCGCCGCCACGCGGCTCGCCGGCATCGCGCACCGCACGCCCGTCATGCGCTCGCGCACCGCGAACGAGCGCACCGGCGCGCAGCTCTTCTTCAAGTGCGAAAACCTGCAGCGCATGGGCGCCTTCAAGTTCCGCGGCGCGTACAACGCGCTCGCCCGGTTCACGCCCGATCAGCGCGCGCGCGGCGCGATCGCCTACTCGAGCGGCAACCACGCCCAGGCCGTGGCCCTCAGTGCGCGCCTGCTGGGCATGCCGGCGCTGATCGTGATGCCCGAGGACGCGCCGGCGCTGAAGATCGAGGCCACCCGCGGCTACGGCGCCGAAGTCATCCTCTACGACCGCTACACCGTGGACCGCGAGGCCCTGGGCCAGCGCCTCGCCACCGAGCGTGGCATGACGCTGATCCCGCCCTACGACCATCCCGACGTGATGGCCGGGCAGGGCACGGCCGCCAAGGAACTGATCGAGCAAGTCGGCGACCTGGATGCGCTGCTGGTGTGCGTGGGCGGCGGCGGGCTGATCAGCGGCTGCGCCACCGCCGCCGCGGCGCTCAGCCCGGCCTGCGCGGTGGTCGGCGTGGAGCCCGAGGCCGGCAATGACGTGCAGCGCTCGCTGGCCGAGGGGCGGATCGTGCACATCGAGGTGCCGCGCACGATCGCCGACGGCGCCCAGACCCAGCACGCGGGCTCGCTCACCTTTCCCGTGATCCAGCGCCTCGTCGACCGCATCCTCACCGTGAGCGACGTCCAGCTGGTACGCACCATGCGCTTCTTCGCCGAGCGCATGAAGCTGGTGGTCGAGCCCACCGGCTGCCTGGCTGCCGCCGCGGCACTCGAAGGCGCGCTCGAGCTGCGCGGGCAGCGCGTCGGCGTGATCGTCTCGGGCGGCAACGTCGGACCGCAGCGTTACGCCGAGCTCATCGCCTCGGCGCAGTGAGCGCACGGCGGCGGTCCGCGCCACGCAGCGGCGCCCTGCCCATCGCCACTGGGCGTGACTGGCCAGTATGAGCCGCGACTGCTAGGGTCCCTCCAACCCCGCTCCAAGCCCTCGACACCCTCGACCTTCCGCTCGCGCCCGCCCGGGCCGCGCCTGGCTCCATCCTCCCTTGAACACCGCGACGCTGCTGCTGGCAGCGTGGACGCTGGTCGGCGCGCCCGACGGCGACACGCTGCGCCTGCGCCAGGCCGACACCGAAGTCCGGGTGCGCCTGGCCGAGATCGACGCCCCCGAGAAGGCGCAGCCCTGGTCGCGCGCGGCCACGCGCCATGTGCTCGCGCTGTGCAGCGGCCGCGAGGTGCGCATCGCGCCGGTCGACACCGACCGCTACGGCCGCACGGTGGCGCACGTATGGTGCGGCCAAGTGCATCTGAACTGGGCGCAGGTGGCGGCCGGCCACGCCTGGTGCTACCGGCGCTACCTCAAGTCGCCGGGCGAGTGCCTGAGCCTGGAAGACACCGCGCGCCGCGAGCGCCGCGGTCTGTGGAGCGACGAGGATCCGACTGCGCCCTGGGACTGGCGCCGCGCTCACTCCACCGGCAGGAAGCCCTCGACCGAGAGGTAGCGCTCGCCCGTGTCGTAGTTGAAGCCCAGCACGCGGCTGCCGGCGGGCAGCTCGGGCAGCTTCTGGGCGATCGCCGCCAGCGTTGCGCCCGACGAGATGCCCACCAGCAGCCCTTCCTCGCGCGCGCTGCGGCGCGCGTACTCGCGGGCCGGCTCGGCCTCGACCTGGATCACGCCGTCGAGCACGGCGGTGTCGAGATTCTTCGGCACGAAGCCCGCGCCGATGCCCTGGATGGGATGGGGCGAGGGCGCGCCGCCCGAGATCACCGGGCTCGCCGCGGGCTCCACCGCGTACACCCCGAGCTTCGGCCACTTTGCCTTGAGCACCCGCGCCACGCCGGTGATGTGGCCGCCCGTGCCCACGCCCGTGATCAGCGCGTCCAGGCCCTCGGGAAAGTCGGCCAGGATCTCCTGCGCGGTGGTGCGTTCGTGCACCGCCACGTTGGCGGGGTTCTCGAACTGCTGCGGCATCCAGGCCCCCGGGGTCGTGGCGACGATCTGCTCGGCCCTGGCAATCGCGCCCTTCATGCCCAGCGCGCGCGGGGTGAGCTCGAAGGCCGCCCCGTAGGCCAGCATCAGGCGGCGGCGCTCCACGCTCATGCTGTCGGGCATCACGAGCACGAGCCGGTAGCCCTTCACCGCCGCGACCATCGCCAGGCCCACGCCAGTGTTGCCGCTGGTGGGCTCGACGATGGTGCCGCCGGGCGCGAGCAGGCCACGCGCCTCGGCGTCCTCGACCATGGCCAGCGCGATGCGGTCCTTGATCGAGCCGCCCGGGTTGGCGCGCTCGCTCTTGATCCACACCCTGGCCTCGGGCCCGAACAGGCGCCGCACGCGGATCACGGGGGTGTTGCCGATCGACTGCAGGACGGACTCGAACTTCATGGCGTGCGCTCGCGGGGGGATGCCCGCCAGCCTAGCCCAGTTTGCGCGCCGCCTTAGACCAGCCCGTGATGAGCTGATGCCGCGCGCCCCACGGCTCGCGCCGCGGCACCGCCGGGCGCGTACCTAGCCGGCGCGACCCACGATGCTGGCGGTGGCGATCAGCTCGTCGAGCAGGGACATCGAGGCCCGGCCCGAGACCGCATAGGGGTCGAGCACCGCGCGGTCGCCGTACTTGAGCAGCACGGCGGGGTTGAGCTTGTCGATGTTGACCATGCCCATGGTCCAGCCGGCGAAGCGGCGCTCGGCCACCTCCTCGTAGTGCAGCATCACCACGTCGCGGTGGCGCGGGTCGCGCACGATGCTGTTGTAGAGCTCGTTCACGGGGCCGCGTCCGCCCTCGAGCACCTGCATGAAGATGTCGCCACCGTGGCACAGGATGCCGGTGATCCCCAGCGGAGGGTTGTGGGCGCGCGACTGGGCAAGGATGGACTCGACCGTCGCGGCGTTGACGGGGCCGGCGGCACGGCTGGCGTAGAGCAGGCGGATCAGCATCGCGGTCCTCAGACGTGGCGGTTGCGCAGCAGGGAAAGAAACTCGCGACGCAGGTTGGGATCCTTGAGGAAGGAGCCGCGCATCACCGAGTTGACCATCTTCGAGTCGGTCTCCTTGACGCCGCGCCACTGCATGCAGAAGTGGTCGGCCTCCATCACCACCGCCAGGCCGTCGGGCTGCATGCGCTCCTGCAGCAGGTCGGCCAGGTGGGTGACGGCCTCCTCCTGGATCTGCGGGCGGCTCATCACCCAGTTGGCCAGGCGCACGTACTTGGACAGGCCGATCAGGTTGGAGTGCTCGTTGGGCATCACGCCGATCCACACCCGCCCGATGATGGGGCAGAGGTGGTGCGAGCAGGCGCTGCGGATCGTGATCGGGCCCACGATCATCAGCTCGTTGAGGTGCTCGACGTTGGGGAACTCGGTCACCGGCGGCTGCGCCGCGTAGCGCCCCCCGAACACTTCGCGCACGTACATCTTGGCCACGCGGCGCGCCGTGTCGTGGGTGTTGTGGTCGGCCTCGGTGTCGATCACCAGGCTCTCGAGCACGCCCTGCAGCTTGCCCGCCACCTCGTCCTGCAGGGCCTCGAGCTCGCCTTCGCCGATGAATCCGGCGATGTTGTCGTTGGCGTGGAAGCGTGCGCGCGCGGCGCGAATGCGCTCGCGGATCTTCTGCGACACCGGCACGCCTTCATCGGCGGCGGTGAGCGCGGAGCTGGGCTCGGGAGAGTTCATGGTCAGCCTCTCTGGTCGGTGCGGCGCGGGCGGCCGGCGTCGGCGCTAGGCGGCCGGCGCGCCCACGATCTCGTCGATGTGCGCCAGGCGCTCGGGCGTGAGCGCGGCGACGAAGTCCTGCGCCGCGATGTTCTCACGCAGTTGCTCGACGCGCGAGGCACCGGTGATCACCGTGCTCACGTGGGGGTTCTTCAGGCACCAGGCCAGCGCGAGCTGCGCCATGGTGCAGCCGATGTCCTGCGCCACCGAATCGAGCTGGTTGAGCAGGCCGGTGCGGCCGGGGTCGGTGAGCCGCTCGCGCAGGAAGGCGTAGTTCTCGAGCGTGGCGCGCGAGCCCTCGGGCACGCCCTGGCGGTACTTGCCGGTAAGCAGGCCCGAGGCCAGCGGGCTCCAGGTCGTGAGCCCCAGGCCGATGTCCTGGTACAGGCGGGCGTACTCCTGCTCGACGCGCTGCCGGTGCAGCAGGTTGTACTCGGGCTGCTCCATCACCGGCTTGTGCAGGTTGCGGCGCTCGGCGATATCCCAGGCGGCGCGGATCTCGTCGGCGCTCCACTCGCTTGTGCCCCAGTAGAGCGCGTAGCCGCGCTCGATCATGTCGTGCATCGCCCACACGGTCTCCTCGATCGGGGTGTGCGGGTCGGCGCGGTGGCAGTACACCAGGTCCACGTAGTCGAGCTGCAGGCGCTTGAGCGAGCCGGTGATCGAACTCAGCAGGTACTTGCGGTTGAGCGTGTTGCGGTCGTTCACGCCGGTGCGCAGGCCCCAGTAGAACTTGGTCGAGACCACGAAGTTGATGCGCGACCAGCCCAGCTCCCTGAGCACCGCGCCCATGATCTCTTCGCTCTTGCCCCCGGCGTAGATCTCGGCGTTGTCGAAGAAGTTCACGCCCGCGTCGTAGGCCGCGGCCATCAGCTCGCGCGCGAGCCGCGTGTCGACCTGGTTGCCGTAGGTCACCCACGAACCCAGCGAGAGTTCCGAGACTTTCAGGCCCGAGCGGCCGAGGCGGCGATATTGCATGGCAAGCGTGTTCCGGTGAGATCCGAGGCGGCGAGTCTAGCCCGCCTGCCGGCGGCGGCCACGCGGCGCGCCGGCGTCGCACCGGGCTACCGCGGGCGCCGCTCAGTTGTCGCGCCGCACGCGCCCTTGCTTGACCAGCGGGGCATACAGCGCGGTGTCGGCCGCCACGCGCGCCGCCAGTTCGGCCGGGGTCGAGGGAATGGGCTCGAAGCCGGCGGCCTCGATGCGCGCGCGCACCTCGGGGCTGTTGATCGCCGCCACCAGGTCGCGCTGCAACTGCTCGAGCACCGGGCGCGGCGTGCCCGCGGGGGCGACCAACGCCGCCCAGGGGCGCATCTCCACCGCCGGGCCGCCGGCCTCCACGCTCGTGGGAATCTCGGGATAGTCCTTGAGCCGGGTGCGCGCCGCCACCGCCAGCGGCCGCATCTTGCCGGCCTTGGTGAGCCCCGCGGTGGTGTTCATCGACAGCGGCGTGAAGTCCACCTCGCCGTTGGCCACCGCGCTCATCATGCTGCCGCCGTCCTTGAAGGGCACATGCAGGAACTCCACGCCGGCCGCCTTGGCCCAGCTCTCCACCGCGACCTGCGAGGGATGGCCGTTGCCCAGCGAGGCGTAGCTCACGCGGCCGGGCCGGGCGCGCGCGTCGGCCAGCAAGTCGGCCAGCGTGGCGTAGCGGCTCGCGCCGCCCACCTGGATCACGAAGGTGGCGCGGAACAGTCCGGTCAGCGGCGCCACGTCCCTGGCCGCGTCGTAGGGCAGGTTGGCGTGGATCAGCGGATTGACGGCCAGGGTGGCCACGTCGCCCAGAAACAGCGTGTGCCCGTCCGGCGCGACGCGCCCGATCTCGCTGAAGGCCACGATGCCCGAGGCGCCCGGCTTGTTGTCCACCATCACCGGTTGGCCCCAGGTCTGCGACAGGCGCTCGGCCACCGCGCGCGTCACCACGTCGGGGCCGATCCCCACCGAGTAGGGCACGACGATGCGCACCGGCCGGGCGGGAAATCCGTTCTGCGCGAGCGCGGCGGGCGCGGCCAGGCTCAGGGCCGCCAGCGGCGCGGCCAGCCACAGCGCGCGCAGGGCGCGGCGGCGTGCGGCCAGTGAGCGGGGCGAGGTCGGCGTCAAGGCAAGATCCACAGTTCGGTCGGCCCGATCGACGGGCGGCGCGCGATTCTATCGAGCCCTCCGCGCCAATGGCCCCGCGCCGCGGCGGGTCGCGACCCGCTGCCGGGCCGGCATACTCGCGCCCTGCGCCGGGCACCCACGCCCCCACGGAGACCCTGCATGACCCTGCTCGTAATCGGCCTTGTCCTCTTTCTTGGCGTGCACTCGGTGCGCATCTTCGCGGACGACTGGCGCCGCCACACCGTCTCGCGCATCGGCCTGGGCGCGTGGAAGGCCGCCTACTCGCTGCTGTCGATCGCGGGCTTCGTGCTGATCGTGATCGGCTGGGGCGAGGCGCGCACCGCGCCCCAGGTGCTGTGGGCCGCGCCGCTGTGGATGAAGCATGCCTCTTCGCTGTTCACGCTGCTCGCCTTCGTGCTGCTCGCCGCCGCCTACGTGCCGGGCAACGCCATCAAGGCCGCGGTGGGCCACCCCATGGTGGCGGGTGTGAAGCTCTGGGCCTTCGTGCACCTGCTGGTCAACGGCACGGTCGCCGGCGTGCTGCTCTTCGGCAGCTTCCTTGCGTGGGCGGTGCTCGACTACGTGGCCTCGCGCCGCCGCGACCGGCGCGAAGGCGTGGTGCGCGCCCGCGGCAGCGCGAGCCGCACGGTCATCACGGTGGTGATCGGGGTGGCGGCCTGGGCCGCGTTCGCCTTCTGGGGCCACGCGGCGCTGATCGGTGTGGCGCCGCTCGGGCGCTGAACCGCGAGCCGCGTATCGACCGGACAGCGCGGCCTCAGGCCGCGTGCGCCATCTTCTGGCCGTGCTCGCGCGTGGTGTGGAAGCCCACCTGCGGCCAGTGCTTGATCGTGGTCTGCAGGTTGTAGATCGAGCTGGCCAGATACACCGCGTTGCCGTCGACGTCGCGGCCCATGCGCGCGGCCTGCTCGCTGGCGAAGTCCTTGCGCGTCTTGTCGTCGGGGAAGGTGAGCCAGCGCGCGGTCGAGATCTCGGTGGGGTCGTAGATCGCATCGACCTTGTACTCGGTGGCCAGGCGCTGGGCCACGATCTCGAACTGCAGCTGGCCCACGGCGCCGAGCAGCAGGTTGCCGAACTCGGTCTCGAAGACCTGGATCGCGCCCTCCTCGCCCAGCTCCTGCAGGCCCTTGGCGAGCTGCTTGGTCTTGAAGGGGTCCTTCGAGCGCGCGGCGCGGAACAGCTCGGGCGCGAAGTAGGGGATGCCGGTGTAGCCCAGCACCTCGCCCTCGGTGAGCGTGTCGCCGATGTGCAGCTGGCCGTGGTTGTGGATGCCGATGATGTCGCCGGCCACCGCGTCTTCCATCTTGATGCGGTCGTTGGCCATGAAGGTGAGCGCGTTGCCGAGCTTCATCTCGCGCGCGTCGCGCACGTGGCGCACCTTCATGCCGGGCGAGTAGCGCCCCGAGCACACGCGGAAGAAGGCGATGCGGTCGCGATGGCGCGGATCCATGTTGGCCTGGATCTTGAACACGAAGCCGGTGAACGGCGCCTCGGTCGGCTCCACCTGGCGCGTGCCGCCGTCGCGCGGCTGCGGCGGCGGCGCCCAGTCCACCAGCGCGCGCAGCACCTCGCGCACCCCGAAGTTGTTGATGCCCGAGCCGAAGAACACCGGCGACTGCGTGCCTGCCAGGAAGCGCTCGAGGCTGAAGGGCTCGGACGCACCCTGCACCAGTTCCACGCTTTCGCGCGCGTGGCCGATCTCGAGCGGGAAGAGTTCGTCCAGGCGCGGGTTGGCCAGGCCCTCGATCAGCTCGGCCTGCTCGCTCACGCGCTCCTCGCCGGGCGTGAAGCGCATCAGGCGCGAGTCGAGCAGCGAGTACACGCCGCGGAAGGTCTTGCCCATGCCGATCGGCCAGGTCACCGGCGCGCAGTCGAGCTTGAGCACGCTCTCGATCTCGCCCAGCAGCTCGATCGGGTCGCGCACCTCGCGGTCCATCTTGTTCACGAAGGTGATGATCGGCGTGTTGCGCAGGCGGCAGACCTCGAGCAGCTTGATGGTCTGCGCCTCCACGCCCTTGGCCGCGTCGATCACCATCACCGCCGCGTCCACCGCGGTGAGCACGCGGTAGGTGTCCTCCGAGAAGTCCTCGTGGCCCGGCGTGTCGAGCAGGTTGATCACGTGGCCCTCGTACTCGAACTGCATCACCGAGCTCGTGACCGAGATGCCGCGCTGCTTTTCCACCTCCATCCAGTCCGAGGTGGCGTGGCGGCTCGCCTTGCGGCCCTTGACCGCGCCCGCCATCTGGATCGCGCCGCCAAAGAGCAGCAGCTTTTCGGTGAGCGTGGTCTTGCCCGCGTCGGGGTGCGAGATGATCGCGAAGGTGCGGCGCAGGGCGACGTCGCGCTCGAGCGCGGTGGGCGCGGAACTCATGGGCAGCCTGGGAGAGTGTGCAGGCGCGCAGCCCGCTTCAAAGCAAGGCCGCCGGCCGGAAGCGGCCAGCGGCGAGGAGCGCTCATTTTACTGCGGGCCCGCCGCACCCGGCCCCGGGGCTGTCCCGCAGCACGCTAGTGGCCGAGCAGGTGCGCAATCCAGCCCGCCACCAGCACGAGGATCACCGCCCACACGCCCAGGATCACCGCTGCGGCCCACCAGCCCAGCCGCTTGCCGCGCGCCACCGCGCTGCCGGCGCGCACCCGCGCATCGGCCAGCACCTCGGGCGGAGTGAGCTTGACCGCCAGGGTGATGAGCAGCGGCAGCAGCACCAGGTCGTCGAGCCAGCCCAGCACCGGAATGAAGTCGGGGATCAGGTCGATCGGAGACAGCGCGTAAGCCACGGCCGCGACCACCAGCAAGCGCGCCAGCCAGGGCGTGCGCCGGTCGGTGGCCGCGAGCGCCAGCGCCAGGGTCTCGGCCTTGAGCAGGCGGGCGCGGTTGCGCAGGCTCGCGAGCCAGCCCATGGCGAGGCGCTCAGCCCAGCAACCGGGCCCGCGCCGCGGCGTATTCGGCGGCCAGCTGCGCCACCACCTCGCGCACCGGCCTCACCGACTTGATCTGGCCCGTGCCCTGGCCCGCGCCCCAGATGTCCTTCCAGGCCTTGGCCGCGGAGTTGCCGCCGCTGCCGAAGTTCATCTTGCTCTTGTCGGCCTCGGGCAGGGCCTCGGGGTCCAGCCCGGCGGCGACGATGCTCGCCTTGAGGTAGTTGCCGTGCACGCCGGTGAACAGGTTGGTGTAGACGATGTCCTCGGCCACCGACTCCACCAGCGCCTGCTTGTACGCGCTGCTCGCATTGGCCTCGGCGGTGGCGATGAAGCGCGTGCCCACGTAGGCGAGGTCCGCGCCCAGGGCCTGGGTGGCGAGCACCGCGTCGCCGCTGGCGATCGCGCCGCTCAGGATGATCGTGCCGTCGTAGAACTCGCGCACCTCGCGCACCAGGGCGAAGGGGCTCAGGCGCCCCGCGTGGCCGCCCGCGCCGGTGCACACCAGGATCAGCCCGTCGACGCCGGCCGCAAGCGCACGCTTGGCGTGGGCGATGTTGGTCACGTCATGGAACACCAGGCCGCCGTAGCTGTGCGCCGCCTCGACCACCTCGTCGGGCGCGCGCAGGCTGGTGATCATGATCGGCACCTTGTGGCGCACGCACACCTGCACGTCGTGCTGCAGCCGGGCGTTGCTGGCGTGCACGATCTGGTTGACCGCATAGGGCGCCACCTTGGCGCCGGGGTGCGCCGCCTTGTGGGCGGCGAGTTCGGTCTCGATGCGCGTGAGCCACTCGTCCAGCGCGCTCTCGGGCCGGGCGTTGAGGGCCGGAAAGCTGCCCACGATGCCCGCCTTGCACTGCTCGATCACGAGCTCGGGGGTCGAGACGATGAACAGCGGCGCGCCGATCACCGGCAGGGCAAGCGCATCACGGAGCAGGGCGGGCAGGGACATGGCGGGCAGGCGCAAGGACACGGAGCGGGCACCTTAGCAGCGCGGCTTCGAGGAAGCGCTCGAACCGGCACCGCCATCTGCGCCGGGCTTGTCCTGGGTCGGGGTCGGTCGGCCGGCGCTGCCTAGAATCGCGCCCGTTTGCCACCTGCCCGGGACCGCCATGTCCGCCGCCTACTTTCCCCGCTGGACCGAGAAGACCCAGGGGGTGATCGCCCCCGACGAGCGCCTGCCCTGGGGCCAGACGATCGCACTGGGCGTGCAGCACGTGGTGGCCATGTTCGGCGCCACCGTGCTCGCGCCGCTGCTGATGGGCTTCAACCCCAACGTCGCCATCCTGATGAGCGGCGTGGGCACGCTGATCTTCTTCCTGATCGTAGGCGGCCGCGTGCCCAGCTACCTGGGCTCGAGCTTCGCCTTCATCGGCGTGGTGATCGCCGCCACCGGCTATGCGGGCAGCGGCCCCAACCCCAACATCGGCGTGGCGCTGGGCGGGATCGTGGCCTGCGGCCTGCTCTACACCCTGATCGGCTTCGTGGTGATGGCCACGGGCACGGGCTGGATCGAACGCTTCATGCCCCCGGTGGTGACCGGCGCGGTGGTGGCGGTGATCGGGCTCAACCTCGCGCCGATCGCGATCAAGAGCGTGGGCGCGACCAACTTCGACGCCTGGATGGCGGTGCTCACCATCCTGTGCGTGGGTGGCGTGGCGGTGTATGCGCGCGGCCTGGCGCAAAAGCTGCTGATCCTGGTGGGCCTGATCCTGGCCTACCTGATCTATCTGGTCGCGGCGAACCTCATGGGCCTGGGCAAGCCGATCAGCTTCACTGGCCTGGCCGCCGCTCCGTGGTTCGGACTGCCGGCCTTCGCGGCGCCGGTGTTCACGGGCGAGGCCATGCTGCTGATCGCGCCCGTGGCGATCATCCTGGTGGCCGAGAACCTGGGCCACATCAAGGCCGTGACCGCGATGACCGGCCAGAACCTCGACCGGTACATGGGCCGCGCCTTCGTGGGCGACGGCGTGGCCACCATGGTCGCGGGCGGCGTGGGTGGCACCGGCGTCACCACCTATGCCGAGAACATCGGCGTGATGGCCGCCACCAAGGTCTACTCCACACTGATCTTCGTGGTCGCGGCGCTGGTCGCCGTGGTGCTGGGTTTCAGCCCCAAGTTCGGCGCGCTGATCCAGACCATTCCGTCGGCCGTGCTGGGCGGCGTGTCGATCGTGGTGTTCGGCCTGATCGCCGTGGCCGGCGCGCGCATCTGGGTGGTGAACAAGGTGGACTTCAGCGACAACCGCAACCTGATCGTCGCCGCCGTGACCCTGGTGCTGGGCGCGGGCGACTTCACGCTCAAGTTCGGCGGCTTCACCCTGGGCGGCATCGGCACCGCGACCTTCGGCGCGATCCTGCTCTACGCGCTGCTGCGCCGCGACTCGACCGGCGGCGCGGGCGTGGCCGACGCCTGA
>ENA-UOWG01001020-UOWG01001020.1-activated-sludge-metagenome-genome-assembly--contig:-NODE-1020-length-30983-cov-5.687144_pt1 | contig 30983 bp, 37 predicted proteins | sample MGYA00238147_ERZ761563 | MGnify/ENA primary metagenome ERZ761563 (study PRJEB28884, sample SAMN05720216) | anaerobic digester metagenome | isolation source: active sludge of municipal... | reverse complement strand
ATCTACGCCTAAGGCGCAAACATTGTCCTTTACCAAATCCACCGTTTTAACGGCTGGTTTTTCGGATGACTCAACTTGCGAAGGCAATTCTTTTTTTAGCTCTTGCTTGGGAATGGATATGGAAGATTTCTCAGGAAGAGACCTAATAGGAGGAGCTGCCGGTTTTTGCTCTTTCTCCTCCGGGGTATCTCCCTTAGGCTCTTTTTGCGGCTCGTCTTCTTTTCTAAAGAAATCTGAAAGTTTTACCATTTTTTAATATAATTTATTAATTTGTTTTTAGTTTAACATAGCTAAAAATCCTTGTCAACACATTCGCACAGAGGCTTGTTTTTTAGATTTATTTCTGATATACTCTGTGTTGACACTGAGGGCGACCCCCTCATAAACTTATTGTGGGTCGCCGAATGTGTCAAAGTATAATTTTGCCAGTATAATCAAACAAATAATCGAGAGGTGAAATATGTTAAAAGCTTTAAGAAAAAAAGATTTCGCAAAAAAGGTTTTTTATGTCTTGGCGGCATTGATTATCCCGGCATTTGTGCTTTGGGGTTCGGGAAATCTCATAAGGAACAAGCTCACTTCCAATTTCGCGGGAAAAATCTTCAACAAAACAATATCCTGGGAACAGTACCGAGAAAGCCTGGCGGCAAGCAGAAGCCAGGCGATTATGAGATTCGGCGATAATTTCTTTAAGTTGCAAAAGTTTATTAATCTGGAAAAGGAAGCCTGGGACAGACTTATCCTTCTCTATGAAGCCAGAAAAAGGCATATCAACGTATCCGATAACGAAGTTGTAGAAACAATAAAGAAATTCCCCCTCTTCCAATCTAACGGAAATTTTGAACCCAGAATCTACCAATATTTTCTCGATTCTGTACTAAGGACGCCGGCTAGAGTTTTTGAAGAGCAAATCAGGGAATCTCTGATGTTTGAAAAATTGTATAATCAACTCACCAACAAAATCACGATATCTGGCGAAGAGCTCCTAGAAAACTACAAAAAGGAAAACGAAAAAATAAAAATAGGCTATGCGAGCTTCCCTGAGAAGGATTTCGAAGACAAGGTTTCCCTCGGAGAAAAAGAATTAAAAGATTATTTCGATGCGCACTCTCCCGACTTTACAAAACCCCCTTCTATAAACATAGAATACGCTGGCCTGAGCTTTTCCGAACAGTCTACCGACGAGAGTAAAAAAGAAAGCGAGAAAAAAGTAAGGGAGATTTATTCTAATATTACCCAAGAAAAAGATCTCCAAAAAATAGCCAAACAAAACTCTTTTGATTTAAAGCAGACTGGATTTTTCAGTTTGGATGAACCAGTCCCGGGCTTGGGCGTAGAGCCAGATTTTATCCAAATCGCCTTTAGCTTAAGGGATAACCGAATAAGCGAACCGGTCTTAACATCCAAAGGCATCTTTCTGCTGAAATTAAAAGAGAAAAAAGATGCCTACGTGCCGAATTTCGAAGAGGCCAAGTCTGCGGTCGAAAAAGTTTTAAAAACCAATAAAGCTCTTCAGTTAGCTTCTGCCAAGGCAAAAGAATACCTTGCTAAGCTAGAAGAGATCTATAAAAGCGACCCTTCCCGATTTAATTTCAGAAAAGCCCTGGAAAGCGACTCTTTAAATTATAAAGTATCACCACTATTTAATTACGGGCAATATATCCCGGATATTGGCGTTTCAAAAGATTTTCTCGATGAGGCTTTCGGCCTAAAAGATAAGAATAAGCCTTTCGGCTTTGTCACAACTGCAACAGGATCTTATATCATGGATCTGGTCGAGTCTGTGCCGATAGATGAGAAAAAGTTCACCCAAGAAAAAGAGGCTTTTAAGGAAAAACTATTGCAGCATAAGAAGGAAGTAGCATTTAATAATTTCTTTCTGGAATTAAAAAATAAGGCGCATCTAGTGGATAACGTTCCTAAGGCGAAGGCCGAAAGCGCCAAGGGCTCACCTTACATTCCCCAGATAGACGAATTTTAGTTTCTTCCTGGCAATATCGTATGCCCTCTTTAAAGTATCAATGGGCGTCGGCGGAAAATCCATCTGATAGGAAGGAAAATAGCGGGAAAAATGCAGGGGCACATCTGCCCCAAGATTATCATAAACCCAATCCACTAACCTCTTCAAGCCGTCCTCAGAATCGTTTAAAGTCGGAATAACCAAATTTGTCAGCTCGATATGGCATGTTTTGTGGCTGCGCTTTATTGCTTCCAGAACCGGATTTAAGTGGCCTTTGCAGATTTTGCGGTAAAATTCCTCATCAATAGATTTTAAATCAATATTCATAGCGCCGATAAAAGGCAGCATTTCTCCCAATGGTTTTAAATTTACATAGCCATTCGTAACCAAAACATTCTCCAAGCCTACACTTTTGGCCAACTCTGCAGCCTCGAGAACAAATTCATACCAAATAAACGGCTCATTGTAAGTATAGGCAATACCAAAAGAATCTAACTCTTTGGCCTTTTCTATTAATTCTTGAGGGGTTATTATTGCAGTTTCTGCGGAGTCGTCTTGAGAAATACTCCAATTCTGGCAAAACGGACAAGCGAAATTACATCCTTTTGTACCGACGGAAAGAATAAATTCTCCAGGATGATAATGGTACAAAGGTTTTTTCTCGATAGGATCCAAGGCAACAGATGTAGCCTGGCCATAAATCAATGTATAGAGTTTACCTTGGATATTTTTTCTGACGCGACAAAACCCTATCTTTTCTTGGTCTATAACGCATGATTGAGGGCAGAGAAGGCAATGAATCTTGCCGGAAGGTAAAATTTCATAATATAAGGCCTCTTTATATTCCATAATTTTTAAGGCCCTTCTTTTAAAAACGGCTTGAATTCTATACTACTTTGATCGCCTGGACCGGACACTGATCGGCAACTTCTGACAAATTATGCTGTTCGCAGACATGCGCCTTGACATGCGCAATGCCATCGCCGCGAATCTCAAAGACTTCGGGGCAATTCTGCTCGCATAATCCGCAACCTACGCAAGCCGCCTCATCGATAATTACTTTTGCCATTGTTTGTCCTCCTGATATTTTTTAAGCTTCTAGTTTTAAGCCGTATTTCTTGATATTATTATCGGCTATCTCTTGAATCTTTTTGATCTGCTCCGGAGCTTTTAGCAAATGCTTAAATCTCCCCTGGAGCTTAAGATATTCCTCTACCGGTTTTGGTTTAATCTTCTGTACTCCCGCCAATTCGCCGTTTACATATTCAAATATCGGATACAATCCCGTTTCAATTGCAGCCCTGGCAACAGTAACTGTTTGGGCGCCTTCATGCCTCCATCCCAACGGACAGGGAACATGAATCTGGATATATTTTGGGCCTTTAATCGAGATCGCCTTTTTGACTTTATTCTGCAAATCCCTTACAAAAGCAACTGAAGCGGTGGCTACATAGGGAATACCGTGCGCGCGGGCAATCTCCGGCACCGGCTTTTTCATTTTCGGGTTGCCAAACGATTCTTTTCCTGTCGGAGAAGTCGTAGTATTGGAATCAAAAGGAGTAAGGCCGCTTCTTTGAATTCCCGTATTCATGTAGGCCTCATTATCGTAACAAACCGATAAGATATCATGGCCCCTCTCCCACATCCCAGAAAGCGCCTGTAATCCTATATCGGCAGTTCCGCCATCTCCGGCCTGAGCAATAACATTGGTCCCTTCTTTTTTACCCAGGAATTTTAGCGCCGACTCGACACCCGAAGCTACCGCGCCGGCATTTTCAAACAAAGAATGAATAAAAGGAACACCCCACGCGCTTTCGGGATATTTGGTCGTAAAAACTTCCAAGCAACCTGTGTTATTTACAATAATTGTATTTTCGCCTGCTGCCTCAATTACTAGCCTTGCTGCGATCGCCTGGCCGCAACCTCCGCAGGCAGTATGTCCAGGATTATATAAAATTTTAGTTTCCGGCATATTCTTCCTCCAGGAGTTCTTTCTTAACATCGATAAATTCGCAATCGACCTGCTTTCCAGAAAGTTTATCAAAAACCTGTTTTATAGAATCTTTGGTGATATCGCGTCCGCCTAAACCTAAGACAAAACCGCTGATTTTGGAAACCTTGTCCTGACCTATAAAGGCAGAGGTCAAATCTGTATACAGCGGGCTATTGGATCCCAGTGATATTGACTTATCCACTACGGCAATCTCAGGGACATTCTTCAAAGCATTTAAAATTGCCTGTTTGGGAAATGGCCGGTAAGTGATAAGTTTCAAAACTCCGACTTTTTTGCCCTGAGCTCGCAGCTCATCTACGGTTTCTTTTATTGTGCCGACGATAGAGCCCATGGCTACGATGACCTGTTTGGCATCTTCTATTTTGTAAGCTTCGACTAATCCACCGCTTTCTCTGCCGAATACCTTTTTGAATTCGCCAGCGACTTTAGGGATAAAATCAAGCGCAGCTTCTTGCGTTTTCTGGATAGCCACGCGCGCCTCCATATAATGTTCGGGCATAGCCAAACATCCCAACGTCATAGGATCGCTTGTGTCTAGTTTATACAAAGGTTTATAAGGCGGCAAGAATTTATCCACCTGTTCTTGAGACGGCATATCCGCCACTTCCAGACCGTGAGTTAAGATATAACCGTCGAGGTTAACCATGACTGGAAGCATTATACTGTGGTCTTCGCTTATGCGATAGGCCTGGATATGCAAATCTATGACCTCCTGGATATTCTCTGCAAATAATAAAATCCAGCCGCTGTCTCTAATCGTCATTACATCCTGCTGGTCATTCCAGATATTTATGGGAGCTGAAACCGCGCGGTTGGCGCAAGCCAAAACCAAAGGCAGCCTCATACCGGCAATATTAAAAATGACTTCTGTCATAAGAAGCAATCCTTGAGAGCTAGATGATGTGAAAGCGCGCACGCCTGTGGCTACGGCGCCTAAAACTGCGGATGCGGCAGAATGCTCGCTCTCCACATTGACAAATTCAGCCTTTAATTCTCCGTCGGCGACAAACTGCGCCAATCCCTCGACGATATGCGTCTGCGGGGTGATCGGGTAGGCCGAGACAACGCCTGGCCTGCATAATTTAACCGCTTCCGCAACCGCGTAAGAACCCTCGATAAATTTCTTCATTTTATTTCTCCCCTTCAGGAATCATTTCAATATCTTTTTTCGGACAGATGAACGCGCAAAGCCCACAACCTTTGCAATAATCAGGATCATTTTTGTAGGTGTTCTTTTCTTTGCCCGAAATGCAATTTTCCGGACAAATCATGACACACATATTACAGGCGATACAATTTTTCTGCAAAAATTTCGGCTTAACGTCTATGCGCCAAGAACCCGTCTTATTTTTCCTACTTGATTTTGGCTTTGCTACTAAAGGTCCGAACATTTTATCTCCTTATTTTAAATTCTTTACGAAATCAAATCCTCTTTTAGCCGCCTCAATGTTTAAATCGGCAATCTTTCCTTCGAAACGCTGTTTTATAGCTTTGTTAAGTGAATCTAAATCCAATTCACCTGTAGCTGCCGCAAATGCACCAATAAGTGCGGTATTGCCTAAAGGCCTTCCGATAACTTCCTGGGCAATTTTATTGGCAGGGACCACAAATATCTTCTGCTTGCCTTTTGGCTTGGGGGCCTCTATCCCCTCTCTTTCATTTACCAAGGCAACGCCTTCGGGTTTAAATCCGGCGAAACAATCGAATCCACGCATAAGAGTAGAATCCACTATAATTATATAATCCGGCTCATAGATTTGACTGCGTAGCCTTATCGGCTTATCATCAACTCTTACAAATGCATTCATTGGAGCGCCCATCCTGGCAGCCCCAAAAGACGGAAAGGCGTAAGGGTATTTCCCTTTTAAAAATAATGCATCTCCCAATATGGTGGCAGTTGTGATTGCCCCCTGGCCGGCACGAGCAAAGATCTTTATCTCTTTCATTGTACTCCTTCCGATTTTTTAAATAATCTTTTGCTAAGGTGGATTAAAAAACGCTACTATTATATTAAGGAAAATTTAATTAATCAAGGTTTTTGTCTTAATTAATTTTACGCCTTTCTTAGCGAGCATCTTTAAGACTTTATTGCCTTCTTTTACCGATATGGCTTTGATAGCATCTTCTACTATAAATACTTTTTTATTCAATTTGAGCAATCCTAAGACTACTGTCTTAATACAATAATCCGTGGCAACACCATAGACAAAAGCAGTATCTATATTTTTCAATATGACCGCGATGTTAGGGCTTAAAAATACTTCTATTGTCTTCTTTTCCAGAATAATCTGTCTGTATCTATCTAATAAATTACTTAGTTCCTTTGGGGAACGTTTGTTGATATTGACATAGACGCGATTTTTTAGCAAAGTCTCTTTTATCTTCTTCTGGCCTGTTTTTCCCTTAACGCAGTGTGCGGGAAATAGCTTAAATTCTGGATCCCGGACAGAATGCGCATCGACTGAAGCGATGATATTAATTTTATATTTATCGGCGAATTGGGTAAGTTTTCTTAAATTCGGGATAATTCTTTCAGCACCCCTGATAGAAAGACGCCCCTTTTTTTTCATGAAATCAAACTGGGTGTCTATATCGACGAAGGCGATTTTTTTCATTGTCTTGATCTGTGCTTTATGCTTTTTAAGACTTTCTTGGTGTGAATCTTCAATCCCTGGCTTATAGCTACCGGATATCTATACGATTTATTAAGTCTCTTGTATTTATCGGGAAGCCTTAACAAGTTATCCTGGGCGACCCTTCTTACCTCATCAAGAAGCGGTGCCATATAAATAGATTTTCCACTCTCCATCACCTTGGCAAGAAGAGGCATCCCCTTTATGCTTTCGGACTCTAAAGCCAGGATATCTCTGGCAAACATCCCTTTGTTGTCCAATATCCTATAAATTTGTTTTCTGCCCGGATAGGTAGACTTTCCGATACTTAGCTTCATCGTCGGCAAGAATTCACCGCTAGCATCTGTTACCTCGCTGATTTTATAAATGACATCGCAGTAAGGGGCATCTTCCGAAACTCCCATGTTAGTACCGACGCCAAAATTATCAATCGGCGCCCTTTTCTTCAATAGCTTGGCGATTTTATATTCATCTAAATTTCCGCTGGCGAATATCTTTACATATGAAAGGCCGGCTTTGTCCAGCATTATCCTTACCTTTTTAGATAGCTTCGCGAGATCTCCGCTATCCAGCCTTATCCCGTTTAACTTGCAACCTGCTTTTTCCATTTCTTTTGCCACAACAATAGCATTTTTTACGCCGCTAAAATTATCGTAGGTATCAACAAGCAAGATCGAATGTTTAGGAAAAGTCGATACGAAAGCCCTAAAGCTATCCAATTCATTGTCAAACGACATTACAAAGGAATGCGCCATGGTTCCGGCAACAGGAATTTTGTATTTCATTCCCGCCAGAACATTGGATGTGCCCTTGCAGCCGGCAATATAAGACGCCCTAGCCGCTTTAAGCGAAGCGTCGACTCCGTGAGTGCGGCGCAGGGAAAAATCATAAACTCCCCTATCTTTTGCCGCCATAGTCACGCGGCTGGCCTTTGTCGCTATCGTAGTGTTGAGGTTAACGGTATTTAAAAGGTAACTTTCGACCAATTGTGCCTCAATAATCGGCGCGATTACCCGTATCACCGGCTCATTGGGAAAGAATATTTCCCCTTCGCGCAAAGCCCAGACATCTCCGGAAAAACGCAATTTGCTTAGATACCCCAGAAAACTTTCTTGGAAAATACCCATGTTTCTCAAGGATTCGATGGAAGCAGGATCAAAACTAAAATTACTCAAATAATCTAAGATATCCTCAAGCCCTGCGGCCATAAAAAAAGAACGATTGGCAGGCATACGCCTTATAAACAAATCAAATACAGCCTTGGCGTTATTTTTAAACTGAAAATAGCTGGCCGACATGCTGATTTCATACAAATCAAGCAGCATAGATAAATTAATTTTATTATTCGTATCTTGCTCCATAATTATTTGGCTAGAAGTTCCTTGTAATCTACGGGAAAATCATTGGTTATAAACTTCACGATGCCATTCTTGTCAATCAGGACATAAGTTGGCACACCTACTAAATTATATCTTAAAGCAACCGTAGTATCTTTATCTTGAAGTATGGGGAATGCGATATTCTTCTCTTTGGTATACCTATTAATCGTCTCCGAGGAATCCCCGATATCTATAGATAAGATTTTAAGGTTTTCATTCTGCATCTGGGGATAAATTTTATTTAGGGTATCTATCTCCCGTCGACAGAAAGGACATTTTATAAACCAGAAGAAAAGCAAAACGCTATTCTTATCCTTAAAATCCGATAGGGATACTTTTTCTCCCTTCATATCGTAAAGGGTAAAATCCGGAGCCTGGCTATTCAAAACCACATTTTCTTTAATCTGCCTACCCATGGCAAAGGATTCGTTAAACACCATCAGCGATAAAAAAACAACTAAAGCAACCATAAAAATTTTTTTCATAGAATTATCCTTCCTGCTTTTAAAATAAAATACACTCCGGCAATAATTAAGATTATCCCCGCTATTTTCTCCATTAATGTTAGCCATTTCCCCGGTTTGGGCAGGCTCAGAAGAAACCCGCTAAAAGTCCCGGCTAAAATCAAAAGAAACCCCATCCCGAAGGCAAAGACAAAAAGAAGGCTGGCTCCATACAAAACATTTTCTTTGGAAGCGATATACACCAATATCGCACCCAGCGCCGGGGCCACACAAGGGCCGACTGCCAAGCCTGAAATCAATCCAACAATAAAAACTGCAATAAAGCCTTTCTTACCCGATTTCTTGACCGATACCTGCGGCAGCTTTAAATTAAACAGTTCTAGCAAAGAAAAACCGAATATAATAAAAACTATCCCCACGACTAAATTCGATACAGGATGCGTGGCAATCCTGCCAAAGAGCTTTCCTGTCAGAGCAGCGATTAATCCAAGCGCAGAGTAAGTAATCGCAATCCCGCTGACATAAACTAAGCTTAATATGAACCCTTTGATCTTTGAATCTGGACTTCTAGAACCGATATATCCGATACTGACGGGCAAAAGCGGATAGACGCAGGGAGAAAAACTTATCAAAACACCTCCGCCAAAAACCAGCAAATAATCCAGAAAATTACCTTGTAGATTCATTTATCCAAGATAGATATTTCCTACTGCCTTTAACGATGGGCAAGGCAATTATTTCCGCGACATCATAACTATGCAAAGACTTTACTAATTTCTCAAGCCTGGAAAAAAGATTTTTTTTAGTCTTAATAATCAATAAGGTTTCTTTGGAAGAATCGACTTTACCCTGCCACCAGAATAATGAATTTACAGGATTGACTAAATTTACGCAGGCAGCTAGCCTAGCCTTAATCAAGGCTTGCGCTATCTTTTGCGCCTGAGCTTTATTTGCGCAGGTTATCAAGACTACTATAAACATTTAGAGTTTCAACAGGATATCAATCTGTTCTTTGTCGAATCCTATGACTACATCTTTACTGTCTATCTCAATAACAGGTACTCCCATCTGTCCGGAGATACTAATCATCTCCTGCAACTTATTCTCATCGCTTGAGACATCAAAATTTTCGTATTGCACACCCTTACTATCCAGATAGGCTTTAAGCCTGACGCAATAAGGACAAGTTGGCGTAGAATAAACTTTAACATTAGCCATAATTCCTCCTTAAGGATTTGTCTTTTTAACCAATTTAGCGAATCTTTGGCCGAATCTGACGCATTGCTTTGAGGCTCTTGCATCTGGGCTACCGATAGCCACCGGCCCGTAATGATCTCCAGAAGGATCGCCTTGAATTATCATACCATGAATGAGCATGGCGTTCAAGATATCTAAAATTGTTGTTTCGTTGCCTCCGCCGATATTGGCGCTGGAAGAAAATGCCCCTCCTGCTTTGCCATCTAGCTTACTGTGGAACTTGACTGATTGGTCCAATAACTCCTTAATCTGGAAGGCCATACTGCCATAATATGTGGGCGAACCGATTAATATTCCGTCGGCCTTTAATAAATCATCGGGCTTAGCATCCTGGACTTTCTTCAGTTGGTATTGGACTCCTTCCTTCTCGATGCCTTCAGCTATCGCCTGAGCCATCTTCTCTGTATTACCGGATTGCGTATAATAAATCACCAAAATTTGCGCCATATTTTCCTCCTTTATTTTAGCATCGAAACCGACATCATCCTGCCGGCTTTATTCTTTTCTTTGCGGTACGAGAAAAAGTTTTTGTTTTGGCAAGAAGTACAGATTTTACTATCGACTATATTCTGCCTTTCAATCCCAGCAGAGACAAGTTGGTTTTTATTTATGGCAATTAAATCTAAAAATAACCCGTTATCTCTTTTTATTAAACCTTGCTTAAAATATTTCGCAAATTCCGGACCGACCTCATAACAGCAGTTTCTTATCGCAGGACCAAACGCTGCAATAATATCCTTTGGCTGAGAATTAAAGTTTTGCCTAAAAATTGAAATCGCTTTTTTGACAATTTTCTCTCTGGTACCCCGCCATCCGGCATGCACCAGGCCGATAGTTTTTGTTTTAGGGCAAAACAAGAATATTGATAAACAATCAGCGGTAAAAACCGCCAAAGGAATATTGCGTTTGTTTGTAATTAATCCGTCAAAACCGGCAATTGCATTTTGGCGACCTAAAGCGCCTTTTCCTTTATGTTTTCCAGTAACTACTACAACTTTCGATTTATGCGGCTGTTTTACGCAAACAAGGTTTCGATAGTCGATTCCTAATCTATTTAAGAACTTTTTTCTGTTTTGCGGGTTTGCATCAAAGCTTAAATCAAGTTTTCTATCGCTGAAGGCTGCCACGATAGGGAATCTATTCAATTTTCCAAAAAAATATGCGCCTTTTCGCTTAATCATATTTTAAAAAATTAGGAAGGAATTACTTTAAAGCTTCTTTGTAGGCGTCGTTTATACTGTATATCCCGACGACGCAGGCGATAATTATACCGATGACAAATAAAGCCAAACCGATTATCAATTCCCAGATGGAAAAGATGCGAGAAATTATCCAATGCCCGGAAAATACTGCTCCCACAATAATCAAAATCATGCTGTAGGCAGACACGGCCATGATAACCAAACCCTGTTTAATCTTGCCCACGTAAAGCTGCCCAAGACCGTTAAAAACAAATGACAGGACCGCAGCAATTCCTGCGCGGTGCCTCTTATCATCCATTAGTTATCGCTTTCCTTATCGCTGATTTTTAATTTCTGCACGCTGCTTAACCTGTCGCTGAAACGCTCCAGGCGCCTATCAGAATCCTCAAATTTATCGCGCGCATTTTTAATGTGGCTACCTAAAACCCTGAAATCATCCCGGAAACGCACTAAATCATCTTTCAATCTGGCTAAATTAATTAACACATCATTAATATTGTCTCGTATAATCTGCCCCTCCATCCCTCTCCAAATAACATATAGATATGGATAGAAGGTATTGGGCGAGACAGGAATGACTTTCTTGGATACCGCGTAAGACCAGATAGTTTCGTTTTTAATGATCTCGTAATAAATCGATTCAGTCGGGATATACATCAGCGCAAAATCCGATGTCCCTTCGTCGGGGAGGATATATTTGGAAGCGATATCATCAACTTTGTTTTTTACGCTTATTGTAAAATCGCGTGTATTAGTTTTTCTATCTTGGTCAGTTTTTGAATCGATTAAGCGCTGAAAACTTTCCAGCGGAAACTTGGCATCAATAGAAACAATGTTTTTACCTAGATGGATAACCGCATCTACCTTCTGGCCATTTTTAAACTGGTGTTGGAAAGAATAAAATTCTTTATGTTCGCCAAAAACCTGAGTAATTATATTCTCAAGAAGCGTCTCTCCGATTCCTCCGCGCATCTGAGGTGGGCGAAGCATATCCTGCAGGCTTGAAATCTCGCGCATCTTCTCATTAATCTGTCGATAAGATTCCTCAACAACGCCCAGGCTTTTCTTCACATCGCCCATCACTCCGGTGGTTCTTAATAGCTGCTCCCCGACGGTTTTATCGGTCTGGCGAAGCGCATCAGAGGTATCCTGAAGGCGCTGATTAAGCTCGCCCCTTAAGGCATTCATCTGGTTATTCATTTGGTGGTTCATCTCGGAGGACATCTTCCAGACAAATCCTATGATTATCACTATCGCTACAATTATTCCGCCTAAAATTGCTAATATCACTATTTTGCTCCTTTTATCTTCTCTATCCGGGAAATGATTTCCTTGATTTGGCTTTCGCTTTGTTCTTTGACGATATCGCGCACAAAATCCGAGGTGCTGATGGCATCTTCGGACGACATATAATTGCATTGGATACCACAAGAATAATATTTTTTCTCGGTCTTAAAAACTGGCGGGCATTCCTGTATCCAGATGATTTTCCCTTTGGCATATATTGGTTCCTTGCCTTCAACAATATGAATCTTCAGTTCCAACTCAGAACCTTCTTTTAATTTATCGGGCATGACGATATTGAGTCCCGTAGGGCTTATATTCTTGGAAAAAGCCGTCCCGGTTATTTCGGGATCGCTTAAAGAGTGGTAATCGACTCTTAAGATGATGTTGGCGCGGAAAAGTTTTCTGTACTCAAAGGTCGGCATATTACTCCTTAAAATGGGCTAAAATCAACAGAAGGATTATAGCACAAATATATTATCTCTTATTATAATTTTTGCTCTCTTAAAGAAGCTAAAAGCTGACTGTCTATTCCATAAGAAGCTGTCTTCCAGAAATCAATTATCTCATCTTTATGCGCCTGCCAAAGAGAGCTGTAATTGTCCCAGCCGCGGATTGGACCTTGCCTGTTGACCCAGGCCGGATCCTCAACATAATGGTAAAATCCGTCGGGGAAAGCTGTATTTTTTACCGCCTTGTATGTCCAGTAGGTCCAGCTAAAATCAAGCCCTGCGAAAAGTTTTACTAAATCGCGGATATAATCCTTCTCACCGTGTTGATTTAAGCGGTCATTCACCCCGAATTCACCCACTAGAATCGGAACCTTTAATCCCTGGGATATCTTGAAACAATCTTTTAGGTGCTTAATGTTATCTTGCATGCCTTTCTTGTAAAGATAATCCCCAAACGGATAAACCGGAGTAGGCTCGGTATTAAAACAAAACTCTAAAGGCTGATAAAAATGGATGCTGAAAGCCAGATTTTCGTATTTTGGCTTTTTAAGTGTATCCAAGTCCTGCGCCCAATTGACCGGCTCAAGGAAAAGAATATGATTTTTATCTGTTTTTCTGATTTCTTGCACTAACTCTGCATAGAATCTATTCAATGCGCCTGCCGATACGATTGGCTCATTCAAAAGATCGTATCCAGCCACCGCCTCTTCATCCTTAAATACCTCGGCGAGAAAAGACCAAAGCTTTATAGTCCTTTCAATATTAGACGGACTATTCCAAAGCCCAGACTCCCCCGTGCTATCAGAATGCCAGTCGGTATTTTGGCTGCCTGGCGCGGCATGCAAATCCAAAATCACCCAAATTCCGTATTTTTTCGCCCAAGCCACAGCTTTTTGCAAATAGGATAACCCTTCTTGGGAATAAGAAAAAGGTTCTTTCTCGATTAGTTTATGATTAAAAGGAAGCCTGACGCAATTAAATCCCAAGGAAGCAATATTTTTAAAATCCGATTCCTGAATAAAATTGTCCCGGAAACTAGTCTCAAATTCTTCCAGCGCAGAAGCGCCTTGTGCCTGCCTGAATTTATCTTTGAAGATTCTCTCGGCGATGTTAGGAGCAAAAAGAATATAGCCCTCCATCATCAGCCATCCGCCTAAATTAAAACCGCGAAGCACAATCTTTTTACCTGCTTCGTCTACAATGTAATTGTCTTTTGTCTTTAACATTTTACAGGAGATAATCCTTTTTTATTCGCTGGACGCTGCGAAAGATATTCTTTTTAATCTGAAGATTATTTTGCGCCAGCTCCCTTATTACTTTTTCAACTTGCGCCCGCTTGGTATCGCCGGCATTGGGACAGCTGCATTTTTCGTAAGTAAAATCATTTTCTTTTCGCGCAAAACGTGCTATCTCCTTCTTCTCAATGTAAGCTAGCGGCCGGATAATCGTTATCTTGCCCTTAAACAATTCCTGTTTTGGTTTCATGGTACTGATTTCGCCTTTGTAAAACATATTAAGTAAAACCGTTTGAATAATATCGTCCATATGATGTCCTAATGCGACTTTTTTAAAACCGAATTTTGCTGCCGTCTCAAAAAGGGCCTTGCGCCTATTCCAGGAACACCAAAAACAATTGATTTCGTCTTTGCTTTTAGCCTTTTTAAATATATCTACCTTTACGATACGATAATCGATTTTCTCTTTTTTGAAAAATTCTCTTAGCCTCTTGGCAAGCGTACGCGAGTATCCAAAATCAATGTGCACTGCCAAGATATCAAATTTTACAGGCGCGAATGTCTGTCGGTATTTAAGCATTTTAAGAAGCGTAATGCTATCCACTCCTCCGGATACACCGACGACAATTCTGTCTTTGTCGGCAATCATCTTATAATCTCCGGCTGCTTTGCCGACTTTTTTGGAGATAAAATACATTAATTTGTTATTTTTGCTTTCAGGCTTGTTTGTATCCATCGTAACTTTTATAAAACAATTCCTCTACTTCTTTTTTGATCGCAAATGAGATGGCCTCGTAATCATCAACTATACCATATCCTTTGCCTTTTGACAGAAGATTCTCAGAAGTTATCGGCTCACCAAATACGATTTTAACCGGATGCGGACGAGGGATACGCCTGGTCCTCGGCCAGGCTTGGTATGTCCCTAAAATCGCAACCGGAATGATTTTTATCGCGCCTTCCCGGTTATCGATGCTGAATTCTTTAGCCAAAATGCCGATACCCTTCTTAAACTCCCCGGGCTTCCCTTCAAAAGAACGAAGCCCCTCAGGAAAAATACAAAGCATCTTGTCATGCCGCAAGATATAACTTGAGACCTGCAGAGTATTCATCAATTCTTTGGTCGGATCTATCGGAACAAGCCTTGCTATTGTCAATGCCCACCTTATCATGCGGTGTTCGAATATATTCTTATCGCCCAAGAAATATAATTTGATTAAAGTCTTAAATGGGACAGACGATCCCACGATAAAACCGTCGAGATAGCTGGAATGATTAGCGCACAAAACATATCTGCCTTTTGTTGGCAGGTTTTGTCTTCCTTCAATTTTCAAAAAGAAGAATAATTTAAACATCGCGAATAATATTTTTGGGATGACAAAACTAAGCAATTTGTTAAATCCTCCGGGAGAAAAATTAATTTTTTCAATAAGCTCTTTGGGCGGGGGCAAATCCAACAGGTCTTTCCAGGAACGCACGGCTTGCCCAACCTTTGACGAGGAATCGCTAGAAAAGAGGAAATCGTTTAATTTTAGAATTAACTCTCTAACAGTAAAAATCTCGGTTACTAGAGAATCTGGAATGATTATTTTAAAAATATTCTGTAACCCCATGGCTAATTCCACCCTAGCCAAGGAATCAAATCCCAGATCCAATTCTAAGTGGTCATCGAGCTTAATGTCCTTCTTGGAAGAAGTTTTCTTAGAAAGAAAATTCATGACTTTCTTACCAATCTCCGAATTCAAGATACTGATATCTTCTAGGCTGGGGCTATAAGCATCCTCTACCAACCATCTCTTTCCCGTGAATTTATCCCTGTACAGAGCTTCAACTTCGTAACGTTTAATTTTTCCTAAACGCGTCTTGGGAAGTTCATCTTTGGTAATAAAGAAATCTGTTATGCGTTTATAGGACGGCAATTTTACCGAGAGATTCTCCAATTCCCATTTGATTTTCCTGTTTACGTTGGCATCGCCGACTTTCTTAAACTGCTCAAAATCAGGTACTACAACTGCAGCCAGGATTTCATTTCCTTCTGTATTTTTTACAGAAAGCAGGCATATCTCTTTTATAAATTCGCTTTTTTTAAAATAACTTTCTATCTCTTCGGGATAGATATTTTTTCCCGAACTCAAGACGATTATCTCTTTTAACCTTCCGGTGATATAAATATATCCGTCTTTATCGATGCGCCCGGCATCACCGGAATAAAACCAGCTGTCTTTTATCACCTGGCTTGTCTCTTCGGGATTATTGTAATAACCTTTCATAACATTGTCGCCCTGGATTAGAATTTCATTATCGCTGCCTATTTTTACCCTTACGCCGTATACAGGCCTTCCGACGGAACCTAGTTTGTTTAAGGCAGCGAGGTTTAGGCTTACTACCGGCGATGTTTCAGTCAGACCATATCCTTCTAAAATTGTAAAACCTAGCCTCAAGAAATCTTGGGCTATCTCGGTATCGAGCTTGGCGCCACCGCTTACTAAATATCGAATTTGACCGCCGAAACTTCTATGAATCGTGCCAAAGAAAATTTTAGCTAGGTTGATTTTTGTAAAACGCCTAAATACAAAAGAAAAATTTATTAATAATACAAATAATATTCTTTTTACAGAAGACTGTTGTTTGATCTTGTCAAAAATAGCTTTATGTAACATATTAAAAATTTCAGGCACCCCGATAAACATCGTGACTGCATTTTCGCGTATAGTCTTTAAGAACTCTTCGCTTTTTAAAGTATATGGATACACAATCTTGGCGCCTAGGAATACGGGGAAGATAAGCGTTGCGCTAAAAGCAAAAGAATGATGCAGCGGCAAAATAGAAATGAAACAATCTTTTTGGCTACAAATATTCAATTTTTCAAAACTTAAGAAATTGGCTGAGAAATTCTTATGCGAGAGCATTACGCCCTTGGGTTTTCCGACGGTGCCAGAGGTATATATTATCGAGGCTGTATCTTCGGCAGAGACGGATGGGAAAAGGCTTGCAGGATAAAACGTTAAAGACGCTTCCTTAAATGAAATGTAAGGCGATTTATTTTCTGCTCTATCTACGAGAATTACCTTTTTAACTTTCGCTAAATTTACAAGATCTTTCTCGAAGAAATTCAGGAATTTAGCCGAGCTGAATATAATTTTGGCTTCACAGTCGATAAGCAGGTTATGAAACTCAAAATCCGATAACTTAGCATCTAAAGGGACAGCTGTTGCTCCCGATAAAATAATCCCAAAATAGGCAATGGACCACTGCGGACAATTATCTAAAATAATTGCTACCCTATCCTGTTTCTTTATTCCGTTATCTATGAGCCAGCTGGCGATATTTTTCGCCTGCCTGTAAATCTCGTAATAGGTATAATTCTTGATTTGGCTGGCCTGAGTTTCTACAAATGCAATTTTATCGGCGTTTGCCTGGCAGGTTTTGGAAAATTTATCGTGCAGCAGGAATCCTTCGGACATTTTAAACAAATTCTTTATTTTTTATGCGCTGCAGGAAAGTATCGCGGCAGCGCTTACATAAGGTTAGTTTATAAAATACATGTACATCTTCTTCCAATTGCTTGGGATCTATATCCTTCATTTGTTCTATAAGTTCTCTGATTTGCTTCTGAGTGTCTTTTTTAAAATCTTCTTTGGTAAATTCTACTTCCGGCGAAGCATAAAGCTCTATCTTCAGGATATATCTATCGATGGGCTTCTCTAAATTCTTGCCGCAAGAATCGCAAACATGCTTAATTTCCCTGTTTACCTCCTTCAGGGGGCAGATGTGGCATTGAGGAACTTTTTTGCAAAGAGTTTTGGCTAATTTTACAATAAGCGCATGGTATTCATTGAATAATTTGACATCGCAAGACAAATTGTCCATAAAAAGATTCTGGATCTGAGAATAACTTGCGGCTTTCTCAATAAGATTATGCCTTAAAAGCGCTCGCCTGGTGTAGGCGTCGACGACAAAAATCGGTTTTTCACCGGCATACAATAAAATCGAATCGGCAGTCTCAAGGCCGATACCTTTTACATTCAGCAATTTAGCCCGTAATTTCAGATAATCATCCTCAAACATATTTTTTAAAGAACCATGATATTCCTTAAACAGAAAATCAACAAAACTTTTAATCCTTTTAGCTTTTACATTGTAATAGCCAGAGGGGCGGATTAATTTCGCCAACCTCTTTATCGGAATTTCTTTTATCTTTCTTGGCTTAAGCAAATTACTTTTTTTCAGATTGGCAATCGCCTTCTCGACATTGCCCCAATTGGTATTCTGGGTCAATATTGCACCGACGATCACTTCAAACGGTGCTTGTGCCGGCCACCAATGCTGTTTTCCGAAGCGGGAAAATAATTTTTGATAAATCTCTTCTAAAACATCCTGGGTTTTATTTTTTGTCATTTGCGTCTAAGCCTGGTTTTGGAGCGCAACATCTCCTGATACAAGTCTTCTTCGGAAAGATCCTGGTCTTTTTTCACGACGATTTTGGTAGGATCGATTTTGTATTTTGGCTTCTTATACGGCCTCATTGTTATCGACTAAAATCGTATTGCCTTCTATTCTGAATATTTTACCGAAAAATTGCTCGGCAACCCAGATATTGGTCTGGGTATGGCTACTAATCTGAGAAACCCTTATTTCTCCTCCCAGAACAGAAAGCCAAGGGATAATATTATCTGCCAAATGCGTATCGCAGGCGGCACCAGAATTAATTTCGTCTAATAAAATCTGGGCTGCCTGCCTACCCACTACCTCAGAAGGTTTTGTTATTTCTCCTCTGGAATCCGCGCCTAAAATAATTCTCTCATTCATATGCGCATAAAGATTTATCTCCGAGCTTACAGAATAAGTCTCGACGTATTCTGCGCTGATTCCTATAGGGCATGAAAATTTATCCTCCAAGAACTCTCTTGCAGCTTTTGCCTGTCTCTGGGCTACATCTTTTTTGATTAGATCGCGGGAAGCAACGCTTAGGCCGGAAATTCTTTTAAGCACGCCCTGCTGGGTCAAATCTATGGGTTTAGGATATTTTATAGGTTCAATACTAACCGATACTTCGCCTCCGCCTTGCGGGTAATATCCTCTTCTAAAAATCTTCAATTCTGCGCGAAGCCCGGATTTGGCTAAAATCGGAAATATGCAATTAGGATAATAATCAATTGGAACCGCGCCTAAACCGCAAGTCCCGCCTTTGATATTCAAAGATAATCCTTCGGATTTAAAAGCGGCTACTAATAAAAGCGGCTGTAACAAAAGCCCTATTGCTCCGGCGGTTCCGATATCTATATCCAAAGTCTGTCTTAAGGCCTTATCCCGTCGAGGCAAGAAAGTAATCTCCTGCGAATTCATCTCCAGGCCTTCGGTATCGGCATCAAAGAGTTTGGCTAATGTATTTAAGGTATTTAGATGCTGGGCTTTGAGGCCTGGTTCAGAGCGCCTGGCGCGGATATTCTTTACTCTGATTGGCCTTCCCGTAATGCAAGAAAGACCTGCTGCCGTACGCAAGATCTGTCCGCCACCTTCCAGATAATCTCCGTCTATCTCCAATAAATCCAAAGCGGTTTTATTCAAATTTATATACCTTTCTCACTTTGTCGTGAACCTGCCATTGACATTTCAAGCCTTTGGGGAATATCACCAAATCTCCAGCCTGAAACCTGGTATCGCCCTTAGGAGTTTTAACCGTGACTTTCCCTTCATATATATAACAGATTTCCTGGTCGGAATACTGCCAATCAAAAGTCGACGGCTCGCACTCCCAAACCGACCAGACGCCTGTATTTTTCGCAGTCTCAGGTATATTTAATTGTTTCATTTTATTTTTATCTAGCTTCTGGACTTGAATTTCGCTCATGACTCCTCCTCTAAAGATTTTCTCATCTCTTCGGGCATGGATTTCGGCTTCAGGTTCAATCCTACGCAGGCAAGAACGACAATGGCCTTAATTAGAACAGATTCATCTTTTTTAACTTCCTGGTAGAAATAGATTGAAGATTTACCCAATTTCTCGATACGACTAATTATCCTAATTTTATCTCCGTAATGGGCGGGGGCTTTATAGTCAATGTCTACATGCGCCACAACAAAATTCGTGCCTTTCTGGACACATTCCGTAATTTCGATGCCTCTTTCGGAAAATAACACGGTCCTGGCTTCCTCAAGATATTTTAGATAATTGGCATAATAAACTACGCCGCCGCAATCGGTATCATGGTAATAAATCTTTTTTTCTAAATATGATTCTTTCACGGATATCCTCCGAAATCTTAAATTAAATCAAGGTTTCCCAGGAAAATTTTAAGTTTTTCTACAATTTTATCTTTAGATTCTAGAAAACCGCTGTTATGGCTGCCGTGAATTTGAAAAAATTCTTTTGGGGGGATAGCCTCCTGGTAAAGCTTCTGACCTAATTCAAAAGGCACGATCTCATCGTTAATGCTATGGATAAAAAGCTTGGGTGATTTTATGGTTTTTACCTTATTTACCGAATCAAATTTCGTCATGAATAAAAATGACGGAATAAAAGGATAGAATTTTCTTGCCAGATCCTTGGCAGAACTAAACGATGAATCTACGATTAGGCAGGCGACGTCTCTTTTGGCGGCCAAATCTACGGCTACCGCTCCGCCGATTGATTCGCCGTAATCGATTATCTTATTTTTATTGATGTCCGGGCGGCTGGATAGATAATCAAAGGCCGCCCTTGCATCCTTATAGATACCGCTCTCCGAAGGTTTGCCTTGGCTCCTGCCATAGCCGCGATAATCAATTATAAAGACATTAAAACCTAGCTGGTTAAATATTATTATTTTTTCTATCCGATGGCTGATATTCCCGGCATTACCGTGGAAAAATAAAATCGTGGCCTTAGCTTTAGGATTCTTAACCAACCAACCATTTAAATTTATTCCGTCCTCAGTCTTAAAATAAATGTCTTCAAAGACAAGGCCTTCTTGCTGCGGAGTAATCTCGATTTGCTTCATGGGGAAGAAAATGCTGCGAAGCTCGATGTATCTGGCGAAAACAAATACAAAAATACAAAATAAAATTAAATAAATTACAATTTTTGGCATTTGCTTTATTTTTCTGGGGCAGGTTCGTATTTCCATTCTGCCAATGCCTGGTCTTTGTCAAAAAATAGGTAAACTTTCTCGGAGTCAAAAAATTGCTCTGGATGCCGATAGACAAACTGCTCTGCAAACAGAGAATCTTTTGTCATCTCTTTTATAGCTATAGGCTCGCCATACCGAGAAAGCATATCTTTACGAGTAGCGCCCTTCTTTAATATGCCATTTTGCACATCAGAAAGCAGTAGCTGGAAATTCTTTTCCTGCTGTTTTAAGAATTTTGTCTGAAGCGCCTGGTCATCACCTAAGCTTTTTAATGTCAGCATTTGATTAGTACGAGTAATTATCGAACAGCTAGAAAGTAAAACCAGAAAACTGAAAAACAACGCAATTTTGCTAAGCATATTTTCCTTCCGTTCTATCTTATAACCAATAACAGAAATGCTACGGCAACAATCAAGATAACCATAACTACAATGAGCTTGAAACCAGAATATTTAAGCCTGCCTATAAAACCTGTGGATCTTCTTAGGCTTTCGCCGCAATAAAGGCAAAGCAACGCCTCGTCGTCATAAATTGGTTTCTTGCAATTCGGACATATATATTCTGCCATAATTAAATCTATAATAAATGATTAATTAATTTTTTTGTATATTTAGCTATAGAAAGGCAAGCCGTTAAGCCAGGCGATTCTATTCCTACAAGATTTACAAATCCGGGAAACCCCGAATCGGTTTCTTCCTTAACCACAAAATCCCTAAAGTCCTCTCCTTCGCCTTGGAGTTTAGGCCTTATTCCGGATGTGTCGGGGATAAGATCGCCTTTCTCCAGAAAGGGAAGAAAATTCCTGGCGCTATCTAGAAATTTATCCCTTTGGTTAATATCAACATCAAAATTTATCTGGTCTCTACCTATATATTTGTCGTCGGGACCGAGGCGAAGGCTACCCGCTAAATCCGGTGTCGCATGTATCCCTAAGCCTGCCGATTTTGGCTTGGGCACAGGATAAATTAATCGGTTAACCATTTTTGATTTTAGAGAATCGATTACCCTAAAATACTGTCCCTTACAATATTTAAGCCTGTAGCCTTTACTTTCAATATCAATACCGACTTTGCTAGCGATCGTGTCTGACTCAAGGCCTGCGCTATTAATCACAATGCGGGATTCAAAACTAAATTCCTCTGATTTTTGTTCCTTTATGGTTATTTTATAATTACTACCGGTCTTTTGTATTTTAGCTACCTCAGAATTATAAATTACTTCGGCATTATTATCTTTCATCCTGCTGACAAGAAACTGCATAAACCGGTGCGAATCTATTATCCCGGTGGAAGGAGAAACTAAGGCGGCGGCAGCTTTTACCTCGGGTTCGATACGGCTGATTTCTTTTTTGTCAATAAGCCGTAAACCGCTTACTCCGTTATCTGTTCCTTTTTTAAACAGATCCTTTAAATCGGCGATTTCGGCATCGGAAGTTGCGACAATTAGTTTTTGTGTTTGTCGGTGGGGAATTTTATTTTTTATACACAGCTCGTATAATAACTTATTGCCTTCAATGCAGCTACGCGCCTTCAGAGATTCTTTGGGATAATAAATACCAGCGTGGATTACTTCACTATTCCTGGAACTTGTTTCTTGGCCGAAAGAATTATGTCTCTCAATGCAGTAGAGCGAACGCCCATATACAGAAAGCTCGGCGCTAACGGCCAAGCCAATGACACCCGCTCCTATAACAACAATGTCGACTTGTTCCAATTTTCAGACGATAAATAATTCTATAATAATTTTATCTTACTATCAAACTTAAAAGGGTCAGTGCCAAGGCAAGTAATAAAACTCCTCCCATTCTTAAGACTTCTGAAGGCGCCTCGACCCACCAATTAATTACCTGTGTCATTCTTTCCTTTTTAACCAACAAGAAAGTGAGGCCTTTGAACAACGCTACAAGACCCATGGCATAACCAAACCCATCAACCAATAAGTTGTTTGTCGATAAAAAGAACAGAATACCTACTGACATAGGCACAATAGCTATGATTTTTATGACTGCGACTTTTGCCACTTTTCTTAAATACGCCTTTCGCACCAGTTCCGGAAGAACCAACAATGAAAGACCAACAACCAACCACAGAAACGCAATTAGATAAAGAAAATATAGCATGCCTCCCCCTTTCAAGACTTTCTAGCTTTTATTTAATTTACTTTCTATCGAATAAAGGACGCTCACTACTTTGCTAGATGGTATATCCATAGCGGTTGCAATCTGTTCGTGAGAAAGCCCTTGGGAATAATTTTCAAAAAGAGCTATTTCCTGTTCGCTAAAAAGGTTTAGCTTTGCGAAAAACAAATCTTTCGCTGCTTGCGAACACCTTATAATTGTACCACCTTTTCCGTTACATTCAGAGCATTTTTTCGAAAGAAATATGCCCTTGCCCATGCATACTATACAAAGCCCAACAAGGTTAATTCTCATCTTATTTCGATTTATTAACTACTTTTGCCTCTACCATACCACGCAGTGCATTAGTAAGATAAACTCTGTCTGCATTTATTATATCATTCTTATACAAAATCTTCTCAACAACGGGGAATTTTTTCGTTTTTATAAGGAAACTTCTATAAGTTCCACCTAAAACTCCGCACGCTAGCGGGGGAGTATAGAAAATCCCGTTTTTCTCGATGAAAATATTAGAAATCGCTCCTTCGGTAATTTCGTTCTTTTCATTTGAAAATATCACATCGAAATATCCTTTCCGGCTACATCTTGCGTATTCCTCATTGTAAAGTTTTCTTTGGGTAGTTTTATGAAAAAGGAAGCGATCGCTAGAGTCAGTCCTTCTATTTGAAAAAGCTATCAGATTATGGCCATTTAAGCCGGATAGAATTCTTGATTCAATTTTAATTTTGCCGCCTTGATACAAAAGAAGTCTTATGCGATATTTTTGCCTCCTATCAAATGAACTAGCCTTTTTATCCAGTTTTTTGATTATTTCCTTTTTATCGAATAAAAAACCGAAATATGCAGCGGATTGCTCCAGACGGCTCAAATGATAATCTAAAAGAGGGAATCCATCAACATATTGCCAGCACATCGTCTCGATTAACTGGAAATCATTGTATTTATCGGTTAAAAATTTTGATTTTAACTTACACTCTTCGTATTCCTTCTTGGCGTCTGAATCCCAGACTACCCCGCTTCCAATACCCATTTCGGCTCTGGAGGATTTCTTATCAAAAAGAATAGTCCTTATGGCAACATTAAAAACCCCTGTTTTTTTAGGAGACATAAACCCAATGCCGCCGGTATAAATATTGCGCGGTTCTTTCTCCATAGATGATATTATCTGCATAGTGCGGATTTTGGGAGCGCCAGTAACCGAGCCCGAAGGGAAAATATTCTTAAAAAGCTCGAACCAACTAATATTTTCCTTTAGATTTGCCGAAACCGTGGAAGTCATTTGGAACAAGGTATCGAATTTCTCTACATCGAATATACTCTGTGTTTTAACTCCGCCTCCGACGGAAACACGGCCTATGTCATTGCGGATTAAATCCACAATCATAATATTCTCGGCGCGGTCTTTAAAGGAGCTCTTTAGCGCTTCGGATTTGTAGCTGTCATCGCGCAAATTAAACCCCCTATCGAGAGTCCCTTTCATCGGCTTCAAGATTGCCTTATTTTCTTTGCGCTTAAAAAATAATTCCGGGGAAAGAGAAATGATTTTATGGCTTCTAGTGTCCACCAGGGCCGCATAATGCACGTGCTGTTTGCGACAAAGGTCGCCAAAAAAGTTATTAACTAAACCTTGAAGCAAGAATTTATATTTAATCGTATAATTTGTCTGATAGGTTTGGCCTTGTTGGATATACTTTTTTATCTTGTTAATATTCTTTGAGTGCTCTTCCATGCCGGTATTAAATCTGCCTTTACTTATTTTGTATCCTGATCCTCTTTGCTGAAAATCATCTTTAATCTTCAAAACTTCATACACAATTGGTTTTTGATAAATTCCAAACCAAAAAAGAGGAAAATCGTTTTTTACAGAAATAGTCTTGTTTAGAATATCTTCAAAAAATATCCCTGCTTCATACGATAAAAAACCGGCGGCGTAATAACCCCCGTCTAAATAAGTCTCCAACTTCGCGAAACAATCTTTTAGATATTTACCTTCGAAACAATTTATGACCTCTATCGGATCAATAAATAAATAACTATTCGAATGCTCACCATCATTGCGATTATCGTAAAGCAAAACATAATTGCTCTTTTTACTTAAAAAATTAAGCAAATGTTTCATGTCTTTTAGCATTTTATTTAGGCGAAGTATTATTTTCTGGACTGGAGATAATCCTGGATTATCTTTTTATGGTCAAAGGCGTAATCAAGCTTCAATAAATCCTCGTATTTTACAATCTTTAAGCCCTGGGCATCGTCGCCGGCCCTGGGGCTACCTTTGGCTTTAGCTATAAAAACCGTGCCGATGGTATGAAAACGCGGGTCGCGTTCCGGATCAGAATAAGTATGGAATTGATGAATTTCAACCAAATCCATATTGGTTTCCTCTTTAGCCTCACGCTTTACAGCATCTTCCAGGCTTTCGCCGTAATCCACAAATCCGCCGGGAAGAGCCCAGCCAAAAGGCGGGTTGGATCTTTCGATAAGTATAATTCCTTCGGCTAACTCAATAATCGCATCTACCGTCGTAAAAGGACCCAGGGATAGTTTATGCTGAATATATTCAAGATATCCAAAGACATTTTTTTCAAACACTTGATAAGCCTGATCATCATAAAGGCAAAAGATAACTTCTTTTAATCCCGATTTGTTTTCGCGCAAATGCTTCAAGACTTCCTGTGACATAATTTTTGCTGCGGCGACAAGTGGAAAATTTCCCACGCCGCAGCCCAAAGCTGGAAACACAATAGATTTAATCCTCAGTTTCTCGGCAACCTTTAAAGAATTTGCGCAAGACTGACGGATTTTTATTTCATCGGTGGCGAAATCCATACCCATTGTTGCTGCATGAATGACATATTTAGCCTTTAATGAACCCGCGCCAGTTTCAATCGCCTCGCCGATTTTTATCGGCCCCTTCTTTACCGCCTCATCTTCAATTGATTTGCCACCTCTCTTGCGGATTGCACCAGCTACTCCTCCTCCCATAACCAACTTATTGTTAGCGGCATTTACAATCGCATCAACTTCTAGTTCGGTGATATCAGCTTTAATAATTTTTATCTCGGTATCTTTAATTTTCATTTTAACTTCCTTGCGATTTTCTTAGCCAATTCTAATGCTTGATTTTTAGTTTTGATTGAACCTTCAGCCTGCGCCTCCTCGACTTCGCGCAGTATTTTGCTAAAATCCGGCGATGGCTTAAGCCTTAACTTCTTAATCAAATCGTTTCCGTCGATTAATCTTACAAAAGGCTTCTCTTTTAGTTTATCAAAATAACGCTGAACTAATTCTTTGATTAATTTCTCATGGCGCCTTCTCTGAATCGGATCGGTCAAAGGACCTCTTGTGGCGCGCTGGTCAGCCAAGGATAGAAGCAAAATACTTACGCCCTCATCTGCGGTATCACGAAAATATCTGAATATCGCTCTTTCTGTGGGCATCTTGGTTTCGGCCAGATATCCAGGACGAAGATGCCAGAAAATCATCTTCTCCAAGGCATCTTTTTCTTTGGTGGAAAGTTTTAAAAGGCCGGCGATATTCTCGGTGATTTCTTTTCCGATCCTTTCATGACCGTAAAATAAAGTTTTGCCGTCTTTTTGCATTTTGGCTTTGGGTTTTCCGATGTCATGCAGAAGAGCGCCCAATTTCATAAGTGATTTTCTTGAACGTTTCAAAACGATATCCTCATTAAGATAATTTTTAATGTCGGGGCTGTCCTGTGATTCCTCGAATATTCTCTCAAGCTGCAAAACTGTCTCTAGGGTATGATTCCAAACATCCAGATGATGATAACCGCCCTGCTTTACATTGCGCATGACATTGATATGAGGAATAATTTTCTCCAATACGCGGTTTTTGTCCATAAGTTTTAAGTGCTTGATCGAATTATCCAGCTCTAAAACCTTAAAGAATTCATCGCGGATTCTCTCGTATGCAACCGTTGGGATTTTATCTTTTTCTTTTTTGATTTTGTTAAGTGTCTGGGGCTCAAGTTTAAAATCCAAAATCCCTGCCAGGCTAAAAGCGCGCACGATCCTCAAAGGATCATCCTTAAAACTATCCTTGGAAGTCATCTTGATTACGCCTTTTTTCAAATCTATAATGCCCTGATAGGGATCAATTATAATCTGGCGCAAATTTTTCTTTACGCTTATATTATTTACGTCCGCTGCCAAGGAATTGATGGTAAAATCGCGAAGCAAAAGGTCTCTTTCCAGGTTCTTATCACGAAAATCGGCAAAATCTAAGGTAAATACCTTGCCATTTTTATTATAAACTACCCGGGCGCAGCCGCGTTCTTTATCCAAAATTACAAAACCCGCTTTGAGCTCCCTGGCAATTTCTTTAGCGATCTTTATAGAGTATTTTTTCAGAGTAAAATCAAGGTCAAATTCGCTTTTTTCTCTTCCTAAGATCAAATCGCGCAAGTAACCACCGACAAGAAAAATAGGAATTTTGTGTTTCTTGGATTTTTTCTGAATTATTCTTAAGAAAGGATTATTGAGTAGTTTATTGACGAGAGGATCCATATGCGCATTTTGCGTTTATTAAATATTAAAGAATTTAACCGATAATTTATCGGTATCCAAGATTGCGACGGTAGATTTTCCGGTAAGCCAACCTCCGCACTCTCCGGGATTCACAAACAAAGTCTTGCCTTCTTTTTTCAATTCTTTTTTATGGCTATGGCCAAAAACAACAATATCAAAATCCCCGGAAGCCAAAGTATTAATATCATGGACTAGAGCAATCTTTAAATTTCCCAAAGCCAATTCTATTGGCCCTTCTTTGATTTTGCCGCCGGATTTCTTGGTTAAGCCTTGTTTTTCTCCGTCGTTATTGCCGAATACGCCTAGATATTGGCAATTTAGCCTATCCAAATAATTGATTGTGAAGGGGGCGACAAAATCTCCGGCGTGAAGTACGAGCTCCACTTTTTTCGAATTAAAAAGCTTAACTGCCTTTTTTATTTTTTCTAGATTATCGTGCGTATCAGAAATTAAACCGATTTTCATAACTCTTCTTTTAAAGACGAGGCCTTCTCTAAGACCTCTTCTTCCACAAAGATAGGAGTCTTGGTTCTGACTGCTAAGGCGATACTGTCGGAGGGACGGGCATCTACCGTTTTTATCTTGCCATCCTGTTTTATTAGAAGCTTGGCATGAAAAGTATTATCCTGTAATTTATCGACCACCACTTTTTCTAATTTTCCGTCAAGATTTTCTATCACCGATTTTAATAAATCGTGGGTTAATGGCCGGGGCGGTTGCATCCCGCTTACCTTCATTTTGATGCTTGAAGCCTCTAAGAACCCGATGATTATGGGAAGCCGGCGGTTGCCGCCCTTCTCCCTTAAGACAATCACCTGGTCATGTCTTTTTTCATCAATAATAATCTTATTTAGCTCCATCTCAACCATAGTATTCCCTTTTAACCCTGCTTATCCAGAATAATTTTTAACTCTTTCATGAACTGGCTGACATCTTTAAACTGCCGGTAAACCGATGCGAACCTGACATAGGCAATCTCATCAAGCTTGGCAAGTTTCTCCATAACGAACTCACCGATATCTTGAGAAGGCACTTCTTTATCGAACTTGCGCATAACCTGTCTTTCGATATTCTCGACGATTTCCTCTATCTTTTCCATGCTGATAGGCCGTTTCTCAAAGGCTTTGATTAAACCGGAGGAAATCTTCTTTCTATCGTACGGTTCCCTGCGGCCATCCTTTTTAATCACCATTAAAGGCATCTCTTCGACATGTTCATAAGTAGTGAATCTTCTTTTACATTTCAGGCATTCACGTCTTCGCCTGATGGATGCGCCTTCCAGGCTCTCTCTTGAATCGACAACTTTATTATTTTTATTCCCACAAAAAGGGCATTTCATTTCTTGGGTTTTCTCAAGATTATCTTGGCCTCTTTTAATAAACTGCGCGACATCTCATCGGGATAGCCGTCGCTGATGACAATCTCCTTGATCCCGGCATTAATCAACATTTTTGCACAGATAATACAGGGCTGGTTGGTAAGATAAAGGATGCTGTCTTTGGTGCTGATGCCGTGTAGTGCCGCTTGAATCAAGACATTTTGCTCGGCGTGCAGGCCTCGGCAGAGCTCATGGCGTTGTCCGGAAGGAATACCTAATTTTACTCTAAGGCAATCCCCATCATCCAAGCAATGTTTGATGCCCGAAGGAGCACCGTTGTATCCTGTGGCTAGAATCCTTTTATCTTTAACTAGCACAGCTCCGACATGGCGCCTAAGGCAGGTCGCGCGTTTTGAAACAAGCTCAGCGACTTCTAAGAAATATTCATCCCAGCTGGGACGAACGTGTTTTGTCTTCATATTTTGCCCTAACTGATATCCTTATACAAAGGAAACTTTTTTATAAGTTTGGTGACTTCTCCGGCAACCTGTTTTATAATTTTCTCGTCGCTATGGTTTGATATTATCCTGTCGATTAACTCGGCAATCAATTTCATTTCTTTTTCTTTCATGCCTCTGGTGGTTACTGCCGGAGTTCCTAGCCGTATGCCGCTGGTCACCGCAGGAGGCATTTTATCGAAAGGAATTAAATTCTTATTTACGGTGATGCGGGCTTTGTCCAAGGTAGTTGCAGCAAGCTTTCCGTCAACCCCTTTGGAAGTCACGTCAACCAACATAAGATGATTATCTGTTCCGCCGGAGACAATCCGGTATCCTTTATTTTTCATAGCGTCCGCCAATGCATTGGCATTATTTACAATCTGCTGTTGGTAAATTTTGAATTCCGGCCTTAATGCCTCGCCTAAAGCAACGGCTTTGGCGGCGATAACGTGCATCAATGGTCCTCCTTGAATACCAGGAAAAACCTCAGCATCAATCTTTTTAGCGAATTCCTTTTTGCAGAAAATCATTCCCGCGCGCGGGCCGCGTAATGTCTTATGCGTCGTGGTGGTGACGAATTCTGCGTAAGGAATAGGCGACGGATGCAAACCTGTGGCAATCAATCCGGCGATATGGGCCATATCCACAAAAAGATACGCCCCGACGCTGTCGGCAATCTCGCGAAATTTCCTAAAATCAATAATTCTGGGATATGCGCAGGCGCCAGCCAAAATCATTTTAGGTTTATGCGTCTTGGCTAAACTAGCAATCTCGTCATAATCCAACATCTCGGTTTTACGATTGACTCCGTAGGTGACAATCTTATAAAATTTACCCGAGAAATTATGCGGATGGCCGTGAGTGAGATGCCCTCCGCAGGCCAAATCCATTGCCAAAACGGTATCCCCTAAATTAAGCGCGGCAAAATAAACCGCCATGTTGGCCTGGGAGCCGGAATGCGGCTGGACGTTTACATGGTCTGAGCCAAAAATCTTTTTTGCCCGCTCTTTAGCTAGGCTTTCAACCTCATCGACAACTTCGCAACCACCGTACCAGCGTGCATGAGGATAACCTTCGGCATATTTATTGGTAAGGACCGAACCCTGTGCTTCCAAAACCGATAAGGATGCAAAATTCTCCGAGGCGATAAGCTCGATATTTTGCTTTTGCCTCTCTATTTCCTCTACAATGATATCGTAGACCTGCTTGTCTGTTTTCTTAAGATGTTCCATCAAACAAAAACCCCCTAAAGATTATTTTAAGACTTCTTTTCTATTGCGGATATTTGGTTTACCCTGCGCTTGTGCCTACCGCCCTCGAACTCGGTAGAAAGCCAAACCGTTATCAAAGTCTTAAGGCTCTTTTTATTGATGAAATCCGAGCCCAGAACCAAGACATTGGCATCATTGTGCTGGCGGGAAAGGCGCGCCGCCATAATGTTATAGCAAAGGGCGGCGCGCACACCTTTTACTTTATTGGCGACAATCGC
>ENA-UOWG01001017-UOWG01001017.1-activated-sludge-metagenome-genome-assembly--contig:-NODE-1017-length-31047-cov-5.623258_pt1 | contig 31047 bp, 27 predicted proteins | sample MGYA00238147_ERZ761563 | MGnify/ENA primary metagenome ERZ761563 (study PRJEB28884, sample SAMN05720216) | anaerobic digester metagenome | isolation source: active sludge of municipal... | reverse complement strand
ACCATACCCGGCGATTGCTGTGTAAAGAAACCCTCTCTTTGATGAAAGACGGCGCCATCCTCATCAATACGGCTCGAGGAGAACTGACCCACGAGGAAGCGCTCATGGAAGCCCTTCGTTCCGGAAAACTGGCCGGGGCAGGTCTCGATGTTTTTGCGGAAGAGCCATACCAAGGCGGCCTTCTTTCGCTGCCGAACGTTGTCGCTACACCTCATGTCGGCGGATATACGAGGGAAGGACGAGCGTCGATGGAACATGATGCGGCCCAAAACCTGATACGCGGCCTTAAATGATTGCGCCCTCTTCAATCCAGGCTGTTATCTTCGACTTTGACGGTGTGATATTGGAATCAGCCGACATCAAAACAGAGGCGTTTCGAGAACTTTTCTCCTTTTCCCCGCGGCATCAGAAGAGAATCGTCGACTACCATGTCCGACACGCCGGCATCGACCGCTTTCGCAAATTCGAACATATCTATAGGACCATAATCAAAGCGCCCCTCTGCAAGGAACAGAAACGCCGGCTAGGGGCAAAGTTTTCCCGCATCGTCTATCAGAAGGTCCTGGAATGTCCGTTCGTGCCGGGAGTATTGCAATTTCTGAAGAGAAACCATCGTCGAATGCAGTTGTTTGTGATCTCCGGAACGCCTCAGAACGAATTGAAGCTCATCATAAAGAAAAGAGAACTCGACCGCTTTTTCAAACGCGTTTATGGGTCGCCCCGCACAAAGACGGAATCTACCATCAATGTCCTGAACCGCTTTCGGCTCATTCCATCGCAGACACGCTTCGTGGGAGATGCGCTGGCCGATTACGACGCCGCAAAAAAATACCACATCCCGTTCATCGGTCGAGTAGCCCGAGGGAAGAGAAACCCATTCCCCCCACACACTCTGCGCATAAGGGACCTGCGGGGACTGGCCCCCTTGCTGGGCCGCCACGGCAAACGACAATGAATTTACGAAGCAGGTGGATCTATCCGCTGGTAAGGAAAGTAATCACAAAAGGGCAACAACTCCTCACGAAAGCATCGAAATCCGTGGATAGACTATCCTCATCCGACAACCTTCTCCCCGAACTACATGCCATCCTCAACCGCCATCCGCTACTATTGGACATCGGGGGTCAAAAAAACAGAAACGATGGGGGGGGGGCATGGGTTATTGTCGACGTGCGCCGAAATGCTGACATCGTCGTCGACTTGAACCGGCAAACACTGCCCTTCCAGGATAATTCCGTTGACGGGATTTACTCCTCCCACACGCTGGAACACATCCTCCCCGAGAAACAGGAAATGGTCTTTGCCGAAATGCATCGCATTCTAAAGCCCTCCGGAATGATACGACTGGTCGTCCCCGACATTGCCCGCGCGATTAATGCTTACAAAAACCATGATTCTCACTTTTTAAGGTCTACCGACAACCCTTCCAAGTTAAAATCTCTACCCGACCTGAATATCTGTCGTTTATCCGCCTGGTTTTTCACCTACAGCGAAAACAGTTCCTCATTTCTCGGGGGACATGTCATGGCTTTTGATGACGATCTGCTTGTCCACTATCTGAGACAATCCCGTTTTACAGACATAGCGAAGATGACTTACGGCGATCATTCACGGATATTTCATGGAAAAGACATAGAGCGGTATAAAAATTGTTCACTCTATTACGAGGCCCGCAAGCCCGATCGGGGAGAATCCTACAGATGACATTCTTGCCCCTTCGCTGGCGCTCCCCCGATCTCTTTCGCGATATCGATACGAGTATCCGAGAACTACAACCTTGGTATCAACCCATTTGGTTCACATGGGGACTCAAAACAAATCCCCAAACAAAGGATGGCCACAAGATCAGCCTTTTCTCGCTAGATCGAGGTCTCGCTAAATGGTGGTATTTCATCAAGCCCAACCTACCGTTTTCGCTCAAAGGGCGTCGCGTAATGGACGTCGGCTGCAATGCAGGGCTTTTCCTGATCAAATCCATCGACCAAGGAGCCGAAGAAGCCATCGGCATCGAGATCGATGATCATTATCATGCGCAGGCGGAATTCGTCATCAAAACGATCAGCCTGATAAGACAAAAACCAGTACCCATTAAGCTATACCAATGTCCTGTCGAAAATTTCGACTTTTCGCGAGTTGATGGAATAGACATCACGTTTTTCCTCAACAGCATTTATCATGTGGGGAAAGTAAAGGGTGAATTCATATATTCTCCGGATGACATACACATGAAGCAAGTCGAAACCCTGAGGAAAGTAGGGACCCGATCAGAATACATCCTGTTCCAGGCCAATTCATTAGAAGATGAGGGACGGGGCAAGGGAAGGGGATCCCTTTTAAAGCTAATCCATGACGCCGGACTCATCGTCCATTCCGAGAAGACCTACGATCATGCCCGTGGTTATATCCTCGTTGTCCGTAAAAAACATTAAACCGACATTCATTCAGACCAACCCGATGATAATCCACTACGTAACAGATACGACCGATTGGGTTCAAAGCAACCGATTAGGTATTTTTCAGAAATACATGCCGGAATATCAATTTAAATTATGTACTTTCCGGGATTTCTTTGGCCTAAAGAACTATTTTTTAAGAAAACACGCTAATGTGTATTTCACCAATTGGAGGGGGCTGTTATTAAATCGTTCTGCTTTGTCTCACCTAGATAGCGAGAGATGCATTGTGAGCATCACGTCCCATTACAACCTGGGGGGGGGGTTGAACGAATCCCGCTCTCTGCCCCCAGGCCAATCCTCGATGGAGGCGATTACCAACTCCCTGCCTATACTCAAAATGTTCCCTCACATATCTGTCAACTCCCGCATCCTCCAGGAATACCTGAAACCCTGGATTGAAACGACACTATCAGAGAATGGGGTGGATCATCGCCACTTTGTAAATCTCGCGAACCGCTCTAAATTCAATCCTAATTCCATCTCTGTGGGGTGGATTGGAAAGGTCAAGGCCGCTAAAAATTACGACGAATGCATTAAGCCGGCATTCGAGGCGTTGTCCCGGATGGGATTCCGGACGTTCGCATACCCCATCACCAAGGAGAATAATACTGTGTCTCTTATGGATCCTGGTGGCATGGTAAAATATTACAACACGCTTGATTTCTATGTATGTGCCAGTTGGCACGAGGGGACCCCTAACCCCGCATTGGAGGCGGCTTCTTGTGGAGTGCCCGTCATATCGACCCGTGTTGGCAACATGCCTGATTTTATTCAAGCGGGGATCAACGGCGATTTCATCGAACCCAACAGTCAATCCTTGATCGAGAAAATACTCAGTTACCGGGCCCTGACAGAAGCGAATTATCAAGCGTTGTCAATGAATGCACGGCGTACAATCGAGGATAACTGGACATGGGACATCAAGATCAACAATTACAGGGATCTTTTTCACAAGGTATACCGCAATGACTGAACCCGACACTCCAACTCCTCTATTCCCGATAAGACGAATGATCAGCAAATATTTTCTACCGCCAAACCAGGGGGCGGAAAGAGAGCTCGTTGATACAATTCTTAAAAGAAGAGCCGGCCAGGATGTTTCCATCTACCAGACCCGATACTTCAAATTGAGAACCGCGCAAGCTGATTGGAAATCCCCGGGCTTTGCCAGACTTCCGGACGGGCTGGATCTGTTTCCACCCTATTGGTTCATGCCATGGAAAGGGAAAGAACGGAAACCAATCGGCTTTTACGGGAAATTCTTACGTCGGGTCCGGTTTAATGGACTCTATATGAAGTTCGAACAGCTCCTCGACGGCATTCTTCAGGACGGATATCGCTCGGACTGCCCTCCCATTAAAGGCGATTGTCTCGTGCATCCCGACCATGGTGAGATATTCATTTACACGGACGGGAACCAACGAATGGGAATCTTATCCTACCTCGCTGAACAAAAAGGGGGATATGACTTCGAAGTGCCTGTCAAAATTGAATCAAGAACGCATCGTGACGATATACTTCGGCACCCGACTGCCGAAGAGGGACTGAAAAAAGGGTATTTTTCAAAGGCCGATGTTTTGCGATGGTTCGATCACCCTTTTGATGCTATGGCAACCGACGAGCCGATTTGATATGAAACCCTCAAAGATGCGCGTTAAATTAAGTGAAAAATGGGTTCGTTTCATCACCCGTTTATCAATCCTCAGAAAAATACATTGCGGGGGATACAACCTCACCCCGGCATCCTGCCCTGTCTGCCATGGAAATGATCGAATCCTCGTCGCCAAGAATGACAGAGATGGCTTGCCGGCCTCGATATGGCTATGCCGCGATTGCGGTATGGTATATCAGAGCCCGCACCTGGATACAGCCGCACTCCAATCATTTTATGGAAATGAATATCGAAGACTCTATCGAGGAAACAACGCTATCCCGGAAGACTACATCGATAGGGGTAAGCGTCGAGGTGAAGCAATATCCACATTCATGAAGAGTCATGGGATATCGATTGGAAAAGCCGTATTGGAGATCGGATGCGGACCCGGCGGCATCCTAAAATGTTTCGACGCCAACGGCCATGAAGTCACCGGCACGGAATGGGACCATCATTGCGTCAAGGCGGGCAAGGTCTTGGGAATCGACATCATCTATGGGGGTATTGATCAATTACTTCCGCTCAAAAAAAAGTATGATTTTGTCATATTCAATCATTTGATCGAACACTTGGATAACCCAGTGTTATTTTTACGGAACGCACAAAATCTAATGCACACACAGAGCATCCTGTATATCGAAACCCCGGGGCTCCGACATCCCGATACGATGGGCCACTTCCGAGACACGATCCAATTGGCCCATCTGACATATTTCGATTCTTTTACTCTTAACAGCCTCCTGAAAGCCGCGGGGTATCAAACAATCATGATCGATGAGACATGCCATTACATCGGTCGCCCGTTATTCAAACAAGGAAATGCCTTTTCAAAAGGAAAACCATCTTCCGATAATTTTGAAAGCAATCATTCTCTTTTAATCAACGCTAGGCAGCATGCATAAACACTTCGAGGTCATTAAACGTATCATCATGCCCCTGTTCGGCATGGAGGAGGTCAATTACTCCTCCCGCCAACACTGGACAAAAGAAAAACAGCCGGATCCGCCCAATTTCGGTGAAGCCAGGCGCATTTCTCAGCCCGAATTGGTTGAAATATTGAGGCGCCGCCGCCCCGCCTGTGAACGGTTTCTGGCGGCTCAAGCGCATATCTGCCCATTCATTCCCGGTAAAGTATCCCTTGTCATCCTATCCTGTAAACGTTTGCCAGAGTTAAAACGATTGCTCAGCGGGCTTGTCCCTTTCTTTCAAAAGATTGAGAAATACCCGTTGATCGAAAAGATCCTTGTAGACAACGGATCCGGTTCGGATCTCATCGACTATTGCAAAAAACTCGGATTCTTCGATCATATCGTCGCACATCCTAAAAATCTCGGAATGGCCGGGGCACTCAATGACATCTACCCCCAATGCAATGGGGAATTTATTTTATTCGTGGAGGATGACTTCATCATCGATTACTCAGAGGCATTCCTCGAAAGATGCGTCAACTTAATGAGAGAAAGGCCCGAAGTGGGGATCATTCGCCTGAAAAACCAAAATAATTGGTGGAAACCAACCCGTGTGATCAGTGAAAGACTTGTGACGAAAACCGGCGTTCCTTTCTGGTTATGGCTCCCTTATGCAGATTATCTCCTTTTAAAAAGCAGGTGGTTGTCGCCATTCGTGAGATTCATCAAATATGACCTACTGATTCGTTTATTGTCCAAGCTGTTAAAAATCAAATTCAACTACAATGTATGGGTCTGTGGGAGCGTTCTATTCCGAAAATCAAGTTTCATGGGAACCGGCAGATTGGCGGAAGGAAAAACAGGGCGAAAACAGGCGGTGTATGTCGAGGCTGTCTACGGCCGCAAATATAACAGCATTTGGCTGGCCGCAAAATTAGAACAATGTTATCCATTTGTGCAACCCAACGATAACGCATTATCCCCCGGTTTCCTGGATAAACTATAATTTCCAGATGCCTTTCTCCACAAAGATTCATTTTTCGGATTTAACCGTTTTTATCGTCTCCGCCGGAGAAGATACAACGCTCGACTGTGAAAAAGCCCTGTTATCGCAGGATTGTTCCTTCGCAATTCAACACATCAAGGATACATATCCCATGAGCCGTGCCTTCCAACGCATGCCAGACGAATGCAAAACACCCTATTTCATCCAAGTGGATGGCGATATGATACTGAAGCCCCATGCCATCCGCACCCTATACGAGGGCACAAAAAGCAGCTCTTTCATGACTTACATGAGCTATGGGCAATTATTTGAAGACGGCTTTGGGGTGGGGGGCTCCGTCCGATGCTGGAAGAAGTGGTTATTCAACTTCTTTAAATTCAGGGATTGCCGTACAGTAGATCGTGATCTTTATCATCGAGTGCGCTGGACAGGGCTGCGGTCCAAGGATTTGAAACAGGTATTGGGGTTACATATCGCCCGGCACTCTCCGTTCTCCAACTATCTGAAGACGAAAAGTGACATTGAAAAGTGGCGATTCCTCGGGCGCCCACCTGAAACGTATGCTCAAGCTGTGGTCTTAAAATCAATAGCGGGACTTCCCCGCACGAGTTACGAGCTTTTCGGCGCTTTGCTCGGGGCTATGACCGGAAATGAGCGACTGCGTCGCTCAAAAGATATCCGGGTTGAATCACAGCGTTTCACCGACATATTGAGGATCTTGGGCGTTCAAACGATTGAATTCGATGGGAAACTTGATGCCAAGCAACTAGAAAGAATTTTCATGGCTTCTTACAGGGACACATCCCTTTCGAACACAAAAATGATGCTGGCAGAAACCATCCTAAAACTTTTGGGGCGATCCGACACCGCAAAGGTCGATGACTTCATAAAAATCATTACGAGATGACGATAGGGCAAAACAAATGCGCCTGTTATTCTTCAATTCACACAATCTGCACTCAAAAGTAACCCTCCCGTTGGCCCTCTTCTTTGCGGACAGCGGACATGCTGTCACATTCATGAAGAATCGGCCGGATTTCATGCCGTTCGGACACAAAAATATCATCAACAACCCGACGTGCGTAGACACCCTTAACCGTAATTCATTACGCCATGTTGCAAACCAGATCGGATATCTCCCGGATTTTGACAGATCATTCGACAGGATTGTCACCTCATTTATCCCTCATTACAAACGTTATGATGCAGTGATAGCTACCACCAAGGACCTGCATCAGCTAAGAAACATCCACCATAAATACGGCGTCCCCTGTTATGCTCTGGGCTATCAACATCTGCCCCTGCTTGTTAGGATCGGCCAAGACTTCATCTCACCATTACCCGCGGCACGACAATCCATACTATTTGGCAACAATCCCTTCGCAGACGAACATGGATTTAATAAGATATTTGACGAGCGGGACGGAATCATCCTTTCCAACTTCACATATCTTGACCGGATCTTTGATCAAATACCAGTGAACACAGGGGCAAAAAAACAGGATTTCGTATTGGTATTCCATCCTGGAGGGTATCGCAACGTCATTACTGAGCCAGGTGCCTCTCAATCTGTCTCCTATCAGAAACAGCGAGATTTTCTGATGAAGATATGTCCACCACTATACGCATCGGGATTGAAAGTCGTCATCAAAATCCATCCCCTCCATGCGCGTTACCATGGATTGAAAGATATGGAGATCATCGTCACCGACATGGAGAAAAAAGAGGAGCTTCAAAGGGGTATGGTCCACATCACCGATCAGAGCATCTGGGGTGATGCTCGGACGGCCAGATTCCTGCTGACCTTCGGGTCTTCCAGCATCTATGAACTATGGGCCGCCGGCATCAAAAATGTGTTCGTCGGAAACTTCTTCGGCCAAGCCCGTAGCGGGCGATTCAGTTTGTTTCCCGACCTCACCATCGACACCCTTGAACAGTATGCCGTTTTTATCCGGGAACGACATTATTCATGCCCTCCCCGGAATGTCTTGACCCAAAACATCATCAACGCATACGCGGATCTTTTTGACGGAAAGGCGACATCACGTGCCTCCAAATTGATAACCGCCGATCTCACATAGTCCATGCGTATTGACCACCGCCTCGCCCTACTCTTCACGATCAATATATCCGTCGACGATTGGCACAGACAGGGTCTTCTGGATCGTGAGAAGATGATTTACGAAGATCTCCTGGATAGGGGCGTTTATCAGACTATCTATTGGTTCACCTATGGAACCAACGACCTCCAATATCAGCCCCTGTTAAGAAAAGAGATCATCATTATTCCCATGCCAGCCCTTTTCGCCACCAAAATCGGGATGTTCATCTACTCGTTCCTCATGCCTCTTCTTAGAGCTGCTTATTTCCGCAAATGCGACGTGATCAAGACGAACCAAATGCCTGGGAGTTGGACAGCGGTCATGGTGTCCGTGTTATTTCGAATACCTCTCTTACTCAGAACGGGATACACATGGAGTTTGACGGTCAAACGCAACGATTATTACGCGAGGAAGCTGGATCTCCTCGCCGAATCAACGGAGAGATTGGCTTATCGGCATTGTCATGCGGCGATCGTGACGACTCCATCTCAACGCGATTATATCGCCGGGATCCACGCGCAATCCGCGCCCAAGATCGCGGTCGTGCCGAATTACATAGACATCCATCTGTTCAAACCGAGGCCCGAGATCCCCAAAAAAATGGGAAACCGGATCATTTATGTCGGACGCTTGACGAGAGAGAAGAACCTGGTGAATCTGATAGCGGCTTTCGAGGGGACTCCATGGGGCCTTGATATCTATGGGATCGGGAAATTGCGTGCAGGCCTGACCGACATGGTCAATAACACATCTTGTGACGTACGGTTCATGTACAGCATCCCCAATAATCAATTAGCCCAGGTATTATGCCAGTATACCGTGTTCATCCTGCCCTCGCTCTACGAAGGCTCTCCAAAATCCCTCCTCGAAGCCATGTCATGCGGCCTCGCGTGCATTGGAACCGATGTCGCCGGGATCAACGAAGTCATCCGGCATCAGGATACTGGATGGCTTGTCCAACCCGATACCGATTCCATCCGCCAGGGAATCAAAAACTTGATGGAACAAGAAGCGCTGCGGCAGTCGTTAGGCGCTCGAGCGCGACAATTCATCGTAGAGCGATACTCCCTCCAATATGCCGGCGAATTGGAAGAAGCCATTCACCGCCGATTATTGACAGCTCAAGCCACGAATTAACCGGACGACATGCCCATTCTTGAACACATCTTTGTCAGCATGATGTTCATTATCAGCATAATCTTCCCATTATGGGGGCTCTACCTCCTCCTCATCTCACTCATTCTCGGCGAAAAGAGCTCGGCGGCGCTGCATATCCAATGCGGCAATATTCCGCTCTATCTCACTGAAGTAGTTTTAGTCGGTATCATCATCAACCATATCGCTCGTTGCCTCAAATCCAAGGAACATCCGAAACTCTTGTCTGAATATCACTCCGGATGGTTCGTCTTTTACACTAATGCCTTCATCTCACTTTTGCGGGGGATGTCCGCTTTTCGTTTCATTGAGGTCATGCGAGATTTTGCTCTGGCTTATTATTCTCTTTTCAAGCACATTACCAGTCGATACATTACAGACATGCGACAAATACGGAGCATTGGGTCAATCCTTCTTGTCATCGTGCTTCTGAAATGTCTTCTGGCCACCTCCGGTCTCGGAAAGATAATCGGCGTATCAGGAAGTATGGCTGGAAGCGCCAACTCACTCTACTTAGCCTGTGCCTTGGCAGCATCTGTCTTCCTCTACCCGCTATGGAGCAAAAATAATACCTGGTGGTTTGGAACCATGGTGATATTCGTTACCCTCTTGGTTCAAATGAGAGTCCGGGCCTCCTGGATTGGATTCATCGCATCCATGCTGTTTTACACGATATCGTCAATCAGTATGCGCCGCGGGGGGAAAGTAGAATATTTTAGAATCGCCTCCATTCTTCTCTTGGGATTCTCGCTCGCATATATCCTCCCTGAGGGAAATGTTTTTGACAGCATCATCAGGAAGATGGCAAGACGCGGTGAAACGACCGTCTCCATTGCAAACAGAACGATCAATAGATCAGACATAATCTCAGATCCTCAATCCAAAACATTCCGTGAACATGTAAGAGCGAGTAATATTTCAACCGAGATACGGTCTCTCGCGAAAGGGGTTGATTCGGATAATCTTAAAACCCGGCTTTGGATGTGGGTCGAGATCATCGAACAGTTATTCGGCGTGCATCTGAACATCCACAACACGGTCTGGAGAGACGTTCGGAAACTCGATAAAGAACACCGGGCGGGATTAGAATATCGTTTGGGGAAAACCCTCTTTTCATTCGAAATCGAGCGTCCCATCCCACGATTCCTCGTGAATAATCCAGTCCTGAGAGCCTTGACCGGTGTGCCTTTCGGTGAAAAACTAGTGCCTGGCCGCGTATTCTGGTGGGTCTGGGACACTGACCGTTATGATCCTCACAATTCGCATATGGCCATCCTTTACCGCATGGGCGTGATCGGATTCCTGGCCTACGTCATCATGTTACTCTCCGTGTTCTGGCGGGGGTGGCGCTATGCCACACGATGTCCCGACCGCACAAATCAGCATATCTTACTCGCTTTGCTCGGGTGTCTTTTGGTACACTCTGTCCACTCTGCGGCTGACGTCACCCTTGAAAACTCTTATCGTGGCGTCATTTTCTGGGTAATATGGGGACTTATTGAAGTCATCATCAGAAACGATATAACGGTGAAGGGGAAAACAGCATGATGATCCGGATCACGTATGGCCTCTTTGTTGTGGGATTGGCGTCAACGGCAATCTGGAATCCCTTTTGGGGCTTCGTGTTATTGGCCGGAGGCTTTTTTGTCGCTGACAGAGGATTTGCATATTTCCATCTTTCCATCGCCGGGATACCGTTCTATGTCACCGAAGCAGTCATCGCGGGGGCTTTTCTTCATTATACGATCCAATTTGTTTTAAGAAAAAGACCATTGTCTCTTCCCCGTTTATCTGTTCACACCGGGGCAGCATTTTTCTTCTCCGTCGGTGCGCTCCAATCACTGGGGAGGGGATTGTGGGCCAAGTTCGGATTAAAAGAGATCTTCCGAGATACCGCCATGACATACTACGGCCTGCTCACCCCCCTGATTGGCTATTCTTCGCCGGATGACAAGACCATCCATCGAGCAGGAAAATTCCTTGCCGCCTGCTTGATTTTCAGAACATTGTATTTATTCCTAAAAGGGACGCTGGGAATGCCCCCATTGACACCGGAAGAGCATAACCCAGCCGCGCAAGGAATGCACTTATCGTTTTGTCTGCTCATGGCAATGGCCCTCTATCCTTACTGGGCGAAGAAGCGATGGTGGTATCCGATCATGATCATGCAGGTGTGCCTCATCACCCTCGGCATGGTCAGGACAACATGGGTCGCTTTAACGGCTGGGTATGTTGTTCTAGTATTCCTCTTCTGGCGCACGGATTGGAGAAACCGCCTCGTCAGGATGTCGCTGGCTATATTTTTGACAGGAATACTATCAGCGATGGTCATGACCTCCATGGGCTGGTATGGTGAAGCGAAATTATCGGTCCTCAAAAATGAGGCCGCTTCGTTCTTTCAAGGACAGCGCGCGAACAACCTGATGACACGAGTCTGGATGTGGATCGACGCCATTGACGAAACCCTGCGGATCACTTATTTTTCACCTGGCGATATCGATCTCTCTACCGCCAAACGGGAATTCGCCAAGAATCGATTCATTGATAAATCGCTTTTGAATAGTGAAACCATAACCGAATCGGATGCCAATCGGCTCACGGAAGAACAGATATTAACCGCGCTCAACCGCAGTCTGACAAGGTTCGAGCTGAATACAAAGCTTGAAATCCCCGAGAGTTCTCAATCCCCCGAGATTCGTGCCCTGATCGAGATCCACTCCAAGCCGGATGGCCAGTTCGTCGGGATGAAGTTGCGGAAATTAAATCGGGCCATTTTGGAAATGGTCTATTACGACGCCATCACAAATAAGAAATATCTCGGAAATTGGACCCCCGCTCCTTCGGTTGATGTATTCAGGATAGGGGCTGTCAGTCACACGATCACAGCGGCGACTATCTCCTCAATGAGGCCTGGCGTGCCCGTGGACGCATCTCCTGTCATCTCGCCAGACGCATCCCCCACGGAGGAATCCATGTACAGTCGAACCGAGTCCAAGCTCAGACACTACTTGATTCCTCTCTTTGGCACTCCTTTCGGAAAACCATTCTTACCACCACGATTGGTTTACGTATTGACTGTGGACCGGTTTGATCCTCACAATTCATTTGTGGCCATTCTATATCGAATAGGATTGGTAGGGTTCACGGGGTTTTTATTGATTGTAGGTTCTATTTTGTTATCAAGCTATCGCTTACTTCGGAAACGAGATGTTTTTGATTTTGAACAGTGCCTCATGTATGGGTTCATGTCATGTATCGTTTATGTATTGGCGCATTCCTGCTGGGATGTGACGTTAGAAAATGCCTTTAAGGGGGCATTTTTGTGGATTCTTTTGGGAGCTCTCATCCTGTGGGGTAAAAAAATAAGATCGTCATCCCTAGAGAAGCGTTCGGAATGACGATCTTGCCGAATCTCTTCAAACCGATAAACCAAACACCAAAGTAATGGACGATGACCCCTTGGCTTAAGTTTTCTATCGAAACAGCAGGAACCAGTATTTTTATTCTGGCGGGAATCTCCTGGTTATGGAAAAACACCTCCCATAAAAAGACATTCGATACGGTTTCAAAACATCTCGACTCTTACCTGAAACGGTATCCAAGAAGAACAGGGCTGGCCTCTTTTCTCATATGTCTTGTCATATACGAACTGACCCTTTCTTATGGGGGAACGTTTGACGAATATAGTTATGCAATTGCCGTGCGGGGGCCTGGGTTTTTCTACCATCCCAACCATTTCGTCCCGCACATATTCGCCGATCTCTCTTACCGGATCTACCATTTCTTCACGCACCGATTGGATTCACTTTTAGCCACCAAAGCCATCAATGCCCTTTTCGGGGCACTGAGCGTATGGTTGGTCTACGGGATCACCCGACGGATCATTCAGAGCGTCTCTGTCGCTCTTTTCACCAGTTTGATGTTCGGGACGGCCTTCGGCACATGGAAATACGCCACAAGCGGGGAGGTCTACACCATCATGATGACCTTCTTGCTCCTCGCCCTGTTTTTCTACATCTGCCTGTTTCAGGAAGACCGTATAAATTTCTCTTCCCTTCTCTTCATGGCACTCCTGATGAATCTTTTTGTCTACTCCCATAATGTATCGGCACTGGCAGGCTTGGCTTTCGGGATCCCCCTGTTCATTAGAAACAAGAAATCGTTCATGTATTTTATCGCGACAGGTGCGATCATGTTTCTGATACTTCAAACCTGGGGTTCCGTGAGTCACGGAATACGGTCGATCCAAGGATGGATCAATCATAATTTTCATTATGCCGTCACGGGTTACGTTGGGGACAACGCACTGATCAGTCTAAATCTGTTTAAAAACCTCCCACTGACCCTTCGAGATGGAACGATAACGATATTCGCGGGAATAGAGACCTCCATTGAACGCATGGGCTTTTTTTCAAGGATATTGACGTTTTTGATTTACACGGTTTTGTGGGGGGGATTCTTCGGAACTGCCATCTTCATCGTACGTCGATATCGTTTATTCATAAACCAATTAAGAACAAACGGGATATATCTATCACTTTCTATCCTTCTCGTTGTTTTTGGCCTGTTCGCAACAATATGGACCCCCGGGAACGACGAACTTCTCCACTGGTTGATCCCGTTCCTACTTCTCGTGACCGTATATTCCTATCATCTCGCAGAGATCCCTCCACATCGAACCGCCCTCGTCCTCGCCTTGTTCCTTCCCTTGGTGATTATATCCAGTCTTGGAACCAGCTCGTTCAGTCAAAGCAAACTTCTTAGCCCCAGATGGCTCGATTATGTCATCGACCGAGATACCAAACAGATGACCTTTCATCCGGGTGATGTTTTGATCTATCGATATGACGAAGCAGAGATATTCGCAAATTATTACTTTTCTTCCAGTTATCGACTCTATCTTGAGAACAGAGCTCCATTTTTGAGCGAATTGAGAGGAACTCCCCAGGAATCCCTTCCATTGATAAACGCCCAGAATTTTGTCGTAAAACCGTATCCGTTCAAGTTAAGGCGTATACTGACAACAACCCCGATGTTGAAAGCATATCCTGAATTAAGAGAACAACTCGCCCTCACGCGACTAAACTCGAGCTATTGGCAAATAGATAAATTCCCTTCAAGCTGGCCGACAGATATCAATCTTCGGGTATTGTTCGTTAAAAAAGAAGCATTAAGAAATTGATCGAATCATTATTCGCAATTAAACCCGTAGCAGAATGACAGATAGAGACTACTTTAGTAGAATAGGACCTGCAACGTATTGCTTTAACACTTTTGTAATCCGTCGTTTTTCGGAGGCCACATGATTGAAGGAGTCAGAGTCATCCCACTGAGGAAAATCCCAGACGAGAGAGGAAAGATAGTACATATGTTAAAATGCACCGACCCCCATTTTGAGAAGTTCGGTGAGATCTATTTTTCGTTCGGATACCCAGGCGCCATCAAGGGCTGGCACGATCATACGAAGCAGACACAAAACTATGCGGTGATACACGGAATGATCAAACTCGTCCTTTACGACGGGCGAAAGGGATCATCTACTTTCAAGGAATTGATGGAACTTTTTATCGGAGAAGACAACCATCAGCTTGTTACCATCCCGCCCGGGGTCATCAACGGCTATAAGGCGGTCGGCACGGAGACGGCCATCGTGGCCAATTGCGCGACACTCGCCCACGAGCCGGATGAAATGATCCGATATGACCCCCTGGGAGACAAAGTCCCCTATAAATGGGACATGGTCATGCGCTAACCCCATGAGGATAAGGAGAATCGATTGAAAATTCTTATCACGGGAGCCGCCGGCTATCTGGGAGCTAACCTCGTTAACCATCTTGTGGACACTGGGCATGAGGTCATCGGATTGGATCGTATTTTTCCAGATACAAGCCGAGCGTGGTACAATAAAATGCATACAGCCCTTATCGCAGATATACGCGAAGAATCCACCTTCGATGATATTTCAGCGCTAAAACCGGAGGCCGTCGTCCATACCATCTCCTTGGATCATAATCGATCCGAGACTGATTCCAAAGAAACCTGTATCACGAATGTCCTCCCGGCATGGCGTTTATTAGAACGATTGACCACGATCGGACTGGATCGCTTCGTTTATTTTTCGACCCAACAGGTTTATGGGAAAACCGGCCCCGTCACTATCAACGAAGATCTTCGCCCCAGTCCGGTCAATGCCTATGGCTTGACGCATCTGATGTCAGAGCAGATCGTAGAGCTGTATGAAAAAAGAACGGACACGCTGTGCATCAACATCCGTATCTCAAACGGATTCGGCGCCCCTCTTTTTCGATCATGTAATTGCTGGTGGTTGGTCATCAACGATTTCTGCAAAACAGCCGTCGAGTCGGGGGAAATCCATCTGGCCTCCGATGGGAGTCCTCAAAGGGACTTTATACACATTCAAGACATCTGTCAGGCAGTAAACCTGCTCCTAACCACTCCGCGTTCAAGTGTCAAGCACCGTTGCTATAACGTAGGGAGCGGGGAGACCTTTACAATCCTGGAACTGGCCCATCTTGTCAGAAATGTCTGTAAGAATGTCCTGAAACGCGATATCCCCGTAATCATGCCCGACAAAACAATTTCGCAAGACGCCGGTATCCACAAATCCGCTGCTCGTTTTCGATACGATACATCTCGAATCCGTGAACTTGGTTTCAAGAATACACGCTCATTAGAGCAGGGAATCATTGATGTTTTGTCGTATTTACAGAACGCAGCTAGAAAATAGCCGTCATTTGACAATAAGAGCTAAAGTTATTTAAACTTAAGCCTTAATTCCGTGCAGTGTAACTTGAATATACGACGACTCACATTCCAAACTAACACGAGGCGGTAACATGTTCGACAAACTGATCTCATCGAAAAAGATTCGGATAGGCATCTTAGGGCAAGGATATGTCGGGTTGCCGCTGGCTGTCGAATTCGCTAAAAAAGGGCTGTCTGTCACCGGTTTTGAAGTCGACCCCAAGAAAGTCCAGCAATTGAATAAAGGCATTTCCCACATCCAGGACATCCCCTCGACAACACTTCAGAGCATCCTCCGACTTGGGACTTATCAGGCAACGGCTGATTTCAAGAAGTTGTCGAATATGGACGTTGTCATCATCTGCGTCCCGACACCTCTCCGTAAAACCAAGGATCCCGATTTAAGCTATGTCGTCAATGCCACGCAACTCACCGGTCAATATCTCCGACGGAATCAGCTGATCATCCTTGAAAGCACCACGTATCCGGGAACCACGCGGGAGATACTTCTGCCCCTCTTTTCCAAAAAAGGGTTTCAAGTCGGCAAGGACTTTTTCCTGGCCTTTTCCCCGGAACGCGTCGACCCCGGAAACAAGAAATATGGGATCCACAACACGCCAAAAGTTGTGGGGGGGATGACTCCGAAATGCACGAAATATGCCGTAGCCGTGTATTCCGCGATCGTCGACAAGGTCCTCCCCGTTTCTTCTCCGGAATCCGCGGAGATGGTGAAGCTTCTTGAAAACACGTTCCGAGCCGTCAACATCGGCTTGGTCAATGAAGTGGCTATCATGTGCGACAAACTAAAAATCAACGTTTGGGAAGTCATCGACAGCGCCGCCACAAAACCATTCGGGTTCATGCCGTTCTATCCAGGGCCTGGGATCGGGGGGCATTGCATCCCTTTGGATCCTCATTATCTGTCATGGAAACTCAAAACGCTGAATTTCTATGCCCGCTTCATCGAACTGGCCGGGGATATCAACTCCCACATGCCTGAATATGTCGTTCGGAAGACGACCGACGCACTCAATGACCGGCAAAAATCCATCAAAGGGTCCAGGATCCTTGTCCTCGGAGTGGCCTATAAAAGAGATATCGGCGATGTGCGGGAATCGCCTGCCCTGGACGTTATCGAGCTTTTAAAATCCAAAGGAGCTCTGGTGAACTACCACGACCCCTACGTCAAAGATCTTACAATCCTCAATCACACGCTCCGCAGTGTACCCTTGACCAGCAATGTTCTTCGCAAACAAGACTGCGTCATCCTGATCACCGACCACACATCGTTCAACATGGCGGATGTGGCCCGGCAGGCCCAGCTGGTGATCGATACAAGGAATGCGGCGCGTAAAGTATCCCGCCGGACGAATATCATCACGATCTGACCTGCATAAACCGATGCAAGTTCCTCTGCTTGATCTGACCGCCCAATACCAATCGATCAAACCTAAAATCGATAAGGCCGTCATTGACGTCCTCAACTCGCAAAAGGGCATCCTCGGTCCCGAGGTACAACGCCTCGAAGCGGAAATGGCCCGCTATTTGGGAGCCAAACACGCGGTCGCCGTCGCTTCCGGCACAGACGCGCTCTTGCTCTCATTGATGGCCATCGATACGGCACCTGGCGATGGGATCATCACGACCCCTTTCACCTTCTTCGCCACGGCAGGATGTATCCATCGGCTGGGAGCACGCACGTTCTTCGTCGACATCGATGAGACATACAACCTATCACCAACCGCCCTCGAAATATTCCTCTCCCAAGAATGCGAACAAAAGTCCGGCCATACCTTCCATCGAGGAACAGGATGCCGGATCCGGGCACTCATCCCCGTGCACCTCTACGGACAATGTGCCGACATGACCGCATTGTCCGCCACATGCAAAAAATGGGGTTTGAAGATCATCGAAGATGCCTGCCAAGCGATCCTGGCGAGCCATGACGGGAAACAAGCGGGACGAATGGGGGATTTCGGTTGTTTTTCGTTTTTTCCAAGCAAAAACCTGGGGGGATTAGGGGACGGAGGGTTGATCACCACCCCGGACGATGATGCCGCCAAACTTTTGAGGATACTGCGCGTTCACGGAAGCGAACCGAAATATTATCACCGCCTCGTCGGCATCAACAGCCGGCTCGACACGCTGCAGGCTGCGATCATCCTAGTCAAACTCGATCACTTGAAGGAATGGACTGAGTCTCGCCAACGCAACGCCTCCTTCTACACAAAGCAATTTCAAGGAAATCCCCATATCGCCGTTCCTGTCTGCAACCCGATGAACAACCATGTTTTCAACCAATATTGCATCCGGGTGAAGGAACGGGACAGGCTCAGGGATCATCTCACAAAACATGCCGTCGGATCAGAGATCTATTACCCCGTACCGTTACACCTTCAAGAATGTTTTCGTTATCTGGAATATAAGAAGGGGGATTTCCCTGCCTCTGAAAGAGCCTCATCTGAGGTATTGGCTCTGCCCGTCTACCCCGAACTGACAGAGGTCCAGCGTAAATTTGTCGCTGAAACCATCTTGAGTTTTTATAACGCCTAACGCTGTTCTCTCCCCAAATTCTACGGATACCCTCATATCCGGCTTTCCGCAGAACCTTGACACGATCCGTCGAGCTATATATAATGTTCAAAAGTTGAACATATTATGAATTACGGACCAATCCGGCAGGACAACATCTATAAGATTCTTGATCTGATCTCGAATTCGCCGCTTCTCTCCCAACGGAAGGTGGCCGATTCGACGGGTTTATCTTTGGGTCTCGTCAACCTCATCTTAAAACGACTCGTTAAAACCGGTTACATCAAAGTTTCCAGCCTTAACAAGAAGCGTGTTAAATACATCCTGACCTCGAAAGGTGCCCTCGAAAAATACACTCAAACATATAAGTATGTCTCCGGCACTGTCCAGACCTTCCTCGAATACCAAAAAAATCTATCCACACTGATCGATGATTTACGCAAGAACGCATCAAAAAAGGGGGATACATTGCGTTTTGCCATCCTCGGGAACGGGGATATCTCCTCCCTTCTGGAATTCACTCTGCACACCAAATATCCGGACATCCATTATCGTATTTTGGGCCCTGCAGAGACTCCTGAAGAGACCGAAACCGTTTTGGATTGTCGATTCAAAGGGACCAATGCCCCCGTCGGCATCTCAGTTCTGAACAAGCTCATCCAAGGGTCCTCAACGTTATCATGACCGGCCGCTCCGAGAGCAAAACCGTCCATCCGTTGATCCAATCCCGCTGGATCTGTCCAAAATGTCATTCCCAGTCTCTTGAGGCCCGACAATCCGATATCGAATGCAGGTCCTGTGGCATCAAATACGATGTTTTCCATGGAGTTCCCATCTTAGCTGATAACGCACGTGGATCTAAATCCTACAAATTTGACCTCACGATCATGATATTGGCCCTTAATGAGAAGGAAAATGTCAAACAACTCCTAGGAGATATCAAGAATATAATCGCTCGATTAGGCGCCTCTGTTCAAATCCTTGTGATCGATGGGGGTTCGACAGACGGAACGGGAGATGTCGCAACAGAATCAGGAGCTCGAGTCATCCTCCAAGATGCCTCCGGGTATGGGCGGGCCATCGCCACAGGGATCCGTGAATGCCATAGCCGATACATTTTAACGATGGATGCCGATCTGTCCCATCCTGCGGAATTCATCGAGACCCTATGGGGACAGCGAAACACCGCGGAACTGATTGTGGCCTCCCGATACGTTCCGGGAGCCAAGTTCGAAGCCCCGATCCTCCGCAAATATTTGAGCCGGATTTTGAATATCATCTTCACTCGTATCCTGACGATACCCGTCCATGACGTTTCCAGCGGTTATCGCCTATACGACAGCATCGCGTTCGAATCCATGGAGATCGAAGGGGAAAACTTCGAGGTGTTGGAGGAAATCCTTATAAAAATCCTGATGGATGGTTGGACCCTCCGGGAGATTCCCTTCCACTATGCGCCCCGGCAGAAGGGCCATTCCAAGGCGCGCCTGATCAAATTCGGCATTTCGCTGTTGATGACCCTCAAGAAAATGTGGGGGCTCCGCGCGTCGATCGCTTCCGCCGATTACGATGAAAGGGCTTATTCAAGCATCATCCCGTTACAGAGGTATTGGCAACGGAAAAGACATCAGACCATCGTGACCTGGGCGAAAAATATGTCGGGGCCGATCCTGGATGTCGGATGCGGATCAAGCCGGATACTGCAATCTCTCGAAAACATCGTGGGACTTGATGTCGCCATGTATAAATTACGTTACATGAGCCAGAAACACGACGCCCTTATCAATGCTTCCGTCTTCAACATCCCTTTTGCAACTGCGAGTTTTTCAGGAGCCATCTGTTCCCAGGTCATCGAACATATCCCCCAGAACGACATCATTTTCAAGGAACTGGCCCGAGTAATCGAACCGGGAGGGCTTTTGATCATTGGAACTCCTGATTATGGGAAACCATACTGGCCGATGATCGAATGGGCTTACCAGATGGTCCATCCGAACGGCTATGCAGACGAACACATCACCCACTATACGTTTGACTCCCTGGTGACCGCCCTGCAAAAAACGGGATTTACGATTCTCGATCACAGCTACATACTCGGAGGAGAGCTCAATATCCTGGCCCGAAAAGACTCCGATTCGAATTAGGTTCAAATGACCACAAAACAATGAAAAGACTCTTCATCGGCAGCGATTACAGTTACTTCTCGACTTGGACGAACCGAACGGCTCGGACCCTGTTGACATTCCACCATGACCAGGAAGCGCGATGGATCAAGAACCGGATGTCAGACAGATCGACTGGCGACACATCCTGTTTGTTCTCATCCTTAAATCCGACCGATTCAAAAACAAGTTTTGTAACTCATCAATATCAAAACATCGTTTTATCGCTACAGGAATCCACCTGGTGGCATTATCGCACCTTACTCTATGAAGGCCTGACATGGCTTAAGAATGAATTCATATCGAGAAACAACGATCAGGCAGTCCGTTTATTCGATCTGGGATGGAATTGGATCGTCTACCAACTGTATGAAGGATACTTCCTCGGCTACATCGAATTTGAAGACATCCTAACGAAGGAAAAGCCGGACAGAATCACCCCCTTATCGGGCTGGGCGAGGAGCAACAGAGACTTGGTCGAACATATCTGCACCGAGTTAAAAATCACTCGTGACACATATTCGCCGTGGTTTCAAAATATCCCGTTCGGCCCCGACTTCTGGCACCGATGGTCACGCAAGCAGGAATCAATGGCCCATTATGACCTATTGAGGACGGAATGCGCCAAATATCCGTCCCTTGTCGATATCTCAAAGGAAACGTTTCTGCCGGAATGGTTTTTAGTGAACCCGGGACAAGTTCCAGTCATCAAATCGACGGTCAGAGAACTGACGAGGCAGAAGGGACGACCACCGTTGATATTGACGTTCCCTCCTTTCCTCAGTGATAAGAACATCCGAGACCTGAAAACATACCCTTACTGGGTTTCACTGAATCACGATCAGATACGCGATCATTTCAATGACTGGAAAATATTTGGCGGCAAACTCGTCGATGATTATGAAGAGATCCTACGCGACTCAAAATCCGCCTCTCGTTCCCGGGGATTAGTCCTTTGCCGGGGCGCAGCAAAAGTGTTCCGAGATTTCTTTACCTGGTGGGCTCCTCAGATCATGTTGGTCGATCTCGCATTAGACGCGTGGACGAACAAATTAGGGGGGGGGCCTCATCGATTAACCTGCGTCCGCCCGGTCCGTGTCCCGGAAGGGGCCGGTTTGAACTGGGCTCGGCGCCATGAGATCAAAACAATTTCCATGAATTTTGCGGAAGCCCCGGACCGTTGGCTTTGTTTCACATACGATCAATGTGATCAGGTCGGCGTTGTGGGCCCGTATGTGGAGAAATACTGTGTAAAGATGGGGGCCCCGGCGACGGGAATGGTCCAGATGGGCGATCCCCGTTACGACCGGTTATGGGAAAAAGACTGGGATGCGGTCAATCGCGAGGTTCGTAAAGATTTGAATATATCCGCTGAAGGCAAAATCGCCTGTGTGATTTCGACAAAAATCAGCCATATCCGCAGTTGGGAGCACCTGAGGGAATTCCATTCAATCGTCCATGACGTATTAAAAAACCATACCGAATCCGTTCTGGAATTGATTAAATTACATCCCAAACAAAAATTTGATCAGACAGAGAGGCGCCTCAAGGAATGGGGAGTCGAACCGGTTGCCTTGGTCCAGAACATCGACATCAAAGACCTTCTGATCGCCTGCCGTTTCGCGATCATGAATCTGTCACAAGCGGGCTGGGAGACGTTGTTCATCGGCAAACCGCTCATCGTCATAGACCATTACGATCACCCGGATACGATCCGAGGCTCATTCCATATGTTCCCGTTCCTGACGGACGGGACCGTTCCCATCGTCCGGACGAGGGAAGAACTGGAAAAAGTCGTCAAGAAAATGTTATTTGATGATGATTTCTACGCCCAGCAATTAAAAAAGATCCGGGATTTCAACAACACCCATTTCTACAAATACGGGCGGGCTGTTGCCAAAGATTTAGTCGGTATATTTCAATAAATCGAGAGGAGATGTGAATCATGAAAATACTCGTCGTCGGATGCGGCTCCATCGGGAAACGCCATATCGGGAATTTCAAATCCCTCGGCGTTGATGACATACATGCGGTCGAAACACGCGAAGACCGCCGGCAAGAGGTCAAGTCTCGTTTCGGGCTCAAAAATATCCACAGCTCGCTCGATGAGGCGCTGAAGGAGAATTTCACGGCCGCCATCCTGTGCAGTCCGACGGCCTATCACGTCAAACAAGGGCTCCAGCTGGCCAGTAAGTGGACCCATTTGATGATCGAAAAACCCCTCGCCGACACCCTGGAGGGCGCCGATGAACTTCATAAGATCGTCAAGGACAAGAAGCTGGTCGTATTGATGGCCTATCCGTTCCGTTTCGACCCGTCCGTCGAAAAGTTCAAGTCTCTGTTGGAGAGCGGATGCATCGGGAAAGCCCTTTTCATCCGAGGCGAATTCAGCGAATACCTGCCCGATTGGCATCCATGGGAAGATTACCGGACCTTCTATATGGCGAAAAAAGCCCAAGGAGGCGGGTCCATTCTCGATCAGAGCCACATCTTGGATCTGGCCGAATGGTTGATGGGCGATGTCGAGTCCATCGCGTGCATCAACGATCGCTTGAGCGCCCTGGAAGTGGAGACCGATGACTTCGCCGAGATGCTCGTCCGATTCCGTTCCGGCACCGTGGGAAGCATCCACACGGACATGCTCGGCCGGTCCCACAAGAAGGTGATGGAGATCAAGGGCTCGGAAGGAAACCTGTTCTGGGATTTCTACACGTATGAGGTGCGCGCCTATTATGCGGCGGCCAAAAAGTGGGAGATCTATCCGTTCAAAAACGACAAAAACCAGATGTATCTCAATGAATCGAATCATTTCCTGGAATGCATCAACAAGGGACTGCCTTCCCGTTCCCCGCTCGAGGATGGGATCCGCACCATGAAAACCCTGATGGCGGCGATCAGGGCATCCGAAAAGAAAGAGGTCGTTTCCATTTGATACCGGACATCATCGCAGTCATTCCTGCTCGAGGGGGATCGAAGGGAATCCCTCGGAAAAACATCCGGATGCTGGGGGGGAAGCCCCTGATCGCCCACAGTATTGATCAGGGACTTCACAGCGCTCACGTCAAACGTGTCATCGTGTCGACGGATGACACGGAAATAGCCGATATCGCGAGAAAATGGGGGGCGGACGTCCCATTCCTGCGGCCCCAGGAACTGGCGCAGGACTCAACCCCAGACTTGCCGGTCTACCAGCACCTTTTGAGTTGGCTGGAATCAAACGAAAGGAGAACCCCCGACATGCTGGTGATATTGCGTCCCACGTGTCCGATACGACCAGACGGACTCATCGACCAGGCCGTCCAGAAGATGATCGGCACGCAATGTGATTCTGTTCGATCGGGGTACAACGTCGGGCATGTGCATCCCTATTGGATGCTTCGATTGGAAGACGGAGATCGCGCCGTGCCGTTCATGGAAGGGTATAGCGCCGCGAATTATTACCAGCGACAAATGCTTCCGCCTCTCTTCAGGCATAACGGGGTTGTCGACGTCTTAAAATCGTCCGTTCTCCTCTCGGCCCCACCGGACAAACCCAATGCGATGTATGGGAGGGACATGAGACTGCTCATCGTTCCAGAGCACAGTTTCGTCAACATCGACACACTCTTCGATTTTCAAATGGCTGAGATCATGATCAAAGAAGGTCAATCGACATGTCAACAGTGAACACCTATCGCGTAGCGAATCACATCCTCGGAGTCGGGCATCCTGTCTTTATCGTGGCAGAGATGGGGATCAATCACAATGGGGACATGACCCTCGCCCATAAAATGATCGATGCCGCGGCCCGATGCGGTGTGGATGCAGTGAAGTTCCAGACGTTCTCCACGGAACGGTTGGTCAGCCGGATCGCCCAGAAAGCCCCCTACCAGAAGATGAACGTCAAGGGGGGGACGGACCAGTATGGCTGGCTGAAACCGTTAGAGATGGACCGGGAAAACCATTTCCGATTGCAGGACTACGCTCAAAAAAAGGGGCTTGTGTTTTTCTCGACACCCTTCGATGAGGGGTGTGTCCCGCTCCTTGAAGAGCTCAAAGTGCCCGTCTACAAGATCGCCTCCGGAAACGTCACTGATTTTCCTCTTTTAAAACAAGTGGGGAAAACCCGTAAGCCCGTCATCTTGTCGACCGGCATGTCAACCTTGCAGGAAATAAGAGAGGCCGTCTCCACATTGAAAAGATCGGGGACGAACCAGATCATCCTGCTCCATTGCACCTCAAATTATCCGATCGCCATCGAGGACACCCATTTAAGGATGATCGCCACGCTCCAGAACACGTTCAAATTGCCGGTCGGCTTTTCTGACCACAATACCTCCAATTGGGCCTCCTGGGCGTCCATCCCTCTGGGAGTTTGCCTCATCGAACGTCACTTCACCTTGAACTGCAATCTGCCTGGAGCCGATCACAAAGCCTCCCTCACTCCGGACATGATGGAACAACTGGTCCTGGGGGTTCGCCAAATCGAAAAAGCGCTGGGACATCCCCGCAAAACGGTCCTTCCGACGGAACGTGCCATCAAAAAAGCCCTCCAAAAAAGCATCGTGGCGGGCCGGACTATCTCCAAGGGGGAGATATTGGATGAAAGCAACCTGACCGTGAAACGTCCCGGGACAGGATTACACCCGAAATACATCAAGAAACTCGTTGGGAAAAGAGCCAAATGCACGATATCGGAAGATAGTCTGATTTCCTTGAACATGGTGAATTGAGATGAACCTACTGATCATCGGCAGCGGAGGACACGCCAAAGTCCTGCAGGACATCCTCGTCAACCAACTGGGACACAAAGTCATCGGATTCACGGATCCTCGTCCGCAAGAATGGGGGAAGAGGATCCAGGGAGCCCCCATCCTGGGGAATGATGCGATCGTCCGAACACTCCTGAAAAAGAAAAAGATATCCGCCGTCGCCATGGGGATCGGGAACAGGCAGATGTCCATCCGAAAGAAGCTATATGAAACCATGACAATGCAGCATATCCCTTTCACCACCATCATCCATCCCCAAGCCATCGTCTCTGCCACGGCCCATCTGTCCGCCGGAGATGTCATCATGGCGGGCGCCATCGTCAACACAGGGGCCCATCTGGGGATCAACGTGGTCGTCAACACCGGCGCCATCGTCGAGCACGAATGTTCGATCGGAGATCATGTCTACATCTCCCCGCGGGTTACGCTGTGCGGGAACGTGCATGTCGGAAAAAACAGCTTCATCGGGGCCGGAGCCACCCTGATCCCGGACCTGCGGATTGAGAAGAATTGTGTCGTGGGCGCTGGAGCCGTTGTCATACGGGACGTCCCTTCCGGAAAAACCGTGGTGGGCATCCCGGCGCATCCGATCGGGAAGACGAATTTTCTCCCATGACGAAACCCTCGGTTTATCTTTCATCTTCTTATCGGAATGCAGACAGCATTACCGAGATCATCGATGAGCTGAAAAACCACGGCATAACCCACATCGAACTGAGCGGCGAATCCGGTCCCATCGATGACGTTCAGACCGTCTTGAGGAATTATCAGACGTCCGATCACATATCCTTTTCCATACACAATTATTTCCCACCGCCCAAAGAGAGTTTCATCCTCAACATCGCCTCCTGTGCCCCCCAAGAGCGGGCACGCGGGATTGACTTCGTCAAAAACAGCATCCGGCTGACCCATTCACTCGGATTAACCCTCTATACCATCCACGCCGGATATCGCACCCTCCTGGCCCTCGACGACAACAAGGATCAGTTCGTTCCGACGACGCGCGACATGGCCGGATATGATGAAACCATGCGCCGATTCGCCGAATCGATCAACGAGATATGCTCATTCGCGCGCCCGCTGGGGATCCGAATCGGGATTGAAAACCTATTCCCGATCAATGCCGACACCAATTTTTCGATCATGTGCACCCCCGTTGAATGGGAGAACATGTTTCAATCCTTGGGACACCACGACAACCTCGGGATGCTGTTGGATCTCGGTCATCTCAACCTCGCCTCGAACTACCTCCGTTTCGACAAATACAAAGCCATCGAGGGCCTATTTGCGAAACATGCCGATAAGATTTATGAAATCCATGTCTCCCAGAACGACGGGGAAAAGGACCTTCACGGGATACTGAAAAAGGACAGCTGGATATTGCCTCTCCTCCGTCAGCTCCCCGTGAAGGACAAGATCGTGACTTTGGAGATCCGTCGACAGGCGGACCAAAACGTTTTCGATGGATATCGATTACTTCAGGAGGTTGTCTATGACCGTTGACACCAAATCAATATTAGTGAAAGAAAACACCCCGATTCGGGAGATGATCGAGATCATCACAAAAGCTTCTTCGGGCCTCGCCATCGTCGTGGACTCATCCGACAAATTCGTGGGAGTCGTCGGCGACGGAGATATCCGCCGGGCCTTGCTCAAAGGGATCCAACTGACGGATTCCGTCAGCGCCATCGTCAATCGGAACGCCACAGTGGCCTATGAAGGGATGCCCTCCGATGAAATGATGCGCCTCCTGAACATGCGTTATCGCCTGGTACCGGTATTGGACAAAGACAGACACGTGAAGGGCATCTTGTCTTATACGGAGGGACATTCCATCGTCAACATCAAATCCAAGGCCGTGTGCGTGATCGGGATGGGGTATGTCGGGCTTCCCATGGCCCTGACGTTGGCTGACGTGGGATTTAAAGTTTATGGTTTAGAGATCAACACAACCGTTCTTGACACGTTGAGAGCCAAAAAACCCCACTTCTACGAAGAGGGATTGGAAATGGCTTTGCATAAGAACATGGGGAAGAACTTCCAGTTGGTTTCAAAACTGACCGATGAAGTCTGTGACATCTACATCATATCCGTCGGGACACCGATCGACAAAAGCACGCTCCGGCCGAATCTCGGATCCGTCGAAGGAGCCTCGCAACTGATCGCCTCGCGCATCAAACGGGGGGACATGGTCATGTTACGTTCCACGGTCCCTGCCGGCACCACACGAGACGTCGTGCGGACGATCATAGAGAAGAAGACCGGGTTCGAGGCCGGCAAGGATTTCTATCTCGTCTTCGCTCCCGAACGGACGATCGAAGGGCATGCGCTGAAGGAACTTCGGGAATTGCCTCAGATCATCGGGGGAATCAATTCCGAAAGCATCAGCATGGCCTCGAAGTTTTTCAACGAATACACCCATTCCATCATCGACGTCGGCTCGCTCGAAAGCGCGGAGATATCGAAGATCATGGATAACACCTATCGCGACGTGGTCTTCGCTTACGCCAATCAAATGGCTCTCATCTGCGAGAAATACAACGTCGACATGAATCAACTGGTACGGTATGTGAATTCGGGTTACAAACGCAACAAGATCCCCGTGCCCAGTCCGGGAGTCGGCGGGGCTTGTCTCTCGAAGGATCCGTATATCCTCATGGAGGTGGGGCGCAAAGTCGGCATCGAGATGGATGTCATCGCCGCCAGCCGACGGGCCAACGAATCCATGTCCCTGCACGTCAAGGCGAAGCTCGAACGGCTTCTGAAAGAATCGGGGAAATCGCTCAAGGGATCGAAAATATTCATCATCGGATTCGCGTTCAAAGGCGAACCTGAAACGTCCGATATCCGTGAATCTCCGACGTTGGATTTCGTCAAACTCCTCCAAGGGAGCGGAGCCCATCTCTTCGGTTATGACCCCATCGCGTTCAAATCGGAAATCGAACCGCACGGGGTCCGTTTTGTGGGGCTCCAAGAGGGATTCAAAGACGCGGATGCCGTCCTGATGATGAACAATCACCGGTCGTATGTGAACATCAACGTGCTCCAACTCCTGGAGACCACGCGGAAACCGGCTGTTTTCATCGACGGCTGGCATATCTTCGAGCCCGAGATCGTCAAACAGGTCCCTGGGATACGCTATGGGGGGATCGGCAATGACTAAAGTCCTGGTCACAGGGGGCACCGGGTTCATCGGCTCTTTCCTCGTCAAACGGTTGGTCGATAAAGGTTATGCCGTCCGGGTTTTTGACAACAATTTCAGGGGAAGCCTCTCTAAATTGGGAGATTACGCCGGCCGCGTGGAGATTCTGGAAGGGGATATCTGTGATCCGAAATCCGTCGATAAGGCCACAGAGGGGATGGATTGGGTCTTTCACCTGGCCTTCATCAATGGAACGCGCCATTTCTATGAGATACCCCATAAAGTCCTTGAAGTCGGTATCCATGGGGCGTTGAACACCGTCGAATCAGCTATCCGGCATAAGATCAAGCGGTATATCGTCGCCTCTTCCGCCGAAGTCTATCAAGAACCCACCCATGTCCCCACGACGGAAAAAGAGCGCCTGATCATCCCCGACATCACGAATCCACGATATTCCTACGGAGGGGGAAAGATCGTTTGCGAACTCCTCGCGCTGCACATGGGGCCAAAGCACGGGCTGCATACGGTCGTATTCCGGCCACACAACGTGTATGGACCCGACATGGGGGAGGAACATGTCGTCCCTCAATTCATCCGACGCATGCAAAATCTATCAAAATCGGGGAAGGGAAAGCTCCGGTTCCCGATCCAAGGGTCCGGGCAGGAAACCAGAGCTTTCTGTTACGTCGACGACGTCGTGAACGGAGTCGTTCTCTGCGGTGAGAAGGGTCTACCCAGTCAGATCTATCACATCGGGAACGACCACGAAATAACCATCGCGGAAGTAGCGCAGAAAATCGCTCTGCAACTCGGACTAAAACTCGATCTACAGACCGGAGAGATGCCGACCGGCAGCACTCCCCGCCGATGTCCGAGCATTCAAAAAGCGCGCACCGATCTGGGGTATGATCCCACCGTCTCACTTGATGAAGGACTCCAGCGCACGTGTGACTGGTATTGCCGCCATTTGGCCTAAAAGGTACAATTAGTCCTTATTTGCCCGCTTTAAAACCATGTACATTCTTGGAATATCCGCTTTTTACCATGATAGCGCCGCCTGCCTCGTCCGGGACGGTGAGATCATCGCGGCGGCCCAAGAAGAGCGTTTCACCCGCAAAAAACAAGATTTTTCATTTCCGATCAACGCCGTCAATTATTGTTTAAAAGAGGGCGGGATCTCCGCTAACGACCTCGATCTCGTCGCCTTCTATGATAAACCCCTCGTAAAATTCATCCGCATACTTCAGACATATCTGGCTTACGCTCCGATCGGATTCAGCTCTTTCATCAAAGCCATCCCTCTTTGGCTCAAAGAAAAGTTATGGATCAAAGACATCATCTGCCGCGAATTGAGCTATGCCGGGAAAATAGTGTTCCCCGAACACCATGAATCACATGCCGCCTCGGCATTTTTCCCATCGCCCTTTGCCAAAGCGGCTTTTCTCACATTGGACGGTGTCGGCGAGTGGACGACGACCAGTTACGGCATCGGAGAGGGGAACAAGGTCAGTATTCTCAAAGAGATCCATTTTCCGCATTCTTTGGGTTTATTGTATTCGGCATTCACTTATTATACGGGATTCAAGGTGAATTCCGGCGAATACAAGGTCATGGGGCTGGCTCCCTATGGTGAACCGAAATATGTGGACCTCATCTATTCCAATCTCATCGACCTCAAGGAAGACGGTTCGTTCCATCTCAACATGGACTATTTCGATTACTGCGTTGGACTGACGATGACCAATGCCAAGTTCCACCGACTTTTTGGAGGGCCGCCGAGGAAGCCGGAGTCTCCACTCTCCCAGCGGGAAATGGATCTGGCGCGCTCCATTCAAGACGTGACGGAGGAAGTGATGCTTCGAATTGCCCGGCACGTCCGCAAAGAAACGGGAAACAAGAATCTTTGCCTGGCTGGAGGTGTCGCGCTGAACTGTGTTGGAAACGGGCGAATCCTGAGAGAAGGCCTTTTTGAGAACATATGGATTCAACCCGCCGCCGGAGATGCGGGAGGGGCACTCGGAGCCGCCCTGTTTGCATGGCATCAGTATCTGAACAAACCGCGAGATACCAGCGTATTGGATAGACAAAAAGGCTCTGCGCTCGGCCCTCACTACGATAACGCCTCCATAGGGAAATACCTATCGGACAACAAAATCCCCTGTCATGAACTGACCGATGATGAACTGTCTGTCAAAGTGGCGGATCTCATCGCGTCTCAAAATGTGATCGGGTGGTTTCAGGGGAGGATGGAGTTCGGTCCGCGCGCGTTGGGATACCGTTCCATATTAGGAGATGCTCGCTCCGAGAAAATGCAGTCGATCATGAACCTCAAAATTAAATTTCGAGAGAGTTTCCGCCCATTCGCTCCGGCTGTATTACGTGATAAATGCCCAACCTATTTCGACATGGACATC
>ENA-UOWG01001014-UOWG01001014.1-activated-sludge-metagenome-genome-assembly--contig:-NODE-1014-length-31186-cov-7.463525_pt1 | contig 31186 bp, 28 predicted proteins | sample MGYA00238147_ERZ761563 | MGnify/ENA primary metagenome ERZ761563 (study PRJEB28884, sample SAMN05720216) | anaerobic digester metagenome | isolation source: active sludge of municipal... | reverse complement strand
TCCTACTTCTTCCCGAACTGCCTATCGTAGGCCTTCTGCTGGATGGCGAGGAATTTCTGCAGGCCGAGGTCGTTCAGCTTCTTGACGTAGGAGGCCCACTCCTTGTCGATGTCCGCGCCGCCCATGACGTAGGCCATCTTGCGGTCGACGGCGTAGCGGTTGAGCTCCACGAGGAGGGTCTGGATCTCGTCGGCCTCCGCGGTGCTGAAGCGCAGGGCCTTGGGGACGATCAGCTGGGACTTGCCGGCGTAGGGCTCGTAGAGCTCCTTGGTCGCCTTCATGAGCATGGTCTCCAGGCCCTCGGCGGAGTAGAGGTCCACGCCCTGCTTGGTGGCCTGGCCGAAGCGGTTCTCGGCGGACTGGAACTCGATGCCGAGCTGCTGCCAGTTGAGGCTCTGGGGATCGGCCGAGTAGGGCACGAGGTTGGCCCAGATGGCGTCCTTGCCGTCCAGGCCCTTCTCGCCCGCGGCGGCCCAGCGCCAGCTCTTGCCGAGCTCGCCCCAGGCGCGGTACTGCTGGATCTCGTGGCTGTACATCGCGTCGGCCCACTTCACGAGGGCGACGGGGTCCTTGCAGGACTTCGAGATGACGAGGCGGTTGATGCCGGCCACGCCGTCGTAGTAGTAGGGGCTCTGCCGGAGGCCCGCGGGGCCCTTGAGGGGGGCGAGGGCCACGTACTGGCGGTAGAGGGCGGACTGGGCGACGGGGTCGAGGACGACGACGCTGGCCCCGTTGGGGAAGGCGCCGACCACGCCCGGCTCGGCGGCGATGATCTGCTTGAACTGGTCCTGCTTCTGGGTGAAGGAGCCCGAGTAGATCAGGCCCTCGGCGTAGAGGCGCCTCAGGTACTTCAGGCCCTCCTTGTACTCGGGCCGGTCGTAGATCGACATGACCTTGCCGGTCTTCGCGTCGTAGTACATCCGGACCTCGGTGTTGCCGAAGGAGTACTGCATGCCGGTGTCCAGGACGAAGGAGCACATGAGGAAGGAGTCGACGTAGCTCTGCCAGGAGTCGGTGCAGCCCATGAGGGCGATCTCGTCCCGCTTGCCGTTGCCGTTCGGGTCCTTCTCCTTGAAGGCCTTGAGGACCTGGTAGAACTCCTCGGTGGTGGTCGGGGCCTTGAGGCCGAGCTTGTCGAGCCAGGCCTTGTTGATCCACATCTTCTGCGACAGGCCGCAGTGGTAGCACTCGTTGACGTTGGGCAGGCCGTAGATCTTGCCGTCGATGGCCGTCATCATGCCCCGCACGCCGGGGTTCTTGGCCAGGTAGGCCTTGAGGTTGGGCATGTGCTTGTCGATGAGCTCGTTCAGGGGGAGGAAGAGCCCCTCGTCGACGCCGTAGCGGGTCTCGAGGTTGGCGTCGATGTTGGCCATGAGGAAGGCGTCGGGCAGGTCGCCGGCGGCGATGACGAGGTTGAGCTTCTGGCGGAGGGCCGAGGTCTCGTTGGGCGCGAGCTGCCAGTCGACGTGCACGTTGGTCTTGGCCTCGTACCAGGACGTGAACCAGTTCCTGGTGATGTCCTCGATCTCGGGCCGCTGGGGCACGAAGATCTTGAAGGCGACCTTCTCCTTGCTGACCGGCATGGGCTGCTTGGAGAGCCATTCGGCCTTCTGGGCGAAGGCCCCCGAGGCCGCGGCGGCCAGGGCGAGGACGAGGGCGAGGATCCGTTTCGTCATTCGATGCCTCCTTATCCGATGCGCGCCCGCGTCGCGGGCGCGATGAATCACAGGTTGCGCGATATAAACGTCGGCCGCGATGATCCGGCCGGTTACGCGTTAGCCCTTCATGGCGCCGACCATGACGCCCTTGACGAAGAATCGCTGGACGAAGGGATAGGCGAGCATGACCGGCAGGCTCGCCACCACGATGACCGCGTACTTCAGGAGGCTCGCCAGGCCCTGCTTGCGGAGCATCTCGCTGAAGTCCTGCATCATCGACATGTCCATGTTGGACAGGACCAGGATGTCCCTGAGCACGAGCTGCAGGGGGTAGAGGCGCTGCGAGTCGATGTACAGGAGGGCGTTGAAGTAGCCGTTCCACAGGCCCACGGCGTAGTACAGGCCGATGACCGCGAGGATAGGGCCGGAGAGGGGGAGGACAACGCGCCGAAGGAAACGGAAGTCCGAGCAGCCGTCGAGCTGGGCCGCCTCGTAGAGCTCGTCGGGGATGTTGGTCTGGAAGTAGGTGCGGGTGATGATCATGTTCCAGACCGAGAAGGCCGAGGGCAGGACGACGGCCCAGACGGTATTGCGCAGGCCGAGGTCCTTGACCACGAGGTAGGTCGGGATCATGCCGCCGGAGAAGATCATGGTGAAGAGGAAAAGGGCGTTGAGGGCCTTGCGGCCGGCGAGCTCCCGGCGCGAGAGGGGGAAGGCCGCGAAGACGGTGAGCGCGAGGCTGATCGCGGTGCCGAGGACCATGTACAGGGTCGAGTTGGCGAAGCCGGCGAGGATCATCTTGTTGCGGAAGACGGCCTGGTAGGCCCTGAGGGTCGGCTCCACGGGGAGGAGCCAGACCTTGCCGCCGATCACCGCCTGGGGCGAGGAGAGGGAGGCCGACAGGACGTAGACCAGGGGATAGGCGACGACGAGGGTCCAGAACCAGAGGAAGCCGTCGAGGAAGAGGGTGAGGGCCCGGTCGGAGCGGGTGACGTACAGGTTGCGCGATCGCATGCCGGGCCTCACCAGAGCCCCCCCTGGCCGGCCCGCCTCGCGGCGGCGTTGGCGCAGACGAGGAGGGCCAGGTTCACGAGGGAGTTGAACAGGCCGATCGCCGTGGCGAAGCCGAAGTCGGCGTTCACCAGGCCCACCTTGTAGACGTAGGTGGAGATGATCTCCGAGCTCGAGAGATTCATGTCGTTCTGCATGAGGTAGACCTTCTCGAAGCCCACGCTCATCACGAAGCCGAAGGAGAGGATGAGCATGATGACGATGGTGGGCATGATGGCGGGGATGTCGACGTGCCGGATGCGCTGGCCGCGGCTGCAGCCGTCGATGATGGCGGCCTCCTGGAGCTCGGGGCTCACGCCGGCCAGGGCCGCGAGGTAGATGATGGCCGAGTAGCCGATGCCCTGCCAGAGGCCCGACCAGACGTAGATGGACTGGAAGGCCTTGGGGCTCCCCATGAGGTTGGTCTCGCCTCCCCCGAGGGCTGCGACGAGGCGGGGCACGATGCCGAGCCGCGGGTCGAGGACCTGGAGGATGAGGCCCACCATGACGACGGTGGAGATGAAGTAAGGGGCGTAGGTGATCATCTGCGCGGCCTTGCGGAAGGCCCGGCGCCTGGACTCGTTGAGGGCGACGGCGAGGATTATGGGAAAGAGGAAGTTGACCGCGATCGAGTAGAGGCTGATGGACAGGGTGTTGAGGATGATCCTGAGGCTCGAGGGGGAGGCGAAGAAGAGCTTGAAGTAGCGCAGGCCCACCCAGGGGCTGCCCGCGATGCCCTTGGAGGCGGAGAAGCGCTTGAAGGCGAGCTGGGCCCCGTACATCGGCAGGTAGTTGAAGAGGGCGACGTAGGCCAGGGGCAAAAGGAGGATGAGGTAGAGCTGCCAGTGGCGCCGCGCGAGTCTGGCCGCGGCGCCGAGGGCGGAGCGTCCCCGCGGGGGCGCCTCGATGGACGACATTCCTGGGTCTCCCGGCGCCGGCCCCGGGCTCGGGGAGGAGGGGCCGCGCTCAGGCCTATCCTAGGGGCCCTTCCCGGGAATCCGCAACGATCGCTTTTTTCAGGAGCGGTCGTTTCTCGCGGCGGCGGCGTACTCGCTCGGGCTCGCGCCGACGACGCGGTGGAAGGCGCGGCGGAAGGTGGTGTCCGAGGCGAAGCCGACGGCCGCGGCCACCTCCTTGATGGCCGCGCCCCCCGCGGACAGGCGCGAGCAGGCCTCCCTGATGCGCAGGCCCTCGAGGTAGTCGGCGAAGCTCCGCCCGAAGGCGTCGCGGAAGAAGTGGTAGAGGGAGGACTCGGAGAGCTCGAACTCGCGGGCGAGGGCGTAGAGGGTCAGGGAGGGATCGGGGTAGAGCTCGCCGATCCTCGCGGCCAAGGCCGCGGCGAGCTCGCGGCGCTCGCTCGTGCGCTCGCTCGCGAGGAGCTCGAGGAAGGCGCCGAGGACGGAGCCGGCCCGGGCGAACCAGGCCCGGCGGTCCGACTCGTCCAGGCCGGTCAGGGCCCGGGCGAGCTCGGCCGCCTCGGGCGATCCGCGGCCCCCCGGGCCCGGGCAGAAGCCGCGGAGGACGGCGACCCGGAAGGCGGCCGCGAAGTCCCGAAACATGGGATCGGCGAGGGCGCGGGCCTCGAGGTTCTCGGCCTCGGCCTCGCGGAGCAAGGCGCCCAGGCCCGCGGCGTCGGCGCCCCGGATCGCCGCGACGAGGCGGAGCTCCGCCTCGATGGGGAACCAGAAGGGATCCTCGCCGGCGGCCGCGGGGGCCGGGAGGCCGGGGGCCCGCCCCTCGGCCGCGGGACGGGGCGAGGCCAGGGCGCGGCGCGCGCGCAGGTAGGCGACCGGGAGCTCGGCGGCCGAGGCGGCCTCGCCGCCCGTGGCCCAGGCCAGACGGGCGCGGTAGCCCTGGGCGAGGGCCTCGCTCGCCTCGGCGAGGAGGGGCTCGGCGAGGAAGGCCGCAGGCTCGGCGGCGGGGAATGAGAAGAGGACGCCGACCAGGTCCTCCTCCTCCTCGTAGCTCAGGGCCTCGAAGCCGCGGGCCGCGCGGAGAGCCTCGGCGATGGCGGCGCGCAGGACCTTGAGCTCGTCGAGGGGCAGGGCCCCGCCGAGCTCGCGGTAGCCCTCGATGCGGATGGCCGCGGCGGAGAAGCGCCGGGCCTCGAGCTCGAGGCCGGCGGAGCGGGCGAGGGCGAAGGCCTCGCGCTCGTTGCCGTAGAGGCCCAGGAGGAGGCGCCGCGTGACGTCGGCGCGGACGACGGGCGACTGGCGCGCGAGCTCGGCGCGCAGGCCCTCGTCGTCGGCCATGAGGCCCTCGAAGGCCTGGCCGAGGTACTGGATCTCGTCGCGGCAGGGCTCGGGCAGGGCCGGCGAGGCCAGGCCCGTGAGCTTGCGGGCGATGGCTCGGATCGGCGCGGCCGAGCGCCGGGCCAGGAAGGCCGCCGAGCCGAGGCCGAGGCCGAGGCCCGCGGCCAGGAGGGCGAGGGAGGCGTCGCGCACGCGGCGGGCCTCGGCGAGGACGGTCCGCGTCGGGAGGATCGAGACGTAGCTCCAGCCCGAGAGCCCGGAGACGGCGCGCGAGACGATGTAGCCCGCGCGCGCGAGGCGGGCGAGGCCGGCGGCGGCCTCGGCACCCGAGACGGCCCGGGCGGCCGCGGCCGCGTCGAGGCCGCATTCGGCTCCCGCGATGCTCGCGACGAGCTCGCCCTCCCCGTCGGCTATGAGGACCAGGCCCCGCTCGCCGGTATCCAGCCGCTTGAGCAGGCCCGCGACCGAGGCCTCGTCGATGAAGACGACGAGGGCCCCCGCGGGGCTCCGGCCGCTCTCGATGGGCAGGGACTGGACGTAGTACAGGCCGCGGGAGGGCGTCGCGCCCAGGCGGGGGGAGGCGCCGAGGAGGAAGGCCCGGTTGCGCTGCCGGCCGAAGAGGTAGGAGCGCCAGGCCTCGTAGCTCCAGTCCCGGTACTTGAGCTCGCGCTCGTACTGGGCCTCGTCGTCGGCCCTGACCTGGCGGGCCGAGACCACGACCCCCGCGCGGCGGGGTATTATATAGAAGGCGGAAATGAATGAGTTGGCGAGGGAGTAGTCGGGCAGGCCCTGCCAGAAGCTCCAGAGGGCGTAGTAGGAGGGCGAGCCCTCCTCGAGTCGGCCCATGGCGAGGACCGAGAGGCACTGCTGGCTCAGGGTGAGCTGCCGGGCCGTGGCGTCGAGCTCGGCGATCCGCGTGTCGACGATGTCGCGGGTCTGCTCGAGGATGGCCTGGGCCGACCTGGTCGCGCTCGATTCGATGACCCGGACGGAGGAGGAATAGAGGGCCGCGCCGATGCAGAAGGGGATGAGGAGGATGAGGGAGTAGGAGGAGAAGTAGCGGAGGAAGAGGCGCGAGGCGCGGGGGAGGCGTAGGAGGGAGGGCTTCGGCCGGGCCGCGGGCATATCCCGTCGATGCTAGCATCGGCTCCCGGAAAGGCGCAACGGGCGTTTATCGACCGGGCGGTCGCTTTTTGCGAAGCGAAGGCCTCGGGGAGGCGCGGCCTTGCCGGGAGCCGGAAGGCCGCGTATAGCTAGAATAGGAGGCCTCGCATGAAACCCAGCTTCACGGCCGCTCCCGCGTCCCGCCTCGCCCTCCTCCTCGGCCTGGCCCTGGTCCTCGGCCTCCGGCCCTGCCGGGCAGGGGCCGAATCGCCCTACGAGGGCTTCGAGGACTGCCCCTGCTCGTACCTGGGCGTGGGCCTTCCCTGGAAGGACTACGCGGAGCCGGCCAAGCTCGCCGCCCTCATCGACGGCAAGGCCGAGGCCTACCTCCTCATCGACGTCCGCAGGCCGGAGGAATACGAGTCGGGCCACATCCGGAGCGCTATCAACATCCCGGTGGAGGAGCTGGCCTCCCGCCCCCCGACGGAGCGCAAGGATGCCCTCATCATCCTGTACTGCCGATCGGGCGCGCGCTCGGCGAGGGCCGCCGCCGCCCTCGAGGAGCTCGGCTACCGGGGGATCGTCGACTTCGGCGGCATCTCCCGCTGGCCCGGCCCCCTGGTCGAGGGAGCCAAGCCCTAGCCTTCCAACAGGATTCGAGACAGCCGAGGCTACTGTCCGAGGGCGGCCCTCGAGAGCTCCAGGAAGCCGGGGCGCTCGAGGCGGAAGGAGGCCCCGTAGAGGGCCGCGCCGAGGAGGCCGGCCTCGGGGCCGAGGAGGGCCCGCTCGTAGCGGCAGCCCTCGCAGGCGGTCGCGTAGACGTAGCTCGGGACCAGGGCGGCTACCTCCTCGACCAGGGCCCCGGCCCCGGCCAGGACTCCCCCGCCGAGGACCACGGTGTCGGGGGCCAGGAGAGCCAGGGCCGAGGCAATGGCCCGGGCCAGGGCCTCGGCGGCGATGCGGTGGACCGCTCGGGCGAGCTCGTCCCCCTTGGCGAAGGCCTTGTAGACGGCCCGCGCGTCGGCCCTGATGCCCGGGGACCTGAGGGCCTGGGCCAGATCGCTCCCGCCCCATTCAGGCTTCAGGGCCAGCTCGGCGGCTATCTTCCCGATCGAGGGCCCCGAGGCGTAGGTCTCGACGCAGCCCGAGCGTCCGCAGGCGCAGGGTCTGCCCCCGTAGTGGACGATGAGATGGCCGATCTCGACGGCCCGGTCGTCGATCCCGGGGAGGATGCGCCCGTCCTCGACGAAGCCGCCCCCGATGCCCGTGCCCAGGCCCACGAAGAGGAGGGCCTTTGCCCGGCCGCCCCGAGCCGCCCATTCGGCGTAGGCCGCGAGGTTCCCGTCGTTGCGCACCCGGGCAGGGGCGCGGGCGAAGCCAGCGAGGGCCTCGCCGAGCTCGGTGCCCCTCCAGCCGGGTATGTTCACCGCTTCTCCGGCGATTCGGCCCGCCGCGTCCACGGCCCCCGGGGTCCCGGCTCCGAGCGCTGCGGCGGGACCCGGCCCGAGGAGCTCCTCGACCACCTCCCGCGCCGCGTCCAGGACAGCCGCCGCGCTCTTCGAGGCGGGCGTGGGCCGGACCGTGCGGAGGGAGATCCGGCCGTCGGCTTCGAGCCTGAGGCCTTTGACGGTCTGTCCCCCGATATCCAGGCCGAGGTAGGCCGGGGCCTCAGGCTTCATAGCTGCTGTCCTCGTCCTGGAAGCGGTACTCGGCCCTGCCCCTTGCGAGGGGAATAGGCGTGCTCGTCTCGTAGAACATCCCGGCTGGGGCGATTCGCATGGCAGCTCCCGAAGCTCATACTCAGTTTGTTGCGTGGCTAAACTATATATGCGATACTAGCGCGGGCGCGAACGAGGCGCAAGGAGGGCCGATGGCGGCTGTCACGAAGCTTGGGGGGGGAAGGATGATCCGCTCGGTCAACCGGGGCCTCATCCTCGCGGCCCTCGAGGCATCGAGCCAGTCGCGGGCCGACATCGCCAAGTCGACGGGACTGAACAAGGCGACGGTCTCGAGCCAGGTGGCCGAGCTCATCGAGGCGGGCCTGGTGGTGGAAACCGGGATCGGCCCCGCGGAGCTGGGCCGCAAACCCCTCCTCCTCGAGCTGGACGGGGGCGCGGCCTACGCCGCCGGCGTCGCCCTGGCCCCCCGCTCCTTCCGCCTGACGATCCGGGACCTGGCCGGGAAGGAGCGCCTTGCGCGGGATTGCTCCCTCCCCGCCCCCCCCTCGGCCGAGACCGCGGTCGAGGCCATCGGGGCAGCCCTCGACCGGGCCCTCGCCGAGCTGCCGCGCCCGCGCTACGGCCTGGCGGGCCTGGGCCTCTCCGTGCCGGGCGTCGTCGAGGCCGAGGGCGGGATGGTGCTCCGCGCGACGAGCCTGGGCTGGGAGGGGGTATCCGTACGGGAGCCCCTCGCCCGGCGCTGCGGCTGCCCGGTCTGGGTAGGCAACGACGCCAAGCTCGCCGCGGCGGCCGAGCGGATCGCGGGGGGGCGCGGGAAATGCGAGGAGGAGCTCCTCTGCCTCATCGTCGGCGAGGGCATCGGCCTCGGGGCCTACTTGGGGGGGGAGCTCTACGCCGGCCCGCGGGGCTACTTCGGGGAGGCTGGCCACCTGCCCTTCGTCGCGGGAGGGCGGCCCTGCTCCTGCGGGAACCGGGGCTGCTGGGCCGCCTACGCCTCCGAGACGGCCCTGGCCGCGGACCTGGCCGCCGCGCTCGGCGAGAGCGCGCCCCTCCCCTTCGAGCGGATCGTCGAGCTCGGCTCGGGGCCCGATCCGCGGGTCGGCGCCTGCCTGTCCGACTACGCCGGCGCCCTGGCCGGCGGCATAGCCGGCCTGGTCAACCTCTTTTCGCCTAACGCGCTCGTCCTGGCCAGCGAGCTCCTCGAGGCCCTGCCCCGGCTCTTCGCGGAGCTCCGGGACCGGGTAGCCGCCCAGGCCATGGACTTCAACCGAGGCTGCGAGCTCAGGCTCTCGGCCCTCGGCCGGCGTGCCCCGGCGATCGGGGCCGCCCTGGCCGCGCGGGATCGCTTCATCGAGGCCGCGATCGAGGACCCGGGCCGGCTCGGCTCCCGCTCAGCGCCCTGAACGGTGGGCCGCGGGCTCCGCGGCGCGGATCTTGCCGATCATCTCCCGGGCGTAGTCCTCGTCGAGGACCTGGTAGGCCGCGCCCCCGCCCTCGGCCCCAGAGCCGAAGCGCAGGGCCGGATTCCCCGAGGCCGAGGGATCGAGCCGCTCGACGAAGCGGCCGAGGTGGAGCTGGCGGAAGCCGTCCGCGCCGACGACGCGCTCGATATTGTGGGGCCTGAGCCCGGGAACGAGGATCTCGAGGCGGCCGGCGGCGCGCTCGCGGAGCTCGAGGAGGAGGGGCTCGCCCTCCTCGAAGCTGTTGGCCCGGCCCTTGGTGAGGAGGCGCCTGACGCCGAGGCCGATCAGGGCCTCGAGGGCCTCGAAGGGCTCGGGCACGAGGTCGAAGGCGCGGTGGAAGACCCACTCGAGGCCGGGGGCCTCGGCCATGAGGGCGGCGCAGCGCGCCTCGTCGATCCGGCCATCGGCCGAGAGGAAGCCGAAGGCGAAGCCTGCGGCCCCCTCCTGCGCGAGGAGGGCCGCGTCGCGGCGCATCGCGTCGAAGTCGGCATCGGAATAGAGAAACGCGCCCGGCCGGGGCCTGAGCATGGCGACGATCGGTATCGCCGCGCGAGCGCGGGCCGCGCGGAGGCTCCCCGCGCTCGGCGTCAGGCCCCCGGCGCCGATGCTCGCGTTGAGCTCGACGCGGTCGGCGCCGAGCCGGGCCGCGGCGACGCAGTCGTCGGCCGAGGCGGCGAGGAGTTCGATGGTCGTCCTAGGAATCACGCTCATGCTCACGCTCCGGAGCCGCATGATCCGCGGGAAGGGCGGGGATCGTCAAGGAGGCCGGGGCTCGCCTCCCGGTCGGAAACGCGGCCGCTCAGGCCAGGCGGTACGAGGCCGAGCCCAGGGGGCTCAACAGGACCCTGCCCCTGCCGGGGATCACCATGCTCTCGGAGGCGGAAAGGAGGTGATCCTCGCGATCCCCCTCGACGGTCACCCAGAGGACGCCCGAGTTGCAGGTCACCCGCCTGCCCTTGGCCCCGCGGAGCGCGAAGGTCTGGCCGCCGACCAGGCTGCCCTTCTCGGAAACCGCCTCGGCGATCGTGACCTGCCCCGCGCCAGCGAGACCGAACAGGAACTTCTTCATAGGAACCTCCCGCGAGGCGCCTGAAACAAGCTGGCGCTTCACGCTTGTAAAATAGGGAAAAGAGGTGAATAATAACAGCACCAGAAAAACGAAATTATGTACATAACAATCTGATTAATGAACGACTGTTATGGCATTCTGACAGCAAACTGTATTGTTTTACATGATTTTCCTACGAAGGTGGGATTTGTGGACAAAAAGCTACCTTTATACGAGCGTTTCGCGCTCGAGCTCGAGGCCCAGATCAAGGCGGGAACCTTCCCGGAAGGCGGCCGCATCCCCGCCCTCCGCGAGTCGAGCATCCAGCATTCCTTGAGCCTCTCGACCGTCCTCCAGGCCTATCGTCTCCTCGAGACGAGGGGCATCATCGAGGCCAGGCCCCAGTCGGGCTACTACGTGAAATACCGCCCGAGCGGGCGGAGCCTCCAGGCCGACCCGGCCCCCGCGCGGGAGGACCCCACCCAGGTCAGCACCGACGAGCTCTCGATGCAGCTCTTCCGCGACACCCACGATCCGGACTTCGCCAAATTCGGGGCCGCCTCGCCCGACCCCGAGCTCCTGCCCATGGCCAAGCTCGACCGGATCCTCATCCAGCTCGCCAAGCAGGGGCGCTTCGCCCTCGACTCCTCCTTCTACCCCGAGGGCTGCGAGGAGCTGCGGGTCCAGGTGGCGCAACGGGCCTTCGGCTACGGCTGCTCCATCCGCCCCGACGACCTCGTGATCACGGCCGGCTGCAGCGAGGCCATCGCCCTCTGCCTCCAGGCCGTCTGCCGGCCCGGCGACCTCGTCGCCATCGAGTCGCCGACCTACTTCGGCATCCTCCTCGAGATGGAGGCCCTCCACCTCAAGGCCCTCGAGATACCGACCAGCCCGGGCACGGGCATGAGCCTCGACGCCCTGGCCTTCGCCCTCGAGAACCATCCCGTGCGGGCCGTGGTCGCCATGACCAACTTCAACAATCCCCTGGGCTCCTGCATGCCCGACGAGGCCAAGCGCGAGCTCGTCGAGATGCTCGAGCGCAAGGGCGTGCCCCTGATCGAGAACGACATCTACGGCGAGCTCTACTTCGGCGACCGGCGGCCGAGCGTCGCCAAGGCCCAGGACCGCTCCGGCTCCGTCCTCCTCTGCTCCTCCTTCTCGAAGGACATCTCCCCCGGCTACCGCATCGGCTGGGTGGCGCCGGGAAGGTTCTTCCAGGACGTCAACAAGCTCAAGCTCGCCTTCGCCAACGGCACCTCGGTCCTCCCCCAGCTGACCATCGCGAGCTACCTCGAGTCGGGGGGCTACGACCTCCACCTGCGCAAGATCCGGCGCGCCTACGCGCAGAAGGTGGCGAGGATGTCCCGGGCGATCATGGAGAGCTTCCCCGAGGGCACCCGCATCGCCGAGCCGGGGGGAGGCTACGTCATCTGGGTACGCCTGCCGGCTGGCCTCGACTCACTCCTCCTCTACCGCGAGGCGGTGAAGTCCCTCATCACGATCGCGCCCGGCCACATCTTCTCGCCGACCCACAAGTACCGCGACTGCATCAGGCTCTCGGCGGCGGCCTGGTCGGAGAAGACCGAGAAGGACCTCGCGCGCCTCGGGCGCATCGCGAAGGGCCTCCTGGGCGCAGGGAGCTAGCGCACTGATACGCTAAACTTGTTCATCTAGCTAAATAAACCACAGAGGCACAGAGACACAGAGTTAAGAAAAGAGAGTATGGATTATCATCCTTTCCTCTCTCTTTCTTCTCTGTGCCTCTGTGCCTCTGTGCCTCTCTTCCATTCTCTTCTTCCTTCTCTTCCTCTCCCTCTCCCTCCGTGCCTCACTTCCATTTTTCCTTCTTTCTTCTTTCCTCTCCCTCTCCCCTCTGTGCCTCTGTGGTTTAAAAATCCCCGGTCGCGCTTCGCGTCTTCACAGGCACTGACAGCCCAACCTCCGGTCCGGACTCGGCCAAGCTTCCCTTTGACATCGGGCGGCCCGGCTTCGTATTATCTAGCCATGAGCCACGAGATCACCGTCACCGCCGCCAACTTCCAGAAGGAAGTAGCCGAGTCCCCCCTCCCCGTACTCCTCGACTTCTGGGCCGAGTGGTGCATGCCCTGCAGGATGATCGCCCCCTCGGTGGAGCAGATCGCCGAGGCCTACGCCGGCAAGGTCGCCGTCGGCAAGGTCAACGTCGACGCCGAGCCCGACCTCGCCGCCCGCTTCAACATCGTCTCCATACCGACCCTCGCGGTCTTGAAGGGCGGGCAGGTGCAGGTCCAGCACTCGGGCGCCCTGCCCAAGGCCGAGATCGAGAAGCTCATCAAGAACGCCCTCTAGCTACTCCCCCGGCGGGTCGTTGGGGCCGCCGGGGCTCTGGGAGCTCGCTTCCCCGAGGTACCAGGCCTCGGCCCCCCGTTCCGAGCCTGGGCGCCTGCACAGGGAGCGGGCCGTCGAGGGCTTCCAGCGGAAGGCATCCTCCCAGGCAGCAGACGTCCCGCCCAGGGGCCAGGCCTCGCCGAGCTCGGCCACGAGGGCCGCGAGCTTGTCGTCGCCGAGCGCTCCCTCCTTGCCGGAATCGGCGTAGAACAGGGCATCGGCCACAGGCGCTCCGGGCCGGGGCCGCAGGGCCACCGCCCCGCTCGCGTCGGGCAGGCCTCCCGCCCCGCACCAGAAATCCCGAGCCCCCGGCGAGGCGTCCACCCCGCCCGAAGCCGCGAGATCGGCTCCGAGCTCGTCGATCTCCTCCGCCCTGCCCTCGGGGGCGAGGTGGAGGACGAGGTACTCCCCCGCGCCCACCTCGACCCCGCGGAAGCGGTAGGAGAAGCGCTTGGCGGCGTTGGCCCAGCAGAGCTCGACGCCGCCCAGGTTCCCGGCCTCCTCCACGACGAGCTCGAGGAAGTCGCGGTGGGGCCGCGAGGCCGAGGAGTTCTTGGCGGCCTGGGCCTCGGAGAGCCGCAGGGCCGCGGGGCGGCCGTTCCAGCCGGCGAAGGAAAAGCAGAAGCGCGTGGCGTTGCCCGCCCCGTCCTCGGCCTCCCCCGTCACCGCGTAGTCCGCCCCCGGCTCGAGCTCCGCGCCGAACTCGAGGCGGAGGAAGTCCCCCTCCGCCCGGGCCGCGGGGCTCGCGGGCCCCGGCTCGAGGCCGAAGCTCCCCTCCACCGGCTCCACCGCCTCGTCGAAGCGGAGGAGGAAGGAGCTCGCCCCCTCCGGCCCGGCCTCGAGGACGAGGGGGGGCTTGAGGTCCGCGGGCGGGAGGATCGGCGAGGCCGGGTCGGGCAGGCAGGACGAGAGGCCGAGCAAGAACGGGATGGCGGCGGCCCGAAGCCGCCTGGCTCCGCGGCCGCCGAGGCCGCCGCGGCCGCGGCGGCGGAAGCAAGCGTGCTCGCACATGGTGCCTCCTTTAGGCAGCTCACGCGCGCGGCCGGGCCATCCGCTTGAAAGGGCCTTGCGGGCCTACCCGCTTTACGCCATACTCCCCGAAATTACTTCAGGGAGTAACAGCATGTGCGGCATCTTCACCATCCTCGACCTCAAGGGCGATCCCATCGAGCTGCGCAAGCTCGCCGTCAGCCAGGTCAAGCGTATCCGGCACCGGGGTCCCGACTGGTCGGGGGTCTGGTCCGACGATCGCGCGATCATCTGCCACGAGCGCCTCGCCATCGTCGACGTCACCCACGGGGCCCAGCCCCTCGTCGACGCGGGCACCGGCCGCGTCCTCGCGGTCAACGGCGAGATCTACAACCATAAGGAGCTGCGCGCCGCGAAGCTCGCGCGGCCCCATGCCTTCAAGACCGAGTCGGACTGCGAGCCCCTCCTCTACCTCTACGACGAGCACGGGCCCGGCTTCGTGAAGCTCCTGAACGGCATCTTCGCCTTCGTCATCTACGATCCCCGCGACGGATCCTTCTTCATCGCCCGCGACCACATCGGCATCAACCCCCTATACTGGGGCCGCGACGGCTCGGGCAACCTCTTCGTCGCCTCGGAGATGAAGGCCCTCCACGACGTCTGCACCTCCTTCGAGGTCTTCCCTCCCGGCCACTACTACGACTCGAAGGAAGGCCGCCTCGTCAGATGGTACGAGCCGGGCTGGGCGGCCCCCGGCTTCGTCCCCAAGGGCGAGGAGGACCTCGGCGCGCTGCGCGACGCCCTGGAGGCCGCGGTCACCCGCCAGCTCATGTGCGACGTGCCCTACGGCCTCCTCATCTCCGGCGGGGTGGACTCCTCCATCGTGGCGGCCATCGCGGCGCGGCACGCCGAGCGGCGCGTCGAGTCGGGCGGTGCCGACAAGGCCTGGTGGCCCCGCATCCACTCCTTCTCGGTCGGCCTGCCCGGCGCGCCCGATACCAAGTACGCGCGCACGGTCGCGAAGGCCATCGGGAGCCAGCACCACGAGATCGAGTTCACCGTCCAGGAGGCCCTCGACGCGATACCCGACGTCGTCTGGCACCTCGAGACCTTCGACGTCACCACGATCCGCGCGGGCACGCCCATGTACCTCATGTCGCGCTTCATCCGCTCCATGGGCATCAAGATGATCCTCTCCGGCGAGGGCTCGGACGAGATCTTCGGCGGCTACCTGTACTTCCATAAGGCGCCTAACGCGACCGAGTTCCACGAGGAGCTCGTGCGCAAGCTCTCGCTCCTGCACCTCTACGACTGCCAAAGGGCCAACAAGGCCATGTGCGCCTGGGGCGTCGAGGCCCGCGTGCCCTTCCTCGACCCCGAGTTCCTCGAGCTCGCCATGAACGTCGACCCGGAGCGCAAGATGATCAGGAAGGCCCCGGCGGGACGCCCCGCCCGGGAGGGGAGGATGGAGAAGCACATCCTCCGCGCCGCCTTCGACGGCTGGGTCCCCGAGGAGGTCCTCTGGCGCCAGAAGGAGCAGTTCTCCGACGGCGTGGGCTACTCCTGGATCGACTCGATCAAGGCCGCGGCCGAGCGCGAGGTCTCCGACTCCGACATGGCCAACGCCCGCTACCGCTTCCCCCGCAAGACCCCGCCGACCAAGGAAGCCTACTGGTTCCGTTCGATCTACGAGAAGCACTTCCCGAACCCCTGCGCCGTCGACCTCGTGCCGGACGGCCCCTCCATCGCCTGCTCCACGCCCGCCGCCATCCGCTGGGACGCGGCCTGGGCCTCCATGGCCGACCCCTCGGGCCGCGCCGTGGCGGGGGTGCACCAGGAGGCCAAGTAGCGAGGCGATAGCGCGGCGGGACCCTTGGACTCGGGGCCGCGATCGGCTAGACTCCCCCCATGAGCGAGGGCATCCGGACCGTCCGCGGCAAGCGCGCCTTCATCATCGACATGGACGGCGTGATCTACCACGGCAACCGCCTCCTCCGCGGGGCGGCCGAGCTCGTGGCCTGGCTGCGGCGCGAGGAGAAGCGCTTCCTCTTCCTCACGAACTCGAGCGAGCGCTCCCCCGAGGAGCTCTCGCAGAAGCTCGGGAGGCTCGGCGTCGAGGTCGGGGCCGAGCACTTCTACACGAGCGCCCTGGCCACGGCCGCCTTCATCACGAGCCAGCGGCCCGGGGGCTCGGCCTACGCCATCGGCGAGCCGGGCCTCATCAACGCCCTCTACCAGGCCGGCTACACGATGAACGACGCCAACCCCGACTACGTCGTCGTGGGCGAGGCGCGGAGCTACAACCTCGACAGCGTGGAGAAGGCCGTGCGCCTGGTCCTCGGCGGGGCCCGGCTCATCGGCACCAACCCCGACCTCACCGGCCCCGACGAGGGCGGCCTCGTCCCGGCCTGCGGGGCCCTCGTCGCCCCCATCGAGCTGGCCACGGGCCGCAAGGCCTACTTCGTGGGCAAGCCCAATCCCCTCATGATGCGCCACGCCCTCAAGCGCCTGGGCTCCACGCGCGAGGAGACCGTCATCGTCGGCGACCGCATGGATACGGACATCGTGGCTGGCATCGAGAGCGAGATCGAGACCGTCCTCGTCCTCTCCGGCGTCACGGCGCGCGCCGACCTCGGGCGCTTCCCCTACGCGCCGCGCCAGGTCCTCGAGGGGGTCTTCGAAATCCCGGAATGAGCGCCGGCCGGTCCGGCGAGGAGGTACGACATGGCTGAGCACGGGAAGGGCGGCGCGGCCGCCTCGGGCGGGATCTACGGGCTGGGCTTCCTGGCCGCGGTAATCTACTACATCGGCCACGCCGCGAGCTTCGGCGCCGGGATCCTGGGATTCCTGAAGGCCCTCGTCTGGCCGGTCTTCGTGGTCTACAAGCTCATGGAGCACCTGGGCATGTGAGGCCGGGACGGGCGCGGCCCGCGGCCCTCAGAACTCGCCGACGAAGAGGACCTCGGGCTCGAGCTCGGCGCCGAGCCGCTCGCGGGCCTCGCGCTGCGCGAGCTCGATGAGCTTCCGCATCTGGGCCGCCGTGGCGCCGCCCGCGTTCACGAAGATGTTCGCGTGCCAGGCCGAGACGGCGGCGCCGCCGACCGCGCGGCCCCGGAAGCCCAGGCCGTCGAGGAGCTTGCCCGTGGGCGCGCCGAGGCGGCGGTCGTTCTTGAAGACCGAGCCCGCCGAGGGCAGGCGGTAGTGGCCCTTGGCCTCCCGGTCGGCGCGGCGGGCGCGCATCGTCGCCGCGATCTCGGCGCTCTCGGCGCCCTCGAGGCGGAAGGTCGCCTCGAGGACGAGGGCGCCGGCGGCGGGCCCGCCCGGCTGGAAGGGCGAGCGCTTGTAGTCCCACTCCCCCGGCAGGACCCGGCGCTCGACCAGCTCGCCCGAGGGCGCGAGGTAGCGGAGCCGCTCGAGGACCTGGGAGATCTCGCGCTCGTAGCAGCGGGCGTTCATGTAGGCCGCCCCCCCCACGCTCCCCGGCAGGCCCGAGAAGTCCTGGAGGCCCCCTAAGCCGAGGCAGAGGGCCTCGAGGCAGAGCTCGTCGACGGGGAGGCCGGCCCCGGCCGAGAGGAGGGAGGCGCCCCCCTCCGTGCCGGAGGGCTCCTCGAGCCTGAGGCCCCGCAGGGCACCGGTATCCAGGACGATGCCGCGGATGCCCCGGTCGCCCACGAGGAGGTTGGCGCCCCCGCCGAGCACGAAGAGGGGGATAGACTCCTCCCGCGCGGCGCGGACGAGGGCGATGGCCGACTCCTCGTCGGCCGGCCGGACGAGGAGCTCGGCGGGGCCGCCCAGGCGGAAGCTCGTGTGGCCGGCCAGGGGCTCCTCCCAGGCGATATCCGCCCTTATATTGATTTTTTCGAGGAAGTCCCGTAGTGTTGGCATGATTGCGATACTACCCGCCGCGTCCCGAAGGCGCAACGGGGAGGACCAGCGTGGAGGTTCCGATGCCGACGCTTCGCCTGTTCAACACCCTGGGACGCCAGCTCCAGGACTTCGTCCCCCTCGTCCCCGGCAAGGTCGGCTTCTACGGCTGCGGCCCCACGGTCTACGACTACGCCCACCTCGGCAACATGCGGCCCTACGTCCTCCACGACATCCTCGTCCGCAGCCTCCGCTACCTCGGCTACGAGGTGACCCACGTCATGAACATCACCGACGTCGGCCACCTCTCCGGGGACTCCGACCTCGGCGAGGACAAGATGCTCAAGCGGGCCGAGGAGCGGGGCAAGTCGGTCTACGAGATAGCCGAGTTCTACACGGCGGCCTTCTTCCGCGACACCGAGCGCCTCGGCGTAGCCCGGCCGAGCGTCGTCTGCAAGGCCACGGAGCACGTCGCGGACATGATCGCCCTCATCAAGCGGATCGAGGCCAAGGGCTACACCTACTCCGCCGGCGGCAACCTCTACTTCGACGTGACCAAGTTCCCCTCCTACGGCGAGCTGGCCCTCCTCAAGCTCGACGAGCTCAAGGCCGGCGCCCGGGTCGAGGTCGACCCGAACAAGCGCAACCCGGCCGACTTCGCCCTCTGGTTCACCAAGTCCAAGTTCGGCAACCAGGCCATGGTCTGGGACTCCCCCTGGGGCCGGGGCTATCCCGGCTGGCACATCGAGTGCTCGGCCATGAGCATGCGCTACCTCGGGGAGCAGTTCGACATCCACGCCGGCGGGGTGGACCACATCCCCATCCACCACACGAACGAGATAGCCCAGTCCGAGGCCGCGACCGGCAAGAAGTGGGTGAATTACTGGGTCCACAACGAATTCCTCAACTTCGGCAAGCTCAAGATGGCCAAGTCCTCGGGCGAGTTCCTCACCCTGCAGAGCCTGGTCGACAAGGGCTACGATCCCCTGGACTACCGCTACTTCCTCCTCGGGGCCCACTACCGCTCCCAGCTCGCCTTCTCCTGGGAGAGCCTGGACTCGGCCCGCTCGGCGCGCCGCTCCCTCCTCGACCGGGTCCTCGCCCTCGCGGAAAAGGGCCACGCCGCCCCGATCGCCTCGATCGGCCCGGCGGCCCGCGCGCGGCTCGAGTCCTTCGTCGCCGCGATGGCCGAGGACCTCGCCACGCCCCGGGCCCTCGCCGAGCTCTGGGGGGCCCTCCGCGACCCGGAGCTCCCCGCCCCCGAGGCCCTGGCCCTCGCCCTCGAGATGGACGGAATCCTCGGCCTCGGCCTCGCCGGGGCCCGCCGGGCCGAGGCGGCCGCGGTCGACCCCGAGCTCGCCGCCTGGATCGAGGGCCTCGTGGCGGAGCGGGCCGCGGCCAAGAAGGCCAAGGACTTCGCCCGCGCGGACGCGATCCGCGCCGAGCTCGCGGCCAAGGGCGTCGTCCTCGCGGACGGTGCCGGCGGCACGGCCTGGAAGCTCGCGTAACCCGAGGAGGGCGGGATTGTTTTCTAGTGGCGGACCACCCGGCGACGAGGACCTGCGCAGGCTCTACGACGCGACCGCGCCCATGCTCGTGCGCGTCGCCTGCCGCATCGCCGGGAGCGAGGAAGCCGCGGAGGACATAGTCCATGACGCCTTCGTCCAGATCGTGCAGAAGCGCCTCCCCTTCCCGAGCCTCGACGACGCGAAGTACTGGCTCATCCGCGTGGTCAAGAACGGCGCCCTCAACTACGCCAAGCGCAGGGGCCGCGAGGCCCGCGCCTACGAGCGCTGGTGGCGGGGCGAGCGGGAGAGCTCGGCCGCGGCGGACGAGGGCCTGCTCAAGGGCGAGTCGGCCGAGGAGCTCAAGGCCGCCCTCGAGACCCTCCCCGAGGGGCTCAAGGCGGTCCTCGTGCTCAAGGAGTACGGCGGCTTGAACTACAAGGAGATTGGACGAGTGCTCGGGATCAGCGAGGGCAACGTGAAAGTCCGGGCCTTCAGGGCGCGCGAGGCGCTCCTGGCCAGGCTCGGGGAGGGTTCGAAGCATGTGTCCTGATCGAGGCCTGCTCTCCGCCTACGCGGACGGCGAGGTGCCCAGTCCCTGGAACGCGCGCATAGCGGAGCACGTCGCCGGCTGCGCGGCCTGCGGCTCCGCCCTGGAGCGCTACGCCTCCCTCGGCCGGCGGCTCTCCTCGGAGCCGCTCCCGAACGAAAAGGCCATCGTCGCCCGGGGCAGGGAGCGCCTCGAGCGCGAGCTCGCCGCCCGGGCGGCCGGCCGGACCGCCCCCGCCTTCGGATCCCTCCCCCGCGCCGGAAGGGCCTGGGGCCGGAGCCTCTCCCTGCCCCTCCCCCTGGCGGCCGCGGCCGCCCTCGTCCTCTTCCTCCTCGCCGGCCTCACGACGGCCAACCTCCTCGCGGGAGGCAGGGAGGCCCGGCCCGCCCTGGCCGCCGCCGAGATCGCCCCCGAGGGGGCGGAGCAGGCGAGCATGGAGCGGATACTCCGCTACCTCGACAGCCAGAACGCCCAGGTGACCCTCACCATCAACCTCCCCTCCGAGACGGACTTCGGCGAGGCGGGGACCCCCGTCATCGTGCGGGCTCCCAAGGTCAGGCCGGTCCAGGCCGCGGAAGGCGAAGCGCCGTGAACCGCGCCTTCGCCCTGCTGGCCCTCGCCGGGCTCGCGGTCTCCCCGCTCCGGAATTCGGCCCAGGAGCGGGTCGAGGAGCTCAAGGAAGGCAGCCTCGCCGTCAAGGTGCATGCCCTCGTGCCGGGAAGCGGCGCGGAGGGCCTCCAGGGGACCGGCGTCGCCTGGCAGGAGGAGAGCGTCAAGTACACCCTCCCCGGGATCCCCGTCGGCGTCAAGCTCGTCGGCACCAACCTCGTCGTCATGACCCAGATCACCCCCTTCGACCGCGGCGACGGGAAGCTCAGCCTCGTCGCCCAGGGCCAGGTCTGGGCCCGCAATGCCCGCGGCAGCATCACCTACCGCAGCACCCTCGAGACCGTCACCCTCTCCCTGGGCGAGACCGTGTTCTTCTATCCCCTCGGCGTCGACGCCGGGGGCAAGTCGCCCCTCAGGCTCGAGATCTCCGTCAGCCGCCGGCCGGTGGAGCCGGAGCTCCCCGCGCGCGAGGCCGGCGCGCCCCAGCCGCCCCAGCCGGGCCCCGCCCCGGCCCCCGCGGTACAGGCCCCGCCCCCCGAAGCCCCCAAGCCCAAGCGATGAGCCTCGAGCTGCCGCCTTCCTCGAGCCTGTTCGCGGAGCGCGCGAGGCCGCCCTCGGCCCCGCCCCGCCTCCGATCGGCGCTCAAGCGGCTCGCGATCGCCGCGGCCTCCTGCCTCGCCGCGGCCCTCGGCGCCTACCTCCTCTACGGCCTCCTGTCCCGCCCCCGCATCGACCGGATCGATCCCGCGGTCGGCGAGCCGGGCCAGGTCATCCGCATCGAGGGGAGGAACTTCGGCGCCGAGCGCGGCGAGTCGCGGATCGAGGCCGACGGGGTCTCCCCCACCGCCTCCTCCTATCTCTCCTGGAGCGACGAGGAGCTCTCCCTGCGCCTCCCGGCCGCGGTGGACTCAGGGCTGATCTACCTCGTCACCCGCCACGGCCGCTCCAATCCCAAGCTCTTCATGAACCGCGCCCGCCTGCCCATCCGGGCCGAGAACCAGCTCGCCGGGCGCTCGGGCCCCTTCATCGCCTCCGCCTCCTCGGAGGGCGGGCCCGTGGGCTCCCTCCTCGTCCTCTCCGGCCTCGACTTCGGCGCGAGCCGTGAGGGGGCCTCGGTCCAGTTCTCCTGGTCGGTCGACGCGGGCCAGGCCCTCCCCGGGCCCCAGGCCGCCGTCTCGAGCGTCGAGAACGCCGAGACCGACTTCGGCTACGAGCTCTGGTCCGACAAGGAGATCAGGGTCCGCGTCCCCGACGGGGCCGCCTCCGGCGCCGTGACGGTGCTCCGCGGCAAGGACCGGGGCAACGGCGTCTTCTTCCGCGTGACCGAGGCCCCGGGCATCAAGCGCTACACCGACCGGCGCACCTACTCCCTCTCCCACTCGATCAGCGTCAACAAGATCAAGGCCTCGGGGGAGAACGAGCTCTACCTCTGGACGCCCGAGCCCGTCGAGACCGCCTACCAGCGGGCGGCCGCGCTCTCGCGGGAGCCCGCGCCCCTCGTCCCCGACTACCGGGGCACCGCCATCTTCCGCTTCAAGGACCTCGCGGCGGGCTCGGAGCTCTCGGTCCGCCAGAGCTACCTCGTGCAGGTCTACGCCGTGGAGACCGAGATCGCGGCCGAGCGGATCGCCCTCAAGCCCAAGGACCCGCCCGCGCTCATGGCCCACTACCTCGCACCCGACGGCCGCGTGCCCTCCGACGCCCCCGAGGTCCAGGCCCTCGCGAGGCGGATCGTCGGCGGGGAGCGCAATCCCTGGAGGGCCACCCGCCTCGTCTGGGACTGGCTCGTCCGGAACCTGGCCTACAACCCCGCGCGCGAGCAGGCCCGGGCCCAGGACGCCCTAGCCTCCAAGTCGGCCGACGCCCACTCCTACGCCCTCCTGGCCTGCGCCCTCCTCCGCGCCGCGGGCGTGCCCTCCCTGCCCGTGGCCGGCTACCTCGTCGAGCCGAGCCGCAAGGCCGTCCGCCACTATTGGGTCGAGGTCTACCTCTACGGGCTCGGCTGGGTCCCCCTCGATCCCGTCCTCGGCTCGGGGGCCGAGCCCGGGGTCGAGGTGCTCTGGAAGGACCGGAGCCGCTACCTCGGCTCGCAGGACAACCGCCACATCGCCTTCTCGCGCGGGGTGGCCGTGCTCGCGCCCATGGCCCCCAAGGGCCGCCGCGTGGCGAAGGACCGCCGCTGGTCCTTCCAGAGCTTCTACGAGGAGAGCGCGGGGAGGCTCGAGGCTTACAGCTCGTTCTGGGGCGACGTGGAAGTGACGGGGATGTACTGATCTACGCTGAGCGGCCTAGTACGGGTACAGTGAGACCGTGCTACTCGCGAAGGACGGTTCCGAGGACGGGGCCCCGCTCGCGCCGCGGCGCATCGCGCTAGGATCGCGCGACGCGTCGCCGCGCGGCGCCCCGTCTCGGGGGCCGTGCGACGCGAAGTGCCGTTCCCTCACCCAACCAGGCTGCCACGCGTAGAAGTAGCTCGCGTTTGAGCTCTGGGCGGCCCTGTAGGCTGAGGCGCTCGCGCTTCGGCGCGCGTCGCGCTTTGTTCAAGGCAGTCCTGCATGCGAGGCGCTCGCGCTTCGGCGCGCGTCGCGCTTGGTTCAAGGCGGTCCCGCATGCGGGGCGCTCGCGCTTGGGCTCAGGACTGTCGCGCAGGCTGAGGCGCTCGCGCTTCGGCGCGCGTCGCGCTTGGGCTCAGGACCGTCACACAGGCTGAGGCGCTCGCGCTTCGGCGCGCGTCGCGCTTAGTTCAAGGCGGTCCCGCATGCGGGGCGCTCGCGCTTCGGCGCGCATCGCGCTTGGGGTAATGGCCGTCGCGCCGGGGATCAGGGTTTGGGCAGCTTGGTCCAGTCGAGGCCGCGGCCGGTCCTGTCGGGTTGGCAGGCGGGGCAGAAGAAGGCGTCGTAGCCGAGGACGCCGGCGACGCGGATCGTGGTCCCGCAGCGGGGGCAGGCCTGGCCGGCGCGGCCCCGCACGCGCATATGGCCGCGGACCTTGTCCTCCAGGGGGGCGCCGGCCTTCTCGACCTCCTCGATGCCCCAGGCGAGGACGGAGCGGATGGCGTCGTACAGCGCGCGGCGCTGCTCGGCCGAGAGGGAGGGGCAGGGGGCCTTGGGGTGGATCCGCGCCTCGAAGAGGATCTCGTCGGCGTAGGCGTTGCCGATGGCCGAGAGGGAGGCCTGGTCCATGACGAAGACCCGGGCCTGGCAGCGCTTGCCCTTGATCAGGGCCGAGAAGGATTCGTAGGTGAAGTCAGGCGACAGGACGTCGAGGCCCTGGCCGAGGTAGCCGGGTATGGCCTCGTAGCGGCCGCGGGGGCAGAGGTAGATCTTGCCCATCCGCTTCTCGTCGCCGTAGTGGAGGGTCCTGCCGTCCTCAAGCTCGAGGGAGAAGGCGGTGGAGGGCAGGGCCTTCCCGCCGCGCGGGGCGAGGCGGAGGCGGCCGGCGAGCATGAGGTGCATGACGAGGTCGAGCTCGGGCAGGCCCTCGGGCCGCGCGAGCTCGAAGCGGAGGAAGGGGCCCCGGCGGCCGAGGGGGCCGAAGGCCGCGCCTTCCAGGAGGCCCGCGAAGCTCCCCGGCGCGAGGACGCGGAGCACGACGGGCTCCTTCACGATGGCGCGCGTTATGCGACGCCCCTCGAGCTCGGGGCCGAGGGCCTTCGCGATGCGGACCAGGTCGGGGAGCTCGGGCATGGGTGCCTAGGCCCCCGCCCCGCCGAAGAGGCCGGCGATCTCCGCCTCGCGGTCGGCGAAGGCCTCGACGACCCTCGGGTCGAAGTGGCGGCCCGCGTTCTCGAGGACGTAGGCCGAGGCGGCCTCGCGGCCCAGGGCGGGCTTGTAGGGCCGCTCGGAGCGGATGGCGTCGTAGACGTCGGCCAGGGCGACGATCCTCGCCCCGAGGGGTATGTCCTCGCCGGCGAGGGCGTCGGGGTAGCCCTCCCCGTCCCAGCGCTCGTGGTGGTAGCCGGCTATGTCGGCGGCCACGGTCACCCGCGGGTCGTAGCGGATCCTCCGCGAGGCCTCGAGGAGGATCTCCCTGCCCACCGTCACGTGGCGCCGCATCAGGGCCAGCTCCTCCGGGTCGAGGGGGCCGGGCTTGCGGAGCACCGCGTCGGGCACGGCGATCTTGCCGACGTCGTGGAGGGGGGCCATGCGCGCGATGGTCTCGACGAGGCCGGGGCCGAGGCGGGGGATGCTCCGCCGCTCGACGAGGCGGCCTCCCAGGACCCGCGCGATCTCGAGGGTCCGGTCGATGTGGGCGCCGGTGCGCTCGTCCCGGGCCTCGATCAGGTCGGCGAGGGCGTGGGTGACCGCCTCGGCCCAGCCCTCGACCCGCTCGGAGAGGCGCCGGGCCTTGCGCCGGAGGGAGCCCCGCTCCCGCTCGAGGCTGGCCTCGGAGGCCGAGGGGCCGCCGTCCCGCCGCTCGAGGAGGGCGGCCCGCTCCGAGTCCTCGTAGGCGTCGCGGAAGCGGCCGCGGAGTGCCCTGATCCTGCCCCGGAGGCGGAGGAGCTCGGTGTAGCGGCCGAGGTCCCCGGCCGCCGCGCGGGGCAGCCATTCCTCGGCGAGGGACTCGGCCCCCTCGAGGTCGCCCTCCTCGATCCCGACGCGGATGAGGAGGAGGGCCGCGCGGATGCCGACCATGGCGAAGCCGCCTCCCTTCGCCAGGGCGAGGGCCTCCTCGACCGCGTAGAGGGACTCGTCGCGGCGGCCGGCGACGAGGAGGGCCTCGCCGAGGCCGAGCCGGGCTTCCGCCCTGAGCAGGCCGCTCCCCTCGGCCTCGGCCGCCGCCTCGACGCCGGAGAGGGCCTCGAGGGCCTCCTCGATCCTGCCCGAGGCGATCAGGGCCGAGCCGAGGGCGAGGCGGATCGAGGCGGCGGGGATTCCGGGGATGGCGCCGCCGCCGGCGAGCGCCAGGGCCTCCCGCAGGTAGGCCGCGGACCGCTCCGCGCGGCCCGCCTCCTGGTAGGCTATGCCGAGGTTGCCCAGGGCCCTGGCGAGGGAGGCCGGGTCGGCCGCGCGGCGGGCGAGGCGGTGGGCCCGCTCGAGGCGGGCGATCGCCTCCGCGTAGCGGCCGACCTGGAAGTGGGAGATGCCCTGGGCGCAGAGGAGGCGGACGCGGAGCGAGGGCGGAAGGCCGCGATGGGCCAGGCCCTGGGCGGCGAAGCCCAGTGCCCGGTCGGGATCGCCCAGGGAGAGGCAGGCGTAGGCGGCGAGGGCCGACGCGGGGGCGAGGCCTTCCTGCCCGGGCTCGCGCCGCGCCTCCTCGCAGGCCGCCTCGGCCAGGAGGAGGGCCCGCTCGGGGTCGGAGCGGAGGAGGCGCTCTATCTCCTCGCTGGGTTCGGCCATGCTTTCCACTTCCTCCGAATCATATGCCTCCGGGGGCGGCCGTCAACGAGGCGGGCCCGCCCGCGAATGCCGATATCAATTTCGGCTATATTATATCAAAATTCCCCATAGTGCCCAGGCGGAAACGGGCCCTATCCTTGCGTTAAGTCGTGGTTACTCTTCACAAGGAGGGACTCGAGATGAAAAAGTGCCTGCTCGTTATCCTGGGCCTCGCGCTCGCCCTGTCGTCCGCCTTCGGCCAGCAGCTCATCGGCGTGGCCATGCCGACCCAGTCGCTCCAGCGCTGGAACCAGGACGGCGCCAACATGAAGTCCAAGCTCGAGGCGAAGGGCTACAAGGTCGATCTCCAGTACGCCAACAACGACATCAACACCCAGATCCAGCAGCTGGAGAACATGATCACCAAGGGCGCCAAGGTCCTGGTCATCGCCTCGATCGACGGCTCGGTCCTCTCGGACGTGCTCAAGAAGGCGCACGACGGCGGGATCAAGGTCATCGCCTACGACCGCCTCATCATGAACACGCCGAACTGCGACTACTACGCGACCTTCGACAACTTCAAGGTCGGCGTGATCCAGGGCCAGTACATCGAGAAGGCCCTCGACCTCAAGACCAAGAAGGGCCCCTTCAATATCGAGCTCTTCGCCGGCTCGCCCGACGACAACAACGCCCTCTTCTTCAACAAGGGCGCCATGAGCATCCTCCAGTCCTACATCGACGCGAAGAAGCTCGTCGTCCCCACCAAGCAGACCGAGTTCACCACCATCGCCATCCAGAGCTGGAGCTCCGAGAAGGCCCAGGCCAGGATGGACAACCTCATCGCCGCCAAGTACGCCGGCAAGACCAAGCTCGACGCCGTCCTGTCGCCGAACGACAGCCTCGCCATCGGCATCGTCGCCTCCCTCAAGAACGCCGGCTACGGCACCGCGAAGAAGCCCTACCCCGTCCTCACCGGCCAGGACTGCGACAAGGCCAACGTGAAGGCCATGATCGCCGGCCAGCAGTCCATGTCGGTCTTCAAGGACACCCGCACCCTCGCGGCCAAGGTCGTCGAGATGGTCGAGGCCATCATGCAGGGCAAGGAGGCGCCGGTGAACGACACCAAGACCTACAACAACGGCGTCAAGGTCGTCCCCTCATTCCTCTGCGACCCCGTCTTCGCGGACAAGAACAACTACAAGGCCCTCCTCGTCGACTCCGGCTACTACACCGCCGCGGATCTGCAGTAGTACAATCAGGGAAGGCCCCCGCCGTTTGGAGCCGGCCCGCGCGCCAGGAGGCGCGCGGGCCGGCCTTTCGAAGGCGGGGCGGGGGCGGAAGGAGGGCGCGGGCGTGGACGACACCATCCTCGAGATGCGGAACATCACCAAGCTCTTCCCCGGCGTGCGGGCCTTGAACGACGTCACCTTCTCGGTCAGGCGGGGCGAGATCCACGCCCTCGTCGGCGAGAACGGGGCCGGCAAGTCCACCCTCATGAACGTGCTCGGGGGGGTCTACCCGCACGGGACCTACTCGGGCCAGCTGGTCTTCGAGGGCGCCGAGTGCTCGTTCCGGGAGATCCACGACTGCGAGCGCAAGGGCATCGTCATCATCCACCAGGAGCTCGCCCTCATACCCTACCTCTCCATCGGCGAGAACATCTTCCTCGGCAACGAGCGCTCGGGCGGCGGCGTCATCGACTGGGACGAGACCCACCGCGACGCGGCGAGGCTCCTCGAGCTCGTGGGCCTCAAGGAGGGGACGCGCACCCTGGTCAAGGACATCTCGGTGGGCAAGCAGCAGCTCGTCGAGATCGCCAAGGCCCTGGGCAAGAACGTCAAGCTCCTCGTCCTCGACGAGCCCACGGCCTCGCTCAACGAGGACGACTCGGAGCACCTCCTGCGCCTCCTCGTGGACCTGAAGGCCAAGGGGATGACCTCGATCCTCATCTCGCACAAGCTCAACGAGATCGTCGAGGTCGCGGACACCATCACCATCATCCGCGACGGGGCCACGATCGAGACCCTCTGCAAGGGAAGGGACGAGATCGACGAGGACCGGATCATCAAGGGCATGGTCGGGCGGGAGCTCGTCGACCGCTTCCCCAAGCGGACGCCCCGGATCGGCGAGGTAGCCTTCGAGGTGCGGGACTGGACCGCCTACAATCCCCTGAACCCCGAGCGCAAGGCCGTCAACGGCGTCAGCATCAAGGTGCGCAAGGGCGAGGTCGTGGGCCTCGCCGGGCTCATGGGCGCGGGCCGGACCGAGCTGGCCATGAGCATCTTCGGGCGCTCCTACGGCCTGAACGTCAGCGGCCAGGCCTTCAAGGACGGCCGGCCGATCGAGCTGAAGGGCATCCGGCAGACGATCGACCAGGGCATCTCCTACGCCACCGAGGACCGCAAGACGGCCGGCCTCAACCTCATCGGCGACATCAGGGAGAACATCACGATCGCCGCCCTCGCCAAGGTCGCGAGGAGCTCGGTGATCGACCGCGACCGGGAGGCGGGCGTCGCCGAGGAGTACCGCGCGAAGCTGAACATCAAGTCGACGAGCATCCGGCAGAAGACCGGGAACCTCTCGGGCGGCAACCAGCAGAAGGTGGTCCTGTCCAAGTGGATCTTCACCGCGCCCGACGTCCTCATCCTCGACGAGCCCACGCGGGGCATCGACGTCGGCGCCAAGTACGAGATCTACACCATCATCAACAAGCTGGCCGACGAGGGCAAGTCGGTCATCTTCATCTCGTCGGAGCTCCCGGAAGTCCTCGGCGTCTGCGACCGCATCTACGTCATGAACGAGGGGCGGATCGTCGGGGAGTTCGAGCGCGGGGAGGCCACCCAGGAAGGCATCATGAAGTGCATCATGCAGAGCGTCGGGGAGGGCGGGAATGGGAAGCTTTAGGGAGTTCCTGCGGAACAACGTCCGGCAGTACGCGATGCTCATCGCGCTGCTGTGCATCATGCTCTTCTTCCAGGTGGCCACGGAGGGGGTCCTCCTCGTCCCGATGAACGTGACGAACCTCGTCCTGCAGAACGCCTACGTCTTCATCCTCGCCATCGGCATGACCCTGACCATCCTCACCGGCGGCAACATCGACCTCTCGGTCGGCTCCATCGTGGCCTTCGTCGGGGCCCTCGCGGGCACCTTCGTCATCACGATGAAGATGAGCGTGGGGGCGGGGATCGCGCTCTCGCTCCTCGCCGGCCTCGGGATCGGGGTCTGGCAGGCCTTCTGGATCGCCTACGTGCGGCTCCCCTCCTTCATCGTCACCCTGGCGGGGCAGCTGGTGTTCCGGGGCCTCACCGTCTTCATGCTCAAGGGCCTGACCATCGGCCCCTTCCCCGAGTCCTTCCAGATGATCAGCTCGGGCTTCGTGCCGGACCTCATCGGGGGCGAGGAGTCCGAGCTGAACCTCCTGGCCCTCGCCGCCGGCGCGGCGGTCGCCGCCCTCTACATCCTGGCCCAGCTCCGCCAGCGGGTCTACCGCCGGAGGAACGGCTACGAGTCGACGCCCGTCCCGATCTTCGCCGGCGGCCTCGTCCTCGTGACCGGCGTCATCGCCCTGGCCTCCTACTGGCTCGCCTCCTACCGCGGCCTGCCGATCATCTTCATCATCATCGGCGCCCTCATCGTGGCCTATTCCTTCTTCACCTCGAGGACCGTCCCCGGCCGCTACCTCTACGCCATGGGGGGCAACGAGAAGGCGGCCCAGCTCTCGGGCATCAACACGAACAAGGTCCTCTTCTTCGCCTACGTCAACATGGGGGTCATGGCGGCCGTGGCCGGCATAGCGGTCTCCTCCCGGCTCAACGCCTCCTCGCCCCTGGCCGGCCAGAACTTCGAGCTGGACGCCATAGCGGCCTGCTTCATCGGCGGGGCCTCGGCCACGGGGGGCATCGGCACCATCGTCGGCGCGATCATCGGCGCCCTGGTCATGGGCGTCCTGAACAACGGCATGTCCATCATGGGCATCGGCAGCGACATCCAGATGGTCGTGAAGGGCCTCGTCCTCCTCGCCGCCGTCGCCTTCGACGTCCTGTCCAAGCGGAAGGCCCGCTAGGGAAGGAGCTCAGGCCGGGCCCGGCCCCCCTCGAGGCCGAAAAAATGGAAAAGCCGCCCCCGAAGGGCGGCTTTTCCGTTCGCGGGCCTCGGCCCCGGCTGTCCTAGAGGACCTTCTCGACCTTCCCGGCCTTGAGGCAGCGGGTGCAGATCTTGACCGTCTTCACGCTGCCGGCGATCTTGGCCCTGACCTCGAGGAGGTTGGGGCGCCAGGTCCTCCGGGCGCGGTTCTTAGCGTGGGAGACGGTGTTGCCGAATATGGTGCCCTTGCCGCAAATCTCGCATTTCCTCGACATGGTGTAGCTCCGATCGGATTGGTAGGGGGAGTATATCCAGGGGCGGGGCGAATGTAAAGTGGCCCCCGGCCCCCTAGGCCGGGCTCCCCGCCCGGGTCTTGGCCCTCGCCTTGGCCCCCGGCTTCCGGCCGGAGAAGATCGAGGCGGCCTCCTCTTCGTCCCGGGCGCCGAGGAGGGCCGCAAGGCTGTCCTCACGGGAGAGGGCCGAAGCCAGGGCCGCCATGAGGCGGAGGTGAGGTCCCTCGCTCCCGCGGGGGGAGATGAGGAGGGCGATCACCCGGGCGGGCAGGCCGTCGGAGGCCCCGAAGTCGATGCCCTCGCGCGACAGGCCGAGGGCGACGACGGGCTGGGCCGCGGCCTCGCTCCTCCCGTGGGGGAAGGCTATGCCCCGCTCGAGGCCGGTGGAGCCGATCTTCTCCCGCGCGAGGACGTCGGCCAGGGCGAGCTCGGGATCCGAGAGCTTGCCGGCCGCGGCGAGGAGGCCGACCAGCTCGCGCAGGGCCCCCTCGCGGTCGGCCGCGGCGAGGCGGAGGCGGACGCAGGAGGGCTCGACGAGGCCGGAGGCGAAGCCCTCGGCCTCCCCCGACTCCTGGGCGAGGAGGCCGTCCTTGAGCTTTCCGGGATCCATGCCCTCGCCCGCCCGCTTGAAGGCCGCCTCCAGCTCGACGAAGGTCTCGTGGGCGACCGCCCTGGCCAGGGCGAGGTCCTTCCGCCGGGTTTCGACCACGATCCCCTCCCCCTCAGGCCGGAGGCTGATGCGGGCGTCCTCCCGGGCGGCTACGTAGATGTCCGAGCCGGGATCGGCCAGGCGCACGTAGAAGCCCTCGCGGGCGAGGCCCTGGGCCATGGACTCGACCAGGAGCTCGGTGATGGAGGGATCGCCCACGGGGATCTCGAAGGTCGAGGTCTCGGCCCCGGCCGGCTGGGCCTTGGTGCCCCGCTTGGGCGAGCGGAGGAGGAGCTTCAGGAAGGGCGGGGGGATGACGGTCGTGAGGAGGGTCATGAGGATGACGACGCCGAAGAGCTTCTTGTCCAGGAAGCCGCCGGAGATGCCGATCCCCGCGATGATGAGGGCGACCTCCCCGCGGGGCACCATGCCCACGCCGATGCGGAGGGCGCCCAGACCGTTGAAGCCGAACAGGAGGCTCGGCAGGGCGCAGCCGAGGATCTTGCTGGCGAAGGCCACGAGGGCGTAGACGGCCCCGAAGGCGAGGACCTCGGGAGAGGCCAGCTCGCGGAGGTCGACGAGCATGCCCATCACCGCGAAGAAGATCGGCACGAGGAACATGTACAGGGGCTGGAGCTTCTCCCGGATGACGAGCTTCAGGTCCGTGCCGGAGAGGGAGAGGCCCATGATGTAGGCGCCGATGATCATCGCCAGGCCCTCGAGCT
>ENA-UOWG01001010-UOWG01001010.1-activated-sludge-metagenome-genome-assembly--contig:-NODE-1010-length-31209-cov-5.664345_pt1 | contig 31209 bp, 28 predicted proteins | sample MGYA00238147_ERZ761563 | MGnify/ENA primary metagenome ERZ761563 (study PRJEB28884, sample SAMN05720216) | anaerobic digester metagenome | isolation source: active sludge of municipal... | reverse complement strand
CACCGTCCAGATCATGCACGAGACCTTCGCCCGTCTCACCACCACAAGCCTGTCGGCCTCCCTGCGCACCCTGGTCCACGTCCACGTGGCCTCGGTGGACCAGCTGACCTACGAGGAATTCATCCGCTCCATCCCCACGCCGACCACCCTGGCCGTGGTCAGCATGGATCCCCTGAAGGGCCAGGCCATCCTGGAGATCGACCCCTCCGTGACCTTCACCATCATCGACCGCCTGTTCGGCGGATCGGGGGAGGGATCCAAGCTCAACCGGGAACTCACGGACATCGAGCACTCCGTCATGGAGGGCATCATCGTCCGGATACTGGGCAACATGCGGGAGGCCTGGACCCAGGTCATCGACCTGCGTCCCCGGCTCTCCCAGATCGAGACGAACCCCCAGTTCGCCCAGATCGTCCCCCCCACGGAGATGGTGGTCCTCGTGACCCTGGAGACCAAGGTGGGGGAGATAGAGGGGATGATGAACCTCTGCATCCCTTACCTGACGATCGAACCCATCGTCTCCAAGCTCTCCGCCCAATACTGGTACAGCTCCGTGCGCCGGGGCGCGACGACGGAGAACCTGAACATCCTGAAGGAGAAGCTGTCCACCGTCGAGATCCCCGTCATCGCGGAGATCGGCAAGATCCAGGTTTCCGTCCGGGACGTCCTGTCCCTGCGGGCCGGGGACGTGGTCCGGCTCTACAACGTGAAGGTGGACGATCCCATGGTCCTGAACGTGGGCAACAAGAAGAAGTTCCTCTGCCGCCCCGGCGTGATCGGCCGGAAAATGGCCGTCCAGATCACCAAGAAGCTGGAGGACGTCGGGCAGGAGGAGTTCGAGGAACTTACATCGGAAGAAGGAGAATCCTATGAGTGACGGCGCCTTGTCTCAGGAAGAGATCGACTCCCTCCTGGCCGGCCTGGATACTGGCGGCGGCGGGGGCAAGACGGCCGCCGCTCCCGGTTCCTCGGGCGGGGGGAACGTGTCCCGGGAAGCCCAGTTCTTCAAGTCCATCCTCGAGGGCACGGCGGGCTCCCAGTCCCAGAACCTGTCCATGATCACGGGGCTGGACGTGACGGTCGGCGCCCCCCAGGTGGACCAGGTCCAGCGGGACGCGGTGTTGCAGTCCGTTCCGGAGGAGGTCCTGGCCGTCCAGATCGACATGACCGGCGGGATACCCGGGGAGCACCTGTTCATCCTTTCCAAGGAAACCGCGGTTCGGATCGCGTCCCTGGCCAACAAGGACGATTCCCTCACGGACCTGGACGACATGGCCATCTCCGCGGTCTCCGAATGCGTGTCCACCCTCACGGGGACCCTGATCACGGTCTTCACGGACCGCACCGGCAACCGCAGCCTCCAATCCTCCTCCGCCGAGGGGAACTACGTTCCCAAGGCGATGGTCCGCCTGCCCTCCGGGGACTTCATCCGGGTGGTATGGCCGGTCAACATCGGAGGCAAGCCCGAGCAGTTCGTGGAAACCTTCTCCCTGTCCTTCGTCCGGGACGTGGTGGCCGCCGCGGGCGGCGGCGGGGCCCCCGCCCAGCCCGCCATGCAGGCTCCCGCCATGGGCGGCATGGGCGGCATGAACGCCCAGGCCATGGGGATGTATTCCCAGCCTATGGGCGGTATGTTCGCGGGCATGGCCAACTCCATGGGGGGGATGAGCCCGCCCAACGTCCAACCCGTCCAGTTCGCCAACCTGGCCATGCAGAGCGCCCCGCCCGAGGCCGGGAACATCGGCCTCATCATGGACGTCTTCATGGAGATGACCGTGGAGCTGGGCCGTACCCGCAAGCTCATCAAGGAGATCCTGGGCATGGGCGAGGGGACCATCATCGAGCTGGACAAGCTGGCCGGGGAACCGGTCGACATCCTGGTGAACCACAAGCTCATCGCCAAGGGAGAGGTCGTGGTAATCGACGAAAACTTCGGCGTCCGGGTCACGGAGATCGTCTCTCCTATGGAGCGGATGAGCGACATGAGCTAGAGAATCCGGCCGGCGGCGGGATCCCGAACCGGGTCCCGCCCTCTCCCCCCGGAAACCTCGAAATTCCGCTTATTTCTCTTTCCCGTCAATATCTATTGCATTTCCGAATTCCGTGATGTAGAATATATCCCGGAGGGGAAAGCTGAACATACCGTATCGCGTCCTGTGCGCGGTGGCGGTCCTGTGCGTGCTGTGCCCGTCGGCCTTCGCCCAGCCGACGCCGGGTACGGACGTACGCGGGACCGTGCCGTCCGCGGGACAAGGCTCCGCGGCGCCCGCCGCGGAAACGGATCTCGTACTGGCAGAATCCTCGGAAACCGCGAACGGGGGGAACCGGAACGCCCTGTCCGACTCCGCCTGGCCGTATTTCCTGCGGATGCTGTTGACCCTGGCGTTCGTCCTGGGGGCCATCTGGCTGACGTTCCGGTTCCTTCGAAAGGCCGGCCGTCCCCGGATCGCCGAGGACGCCTTCGTCAAGGTTCTCGCCTCGGTCCCCCTGGGGACCGGAAGGTGGCTGTACGTCGTTTCCCTAGGAGCCAAGGCCTTCCTGATCGGCGCGACCGACTCGTCCTTGAACCTCATCCGCGAGGTGGAGGATCCGGAACTCATCGACGAGATGAAGCTCCGGGCCGCGACCGCTCCCCAGGCCGATACCCGGGATTTCGGCACCCTCCTTTCGGGCTTGCTTAAGCCCGTATCGAAGCATCGCGCCGATTCCGCGAAGGGGATTCCGGGCACGGAGTTCCTGGCGCGGCAGAGGGACCGGCTGAAGAGATTCTGAAGCCGTTCCCGGCGCACCGGGAGGGGAGATGCAGAGCCGCCTCATCTTGGTCCTTGCGGCCGTGGTCTTTGCGGGATCCCTGCCGGCCGTCACGGCCCAGGACGCCGCCCCCTTCCCGACCGCCCCCCGGGACTCCGCGGTCAGCGTCCCGGTACCGGGCGCCGGGACGACGCCTCGGGCGGGTGCCGGCACGACCGGTTTTCCGGCCCCGCCGCCCGCGGTACCCTTCGTGGACCTGACGATCCGAAATCCACGGAACAACCGGGAAGTGGCCTTTTCCGTCCAGCTCCTCCTGCTCCTTACGGTCCTGAGCCTGGCGCCCAGCATCCTCATCCTGATGACCAGTTTCCTTCGCATCTCCATCGTCCTGGACTTCATCAAACGGGCCCTCTCCCTCCAGCAGGTGCCCCCGAACCAGGTCCTCCTGGGTATTTCCTTCTTTATGACCATCTTCATCATGTGGCCCACCCTGGACCAGATCAACCGGGACGCCCTGACCCCCATGGCGGAGGGGCGGATGACCGTATCCGAAGCCTACCTGGCCGGAGAGGCTCCCCTTAGGCTCTTCATGTACCGGCAGATGGAGTCGAATCCCGAGAACATCCGCCTCTTCATGGCCCTCCGGGGCCTCGAAAAACCGACCACCCTGGCGGACGTTCCCACCTACGTCCTGATCCCGGCGTTCATCCTGAACGAGCTCACCGTTGCGTTCAAGATCGGCATATATTTATATATACCGTTTATAATTATTGACATGGTCGTGGCATCCACCCTGATGTCCATGGGCATGATCATGCTGCCTCCGGTCATGATATCCATGCCGTTCAAGCTGATCCTCTTCATCCTGGTGGACGGCTGGAACCTCATGACCCGGCAGCTCGTCGCTTCGTTCCGGTAGGAGGCGGATGTGGACATAGGTGACGCGGTCAACCTGATGCGGGGCGGTATCCTGGAGATCGTCCTGATCTCGGCCCCCATCCTCATCGTGGCCCTGGTGGTGGGCCTCATCGTCTCCATCCTCCAGGCCACCACTTCGATCCAGGAGCAGACCCTGACCTTCGTTCCGAAGATCGCCTCCATCCTGGCGGTCCTGGCCATCCTGGGCGGGTGGATGCTTACCCACCTGGCCCAGTATACCCGGACCTTGTTCGAGCTGATCCCCATGGCGGCGAGGTAGGGGCGTGTTCAACGAGATCCTGGACGGCGCGGACCTCTTCTTCCTCATCGCGGTGCGGGTCCTGGCCATGGTCGAGACGGCTCCCCTCCTGTCCAGTGACGGGATACCCCAGGCCGCCAAGATCGCCCTGTCCGGTCTCGCCGCCGCCGCGGTCTTCCCCTGGGTCCGGGATGCCGGATACCCCATTCCGGATACCATCGGCCCCTACCTGGCCCTGCTGGCCGGGGAAGCCCTCCTGGGGATCATCACGGGGTTTTTCCTGGTCGCCGTCCAGGCCGCCTTCGTGACTGCGGGACAGTTCTTCTCCCTCCAGATGGGCTTCGGGGCCTCCGAAGTGTACGACCCCCTGGCGGAGATCGAGATTCCCCTCATGGGACAGTACCTGAACATCGTGGCCATGCTGGTCTTCGTGCAGGTCGGGGGTTTCCGCAACCTCTTCCTGATCGGGGTCCGGGGCTCCTTCCAGGCCCTTCGGGCGGTGGACTTGGTGATGCGCCGGGACGGGTTCTTCGAATACCTTTTCGGGGCCGTGTCCCTGCTGTTCAAGAACGCCATGACCCTGGCCTTCCCGATCCTGGGCACCCTGATGGTCATCTCCGTGACCATGGGCCTATTGTCCAAGGCGGCTCCCCAGATGAACCTCCTGACGGAGGGCTTTCCCTTGAACATCGGGGTGGCCTTTCTCCTGCTCTTCGGCTCGCTTCCCTTCCTGATGGAAGCCTTCGCCCGGCTGATCGATGCGGGCTTCCTGGACCTGGCCCGGATGCTGGGGGGCACGGGATGACGGCCCTGGCCCCCGACCTCCGAGCCTACCCGGCGCCTCCCCGGGTCCTCTCCCCGGCGGACATCCACCTCCAGTGGTTCGCCTCCCCGGAGGAGGAGGGGCGCACCGAGGAGCCTTCGGAGTACAAGCTCCGGAAGGCCCGGGAAGAGGGGCGGGTAGCCAAGAGCCAGGACCTGGTGGCGGCCATCGGCCTCCTGCTGACCGCGGTGACCCTGGCCATCCTGGCCCCCTGGATGCTCCAGACCCTGAGGGAGATGATCGTACGGTTCCTCAAGCTGTCCACGGAATCGGACATCGTGACCGACGGGGCCCTGGCCGCGGGCCTCTTCTTCCGGTACCTCCTCCGGCTCCTTCTGCCCCTGGCCTCGGTCGGAGTCCTGGCGGCTCTTTTCGGCAACATCCTGCAGGTCGGGTTCCTCTTCTCCGTGAAACCCATCACCCCGGACTTCAAGAAGGTCGTCCCGAGGCTCGGGCAGTACTTCCAGAGGATCTTCTCGATGGAGGGCCTGTACAACCTCGGGAAGTCCATCCTCAAGATAGCGATCATCAGCACGGTGGCCTGGATCCTCGTGAACGGGGAGCTGGAGCGTCTCAGGAACCTCTACATGGCCCCCTTCTGGACCTCCGTCAAGCTGGTCTCCGGGATGATCCTGAAGCTCATCCTGGCCGTGGCGGTCACCCTCCTGGCCCTGTCCATTCCGGACTACATGTTCCAGCGTCGGCAGTTTCTGGAGCGGATGAAGATGACCAAGCAGGAGGTCAAGGAAGAGCGTAAGATGCACGAGGGGGATCCCCAGGTGAAGGGCCGCCTCCGGGAGCGGATGCGCGACCTTCTGACCCGCAACATGGCGGTCAACGTCCCCAAGGCGGATGTCGTCATCACGAACCCGACCCACTTCGCGGTGGCCCTGGAATGGGACCGCGAGTCCATGGCCGCCCCGATGGTGACCGCCAAGGGGATGGATGAGGCGGCCCTCCGCATCCGCCGCATAGCCGAGGACGCCCGGGTCCCGGTGGTGGAGAACCGGCCCCTGGCCCGGGCCCTGTACGCGGAAACCGAGATCGGCCAGACCATACCGGAGAAGTACTACCAGGCGATAGCCGCGGTCCTGGCCCACGTCTACGCCCTTTCCGACAAGGGCCGCCGCTACGCCCGGGCCGCCGGGGCGGAGGATCTGGCATGACCGGACGAACGCGCCGCCCGAGCCCGGAGGAGGCTTAGATGTCCGATACCCAACGGGTCCTGAGGGACACCTTCCTGACGAACCGCTCGGACTTCGCCGTGGCCATCGGGGCCGTGGCGGTGGTCCTCATGATCATCATCCCGATCCCCACGGTGCTCCTGGACGCCCTGATGGCCTTCAACCTCACGATCAGCCTTTTGATCCTGCTGATCGTCCTGTATACCCGGAAGGCCACGGAGTTCTCCATCTTCCCGACCATGCTCCTGGTGACGACGATCTTCGGCCTGGCCCTGAACATCTCCTCCACCCGGCTCATCCTGACCCAGGGCAGCCGCTTCGACGGCCGCCTGATCCGCGCCTTTTCCACCTTCGTGGTGGGCTCCGGGGGCACCGAGGGCCTGGTGATCGGCTTCATCATCTTCATCGTGATCATCGCGGTCCAGGCCATCGTCATCACCAAGGGGGCGACGCGGATCGCCGAGGTGGCGGCCCGGTTCACCCTGGACGGTCTTCCGGTCAAGCAGATGGCCATCGAAAGCGAGTTCAACTCCGGGGCCATCACGGAGGAGGAGGCCCGGAGGCGCAAGGACGAGGTCCAGCGGGAGGTCGATTTCTACGGCCAGATGGACGGCGCCTCCAAGTTCGTGTCCGGGAACGTGAAGGTCGGGATCTTCATCTCCGTCATCAACATGCTGGGAGGCTTCGTGGTGGGCATGGTGATCCACTCCGAGAGCTTCCAGACCGCCATCGAGGCCTACACCTCCCTGACCATCGGGGACGGACTTCTGTCCCAGCTGCCGGCCCTCCTGGTGTCCGTGGCCACGGGCATCATCGTGACCCGGGCGAACTCCCAGGGAACCTTCGGCGGGGACGTGACGGCCCAGTTCTCCCAGAACGCCCGGATCTACTGGATCGGGTCCGCGGTCCTGGCCGCCCTGGCCTTCCTGCCCGGCTTCCCCTGGTACGTCCTCCTTCCCATGGCGGCCTCCATGGCCTGGCTCGCGTTCCGCCTTTCCCGCAAGCAGCTCCGGGACGCGGAAGCCGCCAAGGCGCATCCCGCGGGCGCCAAGGCCAAGGGGGAGTCCGCCCAGGAGCTCTCGCCCGTGGTACCCCTGGATCCCATCAGCCTGGAGCTGGGCTACGGCCTCATCCCCCTGGTGGACCGGGACAAGGGGGCGGAACTCCTGGAGCGCATCACCCGGATCCGCAAGGAGAGCGCCCTGGACATGGGCCTGGTGGTGCCCCGCATCCGGATCATCGACAACATGCGCCTGGAGCCCAGCGAGTACTGCTTCAAGATCAAGGGTGTCGAGGTCGGGCGCGGAGTCATCCGGCTGGGCTACTACATGGCAATCAATCCCGGCGGGGTGACCGAGGAGATCCCCGGAGAGAAAACCCGGGATCCGGCCTTCGGCCTTTCCGCCCTCTGGATAGCCGAGGACCAGCGGGACAAGGCCGAGCGGGCGGGCTACACCGTGGTGGACGCCCCCAGCATCGTGGCCACCCACCTGACGGAGATCATCAAACGGCACGCCTCGGAGATCCTGGGACGGCAGGAGATCCAGTCTATCCTGGACACACTCCGGAAGGACTATCCCGCGGTGGTGGAGGACGCCCAGAAGCACCTCTCCCTGGGGGAGATCCAGAAGGTCATCCAGGCCCTCCTTCGGGAGCAGGTGTCGGTCCGCAACATGGTCGTGATCCTGGAGACCCTGGCGGACTACGCGGGCATCACCAAGGATCCCGGCTTCCTGGCGGAGAAGGTCCGCCAGGCCCTGGGGCGGCAGATCTGCCTGCAGTACGCGGACGCCAAAAAGGTCCTGCACGTCCTGACCATAGATCCGGACCTGGAGCAGAAGATCATCGAGAGCCGGGTGGAGTCCACGATGGGCAACATAGCCGCCCTGGAGCCGGCGGTGCAGCGGCAGTGGATCAAGGCCTTGACCCAGGCGGTCTCGGCGGTCCAGAAGCAGGGTTTCTTCCCGCTCATCCTCTGTTCGGAGGCGGCCCGGGCCCTGGTCAAGTCGAGCACCGAGCGGGAAATCCCGGACCTCGTCGTGCTCTCGGTGCCCGAGGTTGTGGCGGACGTGAGCGTGGAAGCCATCGGCGAGATACGGCTGGAATAGGCCGGACCGAACATGGAAGGGAACGACGGGATGGAATACTTTACCGAACAGGGGGCCTCCCACCGCGAAGCCATCGAGCGGGTGCGGGCCAAGTACGGGGACGCGGCGCAGATTCTGACCCAGCGGGTGGTCCGGACCGGCGGGGTCCTGGGTTTCTTCGCCCGGGAAGGGGTTGAGCTCACGGGCTACATCCGCCAAGAGGCCGCCAAGGAGGCGGCCAACCGGAAACTCGACCTGGAGGAGGAGAAGCGGCGGCTCCTGGCATCCATCCAGGACCGGACCCTCCAGGAGGTCCTCACGGAGGTCCGGGACCTGAAGCGGACCGTGGAAACCTACCGTCCCCCGGAGGCGGAGGCGGACCATCCGAACCTGAAGGCCTTGGACGACCTGTTGATCCTGAACGAGTTCACGGAGCCCTACCGCCGGGGGATCCTGGACAAGGTGCGGGCCGAGTTCACCCTGGACGCCCTGGAGGACTGGGACGGCCTGCAGGACGCGGCCCTGGAATGGATCGGCCGGGACATTGCGGTCGTACCGGGCCCCGCCTCCCCGGGCCCCCGGGTCTTCGTTTTGGTGGGGCCCACCGGGGTGGGGAAGACCACCACGATCGCCAAGCTCGCGGCTATCCACAAGATCGGGATCGGGGGTCTTCCGCCCCGGGACGTGCGGATGATCACCATCGACAGCTACCGTATCGGCGCAAAACAGCAGATCGAGACCTACGGGGACATCATGGGGGTGCCCACCTCCTGCGTGGAGACCGCGGAGGACCTGGCCAAGACCATCGCCCTGTACCGGGACGTGGACCTGATCCTGGTGGACACTATCGGAAAGAGCCCCCGGGAGGCGGTCAAGCTGGCGGAGATGAAGCAGATCCTGGACGCCTGCGGCCCCCGGGCGGAAGTCCACCTGGCCATGGCCGCCACGACCAAGGCGACGGACATGGAGGAGATCCTACGGCAGTTCGAGCCCTTCGGCTACCACGCCGTGGTGGTCACCAAGCTGGACGAGACGAACCGCCTGGGGAACGTGATCTCCGTCCTGTCCCAGCGACGCAAGCCCGTGTCCTACCTCACGGACGGCCAGAAAGTGCCCCAGGACATCCAGCCCGCCGCCGTTCCCCGGTTCCTCCTGGGGTTGGAGGGCTTCAAGCTGGACCGCGATCGGATCGAGGAGAAGTTCGGATCCCGCCGGGAGACCCGGGCGGAGGGGAGGCGTTGATGGAAGACCAGGCACAGAAACTCCGGGAGCTCATGCAGGCGGGCGCCCCCTCGGCGGCCCCGCAGGGCGCCTCCTCCCAGAAGCGGACCCGGGTGATCACGGTGACCAGCGGCAAGGGCGGGGTGGGGAAGACCAACCTCTCGGTCAACCTGGCCCTGGCCTACGCCCAACAGGGCAAGCGGGTCATCGTGCTGGACGCGGACCTGGGGTTGGCCAACGTGAACATCATGCTGAACATGATCCCCAAGTACAACCTCTACCACGTCATCCGCAAGCAGAAGACGATGAAGGAGATCATCCTGGACACGGACTACGGGATCCAGATCGTGGCCGGGGCTTCCGGGTTCTCCAAGATCGCCAACCTCTCCGAGGAGGAGCGGCAGAGCTTCATCAGCGAGCTCTACTCCCTGGCCGGGGCGGACATCATCATCATCGATACCAGCGCGGGGGTATCCAGCAACGTCCTGTCCTTCGTGGCCGCCGCGGACGACGCCATCATCATCACCACCCCGGAGCCCACGGCCATTACGGACGCCTACGGGATCATCAAGATCATAGCCACGGAGGTGGAGAACCTGAACATCGGGCTCAAACTCGTGGTCAACCGGGTGAAAAGCGTCCTGGAGGGGAAGAAGGTCGCGGAGCGTATCATCAACATCTCCGGGCAATTCCTGAACCTGAAGGTCGAGTACCTGGGCTGCATCTACGAGGATCCCATCGTGCCGGCCTCGGTGATCCGCCAGAGGCCCTTCATCCTCTCGGATCCCAAGTCCAAGGCCGCCATCTCGGTCCATCACCTGGTGAGCCGGATCGAGAAGACGGATTTCTCGGACGACAAGGGCATCGGCCGGTTCATCCGGAAGCTCTTCGGGAGGGAGTGAGCGTGCCGATCCGGGAAGGGGACGGGAAAGTGCTTCGGCTTGACTCCGGCTTCGGCGTTGCCATAAGATGGAAGGAGATATCCGCAAGCCGAGCACGGAGTCGCGGGAACCTGCGGGGGGAGGGGCGCCAGGGGTGAGTTCCGATATCCGGATCATGTCGATCGCCGCCGGGGCCGCGTTCCTGGTCTCCGCCTTGACGGGAATCGTCAGCCAGGTCGCCTTCGGAGCCCTGCTGCTGCGGGCGATCCTGTCCGGCGCGGCCTTCGCCGCCCTCGGCGCAGGTGCGGCCTACGTGGCCCGCGTCTTCCTTCCGGAACTGTTCGGAGAACCCTCCCACCCGGACTCGGCCGCGCCTGTTCCGGGAATCGCGGATGCGGAGCATCACCTGAACATCGTCCTGCCCGGCGGGGACGAGGCCGCCGAGGAGGTGGAGGAGTTGCCGGAAGCCGTGGATCCGGCCGGGGCCGGAGAGGATGACCTGAGGAACCTGGAACGGGAAGCCGCGGAGATCGGTTCGGACAGTCTCGTCCCGGAGGAGGAGTCCCGGGAAGCCCGGGCCCCCGTTTCGGCGCGGCCTCCCGCCTCCTTCGACGACCTGGACGTGCTGCCGGACCTGGACGGGCTTTCGGACGTGTTTTCCGCCGCGTCCCATGAGGATATCGACGCGGGCGAGGCTCCCGCCCGGGATCCCATTTCCACGACCGGGGCTTCCCGGGACGGGATCGACGCCGCGACGATGGCCCAGGCCGTGAGGACGCTGTTGAAACGGGATCAGAAAGGGTAACCCGAGATGAATAATCCCCTGTTGGAACATACGACCGAAGAGGAACTCTGGGTCGAGTACAAGCGGAAACGGGATCCGGCGATCCGCGAGGCCTTCATCAAGCAGTACGCCCCGCTGGTGAAATACGTGGCAGGGAAGGTCGCCTCCTCCATGCCCCATTCCGTGGAATTCGAGGACCTCGTCGGGTTCGGGGTCTTCGGCCTCATCGACGCCATCGACAAGTTCGATCCGGAAAAGAACGTCAAATTCAAGACTTACGCGGTCACCCGCATCCGGGGGGCCATCTTCGACGAGCTCCGTTCCATTGACTGGGTACCCCGTTCGGTCCGCCAGAAGACCAAGGAGCTGGAGGAGGCCATCCAGCAGCTGGAATCCAAGCTGGGCCGCCCCGCCTCGGACATGGAGATCGCCCATGCCATGGGGGTCACCGAGGACGAACTGGCCAAGACCATGCTGAAGATCTCCGGTACCGCCGTCCTTTCCCTGAACGACGTGTGGTATTCCGGGGACGACGCGGACAAGATCTCCATCGGAGACAGCATCGAGAGCCCGGGCAGCCTCAACCCGGATTCCATGATCGAGCGGGAGGAGATCCGCCGAGTGATCGTCCAGGCCATCCAGGAATTGCCCGATAAGGAGAAGAAGGTCCTGGTGCTGTATTACTACGAGGAGCTCACGCTCAAGGAGATCGGACAGGTGCTCGAGGTCACGGAATCCCGGGTCAGCCAGCTGCATACGAAGGCCATACTCCGGCTCCGGGCCAAGCTCACGAACATCCGCAAGGGGATCGTGTAGACATGCCGGGTACCGTCGGGCTTCCGCAGATTCAGGAACTCATGCGCCGGTACCTGGACGAGGACAGGGAGAAGACCTCCGTGGCGGCCGAGGGAGCCTCCCTGGAGGAAGCCCTCCGGAACGCCGCCATCCAGCTGGAATGCCCCGTGGCCTCCCTGGATTTCGAGGTCGTGGAGAAGGGGGTTCCCGGAACCCTGGGTCTGGGAAGGAAACCCTGGAAGATCCGGGCATACAAGACCTCCGTCAAGAAGCAGGTCGCGGCCGCGGAATCGTCCTTCGGGGAAGGGATCCTGTCGGAGGACTTTGGGGCCGACCAGGAGCCCAAGGACCGGGACGGGGGCGTCTATGTGCGCCTTTCCTCGGACGGCGCCCTGCTCAAGGTCACCGCCCCGGTCGGCCGCGGGCGCAGGGTGAACGACAAGGCCGCCATGGACAGGCTCCATGAGCGGGCCGTGCACGACATCGACGAGCCCCTGGTCCGGGAGGTCGTGCGGCTGGCCTCGGGGGAATACGTGCCGGTGGGCCGGTTCATCCTCAACCCCGCCAACGATGCCCTGATGACCGTGGATGTGGGCGATCAGGACATGAAGGCCTACGTGATGTTGACCGCCCCGGGGCCGGGGGGCTGCGACCTCTCCGCGGATTCCATCCTCTCCTTCCTGCGGAACAACAAGGTCATCTACGGGATCAAGGAGGACGTGCTCCAGGAACTGGAGGACCTTCCGCGGTACCGGGAACCCATCCTGGCCGCCGAGGGATCCCGCCCCCAGAACGGCCGGGACGCCTACATGCAGTTCAACTTCAGCATGGACAAGAGCGAGATCCATCTCAAGGAAAGCGCGGACGGCCGGGTCAACTTCAAGGAGCTCGGGTTGATCCAGAACGTTGTGGCGGGCCAGCCCCTCGCCCGCAAAGTGCCCGCGGAAAACGCGATCCCCGGAAGGACCGTGACCGGAAAGATCCTCCCCGCCCGGAACGGAAAGGACATCCCCCTTCCCCTGGGCAAGAACGTCCGGGTTTCCGAGGACGGGGTGACCGTATTGGCCGAGATCAACGGCCAGGTGACCTACATCGGCGGAAAGATCAACGTGGAGGAGGTCTTCACCGTCCAGGGGGACGTGAACCTCAAGTCCGGAAACGTCATGTTCCTGGGCACCGTCCTGGTGCAGGGCAACGTGGAGGACGGCTTCATCGTGAAGGCCTCCGGAAACATCGAGGTGCACGGGAACGTGGGCAAGAGCGAACTGGTGGCGGAGGGGGATATCATCGTCCACCAGGGCATCACCGGAAAATCCGGCGGTTCCATCCAGGCGGGGAAGAACGTCTGGGCCAAGTTCATCGAGAACGCGAAGGTGGAGGCCGGGGAGTCCGTGATCGTCTCGGACGGCATCGTGAACTCCGGCGTCACGGCGAACAAGAAGATCATCTGCCAGGGCAAGCGCGCCCATATCGTCGGAGGCCATTACCGGGCCTGCGAGGAGATCAACGCCAAGACCCTGGGATCCCCGGTGGGCGGGACGGAGACGGTCTGCGAGGTCGGTTACGATCCCAAGAGCAAGGAGAGGATGGACCAGCTCAGCCAGCAGGTTTCCCAGATCCGGCACCAGATCGAGGAGATGGACAAGAACATCTCCACCCTGCAGATCCTTAAGAAGCAGCGAAAGACCCTGCCGGAGGAGAAGGAAGCCATCCTCCAGGAGAGCCTGGCCAAGCGCGCGGAGGTCGCGGAGGAGGCGGCCGGACTCGCGAAGGAGATCGAATCCATACAGACCTACCTTGCCAACCTTAAGACCCGGGGGAAGGTGAGCGTCTCCGGGAAGGCCTATCCGGGCGTCCGCATCATCATCAAGGACGTGGTCGAGGAGCTCAAGACCGACCAGAAGGGACTGACCTTCTACCTGGACAACATGATGATCAAGAAGACGAAGTACGAGGAAGTGGACGACGAGAGCGTCCGCAGGGGACCGGATGCCTATAAAGCCGATTGACCTACAGACCCTGTTCCTGCAGATGAACCAGGTCAGCAAGGAACAGGCCGCGGCCAAGGACGGTGCCCTCCTCCAGCAGTCCATACAGGGAGCCGTCCTCGCGAAGAAGCGGGAGGACGAGGTCCGCTCCGTCCAGAAGCCCCAGGCGGACGAGAACGCCGGGAAGGTCGGCGACCGGGAGACCGGCTCCGAGACCGGGGAAGAAACCGAAGGCCGCAAGCGCCCCCGGAACTCCGGGGAGGCCGAGGAACCGGAGATCGTGAAGGATCCCGACCTCGGCCGACGGATCGACATCCAAGGATAACCATGACCCAGTTCTCCGTGCTGCTGGCCCTCAACATCGCCGGCCTGCTTTTCATCTTCCTTTTCGTGCGGGCGAGGATCCGGCAGGCCCTGGACGCAGAGGGTCTCAAAGAGATCCTTCGCCAGGAGATCGGCCAGCTTGTCCGGGACCTGAACCAGACGACGGACCGCAACGTCACGTTGATGGAGGACGCCCTGCGTTCCCTCAAGGAGGCGGTGGCGGAGGCGGACCGGAGGGTGGAGGTCCTGAGGAGGGAATCCGGACGGAGGGTCCAGGAGGGGGCGGTGTACGACAGGCTGGGACGCCTCCGTGCCTCCGTTTCGGGCGCTTCGGAGTCGGCCGGTGCGCCGCGGTACCCGGAAACCGCCGAGCCGGCGGCCCGGTATGCCGTTCCCGCGTCTTCCGCCCCGGGAATCCCGCCGGCCGGTCGGCCGAGCCCGGAAGACGCTGAGGCGCCGGCCGTCGGCAGGCCTTCCCCGAGCCGGGAATACCCCGGGATCGCTCCGGCCGAGGAGGCGGAACCCCTCCAGCCCTCCATACCCTTCGTCACCTTTTCCTCCACGCCCCTGCGGGCCAAGCCCCCCCTGAAGGAGGAGGTCCTGTCCCTGAATCGCCGGGGGATCTCCTCGGAGTTCATAGCCGCCAAACTCGGAATCACCGTGGCCGAAGTCGAGCTGATCGTGTCCCTGGAAGAACAGAGGGGACGTGCGGGCCGGGAGGGGGGGACGTGATCCGGGGGATCCTGGGGATCGATTTCGGCACCACCAATTCCCTGTGCGCCTGGATCGAGGACGGTCGTCCCCAGATCGTCCCGAACGACCGGGGCAGCCGGACCACCCCCTCCGTGGTGGCCCTGTCCCATTCGGGGGAGATCCTGGTCGGGGAATCCGCCAAGAACCAGGCCGTAGCGTCCCCCCAGACCACCCTGACCGGCGTCAAGCGAAGGCTCGGTTCCCGGGATCCGGTACGCCTCGGGGACCGGAGCTTCCCGCCGGAGGAAGCCGCGTCCTGGATCTTCGCCAAGCTGAAGCGGGACTCCGAGGCCTTCCTGGGCTTTCCCGTGGAGCAGGCCGTGGTGTCCGTGCCCGCCCGGTTCGGGGAGGCCCAACGGCGGGCCGTCAAGGAAGCCGCCCGCCGGGCGGGCCTGGAGGTTCCCCGGCTGGTGAACGAGCCGACCGCGGCGGCCGTGGCCCGGGCCTTCCTCGACCCCGAGGAGGCGGACACGGAACGGGTCGTCCTGGTCTACGATTTCGGCGGAGGGACCTTCGACGTGACCGTCCTGGCCGCCCGGGGTCGGGTCTGCGAGGTCCTGTCCTCCGCCGGGGACGACCGCCTGGGGGGCATGGACATCGACGCCCTGCTCTATCGGGAGGCCGCCGAGGCCTTCCGCCGGGACTGGGGGGTGGATCCCGATTCCGACCCCTTCCTGGCCCAGCAGCTCATGGACCTCTCGGAACGGGCCAAGATAGAGCTTTCGTCCCGCTCCGAGGTTACCTTCACCATACCATTCCTCAACGCGGGCAGGGGCCTGTCCCATCCCTCCTTCGGGTTGAGCCGGGCTCGCCTGGAAGACCTGACCCGACCCCTGGCGGAGCGGACCCTTTCCCTGGTCCGCAAGGCCCTGGACGAGGCGGGCAAAAGGCCCATGGACGTCGGCGCCCTGGTGCTCTCCGGGGGCTCCAGCCGGATCCCCCTGGTGCGGAGAATGATCTCGGAGCTTTTGCCCCTGGAACCCGAAGGCCGGGTGAACCCCGAGGAGATCGTCGCGGTCGGCGCGGCGGTGGAAGCCGCGATCCTCTCGGGCCGCGCGGGCGGATTCGTCGTGCGGGACGTGAACTCCCGCACCTACGGGGTGGAGATCGAGGGAGGTCGGTTCGTAGAGCTCCTTCCCCGGAACGAACCCCTGCCGTCCCGGAGGAGACGGGTGTTCACCACCGTCGTGGACGGACAGGAATCCGTGGAGATCCACATCCTCCAGGGCGAATCCGGATCGGCCGCGGAAAACCTCTCCCTGGGGCGCTTCCTCCTGCCCGGGATCCGGAAGGCCGGCAAGGGGGAACCGAAGATCCAGGTGGAGTTCTCCATCGACGAGAGCGACCTCCTGCGCGTCCGGGCCATGGATCTGGACACCCGCACCGAGCAGGCCGTGGTCGTGACAGGCTCCGGTGCTGACGGCGGGGACGCCGAGAAGCTGGCCCGGCTGGCGGCCCGGGTCCGGAGCCTGGCGGGCGCGGAGGACATCGACAACGGCTTCCGATCCGAGATCGAGGAGCTCCTGGCCCGGGCGGCCTGGGCGGTCGAGTCGGGTTCGGAGGAGGACCGGCGCCTGGCCCGGGGTTCCCTGGAAGCCGTGGCCGGGGAGCTCCTGGCGCGGAAGAAGGTGGCCTCCCCGTGAAAAGCGACCGGGAGCTCTGGGCCGTATTCGGCCTGCCGCCGGGGGCGGATTCCCGGGACCTCAAGAAGGCCTTCCGCCAGCTCACCAAGCGGTATCATCCGGATTCCTCCAAGGATCCCGCCACGGCCCGGAGGTTTTCCCGGGTCGTGCGGGTGTACGAGCTCCTGTCCCGGAAGGCGGGTCCGGCACGGGAAACCCCGGCGGAACCGGGAGGAACGGATCCCGAGGAGGACCTGTTCGCCCTGGGGACCGAGTTCACCGTGTCCCGGGACGCGGTGACCCGGCTGGAGGCGGTCAAGCGCCTGGGGCTGTCCGGGAAGAGGAGCGCCTACATCTTCCTGAGAAAGGCCCTGTACGACGATTCCCCGGAGGTGGTCGCTCAGGCCGTGCGGTCCGTGGCCCTCCTGGGGATTCGGCAGGCCGAGGGGGAAATGGCCAGCCTCTTCTCCCGCTCCGGCTCCGCCCTCAAGCGGACCATCCTGGAGACGGCACGGGGCACCCGGGAACCGGTGTTCCTGTCCGCCCTGCGGGTGGCGAGGTCGGATCCGGACGCCTCCATAGCCTCGGACGCGACGGAGATCCTCGGCTCCCTGGAGGGCTGCTGACCCGGGATACCCCGGAACCTCACTCCTCCGCCCGGCTCCCGTCCAGGCCGTACTCCTGGAGTTTCTGGTAGAGGGTTTTCCGCCCGATTCCGAGAATTTCCGCGGTGCGGCTCTTGTTCCCCCCCTGGACGGCCAGGGTTTCCCGGATCAGGATCTTCTCCGCCTCCGCCAGGGATGACCCGGCGGGGATCCGCACCGTGTCGTCCTCCTGGGCTTCCCGGATGCCGGGGGGGAGGTCCTCCAGGGTCACGAGGCTCCCCCGGGCCAGGACAACGGCGCTCTCCACGCAGTTGCGGAGCTCCCGCACGTTGCCGGGCCAGCCGTAGGCGAAGAAGGCCGCCCGTACCTTGGTGTCGAATCCCTCCAGGTTCTTGCCGTTTTCCTCGGTAAACTCCCGTAGGAAGGCCCCGGCCAGGAGGGGGATGTCGTCCTTGCGCTCCCGAAGGGGCGGGACGTGGATGTTGACCACGTTCAGCCGGTAGTAGAGGTCCTCCCGGAAAGAGCCTTTCTCGATCTCCGCCTTCAGGTCCCGGTTGGTGGCGGCGATCACCCGGACATCCACCTCCAGGGTCTCCTCGCCCCCGACCCGTTCGAACTTCCGTTCCTGCAGGACCCGGAGGATCTTGATCTGGACGTTCTGGTTGATCTCCCCGATCTCGTCGAGGAAGAGGGTTCCCTCATGGGCCAGCTCGAAGCGCCCCCGTTTCCGCCCCGCGGCCCCCGTGAAGGCTCCCTTCTCGTGGCCGAAGAGCTCGCTCTCCAGGAGGGATTCCGCTAGGGCGGCGCAGTGGACCTTGACGAAGGGCTTGTCCGCCCTCGGGGAGAGGTTGTGCAGGGCGTCGGCGATGAGCTCCTTGCCGACCCCGCTTTCCCCGGTGATGAGGACGCTGGCCTTGGTGGGCGCCACGCGGCGAAGGAGATCGAAGATCTTCTTCATCTCGGGGCTGCGCCCGATGATGGAGGAGATCCGCTTCTGGCTCTCGATTTCCCGCTGGAGCTCCTGGTTCTGCCGTTCCAGCTCCCGGCTTTCCAGGGCGCGCCGGATAAGCATGGACAGGTGGTCCAGGTTTACGGGCTTGGTGATGAAGTCGAAGGCCCCCACCCGCATGGAGTCCACGGCGTCCTCGATCGTCCCGTGGCCGGTCAGGACGATGACGGGCATTCCGGGATAGGAGCCCGCGACCCGCTTCAAGACCTCGTTCCCGGAGACCTTGGGCATACGCAGGTCCGTGACGACCAGGTCGATCCGTCCCTCCTCCACGGCCTTCAGGGCTTCCTCGCCGTCCGCAGCCAGGGCCACCTCGTAGCCCTCTAGTCGGAGGGCCTCCGCCAGCCCTTCCCGGATGTTCCGCTCGTCGTCGGCGACCAGGATGGTGAATTTCACGATGCCTCCCCCGGAGTCCGGGATTCCGGCGTCCGTTCCCCGGCCGCGGAATCGTGGGACAAGAGCCGGCGCTCCGCGGGCGGAAGCGGCAGGGTGATCGTGAACGCCGTCCCCTCGCCCTCCCGGGAACGGACCGCGATCTCGCCCCCGTGCTCCTTGACGATCTTGAAGGTAAGGGTGAGCCCCAGCCCCGTGCCCGTCTCCTTGGTGGTGAAGTAGGGTTCGAAGATTTTCGGCAGGTTCTCCTCCGGGATACCCGTCCCGGTATCCGCCACGGTCAGGAGGATGCCGTCATCCCCGCGTCCCGTGCTCAGGGTCAGCTTCCCTCCCCGAGGCATGGCGGCCAGGGCGTTCTGGACCAGGTTGAGGACCGCCTGCTTCATGTACCGGGGGTCCAGTCGGAGGCGGGGGACTGCGGGGGACAGGTCCCGCTCCAGCCGGACCTCGGCACGCTCGATCTCCGGTGCCAGGAAGTCCAGGAGGTCGGACAGAAGCCCGTTGAGGTCCGTATCTCGGGGTTGGATGTCCATGGGCCGGACCGCGAAGAGGAAATCCACCACGATCCGGTTCAGTCGGTCGATCTCCTCGTCCACCACGTCCAGGTACCGATGGATGGTCCCGGACCGCTCGTCGCAGGAGGCCTTCAGGGCCTTCCGCATCAGTTGGACGTGAATCGACAGGGAACCCAGGGGGTTCTTGATCTCGTGGGCGACTCCCGCGGCCAGGGTCGTCAGGGACGCCAGGTTTTCCGCCCTGCGGAGCTGGGCCTCCTTACGGCGCTTGTCCGTCACCTCCTCGACGTGGATCAGGTTTCCCCGGATCCGCTGTTCCCTCACCAGGGGACTTATGGTGATCGAGACGATCCGGGTCGAGCCCTTCGCGTCCAGGGCGAATTCCCGGTCCATCCGGGTTTCCTCGCTCTCCAGGGTTTCCCGGAGGAATCCGGCGATCTCCTCGTCCGAGACGCTCTCCCAGACGGGCCGGTCGTACACGTCCAGGTAGGCCAGGGGCAGCAACCTCTCCGCGGACTTGTTGAAAAGGGTGGGACGGTGGGCGGAGTCGCACACGACGATGCCGTCCAGCATGGAGTCCAATACCGTGCCCATCCGCTCGTTCTCGTCCGCCAGGATGTCCAGGAGTCTGCGGATCTGCTCCTCGTTCATCCGCGGGGCCTTGGCCAGGGCCCGTTCCAGGAACCTTCTCACGGGACGCTCCGGAGGGATTCGGCCAGGGCTTCCGCGAGGCGTTCCGCCAGGGCGGGGGGCGAGAGGTTGTAGGTCTCGTACCGGACCTGGGCGTCCCGGATGGCCGCCGCCCAGAGGGCCAGGATCGCGTCGGTCCGGGGTTCCGAGGCGCGGGCCCGGGAGCGGACCAGCCGGGCCAGGCTGCGGAGGAAGGCGGGGAAGAGGTAGGAAAGTGAGTCGTCCCCGGACCCGAAGCCCTTGGTGGCCGCGGAGATGTCGGAAACCGCCTTGTGGACGGTCGGGTCCGGCGCGTCGCCGGAGAGGTCCAGCAGGGGATCGGGGATGAAGACCCCCTCCCGGGAGGCCTGGTAGCAGACCGCGGTCAGGAACCGGAAGGCGTACTCGTCCGTCGCGGACTCGGGCAGGGGTTTCCGGGCCGCGAGGTACTCGTCCAGGGAGAGATCCGCTTCCCCCGGGGCGGCGCGGAACACCTTGGCCAGGATCTCCCGGGATGCCCGGGCATCCCGGGGGCGGAACGGATAGGTCCGTACCCGGGAAAGGATGGTGGGCATGAGGGCGGAGGGGCGGGAGGACAGGAGCAGGAAGCGGGAGGTGGCGGGAGGCTCCTCCAGGATCTTGAGCAGGGCGTTGCGGGCCCCGTCCAGCATCCTCTCGGCGTTCTCGATCACCGCGACCTTGACCCGTCCGTAGGGCGCCAGCCGCGCCCAGCGTTCCACGGCCCGGACCTGGAAGATGGGCAGGGCGTCGGGAAGCAGGGCCTCCAATTTGTCCGCGACCGGGAGGGCCTTGGCCGCCGCCTGGGCGGATTCCCCGGGGGCTTGTCCCGCGTCCTCCGCGTCCGGCCCGGCGGACTCCAGGAGTTCGTCCAGGGTCTGGAGCAGGGCGGACGCCTTGGAAAGGCGGGACTCCTCGCCCTCGAAGAGCGCGGGGTCGAAGCGGCGGGTGAGCTTCCGGACCGCCCGATAGAAGAGGAAGCGTGCGGCCCGGTTGGGGCTCCGGCCGAGGGCCTCCCCGGCGGCCTTGATCTCCGCCCGGAAGGACCGGGGTCCCATCAGGAGGAGGTCCGGATGCGAGAGGGTCCGGTGGCGCTCGCAGGAGGGGCAGGGACAGTTCCAGGCCGCGGCGCCGGTCTCGCAGGACAGGGCTCGGGCGGTCTCCAGGGCGGCCGTGAGCTTGCCCGCGTTTTCCGGCCCCGCGAAGAGCAGGGACGGGGGGAGCTCCTTCCGCTCCAGGTCGGAACGGAGGATCCTCACGACCTCCTCCTGGCCGATCAGGTTCTCGTACACCTAGGCCCCCAGCCGGGCGGCGGACACGAGGACGGGCAGGAGGTTCTTCCCCAGGAAGCTGCCCTCCAGCAGGGCCGAGAGGTCCAGGACCGGCTGAAGCCGCATAAGCATGAGCAGGAGGGAGGACAGAAGCAGCCCTTCCGCCGCCCCCAGGAGGAAGCCCAGACCCCGGTCCACGTTCTGCAGGTTGATGTTCTCGATGACGCTCCGCAGGACACCCTGCAGGATCTTGATGAGCAGGAAGACCAGCAGGAAGACGACGGCGAAGCCCAGGACCTCGGTGAAGGACTCCAGGGCCAGGTACTTGGCCAGGAGTTCCCCCGCGGGGCGGTAGAAGAGGATGGCCAGGAACACCCCCAGGATGACGGCGGCCATGGAGAGAAGTTCGGCCACGAAGCCCCGGAAGTAGCAGCGCAGCGCGAAGAGGAGGATGACTACGAACAGCACCAGATCCAAGGCGTTCATGACGGGTTCCCCCAGGCTCGATCGGCTATGGCTCGGGCAATGATGTCCGCCGCGTCCCGGGCCCCCAGTTCCCGGGCCGCACGGGACGCCGCCCGGAGCCCCTCGGCGTCTTCCAGGAATCCGAGGCAGGCGGATACCAGGGCGGAGGGGTCTTCGGCGTCCCGGCCTTCGAGCACCCGCGCGGCGCGCCGGGCCGCGAACCAGCGGGCGTTCTCGACCTGGTCTCCCCGGGTGCCGGTCCCCGCCAGGGGGACCAGGACCATGGGCAGCCCCGCGGCGGCGCATTCCCAGAGGGAACCCGCTCCGGCGCGCCCCACGTAGATGCTGGCGGCGGCCAGGAGGTCCGGAAGTTCCCCCCGCAGGTACTCGAAGGAGCGGTACCGCCCTTCCAGTCCCGGGGGCAGGGCTTCCCGCGGGACTCCCGGGTTGCCGGGTCCCGTCTGGTGGATCACGCAGGCCTTCGGAAGGAGTTCCGGCAGGGCCGCCGCCACCAGGTCGTTCAGGCGCCGGGCGCCCTGGCTTCCCCCGATCACGAGGATCAGGGGAAGTCCCTCGGGGAAACCGGCCCGGGAGCGCCCGGCGGCCGGATCCCCGGACCGGATGGCCGCCCGGATCGGCTGGCCGGAGACGACCACGGAGGGTCTCCGGGCGGGCGGGAAGGCGTCCCTCGTCTCCTCGTAGCTCACGAAGACGGTTTCCGCGATCCCCGCGTTGAGGCGGGTGGCCAGACCCGGGGAGAAGTCGGACTCGTGAGTGAAGACGGGTATGCCCAAGGCTGCGGCGGCCCGGCAGGGCGGGACGGAGACGTATCCGCCCTTGGAGAACAACAGGCGCGGCCGCAGCTTTGAAAGGACGCGCCGGGAAGCCCCGTATCCCGCGAGGACGCGGAAGGCGTCCGCCAGGTTTTCCACGGAAAGTTCCCGGCGGAGCTTGCCCGAGGGAATCGGGATGAACTCCAGGCCCGCCGCCTCCACCGCCGCCCGGTCGCTGTCCTTCGTGGAACCCAGCCAGACGAAGCGGACGCTACGGCCCCGAACGGACAGGAGTTCCCGGAGCCGGTCCGCAACGGCCAGACCCGGGTAGATGTGCCCTCCCGTGCCGCCCCCGGTGAAGGCCAGGACGTCCGGGCTTCCGGGGGTTTCGCTCCCTCCCCTCATCGTACCCCCAGGGCGCGGGACAGGGCTTCCAGGGCCCCGTCGAGGGGGCCTCCGGCCAGGACCTGCTTGGTCAGGACCTTGCCCAGCTGGACTCCCTCCTGGTCGAAGCTGTTCAGGTTCCAGGCGAAGCCCTGGAACATCACCTTGTTCTCGAAGTGGGCCAGGAGGGCTCCCAGGGCCCGGGGATCCAGGGTCCGGCCGTACAGGAGGGTGGAGGGGCGGCCTCCGGGGAACCGCTTGTTCGGATTGCCGCTGTCCTGTCCCTTCGCGAACGCGACCACCTGGGCGGCCAGGTTGGCGTTCAACTTGGCCCGGCTTGTGGAACCTTCGACCTCGAGGTCCCCGTCCCCCTGGTTCTCCGCGAAACCGATGAACTCCAGGGGCACGATGTCCGTGCCCTGGTGCAGGAGTTGGTAGAAGGAGTGCTGGCCGTTCGTCCCGGGTTCGCCGAATACCACGGGCCCGGTGGAATAGACCACCGGATGGCCGTCCCGGTTTACCTGCTTGCCGTTGGATTCCATGTCCAGCTGCTGGAGGTGGGCGGGGAAGCGGGAGAGGGCCTGCGAGTAGGGCAGGACGGCCACGCAGGGTCGGCCCAGGACGTTCCGCTCGAAGATCCCGAGCAGGGCGTCCAGGAGGGCGGGATTCCGGAGGAGGTCCGGGGTCAGGGCCCGTTCGTCCGCCTCCCGGGCGCCCCGCAGGAGCTCCTCGAAGGTCTCCGGGCCGAAAGCCAGGGACAGGACGACCCCTCCCACCGCGGAGGTGGAGGAATACCGGCCGCCGATGAAGTCGTCGATGTAGAAGGATTCCAGGTAGCCGGGGTTCCGTGCCAGGGGGCTGGTCTCGCTGGTCACGGCGACGATGTGGCGGGAAGGATCGAGTCCCGCGGGTCCCCGCCGCCGGAGGAAGTCCCGGGCCAGGGTCTCGTTGGCCAGGGTCTCCTGGGTGGTCCCGCTCTTGGACACCAGGATGAAGAGGGTGGTCTCCGGGTCCAGGTCGAAGAACACCCCGTTCGCGTCGTCGGGGTCCACGTTGCTCAGGAACCGGGCGGCCATCCGCGTCCGGCCCTTGGCCCGTGCCCAGGTCTCCAGGGCCAGGAAGAGGGCCCGGGGACCCAGGTCGGATCCGCCGATTCCGATCTGCACGGCGGTACGGAATCGCTTGCCCGTGGAGCCCGTCAGCGACCCCGAATGGATCCGCCGGGCGAAATCCGCGGCCCGCAGGCGCTCCCCCTCGTAGAAGGCGCGGAAGTCCCGGCCGTCCCGGACCACCTTCCCCGCGGGTTCCCCCCGGGTCAGGTGGTGGAGCACCATACGGTCCTCGCCGGTGTTCATGCGGTGCCCCGAGGCCAGGAGGCGGTACTTCTCCACGAGTTCCTGCTCCGCCGCGAGGGCGCCGAGCAGGGAAACCGTCTCGTCTCCCGCGTCCGAGGCGGCCCAGGAAAAGGTCAATCCCCCGCCCGCGTCCGCCCTTCGGGTCTCGAAGGCTTCCGCGGTCAAGGCGGCACGGAGATCCGACGGACCTTGGCCGAGAAGGGCCCGGAACGCCGGGGACTCGTCGAGATTCCGGAATTGAACCATGGGGACCTCCTGGTCGAAACGGCCCCGGGGGCTGTTTCCTTTCGATACGCTCATGATAGCCGGGACGGGACGGATCTTTCAAGGCCGAGCTTTCCGCGCGGGTACGGCTTTCCGGACTTTTGACCCGAACCGGGTTCCCTCCGCACTTTCTTCCTCCGGAAACGCATGGTATACTCGGGCGGGGGCTGTGATGGCCGAACTCGTAAATCATGTAGAAACGGAATTCATTCTTAAGGAAGCCATGAACCTCGGCATTTCGCTCCGTCTACAGGGAGCCGGGAAGAGCGCCGCGGCCAAGGTCAAGGAATTCCGCAAGGATTCCCTCTGGATGGATCTTCCGGCCCGGAGCGGCAAGAGGTTCCTTCCCTGGGAGCTCTTGTCCGCGTATTTCGATTTCCACGGCAAGGACATGACCTTCAGCTCCAAGGTCCTCAAGCAGGAAGGGGACTTCCTGGTCCTGGCCTATCCCGTCCGTCTGCTTCGCTCCCCGGCCCGGCGGCACCCCCGGGTGCCCTGCCCCCGGGGATTCGCCTTGGAGATCACCCTGCAGAACGAGACGGTCCGGCTGGACTATCCCCAGAGCGGGGAGTATTCGGATGTCTCCCTGCCGGATCTGCACGAAGGGTTCGACATCAGTTCCCTGAACACATTGATCGAAAGTTTCCGCCAGCGCTCCAGCCGGATGGCCAGCGAGAGCCGGGTGGTGTTGTTCCGGGATCGGTTCCCCCAGGGAGTCGAGGAGCTGATGCTCTCCCGTTTCGGCAGGACCCTGTTCATACCCTCGACCCGGAGCCCCCTGCCTTCGGCGGATCCCTACCCCGAACCCCGCATCATCACCGCCCAGATGGCCCAGGATTACGAGGGACCCGAGGGGATCGTGGACGGCTCCCGGTTCGATCATGCCATGGTCTCCAAGATCGGCCGTGGGATCAACGCCGAGGTATGGTGCCCGATCCTGTACTTCCAGTACGTCGTCGGGTACGTGTACCTGGCGAACAAGACCGACCGGCCCGTATCCATGGATTTCTCCGTCGTCGACTGCGCGTGGGAGTTTTCCCGGGTTCTGGCCTTCTATCTGAAGACCAACGATTACTTCAAGACGGCCCAGGACGGCGAGCCCGTCTCCCACACGGCGGGCATCGTGGATTTGTCCGCCTCCGGCTGCCTCCTTTCCATACCCCATACGGCCCTGGCGATGCGGATCAAGACGGGCGCCCTGCTGGACCTGCGCCTGGATTATCCGGAGGGGAGCCTCCAAGTCCGGGGGAAGGTGGTCCGGCGCTTCGACGACAAGGACGGAGCCTACTACGGAGTCGCGTTCCAGGACTTGGAGTCCGAGGACCTGCGGGTCCTCTTTCCGAAGATCTACGAGATGTCCTACCCGGATTCCCAGGAGGATGCCGGGGAAGCCCGCCTTCACGCCGGGGGTTCCGCATGAACGGGCTGATGGCCGAGCTGCTGATCGCCCTGGAGGTCCTCAAGCGGTGGGAGATCCTGGCCGCCCTCGCGGTCTTCCTGGGAGTCTGGAGCGTCTTCCGATACGTGGCGCTGGTTCAGCGCAAGCCCGCGGGATTCCGATTCCGCCGGCCCCGAAAGCCGGCCGCCCCGGCCGCTCCGGCTCCGGCTTCGGAGACGGATGAGCCTCCGGAGGAACCCGAGGAGTAGCCGCGGCTCCGGCGCCGGGAGCCGGCCGAGGTCCGAACCAACGCCGCCGGGCGGCAGGACGTACCCGGCCTTTCCAGGCGCCGCGCCGGGGCACCTCGATCGCCCCCGACCCCGCCAGGTAGGACAGGGCTTCCGCCGCCTCCCCCGCCTCCCATCCGAGGAGCGCCCCGGCCCAGGCACAGGGGCCCGCGATTCCCGCGAGCAGTCGGGAGGCCTCCGACACGGTCCAGCGGCCGGAATTGGCCGCCGCGAAGCGCAGGATCTCCCGGCGGCCCTCGGGTTCCGGAACGGCCGACCCCGAGCAGACGTCACAGCCTGAGCATCCCTCCGCCTCGGACCCCAGGAGCGCAAGCAGGGTTTCCCTGCGGCACCGGGTCGAGCCCTCGGCGTAGTCCAGCACGGCGGCCCTCCGGCGGCGCCGGACCGGATCGGAATCCCGGTTCAGCAGGTCCCGGTCCGAGGGGCGGACGATGAGGACCGCCGTGGAAGGCCGTCCGTCACGGCCGGCCCTCCCGGATTCCTGCAGATAGGATTCCGCGGAGGGCGGGGGGTCCGCGTGGATGACCGAGCGGATGTCCGGCTTGTCGATGCCCATCCCGAAGGCGCAGGTCGCGGTAAGGACCCCGTCCCGGGACGGGAGGAACCAGTCCTCCACGGCCTTTCGCTCCTCCTTGGTCATGCCCGCATGGTAGAAGCGCACCTCCCGGGTATCCAGCGCCCGGGCCAGGCGTTCCGCGGTGATCTGGGTTCCCGCCCGGGAGGCGCAGAAGACCAGCAGGGGCTTCGGCAGGGTCCGGGCCAGCCTTTCCAGGGTATGCGACCGGGACAGGGTCGGAGCGCATCGATAGCTCAGGTTCGGCCGGTCCGGGTTCCCCGAGACCAGCCGCCACGGTTCGTCCCCGAAGAGCACCTCCGCCACACGGGCGAGGATGCCCTGGGAGGCCGTCGCCGTGAAGGCCGTGACGGCGGGAGGATCCAGGGCCCGGAGGACGCTTCCTAATTCCACGTAGGCGGGGAGGAAGTCGTCGCCCCATTCCGAGACGCAGTGCGCCTCGTCCACGACGGCATGGGCCACTCCCACCGAGCGCAGGAGGGCGAGGACGGATTCCGTCCGGAGGACCTCCGGGTTGGCCAGGGCGATCCGGGCCCGGCCCGAACGCACGGCCTCCTCCGCGGCGCGGCGCTCCTCCGGGGACCGGCCGCCCTGGAGTACGGCGCAGGGCAGCCCCCTCTCCCGGAGCCTCCGGGCCTGGTCCGCCATCAGGGACCGCAGGGGATAGACGGCCAGGGTCAGCCCGGGAAGGAAGACGGCCGGAAGCTGGAAGCAGAGGCTCTTGCCGTACCCGGTGGGCAGGAGGACGACTTGGCGCAGCCGGTCCGGGCCCTCCGGCGTCGTCCCGGCGGTGTCGGGGACGGCGCCGAGATCCCCGGGGGATGGCGCCGCCCCCGGGAAGGCGTCCAGGATGTTGGCGACCACCAGGCGCTGGTAGGGATAGAGGTACCGTACCCCGAACAAGGTTTCGGCGGCGGCCGAAACGGGATCCTGCCGCCGGATGGATTCCGATGCGGGATCGAGCATGCCGGGTAACCGCCCGCGATCGGCTGTTCGCTTGCGTCCGGTACGGACGGACTCAGGCCGTGTCCGCCGAGGGACAGAGCTCGCGGACAGCGCAGCCCGGGCAGTCGGGACGGCGGGCCGTGCAGACGTACTTACCGTGCCGGTTGACCGCGTGGGAGAAGGCGGTCCGGTATTCCGGCTCGATCAGGGCCTCGATGCGGCGTTCCGCGGCGACGGGATCGCGGTTCTCCGTGAGCCCGAGCCTGTGGCAGACCCGGAGGAAATGGGTGTCCGCGATGATCCCGGGCCTTCCGAAGCAGGCGCTGGCCACCAGGTTGGCCGTCTTGCGTCCCACGCCCGGGAGTTCCAGGAGCTCCTCCATGCGCTCCGGCACCCGTCCGGAAAACCTCTCCACGAGGATCCTGGACAGGTCGATGAGGTGCCGAGCCTTGGTCCGGTAGAAGCCCAGGGAGTGGACGCAATCCTCCAGCTCCGCAAGGTCCGCCTCCGCTAGCCGCCCGGGATCGGGCCACCTGCGGAATAACCCGGGAGTCACCCGATTGACCTGGTCGTCCGTCGTCTGCGCGGAGAGCACCACCGCGACCAGGAGTTCGAAACAGTCGTCGTAGGCGAGGAGGGGCTCGGCCCGAGGCCAGAGGGCCGTGAGGGCGAGCCGGAGGCTGCGTGCGCGTTCCACCTCGAAGGGGGAGGTTTCCATGGGGAAAGTATGCCGGGAGGCTCCGGGAAGGGCAAGATCTCCGACCGGCGGTCCCGCGGACCTTGCGCGGGGAAGGGTTGTATCCTATACTTACGCAAGATCATCAGGGAGGATTGGATGAAACGGATTTTGATCGCCTCGATCCTTATAGCGATGGCTCTTGCGGCCTTCCCCGCGTTTTCCCAGGAAGCCAAACCGGCCGATCCCCTGGCTACCCAGATCAAGAGCCCTTCCGACATGTACCCTTTCCGCTTGGACGTGGTCAAGGTTTTCCAGCACAGTCTCGGATTCCGGGTCGTCTACCGGGTCGGGCAGGCGGATTTCGCGGACGCCTACATCCCCATCGAGTGGTTCAAGGCCGGCGGCAAGGCCGAGTTGATCCGTTCCAACGACCCGTCCCATCCGTACATGGTCATCTACTATCGGGAAGGCAAATTCAGCCATGTCCGACTGTTCGTCAAGGATTTCCCCAAGGATCCCTCCTGGGGGATCCTGGAGCCCGGCCCGGACGTGGCTTCCAAGTTCAAGGTCGAGGAGATCGTCCCGAAATTCTAGGGACCCGGCGGGACGGCCCAGTCTCCTGAGTCACCCCGTCTGTCCGCCGGCCGCTTGAAAGGCGTACCATGAGCGTCAAACCCGTTCCTCCCGAGCTGCCGGCCTTCATCGACGGCCGAGAGGTATTCCTGATCGTCGGGCACAAAGAGCCCGACGGAGACTGCATCGGATCCCAGCTGGCCCTGTCTTCCTTCCTGCGGAGGAAGGGAAAGAGGACGGTCCTCCTGTCCTCGGGCCCCTTTACCCGGACGGAGATCCTGCAGTACGAACACGCCTTCCTGGACCGGATACCCGACGGTCTTCCCCTTTCCCGGGCGGCCCTTATCGTCCTGGACTGCTCCTCCCTCTCCCGGGTGGGGCGGATCGCCGACCAGCTTCCAACCCTTCCCGTCGCCTTCATCGACCACCACGCGGCCGGGGAGGCTTCGGGGGACGTCCTCTATATCGATCCGGCGGCTTCCTCGGTCACCCGACTGATCCACGCCCTGATCGAGGCGATGGGGGAGGAGCCGACCCGGGAGGAGGCGGAGCTCCTCTTCTTCGGCCTGGCCACGGACACGGGCTTCTTCCGCCACCTGGACGCGGGGGGTTCGGACTCCTTCCTGTCCGCGGCCCGGCTGGTCGATCGGGGAGCCTCCCCCAAGCGTACCTATTCGATGATCTACGGGGGCAAGTCCCTGTTCACCCGAAAGTTGATGGGCGAGATCCTGGTCCGCACGGAGCCGTTTTTCGACGGCCGCCTCCTGGTTTCCTACGTGACCGAGGAGGACCATAGGCGCTACGGCATCGCCAGCCGGGATTCGGACATGCTCTACCAGCTTCTCATGACCGTCGCGGGGGTCGAGGCGGCCGTGGTCATCCGGCAGGAAAGCGAGAACAACTGCACCGTAGGATTCCGGTCCCGGGATACCGTGGACGTCGGGGCCGTCGCCGCCCAGTTCGGCGGAGGCGGGCATCGGCTCGCCGCGGGGCTTTCCATCGAGGGCCGGATCGAGGACGTGCGGGAGAGGATGCTGGAAGCCTTCGACCGGCTATTTGTAACAAAAGGTAACGACTCGGACTATTGATTTCCGGTATGCCGGAGATCCCCCTCCGTAATTCCATATCCGGACTCGGCCGTTTCGAGGAGCCAGACGGACCTCGAACCTTGGCATGGAACTTGCCATGTTCTCCTCGCCCGCAGGGGCCGGGAGGGAGGCATGGAACAGGAGACCTTTTCATGCATAGCGCGGCTGGCGGATTCCGGCGAAGGACTTCGGGAAGCCCTGGGAGAGATGGCCCGGATCCTGTATAGGAACCCCGCCGCGTATGGCTTGAAGGACGCGGACGATGTCGGCGAGCTCTTCGCGAGGTATCCGGGCAGGATCGAGGCCATCCTGAGGAAGTACCGGGAAACCCAGGGATATTTCCCGGCTTATCTCGTCGCCACCGTCCGGTACCTGGCCTTGTCGCTCCGCAGGGACCGGGCAAGGGCCTTCGACCGCCAGATGGTCTTCGAGGAGGAGGCCGTGATGTGCGCGGAAGGAGTTCCGGGTCCCGAGTACGGTCCCGCGGAGCTGGAGTCCCCCCTGCCCGAATCCCGGGGCCGCGGACGCTACCGCGGCCGCTCCCTCCGGTCCCGGTTCCTGTTCCTGAGCGTGAAATGCGCGTGGACCGCGGACGAGGACCTCCTCCTCCGGGCCGCTCGGGCCCTCGATCTCGACACCGCCCGGCTGTCGAAGAGCCTTTCCCGGGCCCGGGCGCGCACCCTCTCCGTCCGGGACCGCTGGGAGGAGCGCAGGACGGCCCGGGACGCGTCCTGGGTCCGGCTCCGGGTTCTTGAGCGTCGCCTGTCCCGTGAGGAGGATCCCTGCCTCCGGGCGGTTTTCCGGGAACGGATCGACCGGGAGCGGGAACGGTTCCGCCGGAGGCTCGAGGAGACACGCAGGCTTCGGTTGACGATTTCCAACAAGGCGGTCGCGGAGATCCTGGGCGTGCCGAAAGGCACGGTGGACGCGGGGATGTACAACCTCGCCCGGAGACTGCGGGACTTTCCCTTCGAGGGACAAAACGGCTAGTATCCCCCCCATGACGCTGTACATCGCCACCAACAACGCCCACAAGGTCAAGGAGCTCGCGGAGCTCTTCCCGGGGATCCCGCTCCGGACCCCCGCGGATGCGGGGATCGAGTTCGACCACGACGAGACGGAGGACAGCTTCCTGGGCAACAGCCTGGGAAAGGCCCGGGCTCTCTTCGGGCTCGTGAAGGCCCCGGTGCTGGCGGACGATTCGGGGCTCTGCGTGGACGCCCTGGGCGGGGCGCCGGGGGTGCGGTCGGCGCGCTACGGCTCCCCGGACGACGGCCGGACCGTCCTGTCCGCCCGGGATAAGAACGAGCTCCTCCTGCGGGAGATGGAGGGCCGGCGGGACCGGACCTGCCGCTTCGTCTGCGCCATGACCCTGATGCTCTCGGAACACCGCTTCGTCACGGTCCAGGAGACCTGCGAGGGCCGTCTCCTGGAGAGCTCCCGGGGCGCCGAGGGATTCGGGTACGATCCGGTCTTTTTCCTGCCGGGGGAAGGCCTCTCGATGGCCGAGCTCTCCCTGGAGCGGAAGAACCGGCTGAGCCACCGAGGCCGGG
>ENA-UOWG01001008-UOWG01001008.1-activated-sludge-metagenome-genome-assembly--contig:-NODE-1008-length-31269-cov-5.211572_pt1 | contig 31269 bp, 27 predicted proteins | sample MGYA00238147_ERZ761563 | MGnify/ENA primary metagenome ERZ761563 (study PRJEB28884, sample SAMN05720216) | anaerobic digester metagenome | isolation source: active sludge of municipal... | reverse complement strand
GCGGTCACGACGCACCTTAACCTTATAAAGGCCTACCGTTATATGAAGCCCTTCGCAATGAACGTGGCAACTTCCTTCGATGCGAAAAACCTAAAACCTCTTTACCAGCTTGTATATGGAACGGCAGGCTACAGCAACGCCATAAACGTTGCCAGAAAGATCGATGTTCCGCAGGCGATCATAGAAAAAAGCTATGCCTATTTCAATGAGCAGGAATTCATGCTCAACGACCTTATAACCAGCCTCGAAGAGGAAAAGGCAAAGACGCAGGAGGAGAGAAAGGAGCTTGCAAAGATAAGGGATGAGGCACACAGCCGCCTTTCTCTTATCAGGGAAAAGAAAGAGGAATATCTGAAAAAATGGGAAGATAAATGCCAGGAAAAGCTCCTTGAACTGGAGATCCAGATCGAAGAAATAAAAAAAGAGGTTGCAAAAAAAGAAAGAACGTCTATAACAAAGAGTAGGGATAAATTGCGAGTCCTTAAGGAAAGAATGGGGGGACCCGCCAGAGGGGTTAAGGAGGACATCCGTATAGGCGACTGCGTACTGGTGAAAACACTGGGCAGCAAAGGGTTTGTCGTTGATATCGACAAAGAAGGAAGTGTTTTCGAAGTTGCCATAGGCAGCGCAAGGACGAAACTGAAACGGATGTTTCTTGAGAAGGCCATTGAGGGCCCAAAGCAGGGGTTATCGAAAGAAAAAACACAGATCGATGTAGACCGGATAGAACAGCCGGAGTTGAACATCATCGGCATGCGGGTTGAAGAGGCCTTGCGCAGTGTCGATAAGTTCCTCGACAGGGCTGTTGTCCAGGGTGTTCCCCATGTGAGGATCCTTCACGGTGTTGGTACGGGAAGGCTCATGCAGGCCGTCAGAGGCCGCCTTGCCGATACGAGCTATGTCAGGGCATTCCATGGCGATGAGCGAAACAGCGGTGTTACGATCGTGGAGTTTGCATGAAAGCGTCGCTTGACGAACTGTTGCAAAGGGTCAACATCATTGATGTCATATCGCCGTATGTCAAGCTGCGAAAGGCAGGCAAGGACTATATGGGGTTGTGTCCTTTCCACAAGGAGAAGACGCCCTCTTTCACTGTAAGTATTGAAAAGCAGATATATTATTGTTTCGGCTGCAGGGAAGGCGGCAATGCCGTCAACTTCCTGATGAAGTATGAAAACCTTACCTTCGTTGAGGCCATCGAGGACCTTGGCCGTCAATACGGTATAGAGGTGGAAAGGAAAGGTGACAGGAAGAAGACCGGACATTATGACGCCCTTTCGAAGCTGTGCGAGTATTATCAGGGCGGACTCGCGCGCGCGGGTTTTGCGCGGGAGTATCTTGAAAAGAGAGGCATCGGTTCCGGTGTGATCGAAGAGTTCAGGATGGGCTATTCCGACCGTTCCCGGGGTGCGCTGAAGAACCTTCTCAAGACGGCGGGTATTCCAGGCGACATCTTTCTAAGCACCGGCATAGTGAGGATGAAGGACACCGAATTCTACGATATGTTCGCAGGCAGGATCGTCATCCCCATCATCGATGTCAACAAAAGGATCATAGGTTTCGGCGGAAGGACGCTCGATAAGGACGGCATGCCGAAATATGTCAATTCACCAGAGTCTTCTGTTTTCTCGAAACGGTCAGCCCTGTTCGGCATTGACAAAACTAAAAAGCACATCACCGATCAGGATGAAGTGTTTATCGTCGAAGGATATTTCGATCTCATCACCCTGTATGCAGGCGGTCTCAGAAATGTTGTTTCCACTCTCGGGACCTCGGTGACGGAAGGACAGATATCAAAGTTGAGAAACTATACGGAGAACATTACGCTGATGCTTGACGGGGATGAGGCCGGCATTAAAAGTGCGCTCAGGCTCATCGGGCTTTTTGCTGAAATGGATATCAACGGCAACATGGTTGTCCTGCCCGAAGGCCACGACCCCGACAGTTTCATCCGCGAAAAGGGAATCGAAGGAGTTTTGAAGACGGCGGCGAAAAAAAAGCCCATCCTCGATTACTATTTCGATTATTGCGCCGAAAGGCAGGATCTGGGGACGGTCCAGGGAAAGCAGGCCTTTATAAGGCAGGTGGTCCCTCATATCGATGCCATCCGCAACGGCGTGAAGAGAAGGCTCTATGTGAAGAGACTTTCGGAGTTGACCGGTGTCGAGGAGGGACATTTTGCCGGGCGGGGGTCATACGTAATGAGTGAAGGGCCGGCCCCGGCGCAAGGGGCAAAAGGGGTGATCGAAAAGAGGGTCATCAGCGCCTGCTTTACACACCCCGATCTTCTTGAACAGTTTAAGGAAAAGGAGGTGCTGCGTTATATAAAAGACATTGACGTGAGAGAAGTGATCTCAAAGATGGTTGCCTGTTTTGAAGAAGAGAGGTGCCTTGAAGTCAGGGGCTTTATCGAAAAGCTCGACAAGGAGGCATTGAAAACGCTTGTGCTTGACGCGGTCTTTGACTCGGTTGAGTCGGGCCCGGGCGAGCCGGATAAGGTGCTCTCGGATTATTTCAAACACATAGAGGGACAGTTTTTCAAGGAAGAATCAAAAAGGATCACCGAGAAGCTTGCCGACGCGGAAGAAAGGGGGGACGATGAGGCAATTGCCGAACTCCTGAAACAGAAAAGGCAGGTATTGACGCATATAAAAAATAATTTTTTATAGAGAGGTGACCATGCCTGAAAAAGTAAGGAGATATTATCCTTATGAAGAAAACCTTGAGAAAAGGGAGCTGTACACATTCATATCTCACGGCGAGAAACAGAACAACATCCTCGATGACATTGAGCTCTTCGAGATCGAGCATCAGGACAGCCTTGGCACGACAGGGGATGCCGAAGGCGAAGAGGCGCTCGAGGGGGACCTTGAAGAGGTCTATGATGATGAGCTGATCAATCCGATTCGTCATTACATCAAGGAAATGGGAAGCATGGCCCTCCTTACAAGGGAAGGCGAAAAGGAAATAGCCCGATTGATGGAGGACGCAAAAGAGGAGATCAAGCAGGTGCTCCTGTCTTTCCCGGGCACGGTCAAGGAACTGCTTGGCGCGCTCATGGCCCTTAAAACTTCTAAGGCCGCTGTCAGGGATATTACTCTGGAAGTGGATGACGAGGAAGAGGGCGATACGGAGCTTGAATACCAGAGAGAAAGGGTTATAGCGCTTCTGGAGAGACTCAAGGAAGAGCATGACCTTATGAAGCAAAGCGGCAACGGCAAAAAGAGCGGCCATGGCAGAGAGATGCAGAAGATCATAACAGAGATCAACCTCAGCAAGAAGATCACCGAAAAGATCATCACGCGAATGAAACGATACGTGGATCGCATTGAAAAGATCGATGCCGAGATCGCCAGATTTAAAAAGATGAAAGAAAAAGGGAGCAGGAAACACCTCGAGACACTGGTGACGCGAAAAACGAGGATCGAGGAAGAGACGGGGATCTCCTCGAAGATGCTCAGGCTCTATCTGAAGCGTATAGAGAAGGCCGAACACAGCTTCTCCGGTGCGAAGAATGAATTGGTGAAGGCGAATCTCAGGCTTGTTGTGAGCATTGCCAAGCGTTACATAAACAGGGGCCTTTCCCTTCTTGACCTGATCCAGGAAGGAAATATCGGCCTTATGAAGGCGGTAGACCGTTTCGAATACAAACGGGGCTACAAGTTCAGCACCTATGCGACATGGTGGATAAGGCAGTCCATCACGCGCGCCATAGCCGATCAGGCGAGGACGATCAGGATACCGGTCCATATGATCGAGACGATCAACAAGATCATCAGGGTTTCCAGGGGGCTTGTACAGGAATTGGGCAGGGAGCCTTATCCTGACGAGATAGCCGAGAGGATAGGTTTTTCGTCTGAAAAAGTGAGAAGGGTCCTGAGGATAACCAAGGAACCTATCTCCCTCGAGACACCTATCAACGACGACGAGGATACCCATCTTGCTGATTTCATCGAGGACAAGAACATCCTTACGCCCCAGGATTCGGCCATTTACGAGGACCTTATCACAAACCTCAACAGCATCCTTGCCACGCTTTCCCCGCGCGAGGAGAGAGTCGTGAGAATGCGTTTCGGTCTCGGAGAAAAACATGACCATACCCTGGAAGAAGTGGGACAGGTTTTTGAGGTGACCCGCGAAAGGATCCGGCAGATCGAGGCGAAGGCGTTGAAGAAATTGAGGCATCCGACGAGGGCAAAGATGCTTCGCTCGTTTGTAGAAGTGTAGAGCTGCAATTTAAAAACAAAGCGCTATCTTTACTTGGTCCATCACAGCTCTCCGCTGTTTGGGGGATTAGCGTCTGTCACACCGTCGGCGGCGGGGCGGCTCCGTGAACAAAGTCCATGGGCCGCCCCGCCCGGCTTGATTCAATTTCGCTTCCCCGGCAGTTGTTTCCTGCCGCCCGTATACCATCTTTAGTTTTGAATTGGAAGGGCAGGGGCGTTTAACGCAGGCGTTCACGTTGCCAATTTTTCCTTGACAAACGGATACCATTAAAATATTTTATGCAAAAATTTCCACAATCCTTTTTCATTGCCAATTGTGAAATGTCAGGATATCAAAGGAGGAGAAACTGGTGAATATCTTGGTGTTCATTAAACAGGTGGCCGATACGGAAGCGCGTATTATTGTAAGCTCCGACCATAAAGCTCTTGAGATCGAGAATAAATACGCCGTTAATTTCTTTGATGAGTTTGCCGTCGAAGAAGCGATAAAGATCAAGGAAACACACAAAGATGCTGAGATCACCGTCTGCACTTACGGACCCGCCCGGGCGACAGAGGCCTTGAAAACGACAATTGCCATGGGTGCCGACAGGGCCTTTCTCATCGACAGCGCGAACACAGAGGCCGACGACCCCCTTGTTGTTTCAGGGTATCTGGCCGGGTTTGCGGCCAGGGAGAAGTTCGATATCATCCTCTGCGGCCGTCAGGCCATTGATGATGAAAACGCCAGCGTCGGCGCAATGACCGCAGAGCTGCTCGGCATACCACACGTAAGCATGGTGACAAAACTTGATGTTATTGATGGAACCGGCGTGCGGGTGCAAAGCGAGATAGAGGGTGCCAGAAAGATATCGGAGGTTGCCCTGCCGGCGCTCTTTACCACGCAAAAGGGTCTTAATGAACCAAGGGTGCCGCTCATTACCGGTGTTATGAAAGCCATGAAGACCCAGATACCCGTTATCGATCCGGCCTCTATCGACACCCCCTTTGGTCCCGCCACGGGAGGAGCATCAAAGATAAAGGTTCTTTCCTATGAATCGCCCGCCCAGCGGCCGGCAGTGCGCATCATTGAAGGCCAGACACCCGTTGAAAAGGCGAAAAACCTTGTAAAGTCGTTGAAGGAAGAAGCGAAGGTGCTTTAGAGGAGGGGAATAAACATGACCAGGGACATTTTCGTATTTGTCGAATACAGGGATTCTACCGTGAGAAAAGCATCTCTTGAACTGCTCTCCAGGGGCAGGCAGATGGCCGGAAAATTCTCATCAAGCCTTTGCGCCGTCCTGATGGGATCGGGCGTGAAGGAACTGGCCCAGACACTGAAAGGGTTTGCCGACAAGATCATTTTCACAGACAGCGAAGAGCTGAAGGACTACGGCTGGGACACGTATGGATCGGCGCTGGAACAGATATTGAAAAAATATGATCCCATGATCGTTCTGGGCACTTCATCGATGATCGGCAAGGACCTTTTTCCCCGGATAGCGGCACGTATGAGGGCCACCATGATATCCGATGCGGTGGGGATGGATTTTCACGAAGAAGGAGTAAAGGTCAAAAAACCGCTCTTCGGCGGCAAGGTGGTCTCATGGCTCGCGCCTGATGCCGCTTCCATGTCATTTATCACCTTCAGGCCCAATTCTTTTGCCGTTGAAACGGCAGATGCGCAGGGCGAGATCATGGAAGAGGGCCTGACGATAGAAAAAGACCCGAGGATGAAGACAGTCTCTCTCGAAAAAAGCGGATCGAAGAAAGTGGACCTCCAGGAAGCGGATTTCATTATCTGCGGTGGAAGGGGGATGAAGGGCCCCGAGCATTTCGATGCCCTCGAAGAGATAGCCGGCCTGATGGGCGGCCGTGTCGGTGCATCCCGGACCGTCGTGGACAGCAAATGGAGAGAATACGACGACCAGATCGGCAAAAGCGGGAAGACAGTCTCCCCAAAGCTTTATATCGGCTGCGGCATATCAGGCGCTCTTCACCACATAATGGGCATGGATACATCAAAAGTGATAGTCGCCATAAACAAGGACCCGAACGCCCCCATATTCCAGTATGCCGATTACGGGATAGTGGATGATCTGTTCCAGGTCCTCCCCGCCCTGAAAGAAGAGTTGAAGAATACAAGGGAAGAAACCTGACCCGTAAAGCGTGAAGTGTGAGACCGTGAAGTGTAAAAACTGCACACTCGTGCAGATAAGAGATTCCTTTTCTTTTCTGTTGAACATGGAACCTGGAACAATCTTTTAAACGCCTTACACCCGACGTTTCACGCTTTACCGTCCTTAACACACCTTACGCCTTACAATTCACACCTAACGGTCTTTTATACTGTCTAATTATTTTCTTGACAATTAGTTTATACTGTATAAATATGTAATCTATTGAGGGAGCTTTCCTTAGGCGGGGTGAATGAGAGATGGGGGAGAAAGAGAAACAGAAATTAATAGACAGTAAAGAGCTTCTGAACAGGTCAGATATATCGAGGGCCACTCTCAACAACTACATTAAGCTTGGCATCATACCGCGGCCCCTTGTGAAGAGTCCTGCGGGCGGATTAAAGGGGACGAAGAAGATCGGGTATTTCCCGGAAACTGTCTTAGACACTATCAGCGAGATCAAGAAGATGAAAGGTGAAGGCAAGTCCATGGGGTCCATAGCAAGAAAGGTCCGGGCTGTCACGGATGAACGTACTTCATATGCAGGCCCGGAGCGCAGAGAGCCCGATCCGTCATCTGGCGGACCTCAGGATGCAGGCACCGCGATACAGATGGAGGATGACTGCCTGAAGCTTACCCTTGACGAGATAAAGACCCCCGCCTATCTCCTCAACTATCAGTTTGAGATCGAATGGATAAACGAAACTGCGGAACACAGCATATTCGGCAAGCCCATAAAGTCCATAAGGAACGTTGAGCTCAGAAATGTTTTCAGGCTTTTTTTGAGCTGGGAGTTCAGCAGCTTCGTCAGGAACTGGGAAAATTTTCTTGATTACCACATGGCATTCTACAAGGTTAAAATGGAGAAGGAAAATCTTTCACAGCTCTATACGGGCATGTCCAGAAGGGAAACGCAATACCTGCATACCGCTTACGACAGAGTGCAGAAGATACCGATGGAAAAGATATATCAGCACGTGGTCGATATTGAGGGGTCTTCCGGCACCAAGGACAGGTATATTGTCTATACGACTTTTTTCAGGGAAGGAATGTTCTTTCTCTATACACATGCGGATACCGTTACGGAGGGCATCACGGAATTTCTGTCCAACCGTGAGGTTGTCGTAAGAGACCTTCTGCAGCAGCGGCTTCCGACCCTTGTTTCCTTCAGCGTCCTTGTCGCCGATCTCCAGAACTCGGTGCGCATCTGCGCGGAGCTTCCCCCGGAAGAGTATTTCGAGCTTATAAATTCCATGTGGCGGATACTCGAAGAGTCCTTCAGGCAGTATAACGGCATATACGGCAAGAGGATAGGTGACGGAGTCGTTTACTATTTCCTTAAAAAACAGGACCCTGACTACATCATGAACTCGATCAACTGCGCCCTTGCGATCCGTGAAAGGATGACGGGATTTTCCAACGAATGGAAGGCAAGGAAAAAATGGCTTAACGACCTGTACCTGAATATGGGGATCAATGAAGGACAGGAATACTTCAGCACAACCGCACCTTCATCCACCAACGTGGAGTTCACCGCCCTCGGCGACACCATCAATTACGCATCCAGACTTTCAAACCTTGCCCGTTACGGCACGATACTGACGACAAAGAACCTGATGAACCAGCTTGACGATCCTCACAGGGGCAAGTTTCGTTACGGTATCAGGAAGAAAGCTGAAGACCGCGAGGTTTTCATCGAGAACGTTTTTTCCCGTGTCGATGACCTGCTTAAGGGCAACGAAACGTGGCGCCAGCGCTTCGCTGATATATCCACATTGCCCATAACGGAGATAGTGGACAACAAGGCGGGAATCTCCAAACAGCAGGGAACAGGAAACGGCAATACATAATAATTAATAACCGAATATTTGGCCGCTGGCGCCCGGTTGTTTTGATCTCCGGCACCTGTTCCCTCTCATCGGCTTTTCTGTTATGATTATAGACCTGTCATGGAGATAATCACAGCAAGTGGCCTGACCAAGAACTACGGCAGTTTCAAAGCCGTCGACAATGTCAGCTTTTCCATCCTTTCGGGGGAGTGCTTCGGTTTTCTCGGCCCCAACGGCGCGGGAAAGACAACGATCATGCGCATGATCTATTGCTTCATGCCTCCGACCCGCGGGGAGGTGACGGTTTTCGGTCACAGCGTCACAAGGGATCCGGGCCATATCAAGTCGAGGATCGGCGTCGTGCCCCAGGAAGAAAGCCTCGATCTGGACCTTACGGTACTCGAGAACATCATTGTCTACGGGAGATATTTCGACATACCGAGGAAAAAATCGCAGCCCATCGCGATGGAGCTTCTCTCTTCCGTCGGTCTTCTCGAAAGGATGAACGAGAACATCAAGAACCTTTCGGGGGGAATGAAGAGGAGCCTCCTGCTTGTGAGGTCCCTCGTGAATGACCCCGAGCTTCTTGTCCTTGATGAACCTACGACCGGTCTTGACCCGCACAGCAGGCAGATGGTATGGCACGGACTGAAGCAGCTCCAGGAGCGCGGCAAGACACTTCTGTTGACGACGCACTACATGGAGGAGGCACAGAGGCTCTGCAACAGGGTGGCCATAATGGACAGGGGCAAAATAGTCGTTGTCGCCTCGCCGAAAGACCTCATGGAACAATACGGCGGGGACCTTGAAGAGGTATACCTGAGGCTCACCGGGAGGAAGCTTGAAGATTAAAAGGGCCATGCGTGTCTGGCAGAGGCATTTCATGGTGTATACCAAGCTTTACAAATCGAGCATAGCCCTGAATTTCGTGGAACCGGTAATGTATCTCGTGGCGATGGGTTTCGGCCTCGGGGGTTATATCAGCGAGATAAACGGAAAACCTTACATCAACTTCATAGCTCCCGGCATCATCGCTTCTTCGTCGATGTTTGCCACGGTGTATGAATGCACCTATGGAACATATGTCCGGATATTCTTTCAGAAGACCTTCGATGCCATCCTGGCCACTCCCGTCAACATCGATGACCTCATAGCGGGAGAGATCATATGGGGAGCAACGAAAAGCACCCTCTACGGCATCATCATAATAGGCACTATAAGCGCCTTTCACCTCGTGGATTCATTTTTTGTGCTTCTGATCATTCCCGTTGTTTTCTTAAGCGGCCTTGTTTTTGCCGAGATCTCGCTCATATGCGTGGCCCTTGTCCCCGGCATAGATTCGTTGAACTATTTCTACACCCTTTTTTTGACCCCCATGTTCCTCTTTTCAGGCATTTTCTTTCCCCTTGACGCCTTTCCGGTCTTTGTCGGCAAGATAGCTTATTTTACACCGCTTTTTCATCTCACGAGTATCTGCAGAGCCCTTTCGGCCGGGAATCCAGCGGGCGCCGTTGAGGGTGTCGTGTGGATACTCGTCGTTGCCGTACTCCTGGTCCCTTTCACTTTCCGGTTCATGCGGAAGAAGATAATCAAGTAGCGGGCGCTTTTGCCGTTATCATCCGGGGCGGCCGAGAAGCCTGAGGATGATCCTGTCGATCGCGCTGTCAATTGCTGAAACAGGCGCATCGTGGTTGTTGCACAGGATCGAAAAGATGAGCGTTTCATTGTCGTTTGTCGTTACATATCCCGACAGGTTTCTGACGTGTACCATTGTGCCTGTTTTTGCCCGGACCCTGCCTCCGGCGGCGGAGCCCTTGAGCCTGTTTTTAATAGTGCCCTCTGCGCCGATTGCAGGCAGCGATGCGATAAATTGCGGAGCGTAAGGGCCGTTTGCCATGACCTTCAGCAGTTCAACGACAGACCCGGGGGTGATAAGGTTGTAGCGCGAGAGCCCCGACCCGTCTGTCATGGTAAGCCCGTTCGTGTCAATGCCGGCATCGCGCAGGACGGAAAGGGCGGCGGCGATCGCTTCCTGCGTGGCGGCGGCATTCGCCTGCGTTTTTCCTGCCGCGAGGAGGACCAGTTCAGCATAGAGGTTGTTGCTCAGTTTATTGACGACCTTGATGATCTCCGAGAGCGCCGGGGAACGATAGACCGCTATTCTCCTCCAGGGCCTTCCCCTCTTTTCGACCGGAGGCGGGGCCACAACGGGACAATTCCGGGCGCAGACGATATCGCCTTTCACGGTGATGCCTTTTGACGCGAGAGCTTCCCTGAACACGTAGCCGCCGAAATGCGCGGGATGGCGGACGGCTATGTAATGGGTGCTTGCCGTGCCCGATGGGGCGACGGTGCCGTTCACGCGGAGCACACCCGGTGATGTGTATTCGAAGCTCATGGTTTCGCCGGTCTGACCTTTTCCTGTTGTCGCGGTGTTCATGATCTTTATGAACCTGGTGTCCGGCTCCATGATGATCTTCGGCGACCCGCCGGTTTTCCCCGCGGGGATGATGTCGAGCTGTACGCAATTGTTGTTGAACGAAAAGGCGTCCCTGGGGGCCGAGTAGCAGTGCACCCTGTCGTCGGTGTTCCAGCCTGCGCCGTAAGGCGGGCTGGAAAATATCGAATTATCGATCATGATATTGCCGCGGACCTCGCCGACCCCCATTTCTTTGAGCTTTACCGCCCATTGCTGGAACACATAAAGCGGGTTATTATCGTTGAAATAACCTGATATGGTAGGGTCGCCTGACCCTCTGATGATGAGGTTCCCGCGAAGCACCCCTGAATGCACCGTGCCGTCGGTGAAAAGGCCAGTTTCATATCGGAAATCCGGTGTCAGGGCGAGAAGGGCCGCCGCCGATGTGAAGAGCTTCATGTTGGATGCCGGAACGAAAAGTTTTCCGCCGTTATGCTCGTAAATCCTTTTGCCCGTTGAAAGAGATTCAATGACTATCCCCACATGGGCGGGCCTGAGGGCCGTTTCATCAAGTATGGCATTGAGGTCTCGCCGCAGTGCCTCTCCTGGACCGGTATCGGCCTGTGAATGTGCGGTACAGGCGAAGGCCGGCATAAAAAGGGCGATCAGGAGGACAATGGCCGTCATGAGGGAACGCGCATTATTGAAAGGTATACTGTCCATCAGGGTATATCCGCCTTTTTCGTCAATAGTTCGCAGCGAGACAGCGGTCGTTCCGGCACATTCTCACATTGATGCGTTCAGGAAAGAGCCCTTTCAACCTCTCGATCCTTTTTTCTTTGGTTACAAAAAGGACCTTTGTCTGCGAACCCAAAAGCTGCAGAAATTCCTCTTCGCCGATGAATATCTTTTTCGCGTCATCGTATTTCGATCCCATTGCAAGCTCTCCTTTGTAAGAGGCGATAACGACGGGTTGTCCCAGGTAAAAGGGCAGGGTCAGGTCGAGGGATGAATAGTTGACGACGATCCCGGGTTTTTCCTTTGCGTTCTTGATCGAAAGTGCGATCTCTTTTGCCGTGTTGGCCCTGTCGAGCACGTCAAAATGAAGGATGATCGCGACGATGATGGAAAGGGAAAAGAGGAGCAGCAGGCCGAAGACGCGCCCGGTCTTGCGCAGTCCCTTGAAGAAAAGGAGGGCGAAGCACAGCGCCGAAGACAGGGAAAGCCAGAGTGAAAAAAACTTAAGGTCTTTCATGATGCCCGGCGCGTCATCGGTAACGGTCGCTATATAGCTGACGAAGCCTTCGTGGAGGTAGAGAAGGCAGGATAGGGCAAGTACTGCCAGAAATACCATCAAGATGATGATCTCAGCCGGACGGCCTAACCTGGAATCCCATTTTTCACGAAAGAGCGCGGCTACAACCATGGAAACAGCGGGAAAGACGGGAAGGATATAGGGCGGAAGCTTGGAGCCTGACACGCTGAAGAAGACGAAGACCAGCGCCGACCATATGAGAAAGAGCCGGCACTCAGGTCTTTTCCAGGCTGTCTTCGCGGCCCGGGGTATGAAAAAGGACCAGGGAAGCATTCCGCCGAGAAGCACAGGTATGAAATAGTAGATGGGCCCGCTTCGTTTGTGTTTTGTCGATACGAAGCGGAGAATGTGCTGGTCTACGAAAAAGAAATCGAAGAAACCCTTTTCTCTGACCGAGATAATGACGAACCACGGCGCGGCGATGGCAAGATAAAGGATCAGGCCGCTGAAAAGCCTCATACGTTTCACGAAGGCGAGGTTTTTTTCGGTCAGCAGAAACAGAAAGACAGCTGCGCAAAGGAGGACAGGGGCGACCGGCCCTTTCGTGAGCGTCGCGAGCGCCATGGAAACATAGAAACCGTAAATGAAAGAGGCCTTGTTTTCCCGGTAATAACCGTAAAAACACAAAAGCGACAGGAAGAGCCATGATGTAAGGACCATGTCCGTCGTCACGATCCGGGCCATGGCAAAGAACCCCAGCGACGATAAGAGGACCAGTGAGCCGAGGAAGGCCGTCTGTTCATCCGCCCATCTGCGGACGAAGAAGAACAGGGCAAAGACGCACAGAAGCGCGGCTAGGGCATTGGGGAGGCGAAAGGACCATTCGCTTATCCCGAAGACCTTGTATGAGAGGGCGGCGGCCCAGTAAAGAAGGGGAGGTTTCTCGAAATACCTTACGCCATTGAGGCGCGGCACGGTGTAGTCGCCGCTTTCAACCATTTCCCTGGGGATCTGTGCATACCTGCCTTCATCGGGCTCTTTCAGTGAATAGCCCCCCATGCCGTGAAGCATGAAGATATAGGAAAAAAGAAGCAGGACGATGATGTGCCTGACGAGCGTTTTCTTGTTAGGGTCCATAGAGCCTTATCCGTCCCGTTCTCTTGTGTAATGAAAAAGGGCCATGTCTGTTTCGCCGACGCGCTGCTCAAGTTTTAGCCTGATGCCGGGGACGGAACTCTCGACTTCTTTCGCGTCACGTTCACGGGTCAGGAGAAAAAACTCCTTTTCACTGCCTGCGTAGCTTTTCAGGCGGGTTGTGTCATGCTCATCGATGTGGACCGCGAACTTCCCCGTGTAGTAAACGTAAACGCCGCGCATGCTCCCGTAATAGACCCACGGGATATTGTCCCCGGTAAGGGCGCGTATTTTCACGCACAAAGGTTTTGGTGACTTGTAGAGGTTCCATTTCCCGAATATGGAGATGTTTCCGGCCATGTATGCGAGGGCCATGAAGACGGTGATACAGGCGAACGCTGTCCGGACCCTGCGTATCCCGACAGATACAAAGACAAGGATGCCGCATGCAAGACCGAGGGACCCGATTACGATCCGTTCGGTCCGGAATTCACTGTAAAGAGACGGCCTGTAAACAAGGAGGATGATCCCCATTGCGCACAGAACGGTACCGAGCAGGGGATAGGCTATTTTGTTGTAGCGTATCTTTTCGTCGGTTATGCATCCCGATGCTATCACCGCGAGGGCCGGCAAGGCGGGCAGCATGTATTTACTGATCTTGCCTGATGAAAGAGATAGAAAGAAAAAGAGCCAGAAGAACCATATGGTGAAGAAACGCATCCGGTGGTTGCCGCCCCATCCCCTGATCGCCGCATAGAGGCCCATGGGCAGAAAAAGGCTCCAGGGAAAGAAATCAAGGGGGAGTGTCGTGAAATAATAATAAAAAGGTCTTTTATGGCTCCAGGCGTCAAAGAAGCGCAGGAAGTTCTGCCGGAGTATGTTTTCATAGAGGTAGGGGAGCCCTTCCCGGAAGTAGACGGCCAGGTACCAGGGGACGACGATGGCCAAAAACAGAATGAGGCCCACCCAGGTGTGCTTCATCGCGAGAAGGGAAAGCTTTTTTTCCGAGGCGCAGTAAAAAAGAGCTGCCGGAACGGCCAGCGCCACGGCAAGAGGGCCCTTTGTCATAAATGCGAAGGCAAGGAGCACAAAAAAGAGATAGTAATATGCCGTCCTGCCGCCCTGTGTGAACCGGAAGAATGAGAGAAGCGCCAGCACCAGGGCTGCCGAGAAGACCATGTCCACCTGGAGGTAGCGCGCCTGCCAGTAGAAGAGCGGCGACAGCGCCAGTATGACACAGCTGATCACGGCCCGCTGGAGGCCGAAGGACCTCAGGACAACAAAGAAGAGGGCCATGATCGTGGCAAGCGCCGCGATGGCGGAGGCAAGTCGCATGGACGTTTCATCCGGTAAAAACGGGAAGGTTTTGGCAAAGGCAAAGACGGCATAATAAAAAAAAGGGGGTTTTTCTCCGTAGGCGGTGTTGTTCAGATGAGGGACCACAAGATCGTTGTCCAGCTCTTTGACGATCTGGGCAAAATCCCCCTCATCAGGAGCCCAGAAATCCCTTGCACCGAGGCCCGTGAGAAAGAGCAGGCAGCAGGCGGCCAGTATCAAAAAGAGTGTGGTCCGTTCACCTTTCACGGCAATAAACTCTCCCGTTCACGTAAAAAAGATTAAATGACCAATAACCAAATTTCAATAACCAAAGCAAAAAAGATAATAACCTGTAACCAGATCAAAAAAACTGATTAAATGCCGTTCCTGACGTTCTATTCCATTCGGTCATTGGTTAATTGGTCGTTTTCGGTTGTATCATAAAAAAAGGGTAGACTGTAAGCCGGGTTCTGTATCCCGCCGATGGGCGGAAGCGGTGATCATTTCTCTAAGGGTCCGGGTTTCCCCGGACCTCAAGCGGCCTACCCGGGTAATGGACGGGCCATCCATGCCGTCTTGAAGGACGGCACCCTCTTTGGCCTTGCATCGGATGGGGTTTACAAAGCTCCCGTGTCGCCACGGGACTGGTGAGCTCTTGCCTCGCCATTTCACCCTTACCCCTGCCTGAGCGGGGCGGTATCCTTTCTGTTGCACTTTCCCTGGGGTTGCCCCCGGTTCCCGTTAAGAACCATCCTGCCCTTCGATGCCCGGACTTTCCTCCCCGCATGAAGCGGAGCGACCACCCGTCTACCCTTTTTTTATGGCGTCCTTTGCGAGTTTGTCCGCCACTCTGTTTTGTTCCCTTGGTACATATTGTATCGCAAAATGCTCGAAATTGCTTGCGATATTTTTAACCTGCTTTACGTAGCTGAACAGTGTGGCGTTCTTGATCTTGTAAACGCCGGTGACCTGGTTTGCAACAAGGAGTGAATCGGTGTACACAGTTATCTCCCTGACAGACCGGTCAATGGCAATTTTAAGTGCGTGTATAAGGGCTTCATATTCAGCCATGTTGTTTGTCATTTCACCGAGAAAGACCGCCTCTTTGAGCAATTCGCCGCCTTCTTCGTCCTGAACGAAGATGCCGGCCCCTGACCTGCCGGGATTGCCCGAAGAAGCGCCGTCAACATGAACGTGCCAGCGCATCAGTCGTTTTCTCTGAAGAAAAGGATCCTGTTGCAGCTCGGACACTGTATGAGTTTTTTGTTCTTGGTTACCTCGATAAAAAGCTGGGGAGGGATATTCATGTGACATCCCATGCACACCCCGTTTTTGACGTTCGTCACCGCCACGCCGCCGCGCCTCTCCCGGAGAATGCCGTAGATGTTTCGAAGATTGTCGCTGACAACGGACAGCAGGTTGTCCCTTTCGGTTGTGAGCCTGGTTATGATCTCATCCATCGATTGGATCTCTTTTTCGATCTCTATCTTTTCGACCTCTGATTCTTTCTCACGTTTCTTCAACTGCTCTGTCGATGCTTCGTTGTCCTTCCTGAGGTCTTCGATCTTGTCCATGAGCACGAGCACATCTTCTTCGGTGCGGTCGTTTGTTTCCTTTGCGGCCTCGATCTCCTTGAGAAGGGCCTGGTATTCCTTGTTTGTTTTCACGTCATAGAGCTTGACTTCAAGCTTCTTGATCTTCTCCTTGTCAGTTTCCAGTTCCTTTTCCTTCTTGCGTCTCTCCTTGTCGAGCTCCTCTATGATCTCTTTTTCCTTTTCGATCTTCTGCCGCACCATGGACATCTCTTCCTCCATGGTTTTCAGCTTAATTGGAGCCTGGAGAAGCTTTTGTTCGTTCTCCATTATCATTGATTCTATTTTTTGTGCCTCGAAAAGAGTTCCCAGTTCCTGCTCCACTTTATGCCCTCCAAAATGCTGAGGGGGTGTACCCGATGGTACACCCCCTCGCTATAAGTTCAAGATCCCGTTCTATAAGAAATTTTATCAACATTTAGTTTTAAATGGGCCCACCTGGGTTCGAACCAGGGACCTACCGGTTATGAGCCGGTGGCTCTTCCAGCTGAGCTATGGGCCCAACATTTCTAATAAAATAAACGATTTTGACCTGCTTTGTCAATGAATGAAAACCGGAGAGAGGCAACAGAAAAACAATTACCGATCCTCCAATAATTAATAAGCAATAAAAAAACAACGTGAACAGCGTTCCATTGGCCGTTGGGGTTTGATTATTGATCATTGCTTCTCTGTTTTGTGTCCGGTGACCCCCTGTATTTTTTATTCCATTTTCCTGCGGATCTATACTAAAATGTCGACACAAGGCAAATTGTGAGAGTCAAGGAGGGGACCCATGAGTGATGAGAGGGTTACGAAAGAACAGCTTATTGAAAAGGCAAAGAAGCCGGCACTTGATGCAATGAAAATGCACCCCTTTTACAAAGGCAAGATCGAGATTGTTCCCAAGTGCGTCATCAGGGATTTCAACGATTTCGCAATATGGTACACGCCCGGTGTAGCGGAGCCGTGCATGGAGATCAACAGGGACCCCGAGAAGGTCTTTGAATATACCAACAAGGCCAATATGGTGGGGATAGTGACTGACGGCACGAGGGTGCTGGGCCTTGGCGATATCGGGCCGATGGCGGGGCTGCCGGTGATGGAAGGAAAGGCGCTTCTGTTCAAATATCTCGGAGGTGTCGACGCATTCCCGATCTGTCTCGACACAAAGGACCCGGAAGAGATCGTCAGGACCGTGAAGATCATTGCCCCGGTCTTCGGCGGTATCAATCTTGAGGACATCGAGAACCCGAAGTGCTTTTATGTGCTGGAGAAGCTGAGGGCCGAATCCCCTATCCCCGTCTGGCATGACGATCAGCAGGGAACGGCGGCGGTCACCCTCGCGGGTCTCATCAATGCCCTCAAAATTGTGAACAAACGGATCGAGGACGCGAAGATCACGATGATCGGCATAGGCGCGGCCAATGTCTGCATTGTCAGGATGCTCATAAAAGCCGGCGCGGACCCGAAAAAGATCATCGTCGTCGACAGTAAGGGCATACTTAACCGGAAACGTGACGATATAAAACCAACACACAGGGAAAAGCTCGAGTTTGCACAGATAACCAACGGTGAGAACCGCCACGGGGACACTGCCGATGCCCTTAAGGGCCAGGATGTCCTCATAGCCCTCTCGAAGTCGGGACCCGATGTCATACAAAAGGACTGGGTCGCCTCCATGGCCGATAATTCCATCGTCTTTGTATGTGCCAATCCGATACCGGAGATGTGGCCCTGGGACGCGAAAGAAGCCGGGGCCCGTATCGTGGCGACGGGACGGAGCGATTTTCCGAACCAGGTCAACAACTCCGTGGGTTTTCCCGCCATATTCCGCGGGACACTTGACGTCATGGCCCGGACCATCACCGACGAGATGTGCATCGCGGCGGCCCGGGAGCTTGCAAGGTGCGCAGAGGACAGGGGGCTTGCCGAAGACTACCTCCTGCCGACCATGAGCGAGTGGGAGGTCTTTCCGAGGGAGGCCGTAGCCGTCGCGAAGATGGCCATGCAGCAGGGAGTGGCCCGGTTGAAGATAGATGAGAAGGAGCTGTACAATATGGCGGTATCGAAGATCAGGCGGGCGCAGGAAGAGGTGGGCCTTCTCATGGAGAAGGGAGTTATAGCGCCGTACATTGAGTGAGGGGCGAAGAAACCATGAGGGATATACATACAGACGAGATCATATCGGCAATTGAGAACCTGTTCATAGATGCCAACATCAACCTTCCGGAAAATGTCTACAAGGCGATCAGCGATGCCGTAGAAAAAGAAAGATCGCCCGTCGGCAAAGAAGTCTTGAAGGAGCTGCTCAGGAATGCGGACGCGGCCCGTCAGGAACACATGCCCATATGCCAGGACACGGGTGTGGCAGTCACGTTCCTTGAGGTAGGACAGGATGTCCATATTGTCGGCGGCGGCCTGGCAGAGGCGGTCAGTGAGGGTGTGCGGAGGGCCTATAAAAAGGGTTACCTGAGAAAGTCCTGCTGTCATCCCTTCAGCAGGAAGAACACCGGGGACAACACCCCGCCTGTCATTCACGCAAAGATCGTGCCGGGCGATAAATTGAAGATCACCGTTCTGCCCAAGGGCGGAGGCAGCGAGAACTACGGGGAGGTCCGTATGCTGGTGCCGGCCCAGGGCAGGGACGGGGTGAAGACCTTCGTGCTTGAAATGGTGAAAAAAGGCGGTCCCAACCCCTGTCCGCCCATTATTGTGGGTGTGGGCATTGGGGGGAATTTCGAAACCTCCGCGATGCTTTCCAAGGAGGCCATCATGGTCCCCATTGGAGAGCGCAATGCAGATGAAGAGCTCGCCGCGATGGAGATGGAACTGCTTGGCGAGATCAACAGGACCGGCATAGGGCCCCAGGGATATGGCGGCACGGTCACCGCCCTCGACGTCCACATCAGGATGGTGCCATGCCACCTCGCTTCGTTGCCTGTGGCGGTGAACATTCAGTGCCATGCGCACAGGATCAGGGAGATGGTATTATGACAGGTAAGGCACGCCGGACTGACGGGAAGAGAAACTCTTATTCCATGGAAAAGAAGATTAGAACTCCCCTTGAAGGGGATGTCATACGGCTTCTGGGGGCAGGAGAGAAGGTGCTTCTGAGCGGCTATATATATACCGCCCGTGATGCCGCCCATAAGAGATTCGCCGAGACTATTAAGGCCGGAGGCCAGCTTCCGCTGGAGCTCAAGGGCCAGGTCATATATTACTGCGGTCCCTCGCCCGCGCCGCCGGGCAGGGTGATAGGCTCGTGCGGGCCGACCACGAGCTCCCGTATGGATGCCTATGCCCCAAAACTGATCTCTTTGGGCCTTAAGGGCATGATAGGGAAGGGAAGGCGTTCTCCCGCCGTGAGGGATGCGATGAAACAGCACGAGGCGGTTTATTTCGGCGCGACGGGAGGGGCCGGGGCGCTGATCTCCCGCAGCGTGGTTTCCGCCGAAGTTATCGCGTACGAGGACCTGGGGCCGGAGGCAGTTGTCAGGCTGGAAGTCAGGGACATGCCGCTTTTTGTTATAAATGACATTTACGGCAATGACCTGTATGAGACCGGTGTGGAACGTTACAGAAGCGGCCCGTTATATTGATGGACCATATCTTTTGACTTTTTGAAGCAAATATTTTAAAAGAGAGAATTATACAAGGAGATGCGATGCCTGAGATTCGTATTGCCGTTGCCGGTGTCGGAAACTGTGCAAGCTCGCTGGTTCAGGGTATATCTTATTATTCACGGAAAAGGAAAGATGTTGTCGGGCTTATGCACCATGATGTCTGCGGATATAGACCCGGGGACATCAAGCTCGTGGCGGCTTTCGATATTGACGGACGTAAGGTCGGAAGCCCCCTTGAAAAGGCCATTTTTGCGCCTCCCAACTGTACGAAGACCATTGAGGCGAAGATCCCTCCCACCGGGGTCAGGGTCCTCATGGGCCATGTTCTTGACGGTGTTGCGCCGCACATGGGTCTCTACCCTCCTGAAAGGTCATTTGTTATATCAAAGGCCAGACCCGTCGATGTTGCCAGGGTCCTCAAGGAACGCGGCGTCGACATCCTTGTGAACTACCTCCCCGTCGGTTCAGAGAAGGCGACAAGATATTACGCCGAATGCTGTCTTGAGAGCGGCGTTAGCCTCATAAACTGCATTCCTGTTTTCATCGCATCTGACAAAAGCTGGGCCGGACGTTTCGAAAAAAAGGGCATACCTGTTATCGGCGACGACGTCAAATCGCAGATCGGGGCCACTATCATTCACAGGAGCCTCGCGAAGCTTTTCAACGACCGCGGCGTGAAGCTGGACAATACATACCAGCTCAATACCGGCGGGAATACCGATTTTCTCAACATGCTCAACCGTGAGCGGCTTGTATCGAAAAAGATATCAAAGACGGAGGCGGTGCAATCCATGCTGGACATCCCCATTCCTCCGGACAACATTCATATCGGCCCTTCCGATTATGTTCCCTGGCAGAAGGACAACAAGGTCTGTTTCATGAGACTCGAAGGCAGGATATTCGGCGATATACCCATCAACTGCGAATTAAGACTTTCCGTCGAAGACTCGCCAAACAGCGGCGGGTGTATCATTGACGCCATACGGTGCTGCAAGGTGGCCCGCGACAAGGGCATCGGAGGGGTGCTCGAATCCATATCCGCCTATACCATGAAGCATCCCATCAGGCAATATCCCGATGAGGTAGCCAGGAGCATGGTGGAAGAATTCATCCGGGGAGAGAGGGACCGGTAGGGGGCTTATCTTGATAAGCTCGAAGATAGGCCACCGTCTTGATCCTGTCATCCTGGCACCGTACCGGCTTTTCTTCAGAAAAAAAGATATATCGCCGAACATCATAACTGCCGCGGGTACTCTTTTCGGTTTTCTTTCAGCCTTCCTGGTGTACGTACAGTCCCTGACACTCGGTGCCTGCGCGTTGGTGATAGCGGGCTTTCTTGACCTTCTCGACGGGGCCATCGCGCGTTCGAGCGGGCAGGTCACACGCTTCGGCGGTTTTTTCGATTCAGTGCTTGACCGCTACACCGATCTTGCCGTCATGGGAGGGATACTGTTCATCTATGTCCGGCACGACAATACGGGATACGCGATAGCGGCCTTTGTCGCCACGGCCGGGGTTGCCCTTATACCTTACGCGCGGGCAAGGGCGGAGGCGGCCTCACTTTCGTGCAAGACAGGCATCCTTGAGCGTCCGGAGCGGCTTATCCTGCTCGTCATCGGGCTGTTCTTTCCTTTTCTGCTTGGATATATAATGGTGGCCCTCGCAGTGCTGACCCATGTAACGGTGATCCAGCGGATCCTGTATGTAAGGAAACAAACAGGTAAAGAGGGTTAGGGGCTGTTCGAATGCCTCGAACCGCTTGAGCCGCTTGAAGGTGAGAGACAACTTTCCTGTAAATGAAACTTTATAGTTTTCTAATATTCAAACTGTCAAACTGTTTTTATTCGTTGACCATGTTGAAGATCTCTTCCTTGAGGATGTTCTTCGCCATTTCCCTTGGGATCCCCGACTTGATAACGGTCCCCTTCTTGAAGAGCATGGCGCTGTTTGCGCCGAAAGCAAGGCCTATATCGGCTTCTTTCGCCTCTCCCGGTCCGTTGACCTCGCAGCCCATTATAGCGACGTCAAGATAGTGATCGAACTGGTTGATCTCCTTCTCGAACTCTTCGACTATCCCTGCGAGCTTGACCTTGCATCGGCCGCAGGTCGGACACGATATGATATTGATGCCCCGTTTTCTGAGGCCAAGGTCGCGAAGGATATGGTAAGCAGCGATCACCTCGTAGACCGGGTCTCCCGTCAGCGAAACCCTGATGGTGTCGCCGATCCCTTCATTGAGGAGTATGCCGATCCCGATGGCCGATTTAATGGCGCCGGAAAAAACAGGTCCCGCCTCGGTGATGCCGACGTGCAAGGGATAGTCGGAGATCTTCGCAAACTTTTTATAAGCATCGACCGTTTCGCGGATGTCAGAGGCCTTGAGCGAGACCTTGAGCTGGGTCCAGCCGGTGTCTTCAAAAAGCTTGACGTAGTACAGCGCGCTTTCGACCATGGCCTGCGCGTTGGGCCGCGTGTATTTCTTGAGGACCCTTTTTTCCATGGACCCGATGTTCATCCCCAGCCTGACGGGTGTTTTTGTCTCCAGGGCCATGTGGGCGATCTGCCTGACCCGGGGTATGTTGTTGATGGTCCCGGGATTGATCCTGATCGCATCGATGCCGAGTTCCATCGCTTTCAATGCTATCTTGTGGTTGAAATGGATGTCGCCGATGATGGGTATGTCCACTTCCTTTTTCAGGAAAGGGATGATCTTGCAGGTGTCCTCATGGGGGAGGGCGATCCTGACCAGTTCGCAGCCGGCTTTTTTAAGCTGCCTTGTCTGTTCGAGGGTTTCCCGGAAGTTCTCAGGGTCGGTCTTGAGCATGGACTGGACGATGATCGGACCGGCCCCGCCAATGGGAACGCTGCCGACGGTGATCTTTCTTGTTTTCTTTCTCTTCATTGTTTTGTTCCTTATGAATGAATGACCGAATGTTTCTTATCATATCGTGCCCGTCTGCCGCATGTCAATCGTCACGTTTTAGAAAAAATTGCTTTTCCCGGGATGAACATATGGTATATTGGAAAATCATGGACAGGCAGAGAAAAATCGCCGTCATCCTCATGATCATAGGGGTTTGCATCCCTTTGACCGCCCTTCCTTTTGTTTCCGGCTATGACAAGGATAAAGGCTTGTGGAAAAATTTCCTGGATGTCGGTATAAAGATAACAAAAGATACGCCCGGAAAGGCCCCGAACGTACCGGATGCGAAGGCCGTCGATCAGAAGAAGGGTCTTATCAAGAAGGTGCCTGACAGGATCCCCTTCAGGCTGTTCCTGGTTCCCATGTTCCTCCTGATATTTATCGGCATCGTCATGATAGACAAGGCGAAGACAAGAGCGGGGGACGCAGCTTCGGACCCCGGGGACATGTAGGGCCGGCGGTTCAGGGCGGAAGCGCCTGGGAAAGATGTTTTTTTGCTTTTTTCCGTACCGGCTTTCCCTTGTGATCAGCCCTCTATCGGTCATCCTGCAGGCGCTGATTTCCCCGTATTTATGGTGTTCTATTTTTGTTAAATATTTCACTTGACTATCGTGAAGTGGTGAGATATTAATGTCTAACGTAACGTACTAACTTACGGCCTTTAATTCAAAAAATCAGGAAGCTGGGAGGACAGGTAACTATGGACAAATGGACCTTTGGCTTTACGATGGTTGTTGTCGGGATGGGCGGTACCATCTGCACGCTCATTGTTTTCAGTCTTATTATGTCCGCTTTGAAGAAAGTTTTTCCGTATAGAAAAGAAGAAGATAAATAAAGGGAGGATGAGGGCATGTTTGCTGATTCTGTATTGAGCGGTTTAAACGGACTTACGGCTGGTTTCGCGAACCTGCACTGGTCAAACCCTGTCATGATGGTGATAGGCGGGCTTTTGCTCTACCTGGGGATCAAGAAGGACTGTGAGCCTCTGCTTCTCGTCCCCATCGGGTTCGGGTGCATCCTGATCAATATACCACTCGCGGGACTCATGGATAAAGAGGGTTTTCTCCGCATCATTTACGATGCCGGTGTCATCACGGAGCTTTTTCCGCTTTTCATATTTGTCGGCATAGGCGCCATGACGGACTTCGGCCCCGTTCTTGAGAACCCATACACGTTCCTCCTCGGGGCGGCCGGGCAGTTCGGCATATTTATCACCCTGCTCCTTGCCCTGGCGCTCGGTTTTCCTCCCAAGGATGCCGTGACCATCGGCATCATCGGCGCCTGCGACGGACCAACGGTCATATATGTGGCCTCGCAGTACGCTCAGCACCTTCTGGGGCCGGTGACAGTGGCGGCCTACTCGTACATGGCGCTTGTGCCGGTGCTTCAGCCGCCCATCATGAGAATGCTGACGACCGATAAGGAACGTACCACCGTCATGAAAACACATGCGAAGTCTGTTTCCAAAACGACCAAGATGCTTTTCCCCATCGTCATAACCATAATCGGCGGGCTCATAGCCCCCAAGGGCCTCCCCCTGCTGGCGACGATCATGCTCGGCAACCTCATGAAGGAGTCGGGTGTGGTGGGCAGATTGACAAAGGCTGCCGAGAACGAGATAGCCAACATCGTCACGCTGCTTCTGGGCATCTCCATAGGCGCCACCATGAGCGGCCCCGTGTTCGTTCAGACACAGACGCTTATCATCCTTATCCTGGGGCTCCTCGCGATATGTCTCGACACCGTTTTCGGTATCCTTTTTGGAAAGATCCTCTACCTTGTTACCGGAGGGAAGATCAATCCCCTCATCGGTGCATCGGGTATCTCCGCATTCCCGATGGCTGCCAGGGTCGCCCAGAAAGAGGGGATGAAATACAACAAGAAGAACTATCTCCTCATGCACGCCATGGGGGCCAATGCGGGCGGGCAGGTGGGTTCCGTCATGGCCGCGGCGGTCATGCTCTCCGTTCTCAATGGAATGGGCATTATTTAGACGGAGCATTTAACTGGAAAGCAACAAACAGGCCGGACGGGGAAGACCTTATCCGGCCTGTTTTTTTATCATAAGACCGCATGGATATTTCTTGCACATGGCAATTGAGTTGTTATATAGTAGGTCAGTGTCTGTTACAAATCAAATTATGGGCAGGGTTCGGAATCACCGGGTGAATTAAGGGCGGCTGTCGCCTTTAATTGGGGGGTTATTCTTTTTAAGGGGGTTACAAGCTTATGGATTTCGTTCAGACTGCGTCAATAGTGATCTTTCTCGCAAGCATCATCCTCGTTATCACCGGCTGGATAGACAGTGTCCTTGCCGCGCTGCTGGGCATCCTGTTCATGGTCTTTTTCGGCATCATGTCCGATATTGATGCCTTCAAGATCGTCGACTGGAACGTTATCATCATCCTGCTGAGCATATGGATCATCTCAGGTTATTTCGGGAAATCGGGGGTGCCCGATTTTCTCTCCGCGGTCATACTCAAGGTATCGAAAGGAAATGTTGCGCTTTTCGTAACATACATCGGGGTGCTGGCCGGGTTCGTTTCAATGCTCATCGATAACGTGGTCGTTGTCCTCATGTTCGCGCCTGTTATCTTCCATGCCTGCAGGAGGTTCGGTTTCCCGGCGTTCGCTCCCATACTTTTCCTTGCGCTTTGTTCTAACTTCATGGGTACCGCCATGCTCCTCGGCGACCTTCCGCCGCAGATGCTCCACAGTGTCTCGGGTATCGAATTCGCCGGTTTCATCTGGCAGCTCGGCAGACCTTCATCATTCTTTATCCTCCTCATCTCTTATGCCGTGACCTGCTGGATGTTCTACCTGATATTCAAAAAGAAATACAAGGGGATCACCATGGACGTGGCCTCCATGGACGAGCGGCCCCTTGACCATATCAAGGACAAACCCTTTGCCATAGTGGTCTGCGTTGTATTCGCGCTCACCATCCTGGCCATGGCCCTTCGCCCGATCTTCGGTTACCACCTCGGGTTCATCGCCATGTGGGGCGCCCTCGCACTCATCCTCATCTTTGAGATCATGAAGGACCGCTTCACGCTTGAGATACCCAGCCTCGAACACGTTCTGTCGGAGCTTGACTGGCGTGCCGTCTTATTCTACGTAGCCCTCTTCGCACTCGTCGGAGGCCTTGAGCACTCCGGGGTCATCAAACTGGTCTCAAACCTGATCACACCGCTTATCAAGGAGAGCCTCGTGGTGGGAAGCACACTCCTTTTCTGGGTGACGGCGCCCATCGTCGGTATTGTGGAGCACGATGCCTATATCCTGACCATGCTCTATGTCATACGTGACCTGGCGAAGGACACGGGCATGAACCCCTGGCCGCTCTACTGGATGCTCCTCTGGGCGGGAACGCTCGGCAGCAACCTGACCATCGCCGGCGCGCCGGCGCTGTTTGTGGCAAAGAACCTCGGTGAAAAGGAAGACCAGAGAAAGGTGCCCCTTAAGGAGTTCCTGGGAATAACGTTTCCCTATGTTATCGTGTCGCTCATTGCATGCTATATCCCGGCCATGCTCATCTGGGTCTTTCCGTTTGTAAAATAAGGAGGCAGACATGGCAATACTCACCATATCACGGCAGTTCGGGAGCGGGGCAAAGCCCATAGGGCTTCAGGTGGCAAGCGAGCTCGGATACGAATACATAGACCGCGCGACCATGTTCAAGGACATCATGTCGAAGGGCACGAGGTGGGAATCCTTTGCCAAGGACTTCGACGAGCACTATCCCAACGTGTGGGAGCGCAACGACTGGTCCTTCAAGGCATTTGTCGCCCTTATCCAGAACATGATCTTCGAATATGTCCAGAGGGACAAGGTCATCATAGCGGGTACGGGCGCGACCTTCCTCCTCAAGGGCGTTCCCCACGTTCTGAGAGTACGTATAGAGGGCAGCGTTGAAGACCGGATAAAGAGGATACAGGGCGACCAGGTCATCAACGAGGGCACGGCACGGTGGATAATAGAAAAGATCGACGGCGACATGTCACGCTCCATGTACACGATATACGGGAAGCAGTGGAACGACCCGGGAGAATACGACAGGGTCTTCAATACCTCTGCCCAGACAAATGAAGACATCGTGGATGAGATCAAGAAAGGCCTCGCGGAAAAGGAGGCCCGTAATAACGAGAAGGCGCACAATATCCTTGACTTAAGGGCAATAGCCGCAAAGGTGAAGGCTGCCATCCTCACCGATCCGGGCTTTACCGTTTCCTATCTCGATGTAACACCCAAAGAAGAAGGGATGCCGAAGTACGGCCTTATCGTGAGGGGCTTCGTGCATGAAAGGGACGACACATCGGACATCAAGGACGCGGTGAAAAAAATAGCCGGTGATCTTCCGCTGGAGTTCGGCATCACTTACCAGATGCTGCCGCGGTTCGGTCACTGGGATTTTAAGTAGGCTTGACAGGTTATGGATTGCAAATGCCCCACGGCAGAGGTGCTGTCTGCCTGGGGCATTTTATTGTATGCCCGGGTTTAGAAAAAGTTTTTATGATGATTCCCGCGCCAACCGCTGTGCTTTGATTTTCATGAGAGAGCTTGTTGTGGAGCGTTCCATTTCTTCAAGCTTGCTCGTGATGAATCTGATCGTTTCATGAAGGCGGGGAATGAATGAATACTCCAGGGCGTTCACGCGTCTGCGTGTTTTTTCCACTTCCTTGCTCAGCCGGCGTACGGCGTCTTCCGTTTCAGCCATCAAAAGCAGTTTGGGGAGGAACTCGCGCAGTGTTGAAATGGCAATGTCGAGTTCCGGCGACGTGTGCACAAGGCTGTATCGGCCCGTAGCTTCGCCGTAGGTTATTTCAAGTTTCATGACATTGACGCTCATGAGCCTCCTGGGATTGACCGTGACCTCGAGGTCCTGCCGGACAGATTCAAGGGCGTTTTCCGTGATGGCCCTTGATGAGGTTATCTCGGCGAGGACAAAGAGTTTCATGACATAGGGGAGTTCATCGTCGACGGCCATGCGAAGTTTGCGGTATTCTTCCGCGATCTTCATGAATTCCTTTATGAGGCCGTCGAGCTTGTCTTTCAGGAGCTTGTGCCCGCGGCGAGCGACGACAAGACGCCTTCGCAGTTTCAGAAGCTCCATTCTTGTCGGGTTTACAGCGAGTCTCACGGCCATCCTCCGGTATTACGAACTCTTCGGGTAATAGTGTTCGATGAATTCATCACGGACACGCTTCAACAGGTTCTTCGGCAGCATACCAAGCAACTCCCAGCCGATTCGGAGACTTTCCTCTATGGTGCGGTTCTCATATTCACCCTGGCGTATAAAGCGGTCCTCAAAGGCGTCGGAGAACTTCACGAAAAGGATGTCTTCATCGGTGAGGGCAGATTCGCCGAGGACGACCGCGAGTTCCCTGGCGTTCTTGCCCTGGGCGTATGCGGCATAGAGCTGGTTCATGACATCCGAATGGTCCTCTCTTGTTTTCCCGGCCCCGATCCCTTTGTCCTTGAGGCGAGAGAGGGAGGGGAGGACATCGACGGGGGGGTAGATGCCCTGGGCGTGGAGCGTGCGCAGGATGATGATCTGGCCTTCCGTGATGTACCCTGTCAGGTCGGGGATGGGATGGGTCTTGTCATCCTCGGGCATGGTGAGAACGGGTATCTGCGTGATGGAGCCGTTCTTTCCCTTGATGCGGCCGGCGCGTTCGTAGATAGTTGAGAGGTCGGTGTAAAGGTAGCCTGGATATCCGCGCCTTCCCGGGACCTCTTTACGCGCGGCAGAGATCTCCCTCAGGGCCTCGCAGTAGTTCGTTATGTCCGTGAGGATCACGAGGACGTGCATGTCCTTTTCAAAGGCGAGGAACTCCGCCGTTGTCAGTGCCATGCGGGGGAGTGTGAGTCTTTCTATGGGAGGATCGTCGGCAAGGTTTATAAAGAGGACGGAACGTTCGATGGCCCCGGTCTTCCTGAAATCTGCGATAAAAAATTCCGCTTCTTCAAAGGTGATACCCATAGCGGCGAAGACAACGGCGAATTTTTCCCCTGTCTTGAGGACGGCCGCCTGCCTGGCGATCTGCGCGGCGATCCGTGAATGGGGGAGGCCTGATCCGGAAAAGAGAGGGAGCTTCTGGCCGCGGACAAGAGTATTTAAGAGATCAATGGTTGATATGCCTGTCTGTATGAACTCGTTGGGATAGTCGCGTGCATAGGGGTTGATCTGGTTGCCGTTGACGTTGAGGTATTTTTCCGGGATGATAGCAGGCCCGTCATCGATGGGCCTGCCGGAGCCGTCGAATACACGGCCGAGCATATCGACGGACATCCCGAATTCCATCCCCTTCGCGAGGAATTTGACCTTTACCTCCTCCGGAGAGAGGCCCCGGGTGCCTTCAAAGACCTGGACCATGGCTTTTTTGCCGTGGACCTCAAGGACCCTGCCCCTGCGGACGCTCCCGTCCTCCATCTTAATGTCGGCCAGTTCACCGTAGGTCACGCCCTCGACGTCATCGACAAGCATGAGGGGCCCCACGATCTCTTTTATTGTCCTGTATTCCCGAATGATGTTTCCCATGTTCTCCCTACCTTTTTGTGATCACCATATCAACGCGCGGATGCTGTTCACGATGTCTGCCTCGATCTCCGAGAACCGACCGGGATCGTCCTCGGGGATGAGCTTTGCCCTTGATATGTCTTCGAGGACATTCAATTTCAGAAGGGCGTCAAGGGTTGCCCCATCGGCAAGGCCTGTTCTTATCTCATCATAGTAACGCAGGATCAGGTTAAGGAGCCTGAACTGTTTATGAAGTGATGTGTATGTATCGCGGTCATCAAAGGCATTTTGATGGAGGAAATCTTCCCGGATTATTTTGGCCGCCTGCATGAGGAGCCTGTCCTCATAGGAAAGGGCATCGATGCCGACGAGCCTGACGAGCTCATCCAGTTCCGCTTCTTTCTGCAGGATCGTCATGGCCCGTTTCCTGTTGGTCGACCAGGCGCCATCTATGGATGAGTCCGAATCTGTATCTGCGATGTCCTGGTAGAGGGAATAGGATGTTAGCCAGTTTATCGCCGGGAAGTGGCGCGCGAAGGCCAGTTTGTCGTCAAGTCCCCAGTAGACCTTTACCACGCGCAAGGTGGTCTGTACAACAGGCTCGGAAAGGTCCCCTCCGGGGGGCGAAACAGCCCCGATGATGGAGACGGACCCCCGGCGGTCATCAGATCCGATGCAAATGACCGAACCGGCGCGTTCGTAAAAACCGGCGATCCGTGAACCGAGGTACGCGGGGTAGCCTTCCTCGCCGGGCATTTCCTCGAGACGCCCCGAGATCTCCCGCATGGCCTCGGCCCACCGGCTGGTTGAGTCGGCCATGAGGGCGACGGAATAACCCATGTCGCGGAAATACTCTGCTATGGATATTCCCGTGAAGACGCTTGCCTCGCGTGCCGCGACAGGCATGTTCGACGTGTTGGCAATGAGCACGGTGCGTTCCATGAGGGGCTGCCCGGAGGCCGGATCTTTCAGGTGAGGGAACTCCATAAGGACATCGGTCATTTCATTGCCCCGTTCACCGCAGCCGACATAGACGACGATCTGAGCGTCGGCCCACTTGGCAAGCTGGTGCTGGACGACTGTCTTGCCGCTGCCGAAAGGCCCGGGAACACATGCTGTCCCTCCTTTTGCAATGGGGAAGAACATGTCTATGATGCGCTGACCCGTTGTCATTGTTTGGGTCGGAGGTATCTTTCGTTTCGCGGGACGGGGGTCGCGTACCGGCCATCTCTGGACCATGGTGATGTCAAATGTCCCTTCGGGGCCCTCAATGACTGCGACCCGGGTGTCCACGTTGCCCGTTACAGGCCCGATCTGCCTGACGGTTCCCGACCGGCCCGGCGGGACCATGATGCTGTGAATGACCAGCGCGCTTTCCTGGACGGTCCCGAGGACGTCTCCTCCTTTGACGGTGTCGCCCACGCCGGCGACCGGTTTGAAGTCCCACGTTTTTGTCCTGTCAAGGGCGGGCCGCTGCGTGCCCCTGACTATGTATTCGCCGAAGTCTCTGGCGAGAGTGTCAAGGGGTCTCTGGATGCCGTCATAGATCGAGCGGATAAGGCCCGGTCCCAGTTCGACGCTAAGCGGTTCACCGGTCCGAACAACGGGCTGACCCGGTCCGATCCCCTCTGTTTCTTCATAGGTCTGTATGGAATATTCGTTGCCCTTGATCTCGATGATCTCACCGAAGAGCCCCAGCTCCCCGACCCGGACCATCTCATACATGCGTGCCCCGCCAAGGCCGCTGGCCACCACAAGGGGCCCCGAGACCTTTACGACTTCCCCTTTCATTCCATCCATTCTCTGTCCCTCATTCTTCTGTGTTCTCTTTTTCTTTCTTGAAAAGATCTATACCCATGGAACGTTCAACGGCCCTGCGCATTTCGTTGTAACCGGTCCTCTCTCCTCCCTCCTGCATCGGGATGACAGTAAGTATCACGTTGCTCCGGGAACGGAATTCCCTGATAGCTTCCGGTGACTGCGAGGCCATGCTCTCCGTTACGAGGATGAGTCCCACATTGCTGTTCCTGGAAAGCATGAAAAGCTCCTCGGCCAGGTCTTCCGGATCGGATACCGGCACTATCTCGAAGCCGATCCCTTTAAAACCGAGTATCAGGTTCTTTTCCCCCACGATATAAGCCTTAGCCATAGACATGCCTCAATCGCTGGGCCAGAACATCGCGGTCGATCCTGTTCAGCCTGCCGCTCACGACAAGCTTCAGGTTCTGTATCTCTGCGTGGAATCCTGCGAGAAAGGCGTACACGCGTTCAGGCCCGGCAGTCTCAATGCGTG
>ENA-UOWG01001007-UOWG01001007.1-activated-sludge-metagenome-genome-assembly--contig:-NODE-1007-length-31269-cov-5.558916_pt1 | contig 31269 bp, 28 predicted proteins | sample MGYA00238147_ERZ761563 | MGnify/ENA primary metagenome ERZ761563 (study PRJEB28884, sample SAMN05720216) | anaerobic digester metagenome | isolation source: active sludge of municipal... | reverse complement strand
AAGCCAGTTGAGCCAGTCTTTTGCTGAGGGATTTCAGCTCGGAAAGAACGGCCATATTCCTCGCACGTTTTTTAGCGTCGCTGCGAACACGCTTTGCGGCAGAACGAATATTGGGCATTTCGATGACTCCTTTTGGTGAAAAAAGTGGCGGTAATGTAGCACGCGAGATAGGTCCTGTCAATCAGGTTCCCCGGGGGGAGGCCGGCCGCGGGTCCGGAAAACGGCATCTTGTCAGGGCCGCCGCCGTCGTCGCGATCATGACCTTGATCGGCCGCATTTGCGGTCTTTTCCGGGACATTGTAAGTGCCAAGCAATTCGGGACCAGCTGGCAATGGGACGCCTTTCTTTACGCGTTCATGCTGCCGAACCTTTTCCGCCGCGTTGTCGGGGAGGGAGGGCTGACGAGCGCCTTTATCCCGGTCTATAACGAAATCCACGCGCAAAAAAGCCCGGCCGAAGCGTTCCGGTTCGCCAACATCACGATCAGCTTTTTAAGCGTCGCGCTTCTCGCTTTTATCGTGTTGGTGGAAACACTCCTCCATTTCCTGCTCAAAGCCGGTTTTCAGTCCCAAACCGTGATGCTGACCCTTGAGCTCTCGCGCATCCTTTTCCCTTACCTTTGGTTCCTTTCCCTTTACGCGCTCGGGATGGGGATCCTGAACAGCCACCGCCATTTTCTCGCGCCCGCGGCCGGGCCCGCTATTCTTGACCTGGTCTGGATCGCCGCAGTGATCTGGGTGCCGTCCTGGGTTGGGCAGGATTATCTCGGAAGGATACGCTGGCTTTCTTATGCCGTTCTTTTCGCGGGATTCCTGCATGTCGCCGTGGAATGGCCCCCGCTTTGCCGGATCGGTTTTAAATTTCGCTGGATCTGGGATATGGGTTATGAGGGGCTTAAGAAAACATGGCGGCTTTTATTGCCGGTCGTCCTGAGTTTTGCGGTGGTCCAGATCAATATCACGGTCGACATGACGCTCGGCATGATGATCGGGCCGGGGGCGAACTCCAGTCTTTGGTACGGGAACCGTCTTATGCAATTCCCGCTCGGTGTTTTTGCTTTAGCGATGGGAACGGCGCTCCTTCCGATGCTCGCGCAGCAGATCGCCCGCGGGGAAAAAGAAGCATCGCGCAAAACGCTTTCCTTTGCTTTGCGGAGCGTTTTTTTCATTATCATCCCTTCATCGGTCGGGCTCGTTGTTATGCGGGAGCCCATTGTCCGGCTGCTTTTTGAGCGAGGCGAGTTTGATGCCGTTTCAACCGCGCGAAGCGCCGCCGTTTTGTTGGGTTATACGATAGGACTGTTCGCGTTCGCCGGCCAAAAGATCTTGAATAGCGGTTATTATGCGGCTCATGATTCCAGAACGCCCATGCGGACTTCCGTCATTGCCCTTATTTCAAACATTGCCTTCAATCTGATCCTCATGATCCCGTTGAAAGAGGCGGGCCTTGCGCTCGGGACATCGCTTTCGGGCATTCTCCAGCTTGGACAGCTGATCTATTTTTACCCTAAAAGGGTCGGAGAATTCCCGTTCCGGGAGATCGGAGCCTCTTTCCTGCGTATTCTAGCGGCTTCGATCGCGATGGGGGTTCTCTGCTACTTCAGCTGGGAACTTTTAAAGATCTGGATCCCTGGGGCAAGCACCACGCGGCAGCTTTTACAGGTATTCGGGAGCATCGCGGCCGCCACGTTGGGTTACCTCGGGCTTTGTTTTGTCTGCCGCGTTCCTGAGATTCAAGAAGCGTTTGCGTGGTTCAAAAAGAAACGGAAACCCGAATCCCATCCCGAAGAAGCCGAGAATCTTGTGGATGGGGCGGCATAACACCGGTGTTCAAAGGTGGGATGACCCATGAAAACCGTCGATCCTTTTAAAAACCTTCGACAGAGCGCCGGAGCCCTTCCTTCGACGCCCGGCGTTTATCTTATGCGTGATGCCGGCGGGAAGATCCTCTATATCGGCAAAGCCAAATCGCTTCGCAAAAGAGTCCGTAGCTATTTCAAAATCCCAGCGCCGATCCCCAAGGTCGCCGTTCTCATGCGTCAGGTGCGCGCAATCGACCACATCGACACCCCGACCGAGATGGACGCCCTGCTTTTGGAAGCCCACCTCGTGCGCAAATGCCAGCCGAAGTACAATCAAGAGCTCAAAGATGATAAAAGTTTTCCGCTCCTTAAGATCACCCGTGAAAAATTTCCCCGCCTTTGCGTGACAAGGCAGAAAACAGACCGCAAAGCCGATTATTACGGGCCTTACACGGACGCAAAGCTGTTGCGCCAGGCCGCGGATCTCCTCCACGGGCTTTTTCCGATAAGAAAATGCCAGACGCTTCCCAAAACGGCCTGTCTTTATTATCACTTGAAGCAATGCATAGCTCCCTGCATCCAACCGGAGGTCAAACCCGAATACGACCGGCTGATCCGCGAGATCAAACGCTTTCTCGGCGCCCGCAAAAAAAGTTTTGCGGAATACCTTGAAGAACGCATGGAAAAGGCCAGCCGGGAATTACGTTTTGAGGACGCGCAATTCTTCAAAGAACAGTTGGAAGCTCTATCCAAACTCAAGAGAAAAAGGTTTCTTCCCAAGAATCCCGGGCAGGGCATATCGCTTTCGGCGACTTTGGAGCTCAAACAGCGCCTTAAGCTCTCAAGAATACCCGAGAGGATCGTATGTTTTGACGTTTCCAATGTCCAGGGCGAGGAAGCCGTGGCGTCCAAAGTGAGTTTTTATCGCGAACTTCCCGATAAATTCGGGTACCGTCGCTACAAGATCAAAGGCGTCTCGGGGATCAATGATTATGCCATGATCGCCGAGGCGCTGACGCGCATGCTGCGTGCCATCAAAGAGGGCCGGGAGGATTTTGCGCCCGATCTGATCATGATCGACGGAGGCAGGGGGCATTTGAATACCGCCGCCAAGGCCCTTGTGCGGGAAGGGATGGAGTCCATGGAGCTGATCGCCATCGCCAAGCAATTCGAATGGGTCCATGCTTTGAAATGGAAGGATCCGCTCGTGATCCCCTCGGATTCCCCGGCGCTCTATCTCCTGAAAAAGATCCGTGATGAAGCGCACCGCTTCGCGATCACTTACCACCGAAAGCTCAAATCAAGGTCGTTGGAGCGTTCGATGCTTGACGATATCCCCGGGATCGGGGAGAGGCGGAAAAAGATCCTGCTGCGTCATTTTAATTCGATCGATGAGATCCGAAAGGCCGGCATCGACGAGCTTTGCGCCGTTCCGGGGATCGAACGAGGGACGGCCGCCCGCATTTACGCCTTCTTTCACCCCGCTTGATTTTCCATAGAGAAAAGAATCGGGAAATCAATGCAGTCCTGATGATCCATTTAGCAAATAACAGATTCATCAGGGCGCTTGATTTTCCCGTTCCGAAAACGGGAATTCTTCCTTCTTTCCTGTTTTTCATTTCCCGTGATAGAATATTTTTTCTATCCCAACCTGAATTTCTTTACATAGAGGGTGGTTGGGATCGCCCCAATTTCTACTTCGTAAAAATTGAAAGGTATTGGGACTATGGCACACCCATTTTTAAAACGACTCCATGAGAAGGTCCTTGTTCTTGACGGGGCGCTCGGCACCAATCTCCAAAAGCTTAACCTTACGCCCCAGGATTTCGGAGGTAAGGACGGCTGCAATGAATATCTGGTCATTACCAAGCCCGATGCCGTCAGGAGCGTCCACGAAAGTTTTCTCGCGGTCGGATGCGACGCTGTCGAAACCGATACTTTCGGGGCGAACCGGATCGTTCTTGCCGAATACGGGTTGGAAGATCGCGTGCTTGAGATCAATGAAGCGGCTGCCAAGCTCGCCCGGGAAGCTGCGCAAAAATATGCCACGCCCGATCACCCCCGTTTCGTGCTGGGCTCCGTCGGTCCCGGAACAAAACTTCCCTCACTTGGCCACATCGGTTTCGATGAGCTGAAAAACGCCTACAAAGAACAATGCAGGGGCCTCATGGCCGGCGGCGTGGACGGCATCATCATCGAAACCTGCCAAGACCTCCTTCAGGCCAAGATCGCGATCATCGCCGCGGAAGAGCTTTTCAGGGAAACCGGAAAGAAATTGCCTTTGATCGCTCAAGTGACTTTTGAATCCAGCGGCACCATGCTCCTTGGAACGGATGTTACTTCCGTGATCGCCACGCTCGAGATGTTCCCGGTGAACGTGATCGGGATCAATTGCGCGACCGGCCCCTCGGAGATGAGCGAACTCGTGCGTTTTTTCTGCGAAAACTCTTCAAAGAATATTTCCGTGCTTCCGAATGCCGGCCTTCCGGAAAATATCGGCGGCGTCGCTCACTACAAACTTCCTCCGGAAGAATTCGCCTCCCACATCGAACGTTTTGTCAGAGAATTCGGCGTTTCGATCGTCGGCGGGTGTTGCGGGACTACTCCCGAACATCTAAAAGCGGTTGTCGAAAAGATCGGGTCCTGTGCGCCCAAACAGCGGACGCCTAAACATGAGCCCGCTTGCGCGAGTCTCTACGGCATTGCCGCTTACAGTCAAAAACCTCCGCCGCTTCTTGTCGGGGAGCAGACCAACGCCAACGGAAGTAAAAAGTTCAAACAGATTTTGGAGCGCGAAGATTATGACGCCATGACCGGCGTGGCGCGCGAAGCGGTCAAGGAAGGCGCTCATCTTGTGGACCTTTGCGTGGCTTATGTTGGCCGGGACGAGAAAAAGGACATGATCGAGGCGGTCAGCCGTTTTAACCAGCACGTGACCGTTCCCGTCATGATCGATTCCACCGAACCGGCGGTGATCGAAGAGGCGCTTAAGCGGATCGCGGGCAAGCCCATCATCAACTCGATCAATCTGGAAGACGGGGGCGAACGTTTGCGCAAGATCTGCCCGATGGCGAAACGCTATGGCGCGGGGCTGGTCGTTCTTACGATCGACGAAAAAGGCATGGCGAAAACACGGGATGAAAAGCTTCGCATCGCCAAACGCATCCATCAGATCGTGACCCAGCAGTACGGTATCCGCTCGGAAGACCTTTTCTTCGATCTCCTGACCTTTACGGTCGGAAGCGGGAGCGAAGAGTTCCGGAATGCGGCGCCGGAAACGATCGAAGCGATCCGGCGGCTCAAGCGGGATTTGCCGGGCGTTCACACGATCCTCGGCGTGAGCAATATTTCCTTTGGACTCGCGCCGCGCGCGCGGCAGATCCTCAACAGTGTTTTTCTCGATGAATGTGTCAAGGCCGGCCTTGACGCGGCGATCGTTCACGCCAAAAAGATCGTGCCGCTTTTCAAGATCGAGCCGGAAGACCTTGAGGCGGCAAGGCGCCTGCTTCACAACAAATGGGTCGACGGCAAAGATCCTCTTCAGGAATTCATCGCACATTTTGAGAAAAAACAAGGGATCCCGCAGGGGCAGGGAGGCGGCACCGTTCAAGGGGCGATCGAAGAGGTTTTAAAGCGTCACATCATCGAAGGCAGCGCGGAAGGCCTGGAAGCCCATCTTGATGAGGCGCTTCAAAAATACAAACCGCTCGAGATCATCAACCGGTTTCTTCTCGACGGCATGAAACAAGTTGGAGAATTCTTCGGCGCCGGTAAAATGCAGCTTCCTTTTGTGTTGCAATCAGCCGAAGTCATGAAAAAAGCCGTGGCTTATCTTGAGCGGTTCATGGAAAAGAAAGAAGGCCAGGAGCGCGGGCGTATCGTGCTCGCGACCGTGAAAGGCGATGTTCATGATATCGGAAAGAACCTCGTGGATATCATCCTCACGAATAACGGTTACAAGGTGTTCAACATCGGCATCAAGCAGCCGGTCGACGCGATCGTTAAGGCCGCGCTTGAAAACCGGGCCGACGCCATCGGCCTTTCCGGCCTTCTTGTCAAATCCACCTTGATCATGAAGGAGGATCTTGAGGAAATGGCCCGGCGCGGGGTCAAGCTTCCGGTGATCTGCGGTGGCGCCGCCCTGACCGAACGTTATGTGGAAGGAGATCTCGCCAAGGCCTATCAGGGTCCCGTGCATTACGGCCGGGACGCTTTTTCCGGGTTAAAGATCATGGAGGGGATCAAAAAAGAAATAGGCCCGAAAACAGCTTCTCCTGTTTTGGAGGAGATCCCAACACCCCGGAATCCGCGAAGATCCTCTTCCGAAAAACCGTCAAGCGGGACCGCGAAGCGTTCATCCGGCCCCCTGTTTCACGTTCACCGCGATAATCCGATCCCGAAGGTCCCGTTCTACGGCTACCGGATCATCAAAAATATCCGGCTTCAGGATCTGTTTGGCTGGATCAATAAGACGGCGCTTTTCCGGGCCCAGTGGCAGTTCAAACAAGGGGAAAGGACGCCCCGGGAATTCGAGCTTTTTCTCCAGGAGAATGTGGAACCCATTTTTGAACAGTTCAAGGCAAAGACGATCCGCGAAAAGCTTCTTGAACCCCGCGTCATCTATGGGTTTTTCCATTGTTATTCCGAGAATGACGAATTGGTGATCCTGGACGGTTCAGGGACGAACGAGTTGACCCGTTTCAAGTTCCCGCGTCAGACAAGGGAACCCTATCAATGCATCGCGGATTTTTTCAGGCCGAAGGGCGGCGAACCGGATGTGGTGGCGTTCCAGGCCGTGACCATGGGGCGTCGCGCTTCCGAGACGGAGCAAAAACTTTTCCGGGCCAACAAGTATACGGAATATCTTTATCTTCACGGATTTTCCGTGGAAGCGACCGAGGCCTTGGCCGAATATACGCATCTTATGATCCGCCGGGATATGGGGATCAGTCATCAAGACAAGAAGACCAAAGAAGAGATCTTTCGGCAAAAATACCAGGGGTCGCGTTACAGTTTTGGCTATCCGGCCTGCCCTCATCTCGAAGACCAGAAAAAGCTCTTCGAAGTCCTGCCCGCGCAGAAGATCGGGATCACGTTGAGCGAAACCTTTCAAATGGTCCCCGAGCAGTCCACCTCGGCGATCATCGCGCATCACCCTCAGGCGAAATACTTCGGCCTCTAATGGAGCCCCACGGCCTCACGGCCGTGGTACCTCACAGCTTCGGCGACATCCCGCCGAAGCATCCACGCCAAAATGCGGCGGGATTATCCCTCGTATTCAGCCTCGGGCTTACGCCCGAGGTCTTCTGCGAAGACGGGATAAAAAAACCGGCCATGTGGCATGGCCGGTTTTTAAAAAGACCCTGGAAAATTATTTTACGGTGGTTGCGTGCCCGAGCTTTTCAGCGAGAGAGCGGTATTCCTGCCAGATCGCCTCGGGAGTGTGCGCGCCGAATTCCGAAAGATATTTTTCGATCTCCTGAAGTTCGCCCGCCCATTCCGTCGGATGGACCGAAAAAAGCCGCTCGATCTTATCTTGCGGAATATTCAGCCCCGAAAGGTCGAAATCCTTCATATCAGGAACGGACCCGAGAGGGGTTTCTTTAGCGCCCACTTTTCCATCGATGCGGTCCAGGACCCACTTGATAACGCGAATGTTATCCCCGAAGCCCGGCCAGATGAATTTTCCGTTCTCATCCGTGCGGAACCAGTTGATCGAGTAGATCTTGGGAGGATGTTTGAGTTTTTTGCCGATGTTCAACCAGTGGCTGAAATAATCTCCCATGTTGTAGCCGCAGAAGGGGAGCATGGCCATGGGATCACGGCGGATCGCTCCGACCGTAAGGGACGAAGCCGCAGCCGTGATCTCGGAACCCATACGGGTTCCGAAGAAAACGCCGTTCTGCCAGCTGGAGGCCTCGGCGACAAGAGGGATAAGCTTGGCGCGTTTTCCGCCGAACAGGATCGCCGAGATCGGAACGCCTTTGGGGTCGTCCACTTCTTTGGCGAGCGTGGGGCAGTTATACATGGAAACCGTGAATCTGGAATTCGGGTGGGCGGCCTTCGTTCCTTTGGAAGGATCCCACGGGTTTCCCTGCCAATCCGCGACATTCTTAGGCATGGCACCGTCCAAGCCCTCCCACCAGGGTTCGTTCGTATCGTTATCGAGTGCAGTATTTGTAAAAAGAGTCGGAAAAAATTTGTCGTTCTTGAGCGTCTCGACCATTCTGGGATTCGTTTTAAGCGATGTGCCGGGGGCGACACCGAAGAATCCCGCTTCGGGATTGATCGCATAAAGTCTCCCGTCGGGGCCGACATTGAGCCACGCGATGTCATCGCCCAGGGTCCAGACCTTGTATCCGGGAAGCGCCGATTGCATGAGCGCGAGGTTCGTTTTTCCGCAAGCCGAAGGAAGAGCCGCGGCGATATAGGTGGTTTTTCCCTTGGGGTCCTGGATCCCCATGATCAGCATGTGTTCGGCAAGCCATCCTTCCCTCAAGCCGATACAGGAGGCGATGCGGAGCGCGAAACATTTTTTGCCGAGCAGGGCATTGCCGCCGTAGCCGGATCCAAAGCTCCAGACAAGGTTTTCCTGCGGGAAATGCATGATGAAACGCCGTTCGGGGTTCAGATCGCCCACGGAATGAAGTCCGCGGACAAAATTTTCGGAATTTCCGATCCGATCAAGCGCTTCTTTCCCCATCCGCGTCATGATCCGCATGCTGACGGCCACATAACTGTTATCCGTGATCTGGACGCAGGCCTTGGCGTAAGGGGATTTGGGATGTCCCATCATATAAGGCATGACGTACATCGTGCGGCCCCGCATGCAGCCGTCGAAAAGTTTTGTCATTTTCGCTTTAGCTTCCGCAGGGTCCATCCAGTTATTATTGGGGCCGGCGGTCTCCTTGTTCGGATGGCAAACAAAGGTAAGTTGTTCGGTCCTGGCAACGTCGTTAGGATGAGAGCGGTGGAGATAGGCGTTCGGCCAATCCTTATCATTTAATTTCTGAAAAACGGGCTTTCCATTGATCGTCTCTTCCTTCATGCCGATCTCGATCAACTGTTTAGCTTCGGCTTCCGAGCCGTCACACCAGTGGATCCTGGCCGGTTTAGTCAGCCGAGCTTGTTCTTCAACCCATTTTTCAAGAGGCGTTGCCATTTTTTGAAACTCCTTATGTATAGGGGATTTTTGAAATACGCAGTGAAGTCTATCGATGCCGGATGAATTTGCAAGGGGTTTTTATGTTTGGCACCGGCGGTTATGGTCGATCAACACTTTTCCTCGAAAAAACGGGCCGCCCGGACCACGATCCGGCGGGGAAAAAGCCGGACCAGGAAAACCAAAAGCTTATTCACCCAGCCCGGGACCACAAGGCGTTTGGATCGAAGCAGCCCCCGGTAAGCGGCCCGCGCGGCGTCTTGGGCGTCCATGGCAAAAGCGTTTTCCCGGATATTTTCGGTATGGGATCTTGTCTGGAATTGAGTTCGTATGGGTCCCGGGCAAAAGGCAGTGACGGTAACGCCGGTCCCTGCAAGCTCCTCCGCAAGAGCCTCTGTCAGGGATAAAACACAAGCTTTGGAGGCGAAATAAGCGGCCATAAAAGGTCCGGGCTGGAAGGCGGCAGTGGACGCGATATTCAGGATCTTTCCCCGGCCCCGGCGGATCATGCCTGGAAGAAGGAGCCGCGTCAGCCGCGTGAGAGAGACCATGTTAAGATTCAGCATGGCTTCCGTGGCTTTCCAATCCGTTTCATAAAAAAAACCATGAAGGCCGGATCCCGCGTTATTGACCAAGACCCCTATTTCCAGACCAAGCTTATCGAGAGTTGTTTTCAATTGATCGGCAGCGTCAGGGGTCGATAGGTCAGCGGTAAGGATTTTGATCATGGAAAGATCGCTGGGGTTCAGTGCCTTGGCAAGTTCTTCGAGTCGGGCCTGGTTGCGGGCGACCAAGACCAGAGAGTGCCCATTCCGGAAAAAGATCCTGGCTAATTCGCGGCCGAGCCCTTCGGAAGCGCCGGTAATTAAAACGTAGCTTTTTATCATGGATCCTTCCTTTGAAGGATGGCTGTCGGAGGTTACGGTTTAATGATGCCGAGCGACCTTGCGATCCTTGCAAAGGCATTGATGGCGCGCTCGATCTCTTGAAGGGAATGGCCCGCGGTTACCGTTGTCCGGATGCGGGTTGTATGAGGCGGCACGGCAGGGGGAAGGATCGGCACAATAAAGATCCCTTCTTGTCTCGCGAGGCGGGTCATCTCCAAGGCCTTTGCGTCGTCGCCGATAATGATCGGGACAATGGGGCTTTGACTTTGGAGCGTGGTAAAACCGTTCATTCGGAGCGTCTTAAGGAAATAATGCATATTTTCGTGGAGTTTTTTAATACGCCATGTTTCTTCCTCGATGACCTCAAATGATGCTTTGGCGGCCGCGGCGGAGGCCGGCGGCAGGGAAGCGGAAAAGATAAAAGGACGGATCGAGTGTTTTAGGAAATTAACAAGCTTCGAATTGCCGGCGATATAACCGCCGATCGAAGGGATCGTTTTGCTCAAAGTTCCCATCTTGATATCGATCAAGCCTTCGGCCGGGTCGATCCCGAAATGTTCCTCGATCCCGGTACCTTTTTTTCCGAGGACCCCAAGCGAATGCGCCTCGTCGATCATAAGAAGGGCCTTGAATTTGCGGCAGAGACGGATTACTTGCGGAAGATTAATAATGTCGCCGTCCATACTGAAGACAGCATCAGCGACCACAAGTTTCACCCCTTTTTTCGGCGCTTTTTCGAGCGATTCTTCAAGCGAGGCCATGTCATTATGTTCGAAGCGGACGAATTGCGCGCGCGATAAGATGCACCCGTCCACTATGCTCGCGTGATTGACCTTATCGGAGATCACGGTGTCGTTTCGACCCAGCAACGCCGAAATAGTCCCGCAATTGGCGCCGTAACCCGTGGAAAGCGCGATCGCCTCCTCGGTTTTTTTAAATGACGCGATCTTTTTTTCAAGCTCCTGGTGGATGCGTGTGGTCCCGGTCAGGAACCGGACGCCGTGAGTGCCTGTTCCGAATTCTTCAAGGGCCTTTTTGGCCGCCGCATTGATCTTGGGGTGTCCCAGGAGATCGAGGTAGGAATAGGAGGAGAATTGGAGCATCGGCTTGCCACGGATCGTGATGTGAACGCCGTCGACAGCGTCGGAGGAATGCATGTAAGGATAGAGGTCGCGTTTTTTGGCCTCTTGGATCCGACAGTTCAGCGCTTCGATCCTGGCAAGCAGCGTGTTTTTAGGAGAGCGGACAGGATTATTCATGTTCCCCGTTTTTCGGAGCAAAAATGATTAATGAAGGGAGTTTACAGAGGATGATCGATTTTGCAAGTGATTTCTGGGGCCGAGGGCGCCGCCGGGGAAGGCGCGTCATAGGATTTGATCAGTTCCCGGAATTCATCGGAGGTAATGACATATTTTTTAAGTTCGCGGGGGGTCTCATCCCAGACCCGGTATTCCGCCGCAACGATGATCTCCTGCGATGGATCCTCTTCCGCCGTGATTTTGACAGCAAGAAGATCGGCGTCGCGCACGTCTTCAGGCAAAAGCTCAGGATTGGTAAAGATCTTTTTATACCATTCGTCGAGCGTTCCCGCCGAAACCCGGCCCTTGTCGGTGGTAAAATAGGAGCGGTTTTTTTCAAAAACGGAAACCGGCATTTTCGAATAGATCAATAAATGTCCGCGTTGTTTTTTCAGCTTTCTCCGGATCATGGCGTCGTGGGTCTTTTCAATGCTCATGACGATCTCGGAACTGGCGCGGACGACCTTTTTATTGACGTATTTCAGAACCGACGAAATATGCTGGCGCAGGAAGCTGAGGCCGTCAACGGCGTAACCCAAACTTTTGACCTGCGTGGGTTTTTCGCGCAGCGTAGAAATACCCCAATTGAAAGGATACATGACCGCGCCGTCGATATCATAAAGGATATCCTCAATGCAGACAAAAAGGTTATGGACGCGCACCTGCATCATCGGCGTGATGCTGCCGAAGCTGCCGCCGAACAGCACGGAGCCGGCGATACGGGCGTCGGATAAAGAGAGCTGGCGAAGCTGCAAAGCATCCCATAATTGCCCAAAGCGCCGGACCGGTTCGATCCGGGGAAGTTTGGAATAAGCGTATTCCAGCGTGTCAAGCGACCGGGAAATGGGGCTACGTTTGTTCCGGGCGATCAATTGGATCAGCCCGTCCCCAAGTCTGACGAATTCAAGCTCGGTGGTTGCCAGGGCCGAGACTGAAATGCTGTGGAGGTCGGATCTTTTCTTGTAATCATGGACCGTCATCGGGTCCGACCAATAGAGGTCTTCGGCGGAATCCTCGACTGCCGTCAGCGCGAAAGCCGCAGGAATAAAAGAAAAAAAGACCCAAAAAATAAGAGCCGCTAATTTAGGCGTTCTCATAGATATTTTCGATCGCAGCCGCGTCAAAGTCTGTTTTTTTCTTATAACCGACCAGCTGCATCAGGGTCGGCGTCAGATCGATAAGGCGGTGGGGCGCTGATTCGGTCCCGGTCCGGATGTGAGGTCCGGAGAGCATTAAGGTGGATCGAAGCGCGTCTTTTAAGATCGCGCCGTGGTCCGCGCCGTTAATGTCTTCGATCCTGAAGTTCCACCCAGACGCGGCGGAGATCCAGAGGTCGGGATCCTGCGACCGGGCCAAATGAGAAAGTTCGGGTTTCCAGGACAGGGCCCGGGCCACAGCCGTGACGGCATCGGGATAAGCGGTTTCATAAGTCGCTTCCAGCCATTCCCGGTCGTCATGAAATTCCTGGAGAAACGCAGCCCGATCCTCAGCGCGGAATTTCGGGTCCGTCAAATAACCAAAAGGATCCGCTGAAGAGGTTTCCTCAAAAGTGCATTGTCCGGTCTGGTCCTGCGAGAAATTCCGGATCGGCCTGTAGCGGTACCGCAGATGCTCGCCCTCACGACCGATCTCGATCAGCGCTTCGATGCCGCCGCGGCGCGCCACGTAGACCAGATCTTCGGCGAGTTTTACAAAAAGGAGGTCGATAGGATGGGGATCGATCGTTCCGGGGAATTTGTTCCGGGACTCTAAATTAATATTTAAAAGTTCGCTGACAAGATCCACGGGTTTCCGGTTAGGCCCCAGGCCGTAATGAGTCAGTTCATAGAAAGTGTTCGGTCGTTCCCAATTCCCGGAGGTGCTGTCGCCGGCCGGTAAGAAAATACGCGCTTGGCCGCGCCCCATATTGTCAATATAGGCGTAGGACGCAAGATCGGTTCCGGCGTGGCTGATCGTATAATCAGGGCCACGGACGTTCATCTTGAATATCCGATAGAAAAGATCACGTCCGATGTAATAGGGCTGATTATAGACGCCATTTTGCCCGCCGTACGCGCCGTGGTCGGAAAATAGGATCACATAAGGTTGGCGGCCGTTCGATTCTCTGACAAGCCCGTCGTAGATCTTTCCGAGCCATTCGTCGACATTGTCCATTTCCTTTTGAACGGCCTCGTCAAATTGCCCCCTTTCGCGCCGGTGCTGTTCTTCATCCAGCAAGGTGAACCAAACAATAAGGAGTTTTGCCCGGGTATCCGGAACCATGTAACGGACCGCATATTTTCCGTTCAGATCGTCCAGCATCGCCGGCGCCTCTGTTGTGACAAAATAAGCGTGGTCGACTTCGTTGGAGGCGACATGGGGCCAAGCCCAGGGGATCGCCGACGGGCTGACGGGGACAAGGGCTGTGTGGTATTTCTCCCCGAGGTAATCGTAAAGGGCCTTGGCCTTATTCTGCTTCAGGACCGCCGGCGCCTTTTCCACGTTGGTGAGCATATTGAAATAGCGGGGGAATTTCTCGGGGATGAAGAACATCCGCTTCATGATGTTTTTCTTGCGCGTAGGGAATCGCTCGAAAAGAGACTGCGCTTTAAGCCCGGATTGATCGGGGCGTTTTCCCGTTATGAGGCAGGTATAGGCATTGACCGTCAAAGAGGGGAATGTGCTGAAAAAATTCTGAAAGCGGAGGCCTTTATCATAGAAGAATTTTTTAATATTAGGAAGCCGGCCTTTTTCAACCATGAGGTCCACAATGTCAGGCCGGAGACTGTCAACAAAGATCAAAAGAACCTGGGAATCGGGAAGCGGGCCTTTGGTCGTCTCGGGGGAAGGCGGAGTCCCGGCGAAAAGCCGTCCGGCGAGCGCCGTGAACAGGGCCAGGAATAAAATGGATCTTATTTTTTTTAAAGTCATATCCGATCCAAAAAGATCATTTTTCCTTTAAAAGGTAGAGCCGGTTGTCCTTCATTTTGTAGATCATGGGGGCGACTTTGACTTTGGGGTATCGCAGGCGGAGGCGCTTCACTTCGCTTAAGACAAAATCGGCCTCATGACCGATCTCGAATTTCATAAACGAACTCAGAAAATGTTCTTCGGCGTCCTTTTTCTTCCAGCCGCCGTACTTTACCAATCCTTTAATGAAAAGATCTTTCCGGGAGGCGAGGTTGACCATGCCGCACTGGTCGTGCCCGATCAGGGCGATCGCGGAAACGCCGCCTACAGCGATCGCGTAAGAAACCTTGAATTCGCTATACCGGAGGTTGGCGCCGCCGGTCCGCATGATAAAGGCGAAATTGTCCGGGATATGGAGGTATTTTCGATGGTCCATGCACATGCCGACCAAGAGTTGCGCATGGGAGTAGTCTTCGAAAGGACGCCCCAGATTATGGTACTCCAGCAGCCGGCCGATGGGGCTGCGGCGGTAGAATGAAGGAATGTCGCTAACTTTTTTTATCGCAATGAGTCGGTGCATGAGGATATTTTAAAAGGGTGGGCGACGGGAATTGAACCCGCAACCCCAAGATCCACAATCTTGTGCTCTAACCAAATTGAGCTACGCCCACCATGGATAAATACGAAAGCGCTATCAGGAGAGGGATTATAACCAAAAAACCGTGTAAGGGAAGGTATAAAACTATGTAATGACGCCGTTGCGGCAGGTTTCATAAAGAAAGGAGATCTCCGATGAAGGAATTTTTTGTGGGATTGCTTGTCATTGTTGCGGCGCTTGCGCTTGCCGGGTTGGGCATACTGCTCTTTCCGTTCCTGCTTCTATTGGGTCTTGCCTTGAGAGTCCTTGTGGTCATTGCGCTTGGTCTCTTGCTGATCTGGCTGGTGGGAAAGCTTGTTTTGATGTTTATCGATGCCTTAAAGGGCAAAGAGGCAAAGAAGGGATAAAAGGTCAAGCATGGAACGGCTGATGACCGTCTTGACTACCTTCTGTTGAAAAAAAACAAAAGTCAGGATAGGATAATGCCGTCGTTAGAGATGTCGGAAGTTGGGCGTTTTCGTTTGGTTTACACCTGAATGTGGACGGCAAGCAGTATCGTAGGAGGTGTTCCATGACAGAGCCCCAGAGACATAAATTGATTGCAACCGGCGCGCTCGCGGTCATTGCGTGTTTGATTCTCTATTTGATCGTTTTCGGGTTCCGTTCTTTCGATCCGAAAAGCTTGATCGTTGTAGCCGTATTTTTTGCCGCGGCTGCAAAGCTTTCTACGGTCAAACACCGCCGCAATCCGATGATTTAGCGCAACGCCTGCCTTGCCGGCAGGCAGGCGCAAAGTTCAACGCGAAAAACGTTCATTGCGCGTTGTCCGTTATATATCGCGCTCGTTCTCCCTTGTAAAACCCCTCCTCATTCAGTAAACTACTCCAACTTATGAAAGAACAAATCGCCGCACTCCAGGACCGTCTTAAGGATCTCAAGGAAAAGCTCCAAGAGATAAGGGGGTATCTTTGACCTTGAAGGTCAAGAGCGCGAGATCGCCGGCATCAACGAAAAGATGGCTCGCGCTGATTTCTGGGACCGTCAGCAGGACGCCCAGGCCACCGTTGAACGGCTGAAAACCCTCAAAAAGATCGTCGATCCCTGGCAGAAAGCCCATCAATCCCTCAATGACCTTCTTGAGCTCCTCGCAATGGTGGATGAGAATCAGGAAGAATCCCTCAAAGAGCTTGAGCAGGATGTCGCCAAATTAGGCCGCGAAGTCGAGCTCCTGGAATTCCAGCGCCTTCTATCCGGACCTTTTGATTCCAACAATGCGATCGTCAGTATTAATGCCGGCGCTGGCGGCACCGAGGCCTGCGACTGGGCGCAGATGCTCTTGCGTATGTATACGCGGTGGGCCGAACAGCATAGCTATAACATTCAAATGGTCGATCTGATGCAGGGGGAAGAAGCCGGGGTTAAAAGCGCGACTTTTATCGTGCAGGGGGGTTACGCTTATGGTTATCTGAAAGCCGAATCGGGCGTTCACCGTCTCGTGCGCATCTCGCCTTTTGACGCCAATAAACGCCGCCACACATCGTTCGCGTCCGCGGACGTGATCGCGGAAGTGGACGACATTCCCGAGATCGAGATCAAGGAAGCTGATATCCGGATCGACGCCTATCGGGCCGGCGGGGCGGGCGGGCAACATGTGAATAAAACCTCCAGCGCGATCCGTATCACGCACCTCGCGACAGGCATCGTGACGCAATGCCAAAATGAACGTTCTCAGGCGCAGAATAAGCAGGTAGCGATGAAGGTCTTAAAGGCGCGACTTTATGAAAGATTGCGCCAGGAAAAAGAAGCGGCGCTTGCGTCGCAATACGGGCCCAAAAAGAAGATCGAATGGGGTTCCCAGATCCGCTCTTATGTGTTTCATCCTTATACGATGGTCAAAGACCACCGCACGGATGTCGAAACTTCGAACGGGGATGCGGTGATGGACGGGGATCTCGACCCTTTTATCGAGGCATATCTTAAACAGAATGTGACAAAGAATTAGCGAACGGATCATCCATGCTCGGTTATATCCTTCAAAAAATATTCGGAACGCAGAATACCCGGACACTCAAGCTCCTTTGGCCGATCGTGGCGCAGGTGAACGCGTTTGAACCCGCCATTCAAAAACTTTCTGATGAAGAGCTCCGGGCCAAAACAGGCGAATTCAAAAAACGCCTCGTGGAAGGCGCGACGCTCGATGATATCCTTCCGGAAACTTTTGCCGTAGTGCGCGAAGCTTCGAAACGCACAACAAAAATGCGTCATTTCGACGTCCAGATCCTGGGCGGCATCGTGCTCCATAAAGGGAAGATCGCCGAAATGTCCACCGGTGAAGGAAAAACGCTTGTGGCCACGCTGCCGATCTATCTCAACGCCCTTGAAGGCAAAGGCGTGCACCTTGTGACCGTCAACGACTACCTCGCTCGCCGCGACCGGAATTGGATGGGGCCCATTTACGAATTTTTGGGGCTCACAGTAGGCGTGATCCAGCACGATATCCCGCACGAAGAACGCCAAAAAGCCTACGCCTCCGATATCACTTATGGGACGAATAACGAATTCGGCTTTGATTATCTGCGCGACAACATGGTGACAAGCCTTGATATGCGCGTCCAGCGGCCGCTTCATTACGCGATCGTTGACGAAGTCGACTCCATTCTGATCGATGAAGCCCGCACGCCGCTCATTATTTCAGGTCCCGCCGAAGATTCCACCGACAAATATTACAAGGCCGAGCGCGCCGCGCTTTCGCTTAAAGGTCACCGCATCGTCAAAGAAGAGGTCGATCCCGAGTGGAAAGCCAAGCTCGAGGAGATCAAGAAAGAATGCGATTACATCGCGGATGAAAAAGCCAAAACGATCCGCATGACCGAGCAGGGAGAATCGAAAGCTGCCAAATTCATGGGCGTCGAGAACATGCACGATTCCGACACTGTCGCCGAGCGGCATCATGTGATGACGGCTTTACGCGCGAAGGAATTTTTTGAACGCGACGTCGATTATGTTGTCAAAGACGGGGAGATCCTGATCGTGGACGAATTTACCGGCCGTCTCATGCCGGGCCGGCGTTTCTCCGATGGGCTTCATCAGGCGCTTGAAGCCAAAGAGGGGGTTGAGATCCGCCGCGAGAACCAGACGCTTGCGACCGTGACCTTCCAGAATTATTTCCGTATGTATAAAAAACTCGCCGGCATGACCGGTACGGCCGCGACCGAAGCGGTAGAATTCGATAAGATCTACAAGCTGGATGTGGTGGTGATGCCGCCGAATCGCCCATGTGTCCGTATTGATTCCGCGGATTGTGTTTACCGGACTGAAAAAGAAAAATTCGACGCGGTGGTGCGAGAGGTCGTCGAAGAGCACAAAAAAGGAAGGCCGGTACTGGTCGGTACGATCTCGATCGAAAAATCCGAACGTTTAAGCCGCATGCTCCAGAAGATCAATTTGCCGCACGTGGTACTGAACGCAAAGTATCATGAAAAAGAAGCCGAGATCGTGGCGCAGGCAGGGCAGCCCGGCATCGTGACGATCGCGACCAATATGGCCGGCCGCGGGACGGATATTGTGCTTGGCCCCGGCGTGGCTGAAAAAGGCGGGCTTGCCGTGATCGGCACCGAGCGCCATGAGGCGCGTCGCATCGATAACCAGTTGCGAGGCCGTTGCGGGCGCCAAGGCGATCCCGGTTCTTCGAAATTTTTTATTGCGCTTGAAGACGAGCTCATGCGGCTTTTCGGCTCAGACCGCATTTCGACCATGATGCAACGTCTCGGGATGCAGGAGGGTGATGAGATCCAGCACCCGCTCGTGAGCCGCGCGATGGAAACCGCGCAGAAGCGCGTGGAAGCCCACAACTTTGAGATCCGCAAACACCTGCTTGAATATGACGATGTCATGAACCGCCAGCGCGAACTGATCTACGGTGAGCGCGATCTGGTCTTAAAAGGAGCGCCCGAAGAACTAAAAAAACACGTGCTTCAAATGATCGAGAATGTGATCGAGAACTTGGTCCTGACTTACATTAATCCCGATATTCGCGAAGAGGATAAAGACCCCGAAGGGCTCATTACGGCATTAAGCGAAAAATTCGGCGGAGGGTTCCGCGAGGCCGTTGAAAAGAATCTCGATAATATGGACGCTTTGCTGGAGGCGCTGGAAGAAAGAGCCGCCCAGCAGCTTGAGTTGCGCGAACGGGAATTCGGCCCGGAGCGCACGCAGTATCTGGTGCGTTTCATCCTGCTTCAGGTGATCGATACGAAGTGGAAAGAACATCTTTACGCCCTCGACAATCTGCGGGAGGGGATCGGCTTACGCGCTTACGGCCAGCGTGACCCGCTTGTGGAATACAAACGTGAAGCATTCGATATGTTCGATCAGATGACCGATAGCGTCAAGGAAGAGGCTGTGGAACTTCTCTTCCGCGTTCAGGCGGTTCGTGAAACAAAGCTGGCCAATCCGGTCGAAGAATCCAAAACACAATATCTTCATCCCGAAGCGGTTCTTCCGGAATCGAAGCCGGCGCCTTCCGCGAAACTTCCGCGCGGTATGAACGCTCCGTCGCCTTTTTCGCCGCGCAACGAAGCTCCCGATGATCAGGCTCCGACGCCTATCAAACGCGCCCACGAGAAAGTCGGCCGCAATGATCCCTGTCCCTGCGGCAGCGGGAAAAAATATAAAAAATGTTGTGGTGTCAATGAGTCTTAATTCCCAACACGAATTATCCGCAAAATCCAAGAAGAAGTTCGCGCGCGCCCTGCGCCTTTCTCCGAAGTTGTTAGCCGCATGTTCCGGTATTTTGCTCGCGGTCTGTTATCCGTCCCCCGGTTGGGGATTCCTCGCATGGGTCGCTTTCATACCGCTTCTGGCAGCCATTCATCGCGCGCATGATCTTTCGCAGTCCTTGGGTTATGGGTTGATCGCCGGTATCGCTTTTTTTGGTTTTTCCATGCATTGGCTCACTCACGTTTCGGCTCCGGGATGGATCATGGTCACAGTGATGGAGTCTTTTTATTTTATGATATTCGCCTGGTTCGTTCACCGCGGAATGAGATCGAAACGGTCGGTTATTTTTAAAGCCCTTTGGATCAGCCTGGCATGGACGTTTTCCGAGATCTTCCGTTCCGAAATGCCGGTCTTCGGGTTCGGGTGGAATCTCCTCGCGTATTCCCAATCCGCTTATGTTCCTCTTATCCAGTTCGCGAATCTTTTCGGGGCCTACGGGCTTGGATTTGTGATCGCATTTGTTAACGTTTCTTTTTTTTATGCCTTCGCGGAGCATAAGAACCGCCGCATAGTTTTGGGTTTTATTTTGGCCGCGGTTCTGACCCTTGCGGGTCTTTTGGGCTACGGGAAAATAACGCTCGGGCAGCCGGCCCGGCCCCAAGAATACCTTCGGGTTTCGATCCTCCAGGGGAATATCCCGCAATCCGTCAAATGGGCTGTCATGGCCAAAGAAAAAATACTCGAGATCTATGACCGCTTGACCCAGCTTGCCGCGATGGAACAATCAGATCTCATCATTTGGCCGGAAGCGGCTTTTCCGGGTTACTTCAACAGAGACCTTCAGGCGGAACAGATCTCCCGTCTCGCGCAGGAAGTCCAAACCCCTCTCTTGATCGGCGGGCTTCGTTGGGTCAGCGAGCAGGAGGTTTACAACAGCGCATACCTTTTGGAAAAAGACGGTGCTTTTCAAAAATATTACGACAAATTACGGCTTGTGCCGTTTGGAGAATATGTTCCGCTCAAATTCATTTTGGGCTGGTTGACGCCTATCGCGGACGCGCTTGGGGTGGGTGATTTCAGCGCGGGAGTCGATTCGGTGATCTTCCGGTGGGGACGGGAGGAATGGCCGTTCGGGGTCCTGATCTGTTTTGAGGATATTTTTTCAGATCTTGCGAGATTCTTGGCGGATCGCGGCGCGAAATTTATCGTTGTGATCACCAATGACGCCTGGTTTGGGCATACCGGCGCTCCGTTCCAGCATCTTCAGGCCTCGATCTTCCGCGCCGTGGAGAACGGGGTCGCGGTAGTGCGTTCGGCCAATACGGGCGTCTCCGCCTTTATTTCCCATCGCGGGGAGATCCTGGGGACCGTGACGGATCAGAAAGGCGAGGCCATTTTTGTTTTTGGGCAAAAGACGCTGGACCTTCCGCTTCTGACTTCCTATACTTTTTTCAGGAAAGGAGGATGGATGTTCCCGTTCGCGGTGATGGGGGTTTTCTTGATCATGAGCCTCGGGGTCGCCCAAGGGAGTAGAAAACATGGATAACATGGGTCATTTATTTCGCGGGATAGCTTTTTTGTGCGCGTTATTTTTCATTATTTTTTTTCCGGGATGCGTCCGTTTTTCGGGCGGCGCCGGTTATTGGCATACAGATTCAAAAGGAGAAGCAAAAGGCAGACAAGTAGGTTTTGATACGGCGGATTATATTCCCGGCAGTCCCGCCCCGGGGAGCATCACAACCAGCTAAAAGGAGGGATTATGGAAGAAGCTAAAAAACCATGCTGTTGCTGCGGCATCCTTATCGGCGCGCTTGTGATCGTTTTCGCCTGGTGGAAAGTCGCATGGGGCGCGATCGCTTTGACGGTTCTCGGCGCTGTGATCATCATTAAAGAGTTGATCGGCCAATGCTGCTGCCAAAGCAAAGAGTGCAAGCCGAAGCCGGGGAATTAAGCCGGTCTTTTTAGATGAGGGAAAGTCCGCCGTCGGCGATGAGGGTTTGGCCGACGATCCAGGACGATTCCGGGGAGCAAAGGAACGCGACCACGCGGGCCATATCCTCGGGTTTTCCGATCCTTCCGGCGGGAGTCCGCTTTAAAACCTCTTCCTTAAAAGCGTCAAAAAACGGGAATGATTTCAACGCATCCGTATCGACGAGCCCGCCTGAAACCGCGTTCACCCTGATGCCCTTCGGCATTAATTCCACGCCGAGATAGCGGACCGTGGTTTCGATCGCGGCTTTGGAGATCCCGATAGCACCGTAGTTGGGGATAAAATGGTGCGCGCCCAGACTTGAGAGAGCGATGATGATGCCTTCCTTTTTCGCTTCCATGATCGGAAGCGCTTTTTGAGTAAGCGCCAGGAACGCTTTAGCGTTGATATCCATGGAAAGATCCCACTGGTTCATCTTAAGGCGATGAACAGGCTTGAAAGCGCCGAGCGCCGCGTTGTGGATCAGGATATCCAGCGTTCCGAAGGTTTTGAGGACATTTTCAAGCAGGGGATTGTGAGTATCGAGATCACCGACATTCGCCTGGAAGGCCTCGGCTTTGACGCCCTTGGCCTGGAGCTCTTCAACGGTCTTTTTCGCGGCCGCTTCATTCTGAAGATAATTGACCGCAATATGAACACCGTCTTCGGCCAAGCGGTGGGCGATGGCTCGTCCGATGCCCCGGGAAGCCCCTGTAATGAGAGCGACTTTGCCTTTCAGCGGATTCGTCATGGTCCCAATACCTTTCAATTTTAATGAAGTTGAAATTGGGGTCATCCTGGCAGCCATTAATGATATGAAAACAAAAGCCAGGATGGTGGGTAAGATAGCAGATATCAAATGAAATCGGAAGGAAAAAGGATAAACCGGGGACGGAGGTTGGCATCAAAAAAGATTCTTGGGGCAAAAAGACGCCCTATGCTATAATTCTCCGCTCAAAAACAGAACGACCAGCATCGTGAACTCAATCAAAAAAAGCCTGCAAGGTTTCCAGCGCCTGGCGCTGGATGGGATTGTAAGCCGTTTTGTCCATCGCGCCCTTGAGGCGCGCGCCGAAAATATCGTACGGTTTTTTGAGAAAGAGTTTTCTCCGGGTTCCCGCATTTTGGATTTGGGCGGGGGCTGGGGGTTTTATGCCGAGCCGTTACGCAAGCGCGGACATGAGTCCTTGGTGCTGGATGTGGTAAAACCCGGGTATCAAAAAGTCCCGGTCATGCTCTATGACGGATCCCGGATCCCGTTCCCGGATCAAAGTTTTGATGTGACGATCCTTGTGACGATGCTTCATCATGTCCCGGACCCGGAAGCGCTTTTTAAAGAAGTGCGCCGGGTAACGCGCAGCAAAGTCATTGTCGTTGAGGACCTTTATCATCATGCGCTCGGGCGGTTCTGGACGATCGTCCGGGACCGGCTCTTGAACGTGGAGTTCATGTCTCATCCGCATCAATTTCGCACGGATGAAGCGTGGAGGGGGTTTTTTGGGACGGCAGGTTTTAAAGTGGCTTCCTTTAAAAATTTTTATACCTGGCTTGCCGGATTTCGCATTTTGAACGGGGTCTATGTGCTAGAGAAAAAATGAGATCATGACAAAACTCGCGATCGAGAAGGTACTTTGGGCCAAGGAAGGTGAGGGGATCACGGCTTGCGGCCGCATCCCCGAAGACTCGGAGTTCTTCCAAGATCATTTTCCGGGATTTCCGGTGCTGCCGGGAGTTCTGGCGCTTGAAATGCTGAAACAGACCGCCGAACGTTATTTGGATTCCTTAAAGGGCGGTGCAGGGCAGCATTATTTCTTAAAACAAATACGGGCCACCCGGTTCACGAAATACCTCAGGCCGGGCGATGATTGGGAAAGCCGCCTGACGCTTGTGCAGGGAACGGACGCAGAGACGACCTGGGACGCAAAGTTGTATTATCACGGCGAAGTTGCCGTGTCGGCCAAACTGACGCTGGCCAAAGTTAAAAATCCTCAGCCATCACCATTGTCATAGACAACTTAGGAAGGACGAAAGAATGATCATGGAGAAAGAACTTTTTGCGAAAGTGCAGCAAACACTCGCCGGAGCGCTCGGCGTCGATGAATCCGAGGTCACCCCGGAAGCTTCCCTGAAGCGGGATCTGGGGGCCGAATCCATTGATTTTATCGACATCGTCTTTCGTCTCGAAAAGGCCTTCGATCTCAAGATCCCGGCCGGCGATCTCTTCCCGAGCCATCTCCTCAATGACGAACGTTTCGTCAAAGAGGGCGTGGTTACAGCTGAGGGCCTCACGGAGCTTCGGACAAAACTTCCTTATCTTGAGCTTGATGAATTCAAAAAAGACCCTCAGATCACAAAGCTGGCCGATTGTTTCACGGTCAAGATGCTTCTCCGTTATCTGACCGACCGCTTGGGCAAGAATTCCTGCTCCGATAAATGCTGCTCGTAAAACAAAAAACCACCGCGCTTCGCGGCGTCGGCGTCGATCTCATATCCCGCGGCCGCGTTAAAGAGTTTCTTTCCCGGCATAAAGACTATGTTCGCGAACGCTTCCTCAATCCCTCCGAGCGCCGTTCGTTCAAGCGACTTTCACTCCAGGAATTCGCGGAACTTTTTACGGCTAAGGAGGCGTTCTTTAAGGCTTGCGGGGAATCCTGGATGGGCCTCGAAGGTTTCCAGGGGATGAGGATCAAGAAGCGCGCGGGGGATCATTTTGAAATGGAATGGCGCGCAGGCCGGACGCGGAAGTTTTATCGCGGCGAAGGGCACTTTTTCCGGAGCGGCGATCTTGTCGGCGCGCAGGCCATGATCTGGAGATGATATGCGCTGGCTTCTTCTTGAAAAAGTCCATTCGATCCAGCGCGGCAAAAAGGCGACCGCATCCTCTAAAGTCCCGCAGGCCCCCTACAGCTCGGAGGTCCTTTTCATCGAAATGATGGCCCAAACGGGCGGGCTTTTGGTCGGCGCGGAAAGCGACTATCAAAAAGATCTCATCTTCGCCAAGATCGAAAGCGCTACCGTGACGAGCGTTCCAAAGCCCGGAACACCTCTTCAGGTTGAGGCGTGGTCGGAAAGTCTCGGGTCTGAAGGCGGATGGCTTGAAGCCACGATTACTTGTTCGGAAGGCCCGGTGGCGCGCGCAAAACTTCTTTTAATGGCCGTCGACGGGCTCTCTTCTTCGCAAAAAAAATCCGTTACCTTTCATGACGCTTTCATGGATCATTTCAAAGTCCGCGAAAAGGTCGTTCAATCCTCATGACCTCCAAGCGTCGCGTTGTCGTCACGGGATTCGGCGTCATTACCGCCTGCGGGATCGGTTGGGAACCTTATTGGGATGCCGCCGTTCACGGCCGTTCCGCTGTTCGCAGCGCCGAGCCGCTTCGGATGGGACCTTCCTTCAAATACGCGGGGATGCTCCCGCAATTCGATCCTAAGCAATTCATCGAGAACCGCAAGTCCATCAAATTGATGTCGCGCGAGATCCAAATGGCGGTGTCGGCGAGCTGTCTGGCGCTTAGGGACGCGAAACTTTCCAAAGAAAATTACGATCCAACCCGCATCGGCGTGATCCTCGGCACCGGTATCATCAATAACGATCTCGATGAAGTGGGAGTGGGATTTCGGAACGGACTGGACGAGAACGGGCATTTTTCCATGACCAAGTTCGGCCAAGACGGGATCCGGTCGCTTTTTCCGCTATGGTTCCTGAAGTATCTTCCGAACATGCCAGCTTGTCATATTTCCGTGGCCAATCAGCTGCGCGGCCCCAATAATACGATCACGACCTCTTCGGCCGCGGCGACTCAGGCGATCGGGGAAGCGTACCGCGTGATCGAACGCGGTGACGCCGATATCATGCTGGCCGGCGGTACGGATTCTAAATTGAACGCCATGGGCGTTTCCCGCTTTCAACTCCTCGGGTTTCTTTCCGCCAAAGAAACGTCGCCTGAAAAAGCCTATACGCCGTTCGATCGAAAACACGACGGGATCGTTTTGGGCGAAGGCGCCGGCATCCTTGTCCTGGAATCACTGGAGAGCGCAAAAAAACGGGGGGCTTCGGTCTATGCGGAGGTCGCGGGTTACGGGTCTTCTTCGGATTTTAATTATGATCCGCGCGACCCCGATGACTTTGCGGGTAAGCGCGTCGCGATCCGCAGGGCCCTTGAGGACGCCGCGCTTGAGCCGTCCGACGTGGATCTTTTGATGGCGAACGGGAGCGGCATTCCGCAGGAAGACGTCCAGGAATCGCTTGCGGTCCACTCGTTTTATTCTTCGAGTTTTAAAAAGCTTCATGTGACGGCAGTAAAGCCGGTGACGGGGAATTTGGTTTACGGTACGGGTAGCGCGGAAGCCGTGATCACGGTTCTCGCGACGAAAAAAGGGCAGATCCCGCCCGTGACCAATCTTAAAGACCCGGATCCCGAGTGCCCGCTGCCTTTTGTCAAAGATAAGGCAAAGTCCTGCGATGTCAAAATAGCGCTGCTCAACACGTTCGGCTTCGGCGGCCAAAACGCATCCTTGGTGTTCAAAAAATGTTAAAAGAACGCAGAGTGGTTGTGACCGGTATGGGCGCTGTGACGCCTCTCGGGAATTCCGTGCGGGATACCTGGCTCCGCTTGACGCAAGGCAAGTCGGGGATCGGCCCCATCACGCTTTTTGACGCGAGCCGTTTTCCGACGCGCATTGCGGGCGAAGTCAAAGGATTCTCATTCGAAAAATGGCTTGAGCGGAATCCGCCGCTTGGCTGCGCCGGCCGCAGTACTTTTTTCGCGCTGCAGGCCGCGGCCGAAGCGTATAAGAACGCCATGCTCGAGCCCCTCTCGCTCAATCCGAACCGCTTCGGGATCTATTTTGGGGCGGGTGACAGCGGGATCGATTTTGATCCGTTCATCAAGACCCTGGTACCCTCTTTTACCGAAGGCGCCACCGAGATCGTGGATAAGGCCCGGTATGTGGAGGGCGCGCTCCGGAACATGAGCGCGCTCCGGGAATTGGAAAGCCAGCCCTTCATGACCGTGACCCATCTGACGCGGCTTTTTGATATCCGGGGCCCCGTTTCCAATTGCCTTACCGCCTGTGCCGCGTCTTCTCAAGCGATCGGGGAGGCCTTCGAGTGGATCCGCCGCGGGGACGCGGATATTGTCATGACCGGTGGTTCTCATTCCATGATCTATCCGATGGGGGTTGCGGGATTCAGTCTTTTGACCGCGATCTCGACGAGGAACCATGAACCCGAGAAGGCTTCGCGGCCATTCGATAAAAAAAGGGACGGTTTCGTGATCTCCGAAGGCGCCGGAGCTTTGATCCTGGAAGAACTGGAGCATGCGCGAAAACGCCATGCCGCGATCCACGGCGAGATCGTCGGTTACGGCTCGACCGCCGATGCCTACCGGCTTACGGATATGGACCCAGAGGTCCGGGGAGCGGCCCGCGCGATCGAGATCGCGATGGAAAAAGCTTGCATCGGCCCGCAAAATATTGATTATATCAATGCTCACGGAACTTCCACGGCGGTGAACGATTCCCTGGAGACCCTCGCGATCAAAAAAGTCATGGGGGAATATGCCCGCAAGGTGCCCGTCAGTTCGACGAAATCCATGCTCGGGCACATGATCGCCGCCGCCGGCGTTGTGGAAGCGATCATTTGTTTTCTGTCGATGCGCGATTCGATCATCCCGCCGACGATCAATTATGAGGAACCGGATCCCGAATGCGATCTGGACTATGTGCCGAACACGGCAAGACGGTCCAATGTTCAGATAGCATTGTCAAATTCCTTCGGCTTCGGCGGGCAGAATATTTGTTTGGCTTTAAGGAGATATGATGGCACGTAATTTGATCTTTATGACCGGCGCGACCGGCGTCTTAGGGCAGGAGCTCGTCAAGGAACTCCTCAAGACCACTGACGTCGAGATCGCTGTTCTGGCGCGCGCCAAGAACCGGATGACCCACAAGGAGCGCGTCGAAAAGATCCTCACCTCGATCGGTCTTGATTCTCATCTTGGATCCCGCATTCATGTGATCGAAGGCGATGTCACGCATCATAAATTCGGTATCAAGAAAGCTGATCTAGAATACCTCGAGCACGAATGCAAGACTTTTTATCACATCGCCGCGTTGACTGCCTTGAACGGGACGGAAAAAGAGTGCCAGCAGATCAATGTGGGCGGTACCGAGCACGCGCTGGAACTCGCCTGGGACCTCAAAAAGAAGGGAAAGCTCGAGCGTTTTATTTATTTCAGCACGGCCTTCGTAGCCGGTAGCGTCTGGGATCATTGCTCCAAGGAAGATGAGCTGCCTGCCAAACCTGTTTTCGCGAATTATTACGAGTCAAGTAAGTATAAGGCCGAGACCAAAGTGCGCGAAGCGATGGCGAAAGGTCTTCCGGTCACGATCATCCGGCCCAGCATCGTGGTCGGCCATTCCGAGACCGGCGAGGTCTCGGAATTCAATGTCATCTACCCTTTTATCAAACTCTTCGCGCACGGGGTTCTCTCGAAGATCCCGACCCATCCCGAGAACACCTTCAACATCGTTCCCATCGATTTCGTGATCAAGGCCACTTGTGCGATCGTAAAAGACCCTCGGAGCGTCAACAAAGCCTTCCACGTTGTGGCGCCAAAACCGCCTTCGATCGGGATGCTCCTGAAAATGGGAAAAGAAGATTATTCGGCCGTTCCTCCGATCGAGGTCATCGATCCCAAACATTTTTCCAAGAGTAAAATGAACCCGCAGGAGCAGATGGTTTTTTCGATGATGGAGCCCTATCTGGGTTATTTGAACGGACAGCTGACTTTTGACACGACGAACACCCGCGAGATCCTGCGCGGGACCGGGATCTCCATGCCGAAAACGGATGATGCGTTCCTCAAGACCCTTGTCCGTTATGCCGTAAAAGTCGGTTACCTGGCGATCTGATCAAATTTTATTTTAAGGAGATATTTTCGTGAAAAAAATGACAGTTTTTTTTACCCTCTTGACCTTCTTGGTTTTAGGCGTTCCCGGCGTTCGCGCCAATATCGCTCAGGAGCTTGATCCAATGCTGCCGGTGGAGCCGGAGTCTGCCGCGTCGAATGAAAGCGCTCCGGGGAACACGGGGCAGGCCAGTAATGTCGCCAGCACCGCGGAAGCGGTCACAGCCGATCAGAAAGAAAAAGGGAAGAAGAAAAAAGAAAAGTCCAAAAAGACCACGAAGACATCCAAAAAGAAATCTTCGGATAAAAAAAGCACCAAGCCCTCTTCTCAGACTTCCAAAAAGCAGAAAAAAAACTAACAAGAAATTTTTCTTCAGGAAAAGCGTTACCTTGGGCCGGATCCGGGGTAACGCTTTTTTTAACGCCAGCGGGTCGGGTGCTTGAGAATGGCCATGCGGAAAGCGTCGAGAAGGATCCCCGTGAAGACGAGCGCCGCCAGTGGGTGAAGGAGCGCGTAGCGTTTCTTGGCTTTGACGATCGCGTGCGTTTTGGCGGCTGTTGCGAAAACGATCGCAAGGATCAAAAGGCAAAGCGAAAGCGAAAGGCCGTGCGGCAGGGTGAGCAGGGCTAACGCGGGAAAAAGCGAAAACAAAAAAACGCTTAGCGCGCGTCGCAGGATGGGCCACGGTTTTTGCTCGAACGCATGCAGAAAGATGCGGCGCCAGCCGCGCCAAAGGGCATCAAAAGAATCGTACATGCGTGTGCCGTAGATCTCCATGCCGAATGCGCACATGCCCCACGCCCCGGTCTCCTTCGTTTTTTTCATGAGCGCAAAATCTTCAAGAAAAGCGTCCTTGACCGCGGCATGCCCGCCGATCTTTCGGTAATGGTCCGCGCGGATGAGCAGGTATTGTCCGTTCCCGAAATACGCTTTGGATGCGGGGTCATTGACCTTGCGGATCGGGAACCAGAGCCCCATATAGCCCATCGCGCAAGGTTGGATCACATCTTCCCAGAAACTTCCCGTGATGCAGCGCGGCAAGAGCGTCAAAAGATCGAGCTGACGGGCTTCCGCGAACGCGAGAGCGGTATCAACGCTTCCGGGTTCATGGCGGGTGTCGGCGTCGGTGAAAAAAAACCAGTCGCCCGAGGCGCACTGGGTTCCGAGATGGAGCGCAAAATTCTTGCCGGTCCATCCTTCAGGGGTTTGGGGGGTGTTAAGGTAGCGGAATTTTAAATTCCGTCCGGAACCGTCGGGCAGGATCTCATCGGCGCCAAGTTCCCGGAGGATCGTTTCCGTCCTGTCTTCCGAGTAGTTATTGATCACGAGGATCTCATCGCCCTCGTGCAGCTGGGAGAGAAAAGGCCGGACGCAATCCGCGATATTTTTTTCTTCATTTTTCGCCGGGATCAGGACAGAAACTCTTCCGGTGCGGGATACCGGCAATTTCAATTTTAACGCGGGGGCCTGTTTGAGTTCGGAGAGCGCCCGTCCGCTGCGGTAGATCCATCCCGCCAGAAGGAAAAAAAGTAAACCCGTGATCGCTGTTGCCAAGATCTGCATACGACCGGCATCATAACAAATGGAGGAGGGCGGTCAAGCCAAATTGCCCCTCCGGAGGGCGTTGGAGCGCTCGATGGAGCCGCCGAATAATCTACTTTGAGAAACGGAAAATCCGACTAGAATGCACTTTCTAATCTACTGAAAGTCAAAGGAGCAGACTATGTACCGGGAACAGATCAAGGTTTTGGATTGCACGATCCGCGACGGCGGCCTCATGAATAATCATGGTTTCGATGACCGGTTCGTCCGGGAAATTTTCAGGGCCATCTCGCAGGCCGGCATCGACTATATGGAAATCGGGTATAAGAATTCTCAAAAGCTCTTTGATGCCAAGAAATACGGGGCCTGGAAATTCTGCGAAGACGACACTATTCGCCGCGTGACCGAGGGGATCGAATCGAAGACCAAGATCTCAGTCATGGTGGACGTGGACCGGGTCGACCTTGACGATATCAAGCCCAAAAAAGACAGCCCGGTCGATATGATCCGGACGGCCTGCTATGTGAAGGACGTGGATAAGGCGATCCGTCTTGCGAACCATTTCGCGGACAAAGGCTATGAAACAGCCGTCAACCTCATGGCCATCTCCAAGGTCCTCGAGGTGGAACTCAACGAATGTTTCGCCCAACTTGAAAAAGAATGCCGCTGCAATGTCGTCTATATCGTCGACAGCAATGGCGCTCTTTATCAGGAGACCGTGGAATATCTGATCAAAAAAGCCAAAAGCATCATCAAGACCAAAGAGATCGGCATCCATGCCCACAACAACCAGCAATTAGGTTTCGGGAACACGATCGAGGCGATCATCCATGGAGCGAATTATCTGGATAGCACGATCTTCGGAATGGGGCGCGCGGCGGGGAACTGCCCGACCGAACTGCTCCTTGGTTTTTTAAAGAACCCGAAATTCGATATCCGGCCTATTCTCGACATTATTTCTAAAGAAATGATCCCTCTGCAGAAAGAAGTCGAGTGGGGCTATGTGATCCCTTATGCCATCACGGGCATTCTCGACGAACATCCTAAATCCGCGCTTGAACTCCGCAACAGCGACCGCAAGGATAAATACCGCGAATTCTACGACAGTTTCGCGGGAAGTTCCGAAGTGGAATAAGCATGGATCTTAAGCGGTTCCGGAAAAAACCGGTCCTCGGTATTTTGCGGGGCATTTCCCAAAAATCGCTGGACCCCCTTTTCGATACGATCATATCCGGCGGGCTTGAAGCCGTTGAGATCACGATGAATACCGCAGGCGCGGCCAAGCTTATCAGGAACGCCGCCAGCCGGTACGGTAAAAAACTCATGATCGGCGCCGGAACGGTCCTGAGCATGAAAGATCTTCAGGAAGCTCTTCAGGCCGGCGCAACCTTCATTGTCAGCCCTGTTCTGATCAGGCCTGTTGTCCAATATTGTGTCAAACAAAAGATCCCCGTTTTTCCGGGGGCGCTCATTCCGTCGGATATCTACGAAG
>ENA-UOWG01001003-UOWG01001003.1-activated-sludge-metagenome-genome-assembly--contig:-NODE-1003-length-31347-cov-8.007094_pt1 | contig 31347 bp, 18 predicted proteins | sample MGYA00238147_ERZ761563 | MGnify/ENA primary metagenome ERZ761563 (study PRJEB28884, sample SAMN05720216) | anaerobic digester metagenome | isolation source: active sludge of municipal... | reverse complement strand
AGAATTGAAAGCGTTATTGTTCCTCATTCCCATACACTCAATCTTATGAAGCTGCTCGACATTGTCAGGAAATCGGCAGGAATAGTGTTTCCGGGAAGAGACTGATTGAGAATATACTTAGTAATACAGCATAATGGAAGCTTCTGAAAAGCATACAGGATCTGAAGCTGAATTCTACAGGAGAAAATTTTTCCTGAGCAGTCTGATACCCTTTGTTTTTGTTTTCATTATGTGGATGACTTTTTCAGTTGAAAGACTTTTTAACCTCGATTTCTCCGGTTTCGGAATACATCCCCTGTCAGCCGACGGATTACCCGGAATTATACTTTCTCCATTTATTCACTCAGGTTTAAAGCATCTCGTTAATAACACTGTTCCTCTTTTCCTGCTTGCAGTGGCGCTTTTCTTCTTTTACTCTGAGGTCGCGCTTAAAGTTTTTTCACTTACATGGCTTTTCTCAGGTATCCTTGTCTGGCTTGCAGGTCGGGAAGCATGGCATATAGGAGCCAGTGGCCTTGTTTACGGACTAGCATCATTTTTATTTTTCAGCGGCATAATAAGAAAATACTTCAGATTGGTTGCATTGTCACTTCTAATTGTATTTCTTTACGGATCAATGGTTTGGGGCCTGTTTCCGGGAATTTATGAGAATGTATCCTGGGAATCACACATGCTTGGCTTCTTTGCAGGGATAGCGCTTGCAGTATGGTTCAGAAAGGAAGGGCCTCAGGAGCCGGTGTATGAATGGATGGATGAGGAAGAAGAGAGTGAGAGTGAGAGTGAGAGTGAGAGTGAGAGTGAGAGTGAGAGTGAGGGAGAGGAGTATAATAGGAGTGCTAAGGAGTTTGAGAGAAATTGAATGAGAATGGATATTTCAGTAGTTATTGTTAGTTATAAGGGTTATGACAGGCTTGTGAAATGCCTTGATTCTTTACAGAAAATTGCCGGCAGCCTGTTTTCAATGGAGGTTATTGTTGTAAATAACTGCAGGGGTGACAGTGTTTTTGATGAGATAAAGCTGTCATATCCGGGTTTTATATTTACAGACAATCCTGTAAATGGCGGATATTCAAATGGATGCAACCTGGGAGCTTCTTATGCAAAAGGAGATAATATCCTTATCCTGAATCCCGATACAGTGGTAAGCGAAGCAGCCCTGTCAGGCTTGCTGAATACACTGAAGTCAGAGAAATCAATAACTATGATCTCCTGCAAACAGGTGAATGAAAAGGGGAGGGAAAGCATTGCCTGGGGGCCATTCCCGGGTTTTTCGAATCTTACCGGTTTCATGCGTATGATTTTTAACACCGGTTATAAAAGTCAGAAGAGGTACAGAAAGGATTTTTCAGTTGAAATTTTCTTTCCTGACTGGGTTTCCGGATCACTGATGCTTATGAGGACAAATGATTTCAGGTTTCATGGAGGATTTGATGAAGACTTCTGGATGTATTCGGAGGATGTTGATCTTTGCAGGCGGATAAGAAATGCAGGAGGAGATATAGCATATCATTCAGGAATTACTATTGAGCATAATCATGGCGGAAGTTCACGTATAAACTTGAAAACATCTGCGCTTACAAAAACGGAGGTTTATATATCCCGTCACCTGTATTTTGCAAAACATAAGAAAGGTCTGGAAAGGGTTATGATACAGACATTTATTGTTATTAACAACCTTCTTTCAGCCGGAATCATAGGTTTAGCCGGCCTTCTGTTTTTTTATATACGGAAGCTGTTCCTGCGTTCTGTTGTTTTTAAAAATCTTACAGCTTATTACCTTAGGGCAGTGTCGGTGAAATCATGGATCGGTCCCAGATCGGTAAACAACGGAAACTTTAAAAAATGAAGCATACAGAAACTAAGTGTTAAAAATCATTAATTCTTGATTATCACCAGCTTCAACTAAGGTATAAATAATTTTTATCACCATATTTGTCTTGACCACTGCCGGTGGTTATTTTTATGGGAACTATTCCGTAAATGAAATTTAAATTAATAATTATATCAGCTCTGATACTGGGAGGTGTACTGTCTCCCCGGATATCCTGTGCACAATCGGGAAATACTTCCGGTTCCCATTCAGCAGATACAACTGATCAAAACAACAGGAACAGGCATCAGGATCAAGCCAGAGGTGATATTTTTTCTTATTTTGAAGTTTCGGAAGAGATGGCTGCAAACAGTGCCGCGGGCATTGAAACAGATCCCCCGGTTCCTGACGGGCTTACCTATCGTATACAGCTTGCTGCATTCAGAAGACCTGTGGCCCCTTCTGTTTTCAAAGGACTTAGTCCGATCTACGCTTTCACAATTCCGGGTTCTGATCTCAGAAAGTATTATGTCGGGATGTTCAGGAGATATTCTGATGCAAGGGATGCAATTGAAATTGTAAAATCACTTGGTTTCGGCGGCTCTTTTATATCAGCATTTAACGGCGGATCTGCTGTTTCAGTGGAACTGTCTGAGGAACTTGAGAAGGAATGGGGTAAAATACCTTTTGAAAAGGGCGAGGTCAACAATATTACTGCTATCAGGACAGATACACTGCCTGCATCAGTGGTTGACAGGGCTGGTATTCCTCTTAATGTAAAAACATCTGAAAAAAGAGATTCTGCAAGGAAGGGATCAATAAAATTCTTTATAGACTGCCGTTCCTGTGACATGAATTATACGAGGCAGGAGATACCTTTTGTAAATTACGTCCGTGACACAAAGGAGGCCGAAGTTTACCTGCTGGTTACAAGCCAGCCTGCCGGAAGCGGAGGCAACCAGTTCACCTTTGCATTTCAGGGACTTGAAAAATATGCAGGAATGGATGATACCCTTACATATACGAGTAATCCTGATGAAACATCAGCTATTGTAAGGGAGAAGAAGACAAACATGATAAAAATGGGGCTTATGAGGTATGTAGCCCGTACGCCATTCTTTGATGAGATTGACATAAAGAACACTGGAGAAATTAAGCAGCACGAGATTGAGGACAGATGGCATAACTGGGTATTTGAGCTTCAGACAAATCCTTCATATAACGGGGAGGAAACATATAAAAGGTTTTCAATCTACAATACTTTCCAGATTACAAGGGTGACACCTGAACTAAAGCTTGAAATTGAGCTAAACCAGTATTCTAATAAACAGACTTATATAGAAGATTCTGTTACAACCGAATACCTTGTAAGCAGTAAGTCGATACGCAACCTGTTTGTAAAGAGCCTGGGTGACCACTGGTCTGCCGGCCTGAGAATTGATGCAGAATCATCAACAAGCCAGAATTACGATTTCAATATGGATGTTCTTCCAACAATTGAATATGACATTTTTCCTTATTCAGAAGCCACACACCGTCAGTTCAGGATTTTGTACAGTATGGGTTATGAGTATTCTGATTATGCTGATACAACAATTTATAACAAAATGAATGAAGGGCTGTTAAAGCACTCATTGAGTGCAGCATACCAGATTCAGAAAAAATGGGGTTCAATAAATTTCTCTGCTTACGGATCAAATTATCTGACTGATTTCTCTAAAAACAGATTTGGTTTCTGGGGTTATACACGTCTGAGAATTATAAAAGGACTGTCTTTGTCTGTAAATACCGGAGTTACATACATAAATAATCAGCTTAACCTCGCAAGAGGGGAACTGTCAGAAGCGGAAAGGCTTCTCAGGCTTAAGCAGCAGGCTACAAATTTCTATATTAACGGCGGTGTAAGCCTCAGTTACACCTTCGGATCAATTTATAACAATGTTGTTAACCCGCGGTTTGGTATAAATAACTGATCTTTACACTTACCTGGCAGTTGTTGTTTAGTTAATTATAAACATTCTGAAATCCAGAAATATACATTTTTCCCGGCCTATGAAAAAGTATAAGGCTTCCGGACATTTTCAGCTTGTTGCAAGATATTTTAACCGTCTGTTGCCCGAATCATCCAAATTATTACCTTTAAAGCGTTTTTTCAGGATGACCCCTAAATCGAGGCTTATGAATGATAAACCTGTTGCAGTAGTTACAGGAGCAAGCAGAGGAATCGGAAGATCAATTGCAATCGGGCTTTCTGCAGAAGGATATGATATAGCAGCAATTGCGCGTTCAACTGACAGCGAGGGAATGGAAATTCTGGCTTCAGAAGTTGCAAAAAAAGGATCGCAGTTCTTCCCTATAGGTCTCGACATCTCTTGTACAAAATGCCATAAGGAGGTAGTTGCCAATATACTGGAAAGATATGGCCGCATTGACATGCTTGTTAATAATGCAGGCGTCGCACCACTTCAGAGGAACGACATCCTGGATATGACAGAAGAAAGCTATGACAGGCTTATGAACATCAATCTCAAGGGACCGGTGTTTTTCGCCCAGAAGGTTGCAAAGGAAATGCTCTGGTTAAAAGAACATGTTGATAATTACCGTCCTGTAATTGTTTTCATCACTTCTGTATCTGCTGCACTGACCTCAACAAACAGGGCTGAGTACTGCATATCAAAAGCGGGCCTGAGTATGGCATCTTCAGTATTTGCCGACCGGCTTTCATGCAACGGAATTCTTGTTTATGAGGTGAGGCCCGGGATTATTGAAACAGACATGACTGCAAAAATCAAGGATAAATACGACAAGCTTATTGGAGAGGGACTCATTCCTCAGAAAAGATGGGGAATGCCTTCAGATATTGCCAAAGCCGTGGCTTCCCTTGCCCGTGGCGACTGGGCTTTCTCAACCGGAACAATCTTCGAAATAAGCGGCGGGCTTAACATCCATAAACTATAAAGTTTCACAAAAACTGAACAAAACAGCCGGAATCAATGTTTATAGTCGAAATAAACATTGAATACTATGAAAAAAGCATTTATCGTACTGGCATTTTCAACATTGATTTTTATCAACATCGAGGCACAGCAGAAACTGACTGCTGATGTTTCAAAAACAAAACTGGAATGGCTTGGTGAAAAAGTCACCGGAAAACATGATGGCGGCATTTCACTGCAGTCGGGCTGGTTGTCACTGAAAGACAACAAAATACAGTCTGGTGAGTTTGTAATCGACATGACAACAATTACGAGCAATGAGAAACTCGACAATCTTGTTGGTCATCTGAAATCTGATGATTTTTTCGGAGTCGAGAAATTTCCGACAGCTAAACTTGTTCTTTCAGAAAGCACAGGCTTTGATAAGGGAACTGCCTCTGTAAAAGGGAATCTTACAATCAAGGGCGTTACAAACCCGGTTGAATTCAAAGCAGCCACTCAGAAGAAAGATGATGGGAACTGGTATTTTGCAAACATTGTTGTCGACAGGACAAAGTACAATGTTCGATATGGCTCAGGATCGTTTTTTGATAATCTTGGTGACAAGACAATCTACGACGATTTCAATATTAAAGTGAGCCTGCTGGTTAAGTAAGGATATAAAATTCGGGTTTAAGTTTTTCCTGCAGATAGCGCTGATTGTCACAGATAAATTCTGTGAAGATCTGCAGGATCTGCGGGAATTTTATTTTTGATATTAAATATGTCCGGAAGGTTCTGCTAAGAAATTGCAGTTAAAATGAAATACCAAACATCAGGGAGTATTGTAATGAATTCTGACTATAAAACTTTTTGTATGATGCTCCTGAGGAATATCCCTGGGGTGGTGAATTAACAAAAAGACCTGAACCATAAGCAATTCTTGCCTGCAGGTTAAGGTTCAGCCGGTTGATTAACCGGTATCTTAGTCCGGCTCCAAGCAATGCTTTGTACTCTTTTTTATCTATACTTAAATTTGAATCTTCATAGGTGGAAATTTCAGGCAGGGAATATGCCGTTTCTTTTTCTTCTGTATGGTAATATGAGCCTGAAAGAAAATGCTGATATGCAACTCCTGTGTTAATGTAAGGAACTAACCTGTTCCCGGTAAAGGAATATTGCAGCAATACAGGCACAGATATGGCTGTAAAGTCAAAGAAGGCATCATGCCGGCTTGTATATATTGAGTACTTTGATTCACTGTAACAATAAAAATTCTGTTTTTCATATAGAAGCTCAACTCTCAATGCCAATTTATCAGATTTCCGTAACAGCAACTTTTCCAGAAATACTCCGGCTACCGGCCCGCTTTCACTTTCGGGTACAGGAAAAAACAAATTGCCTGTATATGTTACTCCCGGTGCTATTCCAAGTGATAGCTTATATACATTGATCCCTGATAAAATTCCATATCGAAATTGGTAAGCTCCGGTAAGGCCCGATTGATTTATAAATTCCTTTTCTGAAAATGACCGGTTAAAAGTATAATATCCGCTTCCGGAATTCTTATTATAGGATTCAATTAAAGGAAGAAGATCTTCATTTAATGAAAAGTTCTTACTTATAGGGCCACATTTACCTTCAGTAATTGTTTCCAGATATGAGATCAGATTATCATAGGAAGCGCCACTGTCGGAAATATTTGTTTTTTTCAATTCAGTAAAGGAACCATTTTCCTTTTTCAGGAAATAACCGGATCCATTCGTGTAAACAGATATTTTCCCTTTTATAAGAACTTCGTAGAATAATGTTTTTCCTTCTGACTTAAATGACTCATATCTTTTTCCATTATTATATCCGAAGCTGATAATTTTATCAGCGCTATACTCAATTTTCTCAGCAATATCAAATCGTTTGAAAACACAGTTGGAAGGTATTTTATTAGTTGGTTTATATTCTATGAGTCCATTTAATACTGAACCATTTTGTTTTTCAACATATCCCTCGCGAAACAGATTCTGAGCTGTTAATGATGTTCCGAAAAACAACAGAAGTAAAAACAGGGAATGATATTTTACTTTCATAATAGATTGCCAGGCATCTTGGACTAAATTAGAAAAAAATTCTAAATTGTTAATTGTTTTGTGTATTTTTTTTTAAATTTGGAATAAACCCGATCTGTCTGAAATCATATAGAGTATGTATGATCTTTATAACAAAGCCAAAAATGGAATTACAATTGCAGCTATATTATTAATATTAGTTGTTATTGTTGCCGGATGCGAAGAGGAAATTGCAAAGCCAAGAATTTATCCCAGGCTTAAGACCCTGCCAGTTCAAAGTATCAGCGAAAATGGAGCTGTACTGGCAGCTGATATATATACATTGGGAAGTGAACCGGTAATTGAGCACGGATTTGTCTGGGCAACTGGTGGTTATGAACCAACATTAAGTCATGACAGGATTTATCTGGGTCCTGCCTCAGATACTGGTCAATTTTTTGCAACAATAACGAGCGGTCTGATAAAGGAAAAAGAATATATTGTTCGCCCGTTTGCAAAAACCAGGGATTACATTGTTTATGGAAGCACTTTAACCTTCAAAAGTCTGGGAAGTAAAGGCCCTGAAATTTCGGGTTTCGAGCCGGATTCTGCTGCCTGGGAGGATACATTAAAAATCTTTGGCAGAAATTTTTCATGGATTACTGCAAATAACATTATTAAACTAAATTCTATACAAGCTACTTCTGTATATAGTTGTGATACATTAATAAAAATTCTTATTAATCCTGAGGTAAATTCTTTAAAATCAGTTATTTCATTAACTATAGCTGACAAGGTTACGGTTTTTACAAGAGATACTTTCAGATTAAAAGCACCCGTTTTGTATGATTTTTATCCAAAGCAGGCCAGATGGGGAGATACGATTAGACTCAAAGGAAGATATATTACTTCTTTTGTAAAGCGAGCATCAGATTATTTAAAACTTGGAAATTTTAAATGCTCCTATTTAGACATTACCGGGGATAGTGTCTGTTCATTCATAATTTCTTATGACATTAATCAAGTTATGAATGAAGTACTTTTAAAGGAGAGCAGTTTTAACCTTACATCTTCTGAGTTATTTCAGCTTCAACCACCATTTTTTAACATATCGGGCAAGGAAGGTACCTGGGGAGATATTGTCACTGTTAAAGGATTATTTAATATTAATGCTGCAAGAAATAAGTTTTATTTTGACAATGCTCAGGCTACTGTAATTTCCACCTCACGATCCGAGGTAAAACTAAAAGTCCCTAATACTTTGTCAAAAACAAAGAGTCAGATAAGATATGAAGCTGATCCATTCAAGGTTTTATCAACCGATACATTTTCATTAAGGAAACCTGCTATTTATTCTATTCTTCCTGTATCAGGATCGGGAGGGACTCCTGTTACAATTAAAGGGAAATATTTCAAAATAAATTACAATGGTGTTTATGATACCAAAGTTTATTTCGGAACGGAACAAGCAACAATAAACAGCATGAACGATTCAATAATTTTAGTTGCTGTACCCAAAAACATTTCAGGATTGGTAAAAATAACTGTAAAGGTATTAGAGCAGAGCATTGAATCCACAACTGAGTTTGAGGTAAAAAATCCTGTAATTACACGAATCTATCCTTTAACCGGTACCTTTAATGATGAAGTCACTGTTGAAGGGAATGGTCTGATTTCTTCAAATGAAATAACAACAGTTTGTTTTGGGAATTATTGTGCTGACATAATTCAAAAAACTGCTACATCAATTGTATTTAAAGTACCAGTTTCTCTTGATAGTATTCCCCATGCAGTTACTGTATCTGTAGGCTCAAATTCTGTTGTTTCAGCGGGGAAATTCACTCTGGCTCATCCTGTAATACATTCATTATCATCAAGTACCGCAGTCCCCGGACAGGAAATTACAATAACAGGTGACAATTTCAATCCTGATCCTGAAAGGAATATTGTAACCTGGGATATTTATACTTTAACCTCAATAAGTGCTACAAAAACCGGGATTACTGCCAGATGGCCGGCTTCAATTCCAAGAGGAGCTCACCCAATCAGAGTTAAAGCAGGAGGGTATTTAAGAAGTTCATCCCTTGTAAGTTGTTCTGTTTCGCCATGGAAGAGAATTAATGCTCCTTCTCTTTCTACCAATTCTGTTGACAGAAATGTATATTCATATATGAGGATTATGGGAATATCAGTTAAAGGCAAAGGTTACTTATGTTCTCCTGCATCAGAAAAAATGTTTCAATATAATCCAACTAATGATGAATGGAGTCAAATCATTACAAATTATCCATTTAATATGGTTGATGGTATTACAATGGTTGTTTGTCATGATACACTCAGTTATTTATGTGGTTATGATTATACAGGTTCGGTTCGGGATGGTTTATATACTTTTAAAGATGATTCTAAACTTTGGACAAAAGTCTCCTCGTTTCCGAATTATAGATCCGGTGAAGGGATGGCATTTGTTTTAAAAAATATGATTTATTATGGAGCCAGAGATTTCAATAAATGTGATCCTGGTAATAGTTACAGTTGGACAAAAGTTGCAAATCTTCCATATTCTATTAATAGAAACTGTGCAACGTATTTCTCAATGAATGAAAAGGGATACATTTTATATAATAACAATGAGTTATGGATGTATGATCCGGATACTGATTTATGGACTAAAAAGGGTAATTTCCCTGGTCCCTCAAGAACGGCTGCATGTTCTTTTATAATTGGGGATAAAGCATTTGTTGGCATGGGTAGTGGTACAAATGACGAGTTATCAGATATTTGGCGTTACGATTTTCTGGCAGATTCCTGGACTAAAGTGGCGGATATTCCCGGGAAAAGAAGCGCAGCGGCTGGATTTACAATAAATGGTAAAGCCTATATCGGGTATGGTACTGAATATACACATGGTTATTCCCAGCTAGTTGACTTTTACGAATTTGATCCTGCTTTAATAAGCAAATAGTCCGAAAATATGAATAAGAAATTTATTGTATTGTTCTTTGTTATAACACTGAATCTATTCAATGTAAGTTATTCCCAACAGCCAGAATTTGGAGATATTCTTCTGAAGGACTTTTCAAACAAACCCTATTCGCCCGATCCCGGCGCTGATGCAATTGTGCTTTCTGATATTGCCATAGCTGGAATGGGCTATGACGGCAGTGATGTTTTTGTGGAGATGGAGCGGGACATAAGGATAAAAATAGTCAATAGTGATGGTTTTGGATATGCAGATATTATAATTCCCTTTCGCGATGATGAGAAAATTACCAAATACAGAGCATCAACATTCAATCTGAAAAACGGAGAAAAAACTGAGACACCTGTTACAAAAGAAGCCTTTATTATTGAAAAAACCGGAGAATCACGGCAATCTCTTAAATTCAGTTTCCCTGATGTTCATGAAGGTTCAATTATTGAATATACATACCGGATGAGACTTGGAAGCTATTCAAAGTTTATTCTTGTACCCTGGAGATTTCAAAGGGAGATTCCCGTTGCCTTAAGTTCTCTTACAATTGAGTATCCTGAATCATTTGTCTATAAATATGCACTTTCCGGGAATCTGACCAATGTCAGATCTGAATCTGCCAGGGGAAATAAGAGGTTTCTTAATGATTATGTTCAGACTAACATTCTCCGGTGGACTGCAGATGATGTCCCTGCATTCAAAGCTGAACCATATATTATCGGGAGAAATGACCTGGTTTCCAAGATCACATTTGAGTTAGCCAGAGTAGAATTTCCTGAGATATCAAAACAGGAAATCACTCCTTCTTACAATAATCTTACCGAAGAACTTATGAAAAGAAGTGATTTCGGAACACCTCTGGAAACAAACCTGAAATCACTGACAAAAACAATAGTAGGTAATGAAGAAGATAACCGAAAAAAACTCCTTTTAATACACAGGTATATTACTTCAAAAATAATGTGGGACGGAGAGCAGGATTTCCTTGCCAGCGCTCCTTTGCGAACGATCCTTCAGAAGGGGAAAGGGAATTCCGCAGACATTAACATTTTACTGATTGCAATGGCCCGAGCTGCTGGCCTTTCAGCTGAACCGGTAATATTAAGTACCAGGTCCAACGGAAGTCTTAATGTTCTTTCGGCGTTAATTACCCAGTTTAATTATGTTGTGGCACGAATAAACATTGAAGGTGAATATTATCTGGTTGATGCAACAAACCCCCTGAGTCCTTTTAATGAGCTTCCTTTTGACTGTCTGAACAAGACCGGATGGCTCTGCGGAAAAGTTAAATCGGATTTTGTTGAACTGACAAATAAAGAAACAAATTCTTTATATCAAAGTATTACTATGTTTCCTGAAAAGGACGGGACTATCGTTGGAGAGATTGAAAATATATATAAAGGTTATCTGGCTTCCGATTTAAGAAAGCAGATCAGGCTTGAAAGCGAGGACGGATATTATGACCTTGTAAAATCAAATAATCCCGAGGCACAAATTAGTGAATATGTACTTGGCGGTGTGAAGGATATCGGCTCCGAAGCAAAAGAATCCTACAATTTTAAAATTATCAAGGGATCACATTTGGCACAAAATGAATTAATTATAAAACCTTACCATCTTAATACATCAGTTTATAATCCCTTTTACATGTCGGAAAGAAAATTTCCCGTTGATTTTGGATGTCCCCAGCTTGAAAGCTTTACAATGTCATTGACAATCCCTGAAGGATATAGTCTTGATATGAAGCCTGAAAATGCCAGCTTCACACTTGGGAAAGATGGTGGTTCTTTTAAATTTACCTGTGAACTAACCGGGAACATTATTAATATTTCGAGTCTGTTTAAGATAGATAGGATCGCTTTCGCCGTTTCAGAATATAAGGATATTCAGAATTTTTACCAGAAGGTTCAGCAGAAGCAGTCAGAATATATAGTATTGAAAAAGAATTGAGCAGCCAGGGCCATGAGAAAATATATTATACTTTCAGTTGTACTCTTTTGGAGTACCATGTTATTCTCTCAGCAATATTGTTTCGACTCTATTCCCGATGAGCTTAAAAAACATGCTGATGCCATAATCAGATCAGAACAATGCGTTTATAGAATAACTGGCACAGGCACAGCTGTGGAAAAAGTAAAAATTGTTGTTACGATAGTAAACGAAAAGGCAGATAATTACAGGAAAGCTGAGGTATTTTATGATGACTTCTCAAAAGTAAACTACCTGAGAGGTGCAATTTATGACGATGCCGGGAATCTTATTAAAACACTGGGCATTCAGGATGTTACGGACAGAAGTGTAGTTTCTGCTGCTACATTTTACTCTGATGACAGAGTTAAACGGATATCTTCTGAGAAATACCGATACCCATATACTTTTGAATATGAGTATGAAAAAGAGTATAAAAGTCTCCTGCATTATCCTGCCTGGGCATTTCAGTCAGCTTATAACCTCTCGGTTCAGAAATCAGGCATTCAGTTTATTGTCCCCAGTGGCATAGAATTCAGATATTTTGAACAGAATCTGAATAATCCTGTTGATTCTGTTCTTCAGGATGGCAGAAGGATTTACACCTGGCAGGAGGAAAACCTGAAGGCAGTAGCCCAGAAAAATGCAAATATTTTATTCTATGAATCAGCCTGGCCGTTGTTGCTTACTGCTCCGACGAACTTTCAATATGGAGGAGTAAGTGGATCTATGAATTCATGGAGGGATTTTGGCAAATGGAATTATGAATTGATAAAGGGTCAGGATGTGTTGTCGTCAGATGAAGTTTCAAATATTAAGGAACTTGTAAAAGAGACTTCTGATAAAGCGGCTAAGGTTAAAATCCTCTACGAGTACATGCAATCAAGAACCAGATATGTTTCTATACGGATTGGAATCGGAGGATGGAAACCAGCTTCGGCTGAAGCTGTTTCGAAAAATGGTTTTGGCGACTGTAAAGGGTTAGCTAATTATATGAAGGCAATTTTAAGTGCTGCAGGTATCGAATCATTTTATACTCTTGTTTCAGCCGGAGAGAAAATGGATAAATATATGAATTTTGTATCTGCTTCATTTAACCATGTTATTCTTAGTGTACCACTTTTGAAAGATACCGTATGGCTTGAATGTACAAGCCAGGATCTGCCATTTAATTATCTTGGAAATTTCACTGATGACAGATTTGCATTGCTTGTTACTGATAAAGGAGGAGTGATTGTAAAAACTCCAAAATTCAGCAAGGATGAGAATCTGCTTAAAAGAGGAGGTGAAGTTACAATTTACGAAAACGGAGCGGCTTTGCTTAAAATGACAAATACCTATTCCGGATCATTCTATGATATTTCAAACCAGTCATTTTCAAAAAAGTCAGTTTCAGAAATGAGAAGAATACTGGATCGCAGAATAAGATTTTACAATTTCAGCCTAAACTCTGCATCTTATAATGAAAATAAAAATGACAAACCTTCTGCACAGTTTGTATACAGCCTGAGTGTCAATGATATGACAACGAAAATGCAGGATAGAATATTCTTTAATCCGGTAATGGATAAGTCAGATTATATTGGTGAGGTTAAGCCTGTCAGCATTTCTGTTGCACGATCCGAGATCCGGACAGATTCAGTGTGTTACTATTTGCCTGTGGGATACAAACCGGACTATGTTCCTGAAGATGTTATCCTGAAAACTGATTTTGGACTATTCATCTGTAAAATTGAGCTTGGAGAGGGCAAGATCCTGTTCAGGAGACATTTTGAACTGGATGAATGTAAACTGTCAGAAGATAAATTTCAGCAATTCAGGGATTTTATTAATGCTATCGCTAAAGCCGATGACAGATTATTGATCTTATCAAAATCAAAGAAATCATCATCTTCCTAGAGATTTAGCAAGACAGGAACTTAAAATCAGGGTATTTTTCTTGGTAGTTTCATAAATCATAACAATCTTGTATAAGCAAAACACAGGATTGTATGACAAATGATATTTCCGTTAATAACGGCCGGCGAAAACTTGTAACTGCGGGTTTTCTTATACCTTTTATACTTGTTACAAGTCTTTTCTTCCTCTGGGGCTTTGCCCATAGCCTTCTCGATGTGCTGAACAAACACTTTCAGGATATATTGGGCATAACAAAGGCAAGGTCAGGATGGGTGCAGGCAGCGCTCTATGGCGGCTATGCAGTAATGGGAATTCCTGCAGGACTTATTATGAGCCGTATAGGTTATAAAAAAGGTATTATCTTCGGATTACTGCTCTATGCTTTCGGCGCATTCCTGTTTTATCCTGCTGCCGAAATACAGACCTTTGAGTTCACACTTTTCTGCCTTTTTGTAATTGCCTGCGGACTTACCTGCCTTGAAACGGCTGCAAATCCATATTCAACAGTTCTTGGCCCTAAAGACACCTCGGAACAAAGACTTAATTTCTCCCAGTCATTCAACGGACTGGGATGGATAATAGGCCCGACTGTGGGTGGCTGGTTCATTTTCAGGGGTGGCGAAGCTGTTGCAGAAACAAACAAATTTGCCTCTATGATCATGCCTTACATGATAATAGGGATACTTGTAACTCTTGTTGCTGTTCTTTTCATTTTCACAAAAATGCCAGAGATACATGAGGGAGAACATGACAGTCACGGGGATAAGGGAAAATATTCGCACCTGTTGAAATACAGCCATTTTAAATTTGCAGTTGTTGCCCAGTTCCTGTACGTGGCGGCACAGACCGGGATAAACAGTTTCTTCATAAATTATGTCACTGAAACAATGCCCCAGTTCAGCAATGAAAAGGCAGCTTACCTGCTCTCACTTGGTTTTGTTTTCTTCATGATAGGCAGGTTCTCAGGCAGCGTGATGATGACCTGGTTCAAGCCAAACCAGATGCTGGCGCTCTATGCCGCTGTCAATATCCTTACAATGGTTTTCGTAATTCTCGGGCTCGGCTGGTTGTCACTCATTTCAATCTACATAACCTACTTCTGTATGTCGATAATGTTCCCCACAATATTTGCCCTTGGCATAAAGGATCTGGGAGGACTGACAAAGAAAGGGTCGTCGATACTTGTAATGATGGTGGCAGGAGGGGCTGTATGCCCTATGCTTATGGGCTGGATTGCCGATGTATCAAATATGGCAACAGGCTTCATTATTCCAATGCTCTGCTTTGCTGTTATCCTGGTATTCGGGCTGAAAGGATATAAGGTTAAGGCACAGGCCTGAAAACATTTCAACAGATAAATGATTCCTGAGCCCACCCCTTGCCCCTCCCGGGAGGGGATCAAAAAGCAGGGGAATTCAGGATAATGTTACTCTGATCTGAAAAGGACTATCTATTCTCCGAGTTTTCCGTTAATGAACTCTCCTAATTTTTTACCCATTTCAGCGCCGGTATCAACGCTGAACCTGTAATGGATTCCTCCGTAAACCCTGCTTATTGAAGCCTCCGCAGCTGCTTCATTGAAGGAGTCGAAATGCCTTTGCATTCCGATATACTTCAGATCGCTTGTATCCTGAAATGCAAAATTATCGCCGTATATTTTTGTCAGAACTGTAGCCGCTGCAGCAGTGATTGTGCTGTGCCCGCTTGTATATTCAGGGAAGGGTGGTGTCTGGAGATATGGCATCCAGCTGTCGTCAATTAGCTCGTTTATTGCCGTGACAGGCCGGATATAACTGCTTCTGTATTTTTCGTCCCAGCATGATATGAAGGCATCATATAGCGCTATTGCAGTAAGCGCATAAGCTTTTGCAGTAAGAACTTCATCTGCAGATGACTGCCGTGATGCAATCGCAGCAATTCCAATCCAGTGCCCGCCGGGAGTGATCTTTTTGTTCCCGTACATCATGTGACCGGAATGCTCAATTACAAAGGGATTGTCATCCCAGAATCTTGCAATTTCCATCTGCTCCTCAGTGAGATTCTGATTTATATAAAAAACCTCAGCAAGACTTTTATAGAAATAAGTACTTGTATCACTGCTGTATACAGGTGGCTTGCCGGGTTTGAACTGTGCGGCAGAATCCATTGTCATTGGTTTCATTGTATTCCAGCACCATTCAACACCATCAAGATAATCAGGCGGAGTAGGACGCCATTTGCCGGCGTCATTGCTGCCAAGATATTTTGCTTTGCCTCTTGAAATGAAATAGCCATCATTCTTTGCCCTTGCAAGAATTGCTTCAGATACTTTTTTGCCGAATGCAACTGACCTTTCATATATTTCAACATCGAGGCCTTTTCTGAAGTTTCCATATAATTCATTTTCATACCTGTCAAGTGAATCAACGGAGAAGACTTTTACATTTCTTACAACATCGAAGAATGCTTTGCTTGCAGCAAGAGTAAAATCATACTTCGCTTCAGGTTCTGGCGTTGGCATTGCTCCAAATCCATTCAGCTTTTCAGCAATTGAAGCACTCCCTGGCTTGCTGAACCTTACAGCCTCGTAGGAGGCAAGGGCGCCATAAACATACAATCTGCTTGCAACCGGGGGAGTAAATACATCATATATAATGACACCCGTAAGCTGATCCATGTTATTATGAAGGATCTCAGGCTTTGCAACTTCAGCTTCCGTACTTTTCCTGCATGACACAGCAGCCAGCATCATTACTGAAGCAATGATGACATTTTTCCTGATCAGAGATTCAATTTTCATTGTTTTGTATTTTAAAAAGTTTAAGCTTTCCCCTGTTTTGTGCTGCAGCAATCATTATGTTGCCTGCGGCATCGGCAAGTTTTACAAGTGACCTTCCGTTGCCGGGAATATAGAATCCGCTCTCTGTAACTGACATTGCCCTGAATTCACAATTGCCTTTTCCTTTTAAAATAAGTCCGTTCAGGGCATCATAACGGCCTGTTAAAACTTCTGTACCCCAGTCATTTCCGGAAATGGCTGCATCGGGAATGCCATCATTGTCGAAGTCACCGGTAAGTATGCTGTTAACCGGAGCAAGCTGGGCTTCCACTGGAAGAGGTATCAGCTTAAACCGTCCATGACCTTCATTTATACAGACAGATGATTCAAAGCAATTTGCCCTGAGGATAATGCTCCTAGCAAGTTGCTCTGTTGTGAACAGCTGGTCAATAGTTGACGTCGCAAATAATTTATAATTCTGGAATTTAGAGCGAAGGCTTATCATCTGTTTTACCGCATCATCACGGCCATTTACCGGATACTCTTTCATGGTTCTGTCTGCCTGACTTGCAGGAAGATAATGGCTCAGAAAGGCATCATAGCTGCCGTTGTTGTCAAAATCTGAGGCATATACCGACACAGGGTGTTCCTGTGAGGCTTTGTAATATGAATTTGTACCCAGATTACCGGCAATGTAATCCTGATCTCCGTCATTATCGAGATCAGCAGCTGCTATTGATTTCCACCAGCCGGTTTTGGATTCAGTTCCGGACTCAGGCGTAATGTCCTGAAAACTTCCATTATTGTTTTTGAGAAAAGTAACTGGCATCCATTCTCCGGCTATCACAAGGTCTGTCCATCCGTCATTGTCAAAATCAGAAAAGACTGCATCATTCACCATGCCGATGTTAATGAGGCCGGGGGCAATTTCTGCTGTCACATCAGTAAAATTTATTCTGCCCTTTCCGGAATCATTTCTCAGGATAACTGAAGATACAGCTTTCGGGTAATGCCAGGGATCAACTCTCCCTCCGACAAATAGATCAGCATCGCCATCATGATCAATGTCGGCTGAAATCACACAGCTCTTGCTTGTATGATTTGCTGGTATTGCATCCTCAGCTTCGGTATAGTTTCCCTTTCCGTTATTTATGTAGAAATGATCCTGGTAGGCGGGAGAAGAACTTTCATTTTCATATCCTCCTGATGCGATATACAGATCAGGATCATTATCCAGATCGGCATCAAACAGCAGAATACCTGCATCGTCATGAGTTTTATGTTCAATATTTTTCTGCAGCAGGCGCAAAGAATCAAATCTGCCATCTGCCTGCTGAAGGAACATAGCAGAACTGTATCCGGTAGAGCCTCCTGCAATAAAATCTGTAAGTCCGTTACAATCAATATCTCCGGCAGCAAGATATGGACCTGCCTCTGAAAATTTATGGGGAAGCAGTTTCTGGATATTGAAATCGATAAAATCTCTCTCGACTGCAATATAATCTATTCCTGATGAGCTGCTTATGTCTCTGAACAACGTGCCGGACTGATTTGAAACTATAACTCTAGCCGGGCTTATATCAGCGGAATCAATGCTCAGGCTGATAAGCTGATCAGCTTTGACTGAAAAGGCTTTTTGTGAAGAGCCGTCGGGCCATTCTACAATCAGCGAATCAACAAGCTTTATATTGCCAAGACCGAAATGTCCCGTGGTTTCAGTTGTTGAAAGATAGCCTCTGAACGGGTTATTTTCCCATACCTGCTGCTTATTCTTATCATAGTAGATCCTTATAAGAGCACCTGTTCCTTCCCTGTTCAAGGTATCACCTTCAAGCTTTAATCTGATAAATGATGTGTTTGAAGGATTCCTTTCCCTTGAGGTATTCCTGTAAACTGAAGCTTCATCGTTGATGTTGCTTATAACAATATCAAGATCCCCATCGCAGTCGAGGTCTGCCGGTACTGCACCGTTTGAGAAGGCAGGCTGTGAAAAGCCCCAGTTTTCAGAGACATCTGAAAAAGTGAGGTCACCGTTATTTCTGAAGGCATAGTTGTGAAGTTTTACTACAGGCACCTGGCTGAGTATCTCATTTTTGGCTGCAACCTTATAAGCCTTGCTCCGGAAGGTTGCAAAGTCATGGTCAGTAATGTCCTTTGGGTAGCCGTTGCAGATTATCAGGTCGCGGTAGCCGTCGTTGTCAAAATCAGCAAGGAGGGGAGTCCAGCTCCAGTCTGTTGATGAAATACCTGCCAGGTATGCAATATCACTGAACAGTGGATAATCAATAGAATCTTCACCCGGGATAAGACCATGATTCAGTTGTATAATATTCCTGACATACTGGTAGCTGTAATTAAATCTTTCGGTCATCTGGTACACCTGGTAACTTGCAGGAGGAAGCATCATTTTCTTCCTGAAGTTGTCTTCGGGATTCATATCAAGGGTAACTGCATCAATAAGACCGTCATTGTTTATATCGGCAAAATCATTTCCCATTGTATTGAAGGAAGTATGTTTGAAGCAATCCTTCAGGTGATCGGTGAAGGTGCCATCGTGATTGTTTATCCAGAGCAGATCATTTGTAAAAAAGTCATTTCCTACATAAATATCGGGCCAGCCGTCGTAGTTTATATCGGTTACTGTTGCAGAATGGCTGTAGCCTTCTGTCATTATCCCGGCTACTTCCGAGACATCTTTGAATACGGGGTGGGCAAGTGAATCGTTCCAGTCATTACGATACAGCTTTCCTGTGCTTGGATTTTTGCCGTTGCGCATCACCGGCCTGAACATATATGGGGAATATCTTTCATTTATCTCATTGACAGCCATATATACATCTGGATCACCGTCCTTGTCATAATCAAGGAAAACAGCCTGGGTTGTATGCGAATTATCATTGAGTCCGTATTCAGCAGCTTTTTCCATAAAAACCGGAATCCCTTCCGGGTCAGGGCCCTGGTTAATGTAAAGAAGGTTGATTCTTTCTTCCGGTTTCTTTCTGAGTGTAACACTCACATAAATGTCTTTCAACCCGTCGTAGTTAATATCAGTAACAGCAACACCCCTGCACCATCTTCCCTCTGTATTGATTCCCGACTGTTCTGTAACGTCGGCAAACCTGAAATCGCCATTATTCAGATAAAGCCTTGAAGCAGCAACGTTTCCTGTGAAAAAAATGTCTGGAAGGCCGTCATTATTGAAATCGCCAATGCCCACTCCACCTCCGTTATATACATTTTCAATGTCAAGCTGGTTCACAGTATCATTCTCGATAATGTCATTTCTGAAATGAATTCCGGAAAATGATGAACTGACCTGCTCGAAAAGCGGCTTGTTTTTATTGCATGAAGTCAACAAAAAAATCAGAAAAATCAGCTTCAGAAAGCGGGAAAGGTGATTGGTTTTATTCAAATTGGTGCAAGGCAACAGGGTTATTTTACAGTATATAACATAAAATGGAAGCCTGTTGTTTAAAATACCTGGCTGTTATAGAGTTAAATATTTCTTAAAACCAGGACCATAATTGTTAAATAAAAAGCCTGTAAGCAGGAAAGTTTTAATAATATTGAAAGGAAAACCGAATCTGTTATAAAAATTTACCTGCAATGAGAACACGATTAAATCTTACTGTACTTCTGTTTTGGATTGTTTTGGCAGCCAGCCCTTATGCTTCTGGTTTATATTCTGATAAGAGCGAAGGGAAAGCAGCCGATTGTATGAAGATTGAATACCTCGATTATAATGATCCTGGTTCAGGATTCAGGGACTTGCCTTTGATATCTGAATCAGAAACTGCGAATGCCTCTGAATATTTATATTCTGACGGCTCGTATCAGCTTGTTATACATCTTATTGACCGAAAATATTATAAAGAAATCAATGGTACTCTTGTAAGCCTTAAGAAGGACTCCGCCTGTATTACCCTGCGGCTTAATTCACCACTTGAAGGTTCAGTATGGACCTGGTTCAGCGGGCTGGATAAAGCGACTGGAATGGAAGCAGGCAGGATATACAGTGACACAGTCAGCATACGGACCACAATTCCTCCGGCAGGTGCATTCAATGGCAGGACATTGTCAGACGGTGGATATGGTGATCCTGTTGGCGCCGGGTCAATGTCATATTATCCGCTTTGTGCCCTGAGCGTTGACAACAAAGGTTATGCGGCAGGAGTGGACATAAATATTCCTGTTGTTTACCGTCTGGCAGCTGAAAAGGGGAAGGGTATAATTACAGAGCTCGACCTTGCCATTTCAGGAGATACAAGAAAATTTCCATCGCGAACCTTCTTCAGGCTTGTCAGTTATACGTTCAATCCGGGATGGGGAATGAGATCGGCGCTTAAAACCTATTATGATGTGTACCCTGAAGCCTTCAGGAAAAGAGTTGTGAATGAGGGAATCTGGCTGCCTTTTACGGCTATGAGATCAATACCCGGATGGGAGGATTTCGGTTTTGCCTTTCATGAAACATCGTGGGGAAGCAATGATTTCAGGGATGGCGTTAAGCTTTCACATATCCTTTCTGACAGGGGAACCGGAGTGCTGAGCTTCCAGTATACCGAACCCTGGGATGTGCAGATACCAATAAAATCAAAAACGATCCCTTACGACTCTGTTGTATCTGAGACACTGCTTCCGGAACGGCACAGGTCATATCTTAAGGTCAGCGCTACAAAGGATAAAAATGGAATGTGGCAGGCAAGAAGGCTTGAGACACCATGGTTCCGCACCGGCTGGGCTGTCAGCATAACAACAAATTGTGATCCGGAACTTCCAGGCTTTAACAGATATTATTTTGTACGCCAGGGTGAGATTGATCCGGCTATTAAATTAAATGCAGACGGAATATATTTTGATTCCATGGAATGGAACTGGCATCATGATCTGAATTACAATAATGATCATTTTGAGTTTACCGATTACCCGCTTACATTTTCTTCAGTTGTTGGCCGGCCTGCCATCTGGAACCTTGTATCGGAATTTGAATTCATGAAGAAGATTGCAGATGAAATGCACAGCCAGGGTAAACTTGCTATGGGAAACGGTCACGGATGGAATCCCTTTGTTGCCTCAAACCTTGATCTTTTTGGAGCTGAACTGAGCTGGTATTCAACAGGTGATCATAATGTTGCAGCGCTGGATTTCAAAAGGGCTATCTCGTACCGTAAACCTATTGTTTTTCTGCTGAATGAAGGGCTGAATGACAAGGCTTTCACTCAGGCACCATATAGCGGATATGAGATTTATTTTGAAAAAATGCTTGCTTATGGCTTTTTCCCCTCATTCTTCAGTGTTGATGCATCAAATGATCCCTACTGGCAGGACAAGGCAAAAATTGAAAACGGCAGGCCCTTTTTCAAAAAGTATATTCCTCTTATACGTGAGATAGCTGCTGCAGGCTGGGAGCCTGTTACTGCTGCCAGAACATCAGATCCGGAAATCAGGATTGAACGTTTCGGAGAAGGTAAGATCTTTTATCTCACTGTCAGAAATAATGGTTTAAAGGATAAAAAATGCAACATTCTGCTTGAAAATGATTTCCCGGGGATTCAAAAAGTAGTTAAGGCAGGTGAACTGATAAGCGGCAAGGCTGTAGCAGCAAAATCAAATTCAATAGAATTACCTGTGCCTGCCGGCAGGACAAGGGTGGTAAAAATTGAAACAGAATAATTCTGCCGCGATTTCTTAAATAAGGTTAAAACCCGGATGAAAGCAGGCCGGGATAAGGAATTTATAGTAAATTAGTAATGAACGGATTGAAACAGGAAATCAATTCCTGATATTTTTAATTTAACCCTATAATCCTGACTAATTATGAACAATGCTTCCGGTACCTCAGTCTCAGCCGGTCAATTGAAGGATACTGCTTTACTGCCATCGCAGAGGCTGGCCACAATTGATATTTTAAGAGCCCTGACAATGGTTCTTATGATTTTTGTAAACGACCTGTGGTCGCTTAAGGATATCCCCGGATGGCTCGGACATGTTGAAAGAGGAGCAGATGGCATCGGTCTGGCCGATGTTGTGTTCCCGGCTTTCCTTTTCATTGTCGGCCTTTCGCTTCCCTATGCAATAAATGCAAGGCGAAAAAAAGGCGATGATAACTGGAAACTTGTCCAGCACGTTTTACTGAGATCATTTGCGCTTCTTGTAATGGGAGTATTCCTGGTTAACGGGGAAACATACAATGCAGAAGCAACTGGAATGCCCAGGATGTTCTGGAATCCTTTGATCTGCGTGTCCTTTATCCTTATATGGAATACTTACCCCTCATCATGGAAAAAGTATATTCCCTGGATACTCAGAGGAATTGCAATTGCAGTACTGCTTGTGCTGGCTATTATTTACCGCGGTGGCCAGGCTGAAAATATTCATCGTTTTTCACCATCATGGTGGGGAATCCTCGGACTTATCGGCTGGGCTTACCTTATGAGCGGATTGATCACAATTTTTGCCAGGAATAATTTCCGGATTATCCTTGGCGGCTGGGCATTTTTCTGTGTTGTCAGCATGATGGCCAAAGCTCATCTAATGCCTGAAGTGATTATGAAGGTAATACCCAATGCAATAAGCGGAGGAACACTTACCGGCCTGACAATGGGAGGAGTACTTACAACATTGATATTCCGGTATTTTACTGATAAAGGGGAGAAGGTAAAGATGACATACACAATGCTTGCTTTCTCAGCACTGCTGATAGTTTTATCTGTTATTACAAGACCTTACTGGGGTCTTGCAAAAATTGGCGCAACACCTGCCTGGCTTTTCCTGTGCAGCGCTTTTACGATTTTGGCTTTCACAGCGTTATACTGGCTTGCAGATGTGGCAGGAAAAGCAAAGTGGTTTGACATAATAAAACCTGCCGGTACTGCCACAATTCTCTGTTACCTGGTCCCCTACCTTGTATATGGGATCAGAAACTTCCTGCATATTAGTCTGCCTGAAGTGCTTAGAACCGGAGGTGTGGGTCTTGTAAAAACCTTCCTGTTTGCAATGCTCTGCGTAGCTGTTACAGGTCTATTAATAAAAGTTGGCGTTAAAATGAAACTTTAAAAATATAATCATGAAAAGAAGCGTAGTTATAAGTATTTTAATCACAATATGTTGCTTCCTGCCTGCAAAAGCACAGAAAAAATCTGACTTCAGGATTGTGGGATATTATTCAATGCGGTCAGCAATGACAGATTTCAAGAACTTCCCTTTTAACAGGGTGACTCATGTAAACCTTTATTTTCTGAATCCCGATACCCTTGGAAATTATGCTCAGGATTATTCTGACCTTCTTCCTTTTATTCAGAAGGCACATAAAAAAGGGGTAAAAGTACTGTTCTCAATTGGCGGGGGCGGAGCGCATCCTTATTATCACAGGCTGCTCAGGGATGACATGCGGGGAAAGATTATCGAAAGGCTTGTCGGTATAGTGACAAAATATGATTTTGACGGGATTGATAATGACCTTGAGCATGGCGACATTGATGAAAATTATGAAGATTTCAATGTTGAGCTTAACAGGGCCCTTAAAGAACATAACAAACTATTTACTGCAGCAATAGTTGTTACAAATCCTGATCTCTTTTCTGACAGAACTCTGGAACAGTTTGATTTTGTGAATATAATGTCTTATGATCATACAGGGCCATGGAGGCCTGATAAGCCTGGTCCCCATGCTTCATACCAGCATTCAATTGAGGATCTTGACTATTTTGCAGTAAAAAGAGGCATTCCGGCAAGTGAGATAAACCTTGGAGTGCCCTTCTATGGTTATGCCTATGGTCCAGATCCTGAATCAAAGGCCAAATCGATGAATTACAGGCAGATAGTTGAAAAGTATAAAGCTTCGGAAAACAGTGATGAATTAAGCATTGAAGATGGTTATACAATGTATTATAATGGCATTCCGACGATAAGAAAGAAGACTGAGCTTGCGAAGCAGCGTGCTGCAGGCATCATGATCTGGCAGCTCGGAGGCGATGCAAAAGGCAGGCGTTCGCTGCTGAAAGCTATTAATCAGGCAGCTTACGGCAAGTAAAGAAAACTACTGTTAATAAATTAACAATATGAAAACAAGGTTCTCTGTTGTTGCAGTTTTATTATTGCTGATGCCGGGTTTCTTAAAAGCCCAGTTCTCATACCCCGGAACTGATCCGGGCAAGTCACTGGCAGTATCCAATGGCAGAACGGCATCACTCTCAAACAAGGTCCTCGGTATGCATATCTCTGTTGACAAGAACAGGTTGAAGATAAGCAGCTTTGAAGATCTTCAGACAGGCAGGATATTTTCTCCGGAGTCTGCACCTCTTTTTGAGATCCTGCTGAAAGATGGAAGGAAGCTGACATCCGACAGTTTTGTTCTGAAAGGGAAGCTGACAGCAGGGAATGCAGAAGTGAAGCCCGGCTCTTCTGTTTTTGCAGAAAGGACCGGCGGCATGAAAATTGAAGCCCTCCTTACAGATAAAAAATCAGGTATTTCCCTGCAATGGGAAGCAGAGCTGAGGGACGGATCAAACTATGTCAGGCAGATTTTCAGATTCCATACCAGGAATGAATCGGAGATATCACAACTGACACTTGTCAGCCTGCCGGCTTCAGCAGGAGCTTTGAAACAAGGCCTTGTTGATGGCTCTCCTGTAGTTACCGGGTCTATGTTTTTCGCACTGGAGTATCCGCTTGCAAAGATTGAAAATAAGGACAGGGAAGTTAGGATTTCAATATCCAGGTACATGAACGAAATTTCCACTGTCTGGGGCATCGTTCCGGAGGGGCAGCTAAGACGTGGATTCCTTTATTATGTTGAAAGGGAGAGGGCACATCCTTATCACCAGAACCTGCATTATAATTCATGGTTTGATATTTCATGGCATGACAGGATCTTTGATGAAAAAATTTCACTCGACAGGATAAAAGTATTTGGAGACAGCCTTGTTATTGCCAGAAAGGTGCCTGTGAATGGTTTCCTTTTCGACGATGGCTGGGATGACCCAAAGACACTTTGGAAATTTCATTCAGGTTTTCCCGAAGGTTTTACTAACCTGAGGTCTGCAGTGAAGAAGTATAATTCGGACATCGGAGTATGGATGTCCCCTTTCGGAGGATATGGCCCCGCAAAGGAATTGAGGCTTGAGTACGGTAAAAAGCAGAATCCTCCCTTTGAAACAAATAAGAACGGATTTTCACTTTCAGGCCCTGTTTACTACAGCAGGTTCAGAGAGGTTACAAATGACTTCATTAAAACTTATAACACCTTCATGTTCAAGTTCGACGGGGTGGGAGCCGGAATAGGAGCAGGAAGCAATGACCTTAGTGAATATCAGAAGGACGTAGAATCATTCCTTATGCTTCTTGACGATCTCCTCGAACTTAAACCGGAACTTTACCTCAGTCTGACTACCGGAACCTGGCCTTCCGTTTACTGGCTGAAATACGGAGACAATATCTGGCGGGGTGGAGACGATACAAACATGATGGGTGAGGGTTCGAAGCGCCAGCAATGGATCACTTACCGTGATGCCGACGTCTATAAAAATATTGTCAACCGGGGACCTTTGTTCCCACTGAACTCCCTGATGACCTGTGGAATATGTATTGCCGATAATGGCAACCCCGCTGCCTTTGAGATGAATGACCGGGATATTTCAGATGAGATATGGTCGTTCTTTGCCACAGGAACCAACCTCCAGGAACTTTACATCAATCCTCATAAATTAAGTAAAGCGAACTGGGACTGCCTGGCTGCAGCTGCAGCATGGGCGAAGAAAAATGAGCCTGTTCTCAGGGATGTGCACTGGGCAGGCGGCGATCCTTCAAAAGGTGAGGTTTACGCCTATGCTGCATGGGCAGATAAGCGGGGAGTAATATCCCTGCGTAATCCGTCATCTGTTGAAAAGTGCTTCAGCTTTTCAATAGAAGAGATATTTGAACTCCCGGATAGATTAAATGATAATTACATACTGTCGCAGGTATATTCATCCGGCTCAATAAAGAGACCTCCGGCTGTTGCAGGAAATTCATTTATGATCATACTGCAACCTTATGAGCTAAGGGTCTTTAATGCTCAACTAAAATGATGGGAAGCACATTACAGCAGTTTATAATTTTACTGTCTGCTCCGGTACATTCCATCCTTCAATAACAAGTCTGAGATCATTCAGTCCGTTATTGTATTTTCCGGTTGAAAAATCAAGGTTTATCTCCTTTTCTTCTCCGGGCAGCAGAGTTACGAAGTTCTCCGAAAACCATGCCGGGAGAACAAGCTCATCGCTTCCGTTCAGTACCTTAAGCCTGATGAAAAAGGCAGTCTCATTTCCGGGATTCGACAGTTTTATGGCAGACTGTTTATCTCCTTTTGATGTTACTTCAGCCTTCACTGAAACCTTCTGCAACTCATTCAGCTTTTCATAAGAGTGGCTGACGTTTGAGAGCCAGTAGAGGTTTTCATCAACTGTCTTATCCTGATCGCTTAGCTTTAGTTTAAGGAAGAATACCTCATTAGTATTTACAGGAAGATTAACCTTGTTAAGAAGTTGAAGTGAATGTGCCTGGAGAGTTACGTTATTCTTTTCCTCCGACAACATTTTGCCATGCATATCGTAAAGAGTAACAGAAGCAATAAGCGGATTTGTCTGAACAGCCTTCTGGTTGAGTACACAGATAACGGAATCGTTGAGATTTAACTGAATGTGTACAGGAGCTGCTCCATGCTTAAATCCGAAATACCCACCCTGGTAATCGAGATAATAATCATAGAATGAGCCTCTTAATGCCGTCCATGGATTCTGGTTTTTCCAGACAAGCATTCCGGCATACCAGTCCCACATTTTGTGGTTGAAGGCTTCCTGCAGTGCCCTGTACTGTTCATAGCTGACAATCTGTGCCTTGAAGCAGAAATCTTTCACGTCTTTAACTTTTCCATACCTGTCGGGGAAATCCATTAGCGGCAGATACTTGTGATACTGCCATGAGCCTGAAGTACGCGGACCCCTTGGAGGCGTCATTTCATCCTGAGGTATTATCTTAACAAGACCGTCATAGTTTGGTATCCCTATTGAGCCAGTTTCAGGATTGAAGGGGAAAGATCTTTCTGTAAAGATCTTCTCCGGTTCACGGATGCCGTAAGGGCCATCGCCAACTCCTCCAATGCTGTTTGTCATAAGTTTGGGAGAAGTTGAATATTCAAGGAAAAACCTCTGTGGGTCATATTTCGGGAATATCTCTTCTTCAAGAGCTTTCAGTATATCAGCAACCGGTTTAGTTTCATTTGATCCGCACCACAAATAAAGGCTCGGGTGGTTTCTGAGCATTTTGATCTGATCAATTGCTGATTCGAGGAAGAGGTCATGGTTATCAGGATATGCCTTGCGGCGGGCCTGTGATTCCTTTTTCATCGGATCGAGCCATTCACCGTTGCAATCGCCTGATATCCAAAGATCCTGCCAGACAAGAATACCATATTTATCGCAGGAATTATAGAATTCAGGACGTTCTGTAAGTCCTCCGCCCCATACCCTTATCATGTTCATGTTCATACCGGCATGCATCCTAACCTCGGCTTCGTATCTTTCAGCAGTGAGCCTCATAAGCATGTCGGAAGCTATCCAGTTGCCTCCCTTTATGAATACCTTCTGCCCGTTAACAGTAAATACTTTTGATTTTATGTTTTCATCCCAGTAGTTTCCGGTTTCCCTGATGCCGACACTTACTTCTTCCGCATCAAAATTTACACCGCTCTGGACAACAAAATCGAACTTCACTTTGTACATAGGCTGGTCTCCCATTCCGTTTGGCCACCACAGTCTCGGATTTTCTATTTTGAATTCCGGAAGCGCCGAAGTTTTGGTTTCGCCAGGATTAAGTGTAACTTTTACACTTTTTGTCAGTCCTTCAATAGTTGCTGAAAAAACACCCTGCACGGCAGTCGTTGTAGCATTGACTAGTTCAGCTGAAGGCCTGACAAAGGCTGCCTGTTGTTTTTCCCCGGGGACCCTGACGCCTGGGACCCTCATTTCAACAAATGGATTCCTGAGATCAGCAGTGCCTGTTATCTCAAGTGCAACCTGATCCCAGATACCTGTATTCCTGTCGCGGACAGGACAAATCCAGTCCCAGCCGGCAGTGAACTGCATTGTGACATTTCTTCCTATTGTTCCGTCACCACCCTGTCCTCCGTTTGGATTTCCCACCGGATCGGGAGGAGCTACCCACACTGCCAGCCTGTTTTTCTTCCCTTTAAGAAGATAAGGAGTAATCAGGAATTTTTCCCTGAGATACATACCCTGATGGGTGTTTGCGTTTACCCTCTTTCCATTCAGGAAAATATCTGCAAAGTAATTTATGCCCCTGAAGCTCAGCCATACCTGCTGGTCATTATTCAGTTCGGGAAGTTCGAATTCCCTGTAAAACCAGTATGTATAATAATCCCTTCCGGTTTCATGCACATCGGGAATAAGGTTGTTGTTAAGGCCGAAAAAGGGATCGGGAATAAGCTTATTGTTCAGAAGGGTGGTTAATACTGTTCCTGGAACAGTGGCATTTATCCATCCTTCAGGGTTGAATGAGCCGGAAGTAAGTTCGTTGCCATCAGTGAGAACCTCTGTTGCTCTTTTTGCCTTCCAGTTGTCATTCAGGAGGATCAGGGACGCTTGCTGAGAAAATGAGCTTAGAATGCTTATTATTAATGCAGTAATTGTAAGAATGTATCTTTTCATCGCGGGACGTTTTATTTTTCTGTTTGTTTTAGTGTCACTGTTATTTTAAGGTTGTTTCCCTGTGGCAAAGTTACTGATCTGTCCTCAGAATCAAAAGAGCTCCATACCTTACCGTCAATTGTCACCTTGTCAATTATAACATCCGGAGATTCAGCAAGTGAAACGTAATGTTTCTCTCCTTCGTCAGCTTTACTTATACAGAAATTAAGAGTGACAGGTTCCCTGTTGACATACAGATTAAGGTAAAGGTAGTTAAGCAGGGCAGTTTCCATCTCGTGATATGAGGCTTTCCATGGAGAAGCCTTTGCAGTGTTGAGGACCCTGCCGGTAGGCGAAACGTTCAGGTATGCTCCGCCATATTCTCTGTCAACAAAATGTTCTGACCAGAAGGAAGCCATTCCCGAGAAGGAATCAAGATAATGATCCTCACCTGTCAGATTGTACAGATGCAGCTGTATGAACATACCGTAACTCTGTAACCACCACCACACATTTGCCGTGTCGAGTGCACTGAACGGAGGTCTGGCTGCAATATTGTCGAACCATACGTTCCGGGAAGGATCGTATGCTGAGTTCATAAGCTGACGGCCAAGGCTTAGTCCGGTATCGCTGTATTTTTTATCACCGGTAATTTCGGCTAACCTGAGAAGAGAAAGGGTTGCAGTAAGCTGTGCCCCAGCTGATACTGCTTCTGTTCCGTTCACAAGGCGGGGGCTTATTTCCCATTTTACATTATCAGGAGAGGGGAAGCCCCTGAACCAGCCATTTTCATCCCTCATATTAGCTATTGAGAGATCCATCAGTTCACGGGCAAAATTTTCAACAGCAGTATCGTGTGTGAAAAGCATCAGGTTAAGAAGCAGTGAGCTTGTGTAGCCATAATGCGAGTGTTTGCTTTTGGAGCTGTCGGCAACTGAAAGATCCCTTCTGAGCGCCTGGAAATATCCGCCGTTCAAAGTATCCTTTGCCCTGGTCTGGCGTATCCTAAGTGATTCATTGATTTTTTCCAGGACTCTTTTGTCACCTGTAACAAAGTAATATTCAGCCAGTCCCACATCAGTATACAGCTGGTTTGGGACTGTTTTTGTATCTGTTTTTGGATTACCCTTTTCATCGAGGAGATCATACCAGCCACCGTATTCCTTGTCCCAGGCATAATCGAGAAGATAATTCACTCCCAGTTCTGCAGTCCTGAGATATTCTTCCCTGCCTGACAGCAGGTAGGCGCAGCAGAAAGCGTAAATCTGCCTGCCTGTCATAGCCGGATGCTTGTCATAAGGAGGCAGGGGATCTCCTTCTCTTGAGAGGTTAAGATAAAAGCCTCCGTTTACAGTATCAATGATATGTTTCTGCCAGAAGGGAATGATTTCGTTAAGACCCTGGTTCTTCCAGTATTCACCATCCATTATATCAGCAGACTGTTTTCTGTTACTGCAGGCTGTTAAGACTGTTATAATCAGGAATATAAAAAGAAAATCTGCATGAAGTCCAGTGTACTTCCTGTTCATGGGTAATATTTTAATAGTTCAGGTTGTAAGTCTAGCTTATTTTTCTGAGTGTTCCAACATTATCCCTGATGATAACTCCTTCTCCATGTCCTCCAAGATCAGTCAGGAGCTCCTTCAGGGCGCCGTTATGAGCCACGTTATCCTTTATAACAGAGCTTTCAAGTTCTTTCAATACCATCCCGTAATCGGGGGAGTAGCTTCCCTGACCGCCATCATCCCTTCCGGCGTTGAGTGAATTTGCCACAAAGGCAATGCCTTTTCCACCTTCGATACGTACATGCGAGCTGTCGTAATCATCACCTTTACCCCACTCAGGCTTCCCGCTTCTGTAGATAACGTTTCCGGTAGCGCTGATAACCTCACAACCCCTTGAGGGCCCTTTCAGGAGTGCAATACCGCATCTGCCTGACCTGTCGATATAGTTCCCGGTGATATTGTAATGAGAACCTCCGTAGATTACAATTCCGCCTTCCCTGTTCCACTCGATGCGGTTGCCTGTTATAGTGTTTGATGCATTTTCGTCATAAGATGCATAACCTGCCTTTCCGTTACCCGAGAACCAGTTGTCGAGGATGAAGCCATCCCAACCACGAACCCGCAGTCCGCAACCCTTGTTTCCATAGCAATGGCTGTGACGGACAACGAAGCACCATATCCTTTCAAGCTTTATGCCGTCACCGGTGAATCTTTCAATTCTGCAGGTATCTATCCTGGGAGTGTCTTCCTGTTTGCCATAGTCAGGTTTATCGATAAGTATGCCATGTATCTC